>C688J18823_10002085_pt1 | contig 12496 bp, 5 predicted proteins | sample HopSoiMetagenom1_FD_18823 | JGI IMG/M metagenome (IMG submission 18823)
CCGACCGCCAGCCCACGAGAGACTCGCTTCTGCTGCAGCGCTGGCCCGGCCTGCGCGCTCGCGTCGCAGAAGGTGCCGTCACCCTGATTNATGTGTAAGAGCTTTGGCTGCCTGTAGCTTGCTCCCGAGGAGAGGGTATCCACTTGAGGNTAGACGTGTCCGTTAACTGCGATGAGGTCGAGCCAGCCATCATTATCGAGATCTAGGAAGGCTGTTCCCCATTTCACCCACGGTAANGAAGGCAACGCGACTCCTGAGGCNTAGGAGACGTCGTGAAAATCCCAGTTGCCATCGTTGCGATAGAGCGTGTCGTATTCGTCTGCAAAGTTCGTAATGTAGATCGAAGGCCGCATTGTATGTAAGTAGTCGCCGATGGCAATTCCCATGGACCCCTGTTCGGATCCGTCCTGACTTACCCCAGTTCCTGACTCAAGCCCAAGCTCTGTGAACTTCCCTTTACCCTCATTTTTGTACAAGAAATTGGGAGTGGAATCGTCGGCGAGGTAAATATCGGGGTGGCCCGTATTATTGAAGTCCGCCCAGACTACGCCGAGCCCATAGTATCCATTCGGATCATCTACCCCCGAAGCTTTTGACACGTCTTCGAAGGTTCCGTCACCGTTGTTATGGAAGAGAGAATCACCCGCTCCCGGAAGTCCCCGCGGTCCACACTGCACATCAATACCGCGGTACTTACAAGTGGGTGACTTGCCAAAGTTGGGCAGATCATTCAGATGAAAATCAACGTAGTTGGTGACCATCAGGTCGACGTACCCGTCGTTGTCGTAGTCGCCGAAAGCAGCGCCGGTTGACCAGCGACCATCCGCAACACCTGCATTCACCGTGACGTCGCTAAAAGTACCATCACTATTGTTGCGGTACAGCACGTTGCCTCCGAGGCAGGTGATGTACATGTCAGGCCAGCCGTCATTGTTGTAATCGGCAACTGCACCACCCATCGCGAAACAGGGCGTCGCGACTCCGGCTTTGTCAGTGACGTCGGTAAAGGTACCGTCGTGATTGTTGTGGTACAGAGCGCCCCGCGCTTTCTCGTTCCTTAGCGCCATTTCCACAGTCGGAGCATTGGTAAAGTAAATGTCAAGCCAACCGTCACGATCGTAGTCGATCAGGAGAACGCCTCCGCTCATCGACTCGACGATATATTTTTTTTCGGGAGCAGCGATATGAACGAATCGTATGCCCGACTTTCGGGTAACGTCCTCGAGTTGAGGAATCTGAGCCCTGACACACTGAATAGTTTTCGCGGTGGACGGTACCGATTCAGGAACCGGATGACCACCCTGAGCCAATAGCAGAGTGCCAAGTTGCAGAATGACACCCGCGAGAGATGATCGTGCCCAGCTACGCGACCTGCTCCTCATTTCAATGTTGGGCAAGCTGTGGAATGGCCACGGGTTGGGCGGCAGTCCGCTCGCGATTACGCTCTTTGATCTCGCGATAGAGCTTTAGTTCGCGTTCTGCATCCTGTGGTCTCGATTGCCTGCGGTACGCCGCCTGAAGCTGATAATGAACGTAATCTTTGTCGGGACTGAGACGCGCAGCCGTTTCGAGGTGTGGGACTGCTTGCACGATATTTCCTTCGTCCAGCAACAACTTACCTAGCTGGTAGTGTGCTTCTGCATGGTCAGGATATGACAGCAGCAGATCAGTGAGGATTTTTTTTGCTTCGGCACTCTTCGACTCTTGAAGCAGAGCAAAGCCAAGATGATATTGGGTATCGGCGTCGTGCGGATCGCGCGCGAGTTCGAACCGGAATTCGGCCGCGGCTCCGGCCGGCTGATCGAGACGAATTAGCGCCAACCCAGAGTAATAATGAGCTTTGGGAATTGAAGCATTCTGTGCCAGCGCCTTGCGGAACACCGTAAGTGCATGTAAGTTGTCTCCCATATCTGCCCAGCTTTGTCCAATGAGGACGAGAGTATCAGCCGTGAATTCCTGCCTCTCGAGCTCTTCGAGAATTGAAGCTGCTTCCTTGTTTTGATTTGTCCTTATCAGAGATGTTGCCCATGCATAACCGAGTCCAGGATCCTTGACAACCAACTTGCGGATCGGCGCAAAAGCTTGGGCAGCTTCCACGTACTGGTCAGTCATAAACAGTGACAGTCCAAGCAACGACCGTGCAAGAGTGTCCTGCGGATTCTCTGCGACTACCTTACGTAGGACTTCCGCCGCCTGAGAGTAGTTGTTGACTCGCACGGCAGCAATCCCGATATTTCGCAGAAGACCAGGAGTTCGGGGCTCCCATCGTTCGGCTTCGCGAAAGTGAGCCAGTGCTAGGCCATACTGTTGTCTCCGCGCTTCGGACGTTGCAAGATCATTGAATGCGCTTCCCAGCACCGAGCGCAGTTGCTGTTCGCGAATGTTCGCTTCTTCTTTTTCGGAATCGGTCAGGTTTGCGCGCGCGAGTGTTTGCGCATCGAGCTTCGAAGCCGGATCAAGAACGTGATCAAACGCCACGTCAGAGGTATCATCAACGATGTCGGCCACTTCGAGTTTGGAAGCACCTCCCATCGCTGCAATTTTCTGGTGGCTCTCAGCGAGCGTCTTCGCCTCCATTTCGCGAGCGCGCTGCATCGCTAAGGCGGCCTCCTCTCTCTTTCCTTTTGCGCTCAGCAGCCGTCCCAGCACAAAATAAGCGCGGCGAATCTGGTAATTATTTCTCGATTCGTCGTTGCCGGTCAGTTGAATAGCTTTGCGGAGCAACGTTTCTGCCGCCTCGTTCTCGCCTCTACCGGATGCGTTTAAGCCCAAGTACAACCAGGGCTCCGGCCATTCAGGCTTGTCGGTGGCCGCCACGGTCAGGTAGTGATCGGACGCTGCATAGTCTTTCTCTCCCGATGTGATCACGCCCATGAAGTAGTTGCCGAAGAAGTCTTTGGGGTTTAGGACAATCTCCTCGAGGAACTGTTGGCGCGCATCGGCAGTCGGCCTCCATTCGTTGCGGATGAGATATGCGAGTCCGAGAAAATAATGAGCGTGCGTCGATCTTGCGTCCATCGCAATCGCGCGGTTGAACTCACGAACTGCATCTTGCATGAGTTCGGCATCGCGATAGGCACGGCCAAACAAGACGTGAAGACCGGCGCGATCGCCGCCTACTTCGATCATCTGCTGGAAGACGGCTGCTGCTTTGTCTTTCTGATGCAGTTGCAGGAACGATATGGCGAGGGCATATGCAGCGTCCAAATCAGGATGCATCGAGATAGAACGGGCGAGCGATTCTGCCGCGTGTTGGTAATCCTTCTTCATCATCCAGGTTTTGCCTTGAACGTGCCATGCGCGGAAATTTTGCGCGTCAGAAAGAATCGCGTTCGCGGCCTCGGAGAGAGCCTTGTCTGGTAGCTTCCCTCGCATGTAGGCCACCGCTAGATCAACATGCGTATCCGGAATCTCCTCAAAATCTAGAGATCGCTTATACAGCTCCGCCGCTTGGGGAAACGCTCCTTGCAATAAGCGCAAACTCGCTACCTGACGCAGACCGAGCGCAACCACACCCCTACTGGCAACATCGATCTTTTCAGGATCTTCGGAGCGTTTTGCTTGCTCCAGGCCATCCAGCCGCAACTGCAACTCACGCGCCGCAGAATCGGAACGCAACGGCGAAGTGAGCGCAAGCTGTGCCGCGCCCGCGATGCTAAACGCGAGAACAAGAACAACGTAAACCGCAGCAGGGACCTTGCTTACGAGAAAGGAGAACGGTTGGCGCGAAAAGATGGCCCGGGGAAACATAAGGAAGGAAGTCTTGCAATAGTGTCTCACGATAGAAACGGCAGGACCTACTCGGGGCAGGCCCTGCCGTATGTCTCGCTCTCGTCCACGAACCTACTAGAAGATTAGCTTCAGACCGTACTGAATCTCTCGGCCTCCAGTGGTTTGAGTGGACTGTCCGAAGGTTGAATTCGGGGTAAAGCTCGTAATCGTACTGTTCTTCGCACCAAAACCCGCCCCGCCTGGACTGCAAGCGGTTGTACCGCAGGCCACTTTGCCGCCGGACATCAAGTCCGCGTTGATCTTATCGCCGCGGAAATTGGGCGTGTTGAAGAAGTTGAACGCTTCTAGCCGGAACTGAACGCGCAACTTCTCGGCAACCTGCCAATTCTTGTACAGGGCAAAGTCAGTATTCACATATGCGGGCCCGTGGCAGTATCCACGCGGAGCGTTGCCCAGAGTCCCAATCTGGAAACCATTCAGCGTAAACGCCGACGGACTAAAGATCTGGTCGTCGTGTCCACCGGTCGTGCAACTGCTGCCGGCAACGATATTAGGTCTTTGGTTGCTGGCCAGACCGGTACCAGACAAGCTGTTGAGAGCGTTCGACGACGGGGCATTCAAATCGCTAACGCCGTTTGTGAATATCGAGATCGAATTCCCAGACTCTTCGGTGCTGATGATTCCCAGCTCCCATCCGCCCAGAGTTGCCTTCATGAATGAGTTGTAGTCATTCAGAGTGGGCAAGTTGAAGATAGCGTTGGCAACGAAGATCTGCGGACGGTTGATCGTGGAATTCCCGCGATCAAGCCTGTGATTCGCATTGTCAGTAAAGCTGGATGCATTCACCCCGCCACCGTTCGAGTCAGTTAGATCGTAATCCGCGATCGAGTGTGACCACGTATATGCCAACTGGAGTTGTGAGCGCTTGTACCGCGTGCGGAAGAGAGCCTGGAAGGAGTGATAAATCGAACTCCCGTCGTGGCTCCAGTAAGTCAAGCTCCCGAAATTCGAGAACGGCCGCAGGCTAGCGCAACTGACCGTACCACCGCAGAATGCACCTACTAAGCGGTTCCCTCCTGGAATCTGGTTTACGTCGTAGCTGCTGGAGAGGTGCGTCGACCGGTTGCCCACGTAACCCAGCTCCAGAGCGGTGTCTTTCGCTAATCCATGCTCCACAGTGAGGTTCCACTGCCAGGAGTTCGGCAGCAGGCCACGTGGGTCACGGCCGCCCGATGGCGACGTTGTGGGAGTGCCGACCGCTGCGTTCTTATCCAAGGTGCGATTGACGCCGCTCGCGTTTAGAGCAAACGGCGCATTGGTCGCTTCGACAAACTGCGTTGAAACGCGTTCCCGCTGGAAGAATTGGCCCAAACCGAAGCGAACGGCGGAATTGCCGTGGCTGAACGGATCCCAACTCACGCCCACGCGTGGGGCGAAAGCATGGTAATTCGTATCCATCAGCGATTTGCTCTGGCCCGGAACGCCAGCGCTAAAAGCGGTCCCGAAGCTTTGGTTCGACTGCACACACGGATTCGTGCCGGGTACAAAGACCAATCCGTTGCACGCATCGGAGGCCGGCTTCTTAGGATCGTACAGAGCCGGATCAAAGCGCGCCAATTTGTTGTTTGCCGCAAACGGAGGAGCCAGNATCGAATAACGGACACCATACTCGAGTGTCAAATTCGGACGGGTTCTCCATGAATCGCCGGCATATGCTTCGTAATCGCGCCAACGAAGTTGAGCGCGCACATTCGTCGATGACTCGCCCATGCTAAACACCGACGTTGGATTGAGAACATTGGCCAGCGCGTTCTTCGTGTCGCCGGTCTGAATCCCGCCCCATTGCGGCCGCTCCTGGCCGGCAAAGCCGCTGTCCTCGTTCTTGCCGTCCCAACCAAAGAAGGCTCCGACTTTGAAAGCATGCGATCCCTTGATCTTCGATAGGTCGTCACGAACTGTGTAAATATCGTGGTTGTTGCTCCAGGGGGCGATTCCCCAAAGAGTTTGCCCGTCGCCGTACGGTCCTAAGCCTCCCCAAATGGTCGGCTGACCGATGTGCTTATTCTTTATATTCTCCGGGAAGACCGGTGGAATGGCAGCAGTCAGTTTGTCTTCAAGACCCGGATCCGTGCCTCCGACGGCAACGTTGATTCGATTATTGGAATAGGCAAATGCGACGTCGTTGACGAGAGTTGAGCCAAGCGACGAAGTCATCTTGCCGACAATCTGCTTTGAGGGCTGCACCCACGCGCCTTCAATCACCGGAAACGGATCGTCTCCCCAAAAGCCCTGTAGGTTAGGGGCCGGATTGTCCCAATGATCTTGGGTATACCGGAACATCACCTGGTGCGCGTTCGTCAAGTTGTAATCGGCGCGGAAATTCTCTTGGCGCCAGTCGATCTTCGCGCCTACAGACTGAACCCAATTCTTGCCATTGATGGCACTAGCCAGATTAGGCAGTGGAAGCATTTGTGCGATCAAAAGACCGGCCGGACTTGGGTTCGCAATTTTCGTAATGCGTGCACCTGTGACAGGGTCTACTGGAGGCGTGGCCCCGCAGCTGACTGTCGTGAAATCGCCCGACCTCTCTGCCGCCGTCGGCACGCAGGCGCTGCGCGTTTGACCGCGAATTTCTTTATTCCACTCCTCACTGAAGAAGAAGAAGAGCTTGTTTTTTACGATCGGACCACCAATCGTGTATCCGTAGTCATTTCGCCGCAGCTTGTCTTTGCCTTCATTCGGCAACGACCTTCCATTTGCCAGCGCAGCCGACTGTGCACGAGCCGCAAAGTATTCGTGCGAATTCAGAATGTCATTTCGACCGAAATATAGCGCGCTTCCATGGAATTGATTTGAGCCACCTCGAGTCGCGATATTAATCACAGCTCCGGAAGCCTGCCCATATTCCGGACCGTAAGAGTTACGCAACATCTTGAACTCCGAAATCGCGTCCACCGACGGATAGATCAAGATCGTGCGATTGGATCCCACGTCATTGTCGTTTGCGCCGTCTACCAGGAAGAGGTTGTTGGTCGTAGGATTCCCGTTTACCGAGAAATCAACGCCGGCCAACAATCCCTTATTTTTTGAATCGAAATTGTTCGCCGCGGAGACTCCCGGCTGAAGCTGGGTAAGCTGTGCAAAGCTGCGGCCGTTAAGAGGCAGCTCCCGTACTTGAGTGCCATCAACCACCTCGCCTACGGCAGCCGTCGTGGTGGCGACCTGAATGCCATTGGCCTCCACGGTAACCACTTCTGTCGCCGATCCTAGTTGTAATTGCATGTTCACGACAGTGGTGCTGGAGACGTGCAACTCCACATTCCTGGTGACAACATCCTTGAAGGTTGCTTGGCTTCCGCGCACTTCATATGTGCCCACCTCAAGCTCCGAGACGGTGTAGTCGCCCTGATCATTGGTCGAGACGGTGCGGGCTGCGCCGGTAGCCAAATTTGTCACTGTGACTTTCGCATTCGGCAGCACAGCGCCAGAAGGATCTGTCACCCTCCCCTGAATGATACCGGTGAACTTTTGCGCGTAGAGAGCTGAGCTAGCGAGCAGGACCGAAACCAGCAGTGACAGCACGAGAGTGCCGATGCGCTTCATTGACAACCTCCATCGAAAGTGTTGAACAGCCATTCCCCTGGAGCTTAATTATCGTGTCTGCTGTTTGGAGTGAATTTCCAGCAAATCGATTTAGTAGACCTTTGACGGAGCGTAATTAAGCGTCATAAGGTGAATTGTTGTCAAGAAATTTTTTTATTTGACGGATTTCTGGGGTGTGAAAGCGTGTAGTCTCTGTACCAAGTCAGCGGGGTAATGGCACGCGTGTGATGCCCAAAAGCAAGGATGGCGACAAAAACAACGTTCGCGGAGTGAGCCTAAAGGCCTTGGCTGGCCACCTAAAGCTTTCCCCCGCAACGGTTTCGCTGGTTATCAACCGCTCCAAGGCAGCCGCCTCCATTCCCGCGGAAACGCAGCGGCGCATTTTTGAGGCGGCGAAGGAGCTTAACTACCGTCCCAATTTCTATGCGCGGTCGTTACGCACGCAACGCTCGTTCACTATCGGGATTCTCCATCCCGACCTCTCCGACTATGTAGCGCTGTTGACCAGCGGCATTGAAGATCACCTAATGCGCGAAGGCTACTTCTACTTCGCGGCCGGCCATCGCAATAATCCGGAGCTCATCGAAGAGTATCCGATGATCATGCTAGACCGTTCGGTCGAAGGGATCATCGCGATCGATACCCCCATCGAGCATGCCCTTCCCTTGCCGGTCGTGGTGATCGCAGGACACCGCAACATCGAAGGAGTAACCAACTTAATTCTCGATCACCGCCGTGCTGCAGAGCTTGCATTGGGGCATTTAGTCGGCATGGGACACCGCGAGATCGCATTCATGAAAGGTCCGAAGGTGAGCTCGGATAGTGAGATCCGTTGGCAGAGCATCTGCGAGGTCGCAAAATCGCTGAGCATCACCATGAAGCCGGCGCTTTGCGTCGAAATGGAATTCAGCACGCCGTTTCCCGATATGGGCTACCCCGTGGTGCACAAGCTCCTCGCCAGCGGTGAACGCTTCACCGCGCTGTTTGCATTCAATGATGTCTCGGCAATTGGAGCTATCCGGGCACTGCGCGATGCTGGAATAGAAGTTCCTGAAGCAGTTGCCGTAGTTGGATTCGACGATATTCCCAGCGCCGCATACCACACTCCTAGTCTCACCACCATTCGTCAGCCTTTACGCCGCATGGGGGAAATCGCCGCGCAAACGTTGCTCGACCGGCTGCGTCGCGGGGGAACAACCCCGAGTGAAGTCGCAGTGGAACCTGAGCTCGTGATCCGCGAGTCCACCACCAGTCGACTACGCCCGTCCCCCACTTTGCAGGTGGAGGATATGGAAGCGCCCGCCAGTACCTAGGCCGAAGACTTGGGTTGTGCGTTTTTAGTCAGCTTTGATTTTCACTTCCAACGGGTCAACGACTCCGAAGGTTCAGCTACTTCCGCGATGTCGCGGCGGAACTTTCTTCGCTCTACAGTGTTAGTCACCAGCAGAGTCCATCGATGAAGAACTGACCGGCCTTACAGACCAGGTGCCGGCCAGGAGGAGATTATGAGACTGTTTCGCACGCTAGCATTAGGGGCCGCTCTGGTAACCAGTTCAGCCTGCGCGTTCGCACAGGGATACCAGGATCGGCGATACCAAGACCGCGACGATCGTCAAATCTACCGCCAAGCCTACGAGCAAGGCCGCTCAGATGCTCTGGGCCATCGCCGTTTTGAGCCGAATCACAACAGTTATCGCGAAGTCGACGATCGCCGAGCCTATGCACGTGGATATGAGGCGGGATACAACAGTGCGCGCGGTGGTCACGACGGGGCCTCGGACAGAGATCGCGATCGCAACAACGGCAGCTATGGGAATGGCGGCAACTACGGCGGTTATGGCAATGCCTCTTCAATAGCGCGGCAGAACGGATATCGTGACGGTGTCAACGACGGTCGCAACGATCGCGGCACGGGACACAGCTTCCGCCCGACGCAGGACGACAATTACAAGAACGCGCCAGGTTACAGCTCCAACATGGGAAGCCGGCAGCAGTATAAAGACGTTTACCGCCAGGCTTACCAGCAGGGTTACCAACAAGGCTATCAGCAGGGTTACAACGGCGGCTTCCGCCGCTAACCTTCTGCAGCTTCTACTAAGCCCGGTCGAATTGGCCGGGCTTTTCCTTGTTCTCCGCGAACCTGGGTAGTGGAACGAATTAGAATTCCGCCATGTTCGTGACCTTTCGTACTTCCCTTCTTCTCACTGCGTCCCTGCTGATCTCGTCCACAGTCGCATTTACAGAACAAGTGCCATTTAAGCGAGCCATCGAGCTGGCTATTCGCAATAGCACTGTGATGAGCGCTGCCAGCGCAGATGTCGGGCGACTGCAAGCAATTTATTTTGAGACGCGAGATCAATACATTCCGCAGGTCTACTTCGGTTCTGGTCTCGCATACTCTTTCGGCTTCCCGTTAGGCGAACCGTCGATCTTTAAGGTCAGTTCCACAAGCCTGCTGCTCAACCAGGCGCAGCGCGAGTTTATCCGGGCTGCGCGAAGTGATGTGCGTGCCGCGGCACAAAGCAAAGAAGAAAGGAAGAACCAAGTAATTCTTGAGACGGCGCTCTCATATTCGGAGCTCGACAAGAACCAAGCATCGCTCAACATTCTGCGTCAGCAGGAAGATGCCGCCCTGAAATTCGAGAGCATCGAGCAGCAGCGCATCGAGGCGGGAGTCGATCCCGCTATCGAACTTACCCGGGCCCGGCTCAATACAGCTCGCATCCGTCTTAGGATCGCGGAGCTCGTCGCCGGCGCCGACACGCTTCGTGTCCGACTCTCTCAGCTGACCGGCCTTCCCGCGCGCGAACTGGAAACCATCACGGAGTCCATCCCGCGTTTACCCGAGGTTTCGCAGGATGACGATTTGGCAACACGCGCCGTTACCTTCAGCCCGGCAGTGAAGAGCGCACAGGAATTAGCAGCAGCGAAACTGTTCCAGGCGCGCGGCGAACATAAGCAGCTCTATCCCGCAGTTGATCTGGTAGGACAGTACGCCCGCTTCAGCAAATACAATAACTACGATCAGTACTACAAGACTTTCAAGCGCAACAATGGCGCGATCGGCATCGAAATCAAGTTCCCATTCTTGAACAAAAGTCAGAAAGACCACAGTGAGGCGCTCTATGCGGAGGCGCTGCGGTCAAGAAAAGATGCCGATGCCACCAAGGAGCAAGTCTCGACTGAGACTCTGAAACTGCAGAGAACAATCGCACAATTAAGCGCAGCTCAGGACGTTGCCAGACTCGAATACCAGATCTCGCAAAACAACACCCAGGCTACGCAAGCGAAAGTAGATGCCGGCCAGGCGAACTTGCGAGATCAGCAGCAGGCGCAACTCGACGAGAACGACAAATACTCTGCTCTGCTCGATGCCACGTTTCAGCTGGACAGATCCCAGATGCAGTTGTTAAAGCAAACCGGGGACCTGGAGAAGTGGGCTCTCTCGATCCGTTAGCGAATCAGTGCACCTGCAGACCATAACGTTGCGTGGATGGCGGCACGAGGCCGTCCGTCCTCAGATACTCGACTAATTTGCCCGTAATGATCGGTCACATGCCAAACGGCTGCGACTGCTATGCCTAACTTCATATTCCGCCCAGCGCAAGGGCCTTCAATGCGATCCAGTGGCATTCTGCGCGGTAATTGTTGCGAGCACATGATTTCCATAATGAAAGGAATCCCGCAGATATTTGGGAAAATTGTTTTGGGATTTCATTTTGCGCTGGGGCACACAGAATTGCCGCGAATAAAAAGGAAGAAGATGAGAATTATCGTTCGGATCCTCGCATGACTCGGCTTGATAGACGCGCCACACTGTCGAAGGTTGCAGGCGCGCAATGGCAGAGCACGGACAAAGACACGTCAAGGCCAAGTTTCTCAATCAGTTATGGCTCTCCGATTTTGTCGAGCCGTGTGGCTGGAGTGGGTTCTCTCGATGCTATAGTGGTGGATTAACGCATGCCACTAAAAACTCTGTTCCTGAACCCTCCCTCGTTCGAGAACTTTGACGGCGGTGCAAGTTCGCGCTGGCCGGCTACTCGAGAGATTGAATCGTACTGGTATCCGGTTTGGCTGGCTTATCCCGCCGGCATGCTGGAAGGCTCGCGGCTGCTGGACGCTCCACCTCACCACGTCTCTTCTGACGAAACTATACAAATCGGCAAGCAATATGAGTTCCTGGTGTTGTTCACCAGCACTCCCGGCTGGCAGGGTGATCAGAAGCTCGCGTACGCAATGAAGACCGCGAACCCGAAGCTGAAGATCGCTTTTGTCGGACCACCGGTTACGACGGCTCCGGATAAGGCACTGAACGAGTGCGNTGNCATCGACTTCGTTTGCCGCAAGGAGTTTGACTACTCAGTGGTGGAGTTTGCGCAAGGCAAGCCGCTCGATCAGATTCTCGGCATTTCGTATCGCAAGAATGGACGTGTAGTTCATACTCCCGATCGCCCACAGATCGAGGATCTTGACGCGCTGCCCGATGTCACCGACGTCTACAAGCGCGACTTAGATGTCACGCGCTACAACGTGCCGTTTTTGTTGTATCCGTTCGTGGCCCTGTACACAACGCGCGGCTGCCCGGCGCAGTGCACCTTCTGCTTGTGGCCACAAACCTTGAGCGGACACGCTTGGCGCAAGCGTTCGACCGATGCGGTCGCACGAGAAATGGCCAAAGCTAAAGAGTACTGGCCAAACGTGAAGGAGTTTTTCTTTGACGATGATACCTTCAACATCCAGGGACCTCGGACGATTGAGCTCTGCCAGAAGCTAAAGCCACTGAACCTGACGTGGTCGTGCACCTCGCGCGTTACGACGAGCTATGACACGCTTAAGGCCATGCGCGATGCTGGATGCCGTCTGCTGATCGTCGGGTATGAATCAGGCGATCCGCAGATTCTGAAGAACATCAAGAAGGGCGCAACCGTCGAACGAGCTCGAGAGTTCACGCGGGATTGTCACAAACTGGGACTCGTGATCCACGGCGACTTCATTCTTGGTCTGCCCGGCGAAACGAAAGAGACGATTCGCAACACGATCAATTTCGCCAAGTCGCTGGACTGTGAAACTATTCAGGTTTCTGTCGCCCACGCGTATCCCGGAACCGAATTCCATGATTTCGCGGAGAAGCATGGATTCATCGTCAACACTCAGTCCATGG
>C688J18823_10002086_pt1 | contig 12496 bp, 7 predicted proteins | sample HopSoiMetagenom1_FD_18823 | JGI IMG/M metagenome (IMG submission 18823)
AGGCGGGCGGAGTGGAGGCGGCACTCGACGACATCCTCGTGGCCCTCGGCCGGCGCCTTGCCGCGGATGTCGCAGAACTGCCGCAGCCGAAGGCCGAGCCGCTCGAAGAGCTCGTGCTCGAACTGAGCGATCTGAAGTTCGTGACCGACGACAAAGGCAATCGCCGCGCGACCGCGAAGGCGCGGCTGGTCTACGAGCCCGCGAAACAGGAACAACGTCCGGTCGAGAGCGTGAGTGCCTGGCGCTTCATCGCACCCCTCGGACCGATCGAAGCCGAGGAACTGCGCTGGTATCTCGAGACCTACGCCGGCTGGCCGAGCGGCTATTTCCGCGATCGCGCGCAGCGCGTCGAACAGAGCCTCATCGAGTGGGGCCAGCGTCTTCACGAGAAAACGATGCCGCTGCAGGAGACGGCGAATGTGATGCAGGCCTGGGCTCGGATCGACCAGCATGCCGATCGCCGGCTTTCGGTGGAAATCGATGCGGCGCTCGAAACGGGTGCGCCTGCCGACGATGTTCAGGCCGCGCGCGAGTGCGCCACGCTCCTCCTCGGCCTGCCGTGGGAGCTGCTGCACGACGGCAAAACCCGCGTGCGGCGGCGCATGCCGAACACGCGCGTGCTCGACGTCCCGGTCGTGGTCACGCCGATCCGCATCCTGCTCATCACCGCCCGTCCGGAAGACGAGTCGTGTCCTTACATCGATCATCGCGCCAGCGCGCTGCCGCTCGTCGACGCCACGGAGAGCTTGGGTGGCCTGGTCCAGCTTCGCCTGCTCGATCCTCCGACACTCCCGGCATTGCGCGAGGAGCTCGATCGTGCCCGCCGCGCCCGCATGCCCTATCACGTGATTCATTTCGACGGCCATGGCGTCTACGACCGCCATGCCGGCCTCGGCGCGCTCTGCTTCGAAGATCCGCAGGACGTTGAGAAGCTGGATGGGCGCCGGCACGAGATCGTCGATACCAGGAAGCTCGGCGAGCTTCTCAGCGAGCACCGCATCCCGCTCGTCTTTCTCGAAGCGTGTCAGACCGCCATGTCGGACAAGGCCTCGGAGTCGGTGGCCTCGGAGCTCCTAAAAGTCGGCGTGGCCTCGGTGGTCGCCATGAGTCACAGCGTCCTCGTCGAGACCGCGAGGCGCTTCGTCTCCGTCTTCTACCGCGAGCTCGCCGCGGGACGTCGCGTCGGCGATGCCATGCTCGCCGGACAGCGCAACCTGAAGGACGAATCCTTCCGCGGCCATGTGCTCGGCGAGGACGACCTGCATCTCCACGACTGGTTCGTCCCTGTGCTCTATCAGGAACAGGCCGACCCGCAGCTCTTCCGCGCAACGCCGGCACGGCAGACGCGCGAAGACACTCTGAAGGCGCTGCAAACGCGCCTCGGAGCGCTGCCGGAGCCGCCGCAGACCGGCTTCATCGGCCGCAGCCGTGAGCTGCTTTCATTGCAGCGCCTCCTGCGGGCGAACGGAAAGGGACGCTACGCTGTCGTGCGCGGCCAGGGAGGCGAAGGGAAGACGGCGCTCGCCGTCGAATTCGCGCGCTGGATGGTCCGCTCTCAGCAAATGCGCCGCGCGGCATTCGTCTCTGTGGAATCGCACAGCAATGCTCTTGCGGTGCTCGATGCCGTCGGACAGCAGCTCGTGGCGAAATACTCTGTCGCGGCCTTTAAAGACATCGATGCCGCCATTCAGCCGGTCGAACGGGCATTGAAGGAGCAATCGACGCTGCTGGTCATCGACAACATGGAGAGCATCCTCCTGCCGCCGTACGTCGAGACCTCGCCGGCGCTTGCCGCGGACGCACGCGCGGATCTCGAAGCCATCCTGGCGCTCTGCGCGCGACTCAATGCCATCGGCGAGACGCGCCTAGTCTTTACCAGCCGCGAGCCGCTCCCCACGCCGTTCGACGGCGAGCGAAACCGGCGCGAACTGCATCGACTCGATCGCGACGACGCCGTCGCATTCGTCGAACGCGTGCTGAACGTCGAAGGGCAGGGCACCGGCGCCGCCGCCAACGCTGCGCGCGAGTCGATCGAGCAGCTCGTCGATGCCGTGAACTGTCACGCGCGGACCCTGACTCTGCTCGCCCCGTCGCTCCGACAACAGGGTGCCGACGCCACGCGCCTCTCGCTCACGCAACTGATGGAGGAGATGGAGCAGAGGTATCCCGGCAATCGCGAACAGTCGCTCTATGCCAGCGTCGCGCTCTCCCTGCAGCGCATGTCGCCCGAAAACCGCGAGAGAGCGCGGGTCCTCGGCGTGTTCCACGGCGGCGTCGATCTCGACATGCTCCGTGTGATGACGCAATGGGAGAAGACAGATGTCGCCTCTCTGGCGCAGGAGCTGATCGAGACAGGACTGGCGACGCCGGATCCGTATAACCATCTCACCCTCAATCCCGCACTCCCTCCCTATCTCCGCGGGACGCTGGACGCGACTGAGCGGGAGGCGCTCGTGGGGCGGTGGGCCGAGGAGATGCTTCGGTACGCCGGGTTCCTTTACGAACAACAGTTCCGGGAAGCCGAGATCGCCTCGACGCTCACGCTGCTGGAGCTGCCGAATCTCTTCGCCCTGCTCGATTGCGTGCAACGCCGGGGAGACGCCGAGGCGACGATCAACCTGACGACGAAGATCTACAGCCTTATGCAGTATCTCGGCAAACCGCGCCTCCTGAACCGCGTGGGGGAGGCACGCGACGCTGCCGCGGGCGCCATGGGAGAGGCGTGGAATCACGCGCGATCCCAAGCCGAGCGGAGCCGGATCGAGCAGCTTCTTCAGGGCGGGCGTCTGCGAGGGGCGCTCGACGGCGCGGAGCGTTTGCTTCAGCGCGCAAGTACGGCTGGGGAAACGGCGTATCCAGACGCCGACTATGATCTGGCCCTGGCCGGCTGGTTGCTGGCTCGGGTGCTGCGATTTGCCGGCGGACCGCAACGGGCGCTGCCGCTTCTGGAAACGGCTCAAGAGCGGTTCGAAGGTCGTGGCGCGGCAAGAATGGCGTCTGCCTGCATCACGGAACGCGGTGATTGTCTTCGAGATCTCGGGCGGTTGGAGGATGCTGCCTCGGCATACGAAGAGGCGATCGCGCGCGACGAGGAGGACAAAGCCGAACGGGATGTCGCCGTCGGGAAGGGGCAACTCGGGACCGTAAGGTTGGGGCAGCGACGCTACGAAGAGGCGCTGACGGCGTACACCGAGGCGCGCGAGCGCTTCACGCAGCTCGATGAGCCTGGCTCCGTCGCCACGATCTGGCACCAGACCGGGATGGTCTACCAGGATATGGGAGCGACGGAGGCGGCGGAGGAAACCTATCGGAAGTCGCTCGCGCTCAAGGTGCGTCTCGGCGATGTGGCCGGGCAGGCGGACACGCTTAGTCAACTCGGCAACCTGTATGACGACGTACTCGGCCACCCCGAAGAGGCGGCGGCTTTCTATTTCCAGGCGGCGACCAAGTATGTTGAGTTGAAGGATGAGGCCAGCGAAGGGCTCGTCCGGAACAACCTGGCGGAGACGCTGCGCAAACTCAGCCGACTTGACGAAGCGCGTCGGGAGATTGCCCGCGCCACCGAATGCAGGAAGCCCCTCGGCCACGCGGGCGAGATTTGGGCATCATGGTGCGTCCTCAGCCGCATCGAAACCGACAGCGGCGATCCTGCAGCCGCCGCGAGCGCAAAGCGCAAGGCGATCGAGGCCTATCTCGCCTACCGGCGCGATGGCGGCGAGAACCACTACAACGACGGCCGCCTCGCCCTCGCCGTCACCCAAGTGCTCCTCGCCGGCGAACGTGAAGAGGCAGCATCCGAACTCCAGCAGATCGCCGCAGATCCCGATCTCCCTGCATGGCTTCGCCCTTTCGTCGAAGCCCTTCAATCGATCGTAGCCGGCAGCCGCGACCGCGCTCTCGCCGATGCTCCCGATCTTGGATACAGAATGGTCGCGGAGATCCTCTTCCTGATCGAAACGCTGGAGCAGCAGGCGCAAGGTTCTACGGCCTGATCTCAACGATCGTGCCGTTCGGCACGAGCCGCCAGATCTCCTCGATCTCTTCGTTCGTCACCGCGATGCAGCCGGCCGTCCAGTCGCGCGCGAGGTGCACGCGGCCGAGCACTCCCCAGCCGCTCGGCAGACCGTGGATCATGATGTCGCCGCCGGGATCGACGCGCATGCGCCGCGCGCGGGCACGATCGACGGCGTTCGGATACGACACATGCAGCGCGCGATGGAACTTGCTCGCCGCCTTGCGCGAATCGATCACGTAACGGCCTTCGGGGGTGCGGCCGTCCCCTTTCTTCTGCTTGGGACCGAGGTCGGGTCCGAGGGAGACCGAGTACTTCTTGATGACGCGGCCGTGGTCGAGGAGCTTCATGGTGTGACTCCCCTTCTCGACCAGGATCAGATTGACGGACAGAAGAATCGCGTAGACCACGATGATTAGATGCTCATCGGGACCAGAGCGTAACCGCGATGCCTGTATCGGGATTGATCGCGGTGATCGAGCTGACGTTCGGATTCACCTTCAGCGCGTGGAACTCGTCCCGAAAATGGGCGTCGATTCGCAGCGAATCGCCCTGCAGAACGCGCACGTCGCCGCCGGCGCCCAAGGCGAATTCGATCGACGTCTCCCGCCAGCCTTTCGCCTGCTTGGCCAGTGTGATTCCGCCGTGCTCCGCCGCCCATGCGGCAGCTTTGTCCGCGCCGATGCCGGACCAGAAGACGGGCTCGAGCATCACGACGCTCGTGATTATGAGCCGTCAGTGCGCGTGTGCGGTGCGGGGGACGACGATCATCAGGTTGTCCGGCTGGCCGGGGTCGGTCAAAAACGGCGCGCCGTCACCCGAACCGACGTCTTTCTCGGTAAGCCCCGGCGCATAGAACATCAGGTGCGGCGAGACGTGGATCACCTTCTGCGACCGATCCTCGAAGATGTAGTTGTACTCCGACATCATGTACGCCAGTCCGGCGCGCCTCGGCGCTTTGAAACGGCCGCTCCGGTATCCATCCTGAATGCTCGCCACGATCTTCTCTTCGGGCTCTCCGGCGGCGCGCTGCCGCTCCACGAACAATCTCACCTGAAAGGTCGTGGCCGTTCCCTCTGCATCCCAGCATTCCGGTTCCAGAGTATCGAGCCGGGTGCGATCGACGAAGCAGGTGAAGGCATTCGTCCCCTTGCGCGCCAGATGGTAACCGTCCGCGCGCAGCACGTAGATCGAGGCCGCCTTCGAGACTTCCGGCGGTGCCGCGGACTCGGCCAGCCGGATCTGCACCGCCTCGGGAGTGTTCGCGGAGAACGTGCGCAGAGCGGAAAGATCGGCGTTGTCGGCGGCGACGGCGAGCAGCAGCAGCATGACGGCGGTCATGCATCGAGCGTAGCGGAAGGATTCGTGGTATCCGTGACGGAATGGCTACGGCCGGAGCAGCGCAGCGACATCTTCAGTTTCGCCGTCGTGCTATACGAGCCGCCGCGACTGCATGGCCAAGAGTCCGGACGAACGGTTCCATTCGCGCACGATCTCGCGCTGCACCTCGAGACGATCGAGCTCGCGTCGTCCGGCGCGACGCCGGTGGTCACGATCAGCACCGCAGGTGTAGGACAACCTCTCAGGTTGTCCCGACAAGCTGAGAGCTTGTCGTACACCACATCATGGCCGGCCGCTTCGCGCCGGATGGAGCTCGCTCGAGCCTCCCGGCGAGATGACCCAGCGCGGCGAGTCACCGGTGCATTGGGCGTCCGAGGAGCCACGAGCTGATCACGGGCTCCGAAAGCGGCACCGGCCTTCGGGTACCAGCGCGAAAAAGAGCATCGGCGCGGGCGCGGCGTGTTCCCGATTTACTACGCGACGCAGAACGACAGCTACGTGTTCGGCTACCGCCTGCTGTTGTCCGCGATGTTCATCGCGGAAGGCCTGCGCTGACGCGCTCCAGCACTTTCAGGTAATGGTCCGTCGTTGCGCTTCCCGTATCGCGCACCCACTCCCCTGTCCGGTCGTTCCCGATGTAGACGATGATCGAGTGCAAGCCGGGACGGGCGTTGTCGCCGGTGAAGGCGCGGGAGAGGCGGTCCATCGAATCCTGATCGCCGGTGACGAGCGTCCAGCCGGGCTTTACATGGTGACGTTTGGCCCAATCCGCGAGCGCCGCGGGCGTGTCGTGACTCGGATCGATCGAGACGGAGACGATCGACACCTCGCGCCCGAGGCGATCGCCGAGCGCGGATTGGAGTTGGCCGAGCGTGTACGCGACGACCGAGCACGCATCCTGGCAGCGCGTGAAAAAGAAGGCCACCACGACGACCCTTTGCGCTACGAGATCGCGGTAGAAATGCAGCGGCCGTCCTGTCTGATCGACGACGTCGGCGTCCGGGATCTCCTTCCCATATGCGATCGCGGCCACGAACATCGCCGCGATCGCCATCGTGCGCAATCTCATTTGCTGATGAACACGAACTTCGCCACGGACGGCACCCCCGCGCGATTGAGGATGAAGAGCATGTACGGACCGGGCGGAGAGATCGTGTCGCGGTCGGGAGCGGTCACGGACAACTTGCCGTCGTATGTCTTGAAAGCGAGGCGCATGAACCGCTGGCTCTCGTCAAAGGCGTGCGTCACGGAACCGGGACGGATCCACGTCACGCTTTCGATGGAGCCGGCGTCCGGTGTGGTGACTGTGAATGTCTCGCCATACTTCACCTTCGACGGCGCGCTGCTGATCGCCGGCCGGTTGCCTTTGAACAGATACGGCGGTGAGTAGATCTGCGCGTCGGCGTGGAACGGGCCGGGCTCGTAGATGGTGCCGGGCGGCGCACCGGGCGGCACCTTCGGCGGCGGGTCACCCCACGGCGGCAGGCCACCGCCCGCGTCCAGCACGGTGGCGTCGGGCAGCAGCAGCGAAATCGCGTGATAGACGCGTATGACCGAAGCCCTGGCCATCGTCGTCCACTTGCCCGTCGCCGGATCCCACAGCTCGGCGTCGAAAACAGGCGTCGTCGTGTTGTTGAAACCGTGGCCGCTCGATCCGCCTGTGGCCAGGACCGTGCCGTCGGCCAGAATCGTCGCGTTCATTTGCCGCCGCCGATTGGCCATGGAGCCCGTGGCCTTCCACTGCGGATCTTGTTCGTTCAGGTCGATCGTTTCCGCCGTGGCGACCGGAGGATCGGCGCCGCCGACCGTCAGCACCTTGCCCGGCGCATAGGGCACGACGGAACCGTAGTCGCGAACGTCCGACGAGATGGTCTTCGGTCCGTCTTTCCACGCGCCCTGGCCGCTCGTATCGAGCCAGCGCGATTCTGGTCGCGGCCCAGCCATGAAGATGCGGCCGTCCGGTGCCAGCACGATGCGCGGATAGAGGTCGATGAAGGTATCGAATGCACCGTTCAAGTCGCGCCAGACCCCATTCGACCAAACCTGCGGAAGCCCATTGATTCCGGTCGAGCCCTCGGGACGGTCTTGCGGCGGCAGGAAGCCGGAGATGACGACCACATCGCCGTTGGCGAGCGGCGATGTCGTCGGGTACCAGCGTCCGGCGTTCATGTTCTGGCTTCGCGACCACTGGTTCGTTCGATAGTCGAAGATCGTCGTCTCGATCGCGCCCCAAAAATCCCACTTGTCATGACCACCGGCCACCAGCAGCCGGCCATCTGGCAGGAACGTCTGTCCCCCGCAGAAGGGCTGCACATACCGGTTCAGGATCTTCGTGAACTGGCCCGTCTTCGGATCGCCGACGTAGGTATCGAGCACCGTCACGCCGTCTTTGCGCGACCAGCCGATGATCTTTCCGTCGGGGAGCAAGGTGGCGTGGATGGCCACGAAGGGCCATTTCTGAACCGGCGACCATTGCCCGACCATGCGCGGATCGCCGGGCGGAGTCTGGGCCGTGAGGCCGCCGGCGCAAACAAGCAGGAGAGCGACAAACCGCAATGCGCGCATTAGTCCCCCAATGATTATTGAATGAACTATTGCAGTGTAGCGCTAATCCATTTATGTTCGAGCGCGATGTTCATCGCTGAATCAGTGCGGTGAGCTCCTCCATCCGCCAGATCAGATCGCGATACGCTCCGGCCATCCCTTCGGAATCTGCCGCCCCGGCGAAGGCCGCATAGCGCGCCGAGAGCTCGTTGTCGCCGCTCTTCGCCGTCGTGGCCTGCAGCAGCCGCAGGAGCTCTTTGCGGGCCGCGGCAAAGTCGGCCGGCTTCCGAATGAACCTCGCGGCAAGGGACGCCAGTTCGGCGTTCGCGAAGCGTCCCCCGGCCGCCAGCTCGCGCTGCGCGCGGAACATCTGCACGACATCCGCGGTATCGCCGCGCTGCTTCTGCAGCATCGAGACATACGCATCGATGTCATTGAGGAGCGTCAGATGTTGCGCCGCGAACTCGCCGGGGTCGGTGGTCTGATTGAGCGTCGCCACGCGCCGCGCGATGTCGTACGGATCCTTCAATGACTTGTAGCGCGGCAATGCGACGCCGCGCGCGCGCAGCACGTTCAGGCTCTTGCGGACATAGTCCATGTACGCACCCGGCGGGACCTCTCTCATCGCCAGGAGCTCCTTCACGCGCGCCAGCTCCCGATCCGCATTCGGCTGCCCGAGCGCGGCCAGACGGGCCACCACCGCCGCATGCTCCGCGATGTTGTTTCGAATGCTCTCCGCGAGCGTGCCCGGACGAAACACGAATGCGTATCCGTTCAGCGGCTTGTTCCCTTCCAGTTCGTAGAGGTTGACGACGGTGTCGCCCTTCGCGTCCGGCGCGCTGTCGGCCGAGATCTCGACCCAACGGCTTTCGCCCGGCCGCATCGCCGGCAGCACGTAGTCGGCGTGCGGCTGGAGACCCGCCGTCTCGCCGCTGCGAGCGCCGCCGATGAAGCGGATCTTCGGCGCGAGCAGGCGGCGAATGTCGCCGAGGTCGAAGTCGATGCCGATCCGCATGTCGCGAGTGCGTGCGGCGGCGTTGTGGACGATGGCGCTCATCGACCAGCCGTGCGTGCCGCCCAGCCCCATGTAGACGTGCATGTTGCGCTGCGCTTTGTTGTTGTCGTTGAGGATCTCCAGATCGGTCTGCGGCCAGCCGGGCGACCGGCCGGCCAGAGTCATGCCCAGGAAGGGATCGCCGGGAGTGGAGATCTGCGTGGCCAGGCAGACGTGATTCGAAGCGCCGGACGGCAGGTCCCACTGCAGACCGTTGCCGGCGGTGAGTGTCGCGTCGCTGCTGCCCATCGGAACCGAAAGCATCGTCGTGCCGGCACTGACGTAGTTCGTGCCCACGCCGCCGTCGGAGAAGAGGAACTCCACCGTGGCGTTTTGAGCGGACGTGTTGGCTTCGCGGCCGACGCGCGTGAAGGCGAAGTTATGGCCGAACGCCACAGGATGCGGATCTTCCGACTGCGGCCGGTCGTTCGCATCGAACGGTTGCGGGTCGTTGGTGCGGCGGTTCCAGACGTCGCTGTTGAGATAAAACGCGTTGCGTGCGGACGGCTCCAGGCCGTGGTCGCGCACGGTTGCGGAGTCGGTCCAGTCGCGGACGTACACGTCGGCGTCCGCCGCCATCTCCGTCGTCCGGAAAAAGATCGGGTCGAGCGAGACGCTGACCGGCGTCACCAGGTCATCGCGAAGCAATTGCGTCGCATTGTGATTGCGCAGAAACGTGACGCCGGCGGGAAAGCCGGCCGGGTCGTTGCCGGCCGAGAAGACGCCGAAGAAGTTCTTGCCGATGTTGATCACCTTGTCGTAGTCGGCGACGTAGACGCCGCCCAGATTGTTCGGCGGCGCGCCCGCCCCCTCGCCCGGAAAATCGGACATGATCTGGTCATCCCAGACCATTCCATCCGCCGAGCGGCGGAGGTGCGTCACCCAATGCCGGTTGGGCGAGGTGCCGCTAATCTGTTGATAGAGGTAGGCGATGTGGCCCTGGCTGTTGACCGCGATGGAGCTTTGCTTCGCGCTCGATGCGGTGAGCAGATCGCCGCTCCACACCCCGCCGCCGTTGGTGGAGCGGCGCAGGTGCAGCTCCATCGGATTCGCCGCCGACACGCGTTTGGCGTACGACACGTAAACCGTCTGCGAATCGCGCGGGTCGACGGCCACCGAGAGATCGCCCGCCATCCGCTCGCCCGCGAAGTTGTGGCTGAAATCGATGGTCAGCGGATAGGTATCCACGGTCACGCCGGTGGCTCCCGACAATGCTTCGTACAGCGGAGCGGTTTTCGCCCACGCATTGTCGCGGCGCACGACGAGCTCGAAGGTCGGCGGCGACCCGCCCATCGTCTGCCGCTGATACGCGCCGTAGATCGTGCCGTCGGGATGAATGGCCGCCCGAACATAGAAGTTGTCGGTGGCCGCCGGCGCACGCGCATCGAGAGTGAACGGAGTGAACGTGACCATCGCCGCGCCGGCATCGAGCGTCTGATCGACTTTCGCGTTCTGGATGCCGCCCGGGATGTTGTTGCCGACATAGGCGCGGTCGGTGTTCGGGTCGGACCAGCCGAATACTTTGCGGCTGTCGACGTACGGCTGATCGGGACCGCTGCGCGTGGCCAGCTCGGTCATCGCGGTGGTCAGGTTCGCATCCGTGGTCGACAGCAGCTTCTCGTCGCCGTCGACGTTGCTGAGAATCGCGGCCATGAAGCGGCCGCCGGACCAGGCGTGGGTGATGTCATTGACGTTCCAGCACCCCATGCAGGTGGGAAGGATGTCGCGCCGTACCCAATTGACGCCGCCGTCGAGGCTGACGAAGAGCGGCCCGAGCGTGGACATCGGATCGGCCTCGGTGAACGCGCTGATCACGATCGTGTTCGGGTTGTCCGGGTTGAAGCTGATGAACGGCTCGGCGTCCTGCCGCGCTTCGTTCGACATGTTGGCGGGGATGACATCGACGACAGTGACCTGGGCCGCAGCCGTCACAGCGACTGCCGCGAGCACGAGCAGCGTAGCGATCCGTTTCATGGTCGTTCCTCCCTCACCGGGCCAGGCGTTTCACCCGGTCCAGGTTCGACAGCGGTTGCACGTCCGCGGCATCGATCACATACGGCCCTTCCGATTTACGGACGGACCGCGTCTGAGCGAAGGTCAGCCGAGGGTCTTCGTGCTGCACGATGAAGATCGCGCGTTGGCCCGGCTTCAGCTTCGGCCACCGGGCGTAAAACGGATCGCCGCTGCCGGCGAACCAGAGCGTGACGGACCCGCCGGCAGTGTTTCCTTTCACCACCGACTCGACGGCCACAGTCGCCACCGCCCATTCCGGATCGTGCTCGGAGATCCGCTGCTCGGTGGCCATCGACTTGACCTCGCGAACCGTTCCGACGACCACCGCCGAGGCGCGGTTGAGCCGCGCGGCGATGTCCTGATCGAGGATGACGTCGCGCGCCTTCGCCAGCTCCGCGCGCCCCTGCTCGGCCGGCATGTCGTTGACCACGCCCACCGAGTCGAGACCGACATCCTTCCCGACCGAGTAGACGGTGGTGAAAAAGAGCGCCTTCTGCCCGGACGCGACGGACGTTCCGCTGCGGAAGCGCACCGTCACCAGTTGCGACTTGAGGTCATTGAGCGTGGCCGGCTGCACGAGCACGTCGTCGACACGCACGACGGCCGTGTTCTGGCCCTGCGGCACGCTCGGCAACGCAGCGTGCGGTTTCGCCACCGTGCCGCTGAACACGACGGACGAGCTCCGGGTCAGATCGACCATCGAAACCTGGAAGAAGAGAGCGACGACAGCTGTCGCAAGGAAAGGCATTTAGACGTCTCCAGTCGAGCGAAGAAGAGGTGGAAGGGCAGGCGGTGACTCCTTCAATGTAGGTTCGTGAAGGCCTGAAGGCAACCTCGCCATACAGATGGAATCACTGCCGTAGCCTCACGTCCCGAAGGAGGGCAGGTTCCAGCGCACGTTCGCCTCGGCCATCGCGCGAGCGACGCCGAACTGGCGCGCGCGGGCGACGATGGCGCGAAAGGTCTCCACTCTTCGCCGCGCCTCGTCCGTCGTCTGGCGGCTCGCGAGCTCCGCGAAAACCTGGTCGGTGCTCTCCACCTGAAGCTCGGGATGGGCGAGGAGAAACGGCTTCGCCGCATCGACGGAACCGCAGCCGGCGAAGCGCTCCACCGTCACCGGCAGCGCGAGGAACGCCGCGAGCTCCGGCGACGCATCGAGCAGCGCCTGCGCGCGATCCGCGTCGCCGGCGCGTGCGACGTCGACGTATTGCTGGAGCAGCTCGATCCGCAGCTCGAAATACGGTTCCGGCTCGGCGGCCGGAGCGCGACCCTGCGCGAGCTCGGTGAACGCCGCTTCGACCCCGATCGCGCGGCTACGCTCGAGAAGCGGCAGCCGCTTGACGAGGATGTGATGGCGCCGGGTGTCGTCCGGCTGCTCGTCCGCCAGCTCGTAGTGCATGACGTCCACCTTCGGATGCAGAAGCTCGGGGTGCGCCAGCAGGAGCTCCTTTGCCGCCGATACGGCCGGCGCATTGATCCATCGCAGGAAGAGCTCATCGGATGGCGGCGTCCATCGCCGCTCCTCGACCAGG
>C688J18823_10002088_pt1 | contig 12492 bp, 21 predicted proteins | sample HopSoiMetagenom1_FD_18823 | JGI IMG/M metagenome (IMG submission 18823)
CTTCTTTGATGGCGCCTTTTGCCTTGTCGGCAGCGCCCTTCACATGTTCGCGATCCATGATCGTGTTCCTTTGCTGTCCAAGATACCGGACAACGAAAGAGTTGCGCGGTGGTTCCTCCGCGCGCACGGCCGGCATTTGCAAGCCACGACTTCCGAATTTGGCACTTTCGCAAGTGACGGATTGAGCTGACCGTCTCAGCTCATCGAGGCAAGGCGGAAAATCGCATTCGTGATCGTCGAGGTCCGGAAATGGACCCGAAACGGACATTCGGTCGGGTGCTGAGTTCTCCTCGGCCAAGTGTCTTCTCGTCCATCAAAACATTTGTTATGGCACGGACCGATTTCCGGGCGCACCCTCCCACCGTCACCGCCCGGTATGTGGCTTTTATCGGTGATGAGAACGCCGGTTTGCGCTTTCGCCTTCCTCCAATAGGAAAGGGACTGCGCATGCAAAAGCGTCGCCGTTTCAAACAGACAAAATCACTAAAAGATCGGTTCCTAGAAGAGGCACAAAATCTTCGAGAGCAAGCAAAACTGCTACCCTATGGATCAGTGCGAGACGAGACCATGAAAAAGGCGCGACGAGCTGAGGCAGCGGCCCATATGGACGAGTGGCTTAATTCCCCTGGTTTGCGACCTCCGAAAAAAGACGACACTCCGGGTCCCACTAGCAGTGGGCCGCCTCGGTTGGCGGCCTTTAAAACTTGCCTATTGAGTGGCCCGTTTTGAATCTGCGCGTGGCCTGCCGGGTTCCGGGAACGAAAAGCCTTACATAGTTGGCTCGCATGCGACGCTACTATTTCGACTTGCGCGAGGGCGGCGAACTCGCCGTTGATGAAGAAGGAGTGGAACTGCCCACCCTTCAAGCCGTCCAGATAGAAGCTGCCCGCTCGCTGGTCGATATGGCAAGGCACGCGGTCTGGACAAAAGCCGAAACAATTGTAGGTCACCGGATGTCAATCGAGGTCCGCGACGACGATGGCCCTGTGCTACAGGCCAGGTTCACCTTTGAGCTAGAGCGGAAGAAGCAGTAAGGCCGCCTTAGTGGGGGCGCGCTATTTCGATAACCCGTTCCGCTTCGAGATCGTCAGGCCACTCCGACCTTCGTCTGCATACCTTCGGACGATCGCGATGTCCCGTTCCGCAGCATAAGCAGCGATTGCTGTTCGCTGGTTCTCGGGGGAGTATTTTTGGTGCTCGGTCGACATGCGGATGTATTCCGCTGCACGCCGCTTTTGGTCCTCTACCGATGGCTTAGCGGCTCGCGCATTGACCACAGGCCACGTCCCCTGATTGGTCTTGTCTATTGATTCCGGGCTGGGCTCTCGCGCTTCCGGACCACGTCCAGGATATCTTGCTCCGGTCAAGCCGCGCTTGGCCATGGCATCTGTGATCGAGTTCCGCACTTCGTTAGGATAGATCGCGCTCATCACGCGGATATATCGGACAGGGTCCTTGCCCAATTCGCGATAAGCTTGGTCCAGCCCTTTCTGACCGCGGAGCTTGTAAGCGTTTCGGAGTTTATAGATTTCGGCCCAGTCGAGGTCTGTCAGAGCTGAGGGATCTGAGACTTGAAATTGCTCCTTCAAAATCGTGTCTCACCTTTTCCAATGCCTAGTGAATGGCACGGCGGCCGCCGTCCTGTCATGCCAGCTTGGCACGATGTTCACAGAACCTGCGGCACCACATTCGCTGCAGACAAGGCGTCGACCGATCTGTGACCAGGAGCGATCCGGAGGCAAGGAATCCAGCCTGACGTCGACCAGGCGATCGCAGCCGCCGTGACACTGGATGTTGCAGGTTACGTGGCCGTCCGCGAGCCATTCCGCCGGGCTTCCGGGCGGGTAGTTGCCGGCCATATGGCGCGGCTTTCGAGAAGTGCACGAAGGCGGTCATCATCTTCGGGCGTCCAAGGGCGAATCCTTCGGATCATTTTCCCTTCGCCTTGGAGGCTTTGCCTTTCGGGGGCGGTGGCGCCGCAGCCTCTCTTGCGAGCCGTTCTTCCTTCAGACGCTCACGGTTGTTAGAGAATGCCTTCTGCGCGATCTCGTGCTCAGTCATTGCCTTCTTGGCGTCGCTTGGCGAAATGCCTTATGGGCATCGCGCTCGACTTTGGTGATCTGTTTGGGCGGTTTGCTCATTTCTTCACCTTCAGCCCCAGCTCGATCAGCCGTCTTAACTTATCGCGAGCCCATATAAAGGGAAATCAGAACGGAAATAAGAAAAGCAATTACTCCCACTAGAAACACCGGTGGCCCTGTCGGCGCAACTGCGTTTTGAAGCCAACGCCAAAGCTTCATTTGCCCTTCGCCTCCTCATCAAGTTCGACATAGGAGCGATGGAGCGTGGTCGGTCGTTTGTTGCCATCAAACAAAATGCCGAGGGATGCGCCGCCGCTTCTGTTGGAAGGCGACTACTACTCCAGTGCGAACCTTTATCTTTGGGCTACGAGAGGCACCAACTTCGTTCAAACGTACCCGATCGCCCGGCTTGAGCTCGATTGACGTCATTTCCCTTCGCCTTCGGGCCAACTCGGCAAGCCGGCGGACTACCTGCGGTCCGGGCGCCGAACCAGCTTGCTTAACGGCCACCCGTTCCTTGCGGAGCAGCCCTCGCTACCTCCTTCGCCTTCTGCAGCGCCGTCTCAACCCGGCGGTTTTTTCTTTTGATTTTGGGTGCGGCAAGCTGCTGACCTTGGCTTTCAGACCGATGCGCTCGAGGCGCCGGCGGCGGCTGTAAAAATCTGGCAGCCCACCGCTGTTCGAACTTTCTTTGCAGGTCGACAGGAATAACGGTCATAATACGAACTCCGGAGGTCGCGATCTGCCCCGCGTACGGACTTCAACACTCACGTGTTCTAAAGGTCCCTAAATGGGCGTCCGTCGGAATCACTGTCGGGCGCTCATGCGTCGGAATGTGAGAAAACGGCCCCAGCCAACTGGAAGGAAAAACTGGGGCCGCCATTCCAATGCGCCAAATCAGGGGGGCGACGATGATTGGCGCCTCTCTCAACGAGGCTAGTGACCGCCCGTTCCTAACGTGCTGGAAAGGAGGGGTCCGCGGTTCAGCCTGGCGAGCCATTTGATTTAGGTCAATGGTCCCTTTCGGTACTTTCCCATCGTCACAGCATGACCCCGCCCGAGGAACCTATACCGGGTAAAGATGAGCCGCCGCCCAAGCTGTCGCGGCTAGAAGAAACGCGACGGATCACTAAGAGGCTCGAGCTATTTTTTGATCGCCTGTTCAGCCTTCTCAATTTCTTCCATGCAGCCAACCACGAAAGCCGCAAGATCGCGCTTCATAACTTTTTCTTTGCCCGCTTTTTCACGGCAAAACATTTGCCGCGCAATCTCAGCCTGCCGCTTTTGCGCGGCCTCTTTATACTCGGGGCTTATACCGGAAGCCGCCTTGTCGAGTGAAAAGACAAAAGTAGAAAAAAACACAGCGATCAAAACGAGGAAATTAACTCGGCTCAAATTGTTGCTCCTATTTCATAGCCCCCAACCCTAATTCGGCCAGCCGGCCTCGAAGCGAAGCCTCACTTGCCCGGCCGATCTTTGCGGGCATCGCTTTTCGTGTCCCCCGGTTCACGCTGGCGGGCATTTGTGGTAACGTAACCCATGGACGCGGCTTCACACCATCATTCATTGGACGCGGCGCTGATTGCAAAGATCGAGCAATGCCGACGGCTGGCCGCTGAAATCAACGACCGCACTACTTCCCGCAGGCTATTGGAACTGGCCGACGAATACGTTCAGCACCTCAAGTGCAAATCTGAGGGTAGTCGTCAAATTTAACATCTGCAGGGGCCGGAATTCTTTAAGGTTCCCGCATGCGGAACCTGCACGACTTGATCGAGATTGCTACACGTCACGTCGAGGACGGGCGCCGCATCGTGCAGCGGCAGCGCGATCTCGTCGCGTCCGGCACCACACTGCCGGGCGCTCTTGATCTGCTGGCAACTTTTGCGCGGTCGCAGTCCATTTTCGAAGATGATCTAGCACGCTTCGTCAAGGAGCGGGACGGGAAGTAAAGCCTCCCTCGGTTGGCGGCTTCTTTCCGTTGAACCTTTTTGCGCCCTCCGCACACAGACAAATGCCGGGGGATTGCAGTGTCCGGATTTAGCTCAGCGCCCACCAAGCATTATTCGGCTTGGGGACGCTGCTTGCATTTGCAGACTCGCCCATGCGCCGGCGCCGATCGACCGGCACATGGCCGCGTTCCGGGGTGCAAACATCAGCCGGCTTTTACTCGTCATTTCGCGCAGCTCATTTTCCAAGTCAGCGATCAGTTCCTCGATCCGCTGCGCGGTGTCCAGATCCGTTGCCATCTGCAGGGCGAGCTTGCGGTATCTCAGAATCCTCATTTCCAGTTCGACGCGTTCGACGTGGGTGCGCGCGCTAGGAGAGCGTTGGAACCTTACCGAAAGCCAGGAATCTATCCTGCTGGAGGTACGGTATGAGCAAAGAATCCCCGCTAGACGACCCCAGGCAAAAGACTGATCAGGGGTCACATTCGCAGACCGACAAGCCTTGGAAGGGTAATCCGGAGAAGGAGCAACGCTCCGGTACCAAGAAGTCTGACCCGGACAAGTGGCAGGAAACCAACACACATTGAGCGGGAGTATTTTATGGGACTTGCAGCTTATGAGATCGTCGGCGACGCCGGCGAGTGGCGGGTAAGCCATGATGGAAAAGCGGAGAACGTCTACCAAACTAAGGAGTCTGCATTCGAAGCGGCGGTAGCTGCTGCTTCGCTTGCGCTTCGCCAAGGACACGAAGTTAGGATTTCGGCTCCTGGTCATGGGACAGCTACGGGCGCTGCAAATCCAGGTTGATCAATGCTTCGGGGCCGGACAGGCGATGCGCGCCAAGGTCAGGCAAGGGCTCGTTGCGAGTCCAATCTTCGCTTTCTAGAAACGCTTGGGTGCGTTGGAACTCGCTCAACGTTGGAGCGTTCACGCGCTCATGACAAACGATACTCCTGTGCCGACCGTGGGCGCCGAGCTAAGGATCGACAACGCGGTGGATGCGATTCGCAGCATGTCCCAGGACCTTGCCGACGAAGTCGCGCCTCGTCCGGGGTGGCTCGATCGGTTGAGCGCGACTACGCGTGAGGCGCCCATCCAGTCTTTGGCAATTGCGTTCCTGATCGGCGTGATAGTGAGCCGATGAACATACATTTGGGATGCGCGAAAGCGTTTCAACCAGTTTGGCCCTGATGCCGTTTCACGGCCTCGCTGACCTTCGCGCGGTCGCGCAGTTCTTCCGGCGGCAACGACGTGATGGCGCGGTGGATGTCGGCGGGGATGGTGAGCTCGCTATCTAGGGGCTTGTCCGCCCATTGCCAATACCGGTCGAAGGCATCCATCAAAGGTCCTCCCGCAGGCCCCGGAAGAAGGGGTGCCGCACCTTGCCCTCGGCGGACTTGCCCGGTACTCGATCTCGGCGAGCAGTTGGGGTTCGACCCAGATCGCCTTGTGCGCAATCTTCTTCGCGTAAGGCTGGGTTTTGCGGATTAGCGGCGTCAGGCGCTTGCGAAGGTCAGCGGCCGACTTCTTGTCAAAGCCGTGATCGACCTTGCCGGCGTAAAGCAGGTCATTGCCCTTGCGACGGCCGACATAGATGCCGTCCCAGTCGTTGCCGTCCAACGCAAAGCCCGCGATGGTCAGTGTCTCGCGCTGGGCGCTGGTTGTCTTGGTCCAGTCTCTGCCGCGGCCGGAAAGATAGCGGCTGTCGCGGACTTTGGAGACGACGCCTTCGAGGCCAACCTTACAGGCGTGCGCGAACATCTCCTTGCCGTCGACCTCGAAGCTTTCGCTGAACTGGACGTCGCTCCCGTCGATGATCTTCTTTAGATGCGCCTTGCGTTCGATCAGCGGCAGCTTTCGAAGGTCATAGCCATTGAGATAGAGGAGGTCGAAAGCGACCAGGACGATCTTTGTCGACTTTCCCTTCAGCTCGTTCTGAAGGACTGAAAAATCTGTCGTGCCGTCAGCGGCGGGAACGACGATCTCTCCGTCGATGATGGCCGAGCCGGCGCCGATGTGCCAGGCGTCGTCAGCGACCTTCCTGAAACGCTTGGTCCAATCGTGGCCGCGACGGGTGAAGACCTTGACCGCTTCGTTTACCAGGTGAACCTGGACGCGGTAACCATCGAACTTCACCTCGTGAACCCAGCGATCGCCGGAGGGCACTTTCTGGGTCGACGTCGCCAGCGCGGGCTCGACGAATCCGGGGAAGGGCGCCTTCACGCCGATCGCCGCTGCCTTCGTGCGCTGAAACGCCACGCCCAAAAACTCCACGCCACTAAAGCTGATTCAAACTGGCACAGGTCGGATCGTTCCGAATGGGAAAAACTGGAACTCGACGCATCATGACGCGTTGCTGCTCGCAACGGGAGGTATTGCAGGATGGCTAAAGCAAAGAAGCAATCAAGCCGCGGGCGCAAGCAGGACCGGGCGCGGGTCGCCGGCGGGCAGGATTACGAGGTGCGCTACACGGCGAAGAAGACCAAGAGATCGGCGGGCGCTGTGAAGAAGGCGGTTAAGAAAGTGGGCAGCAGTCGCAAGCGGGTCGAGCGGCGGCTCGGACGTTAGGAACGCAAATTGAGGGTGGTGAGTTGAATCGGTATCGCATCTCCAAGGTGCGACTCCTCAGCCCAAGAAGGGTCTCAGCGGTGCCGCTGCGGCCCTTCTCGGTATCTAAAATGCCTGGTGACCCGGTCGACCTCTAAGCCGCAAGTGCACGCTCGGTTGACCGCAATCGGAAGGGTTTGCCTCCCGGCGGGTTCCGAGGCTTGCCGTCGAGTTCGCAGAGCGCGTCGAGAATCTCGTCAATAGTCACCGGCGCTTTCAGGCCATCGGGCGCTCGAAGGGCAGGGCACGAAGCGATGGCAGACGCATCGGAGGCCCAGGAGGCGAGAATGGCGCGCTTCTCGGCCAATGTGAGCGTGGGGTGGCTTACGACGTCTCGGGGGTGATTGAACACCGTGCCGGGATGTATCAGGGCGTTGATGTCGAAGACATTGTCTTTGATAGCGGTCGTCGGCCGCATGGTACCCTCCTATTCAGACGAGGTTGCTATGCCGCGCGCCGGTCGGCGGCGCGCGGTGTGTCGGGGATCGACGCTATTAGGCTGCCTTGGAATCGATCTGCTTGACGTTGCTGCCGGCCTCGCCGCTAACGGCGATGCGGCGAGGCTTCATGGCCTCGGGAATCTCCCGAACCAGTTCGATCTTGAGCAGGCCATTGTCAAAGGCGGCGCTCTTCACCTGCACATAATCGGCAAGGTTGAACTGGCGCTTGAAGCGCCGGGTCGAGATGCCCTGATACATGAACTCCCGATCAGTCTTCTCGGCCTTGTCGCCCTCAACGGTGACCACGTTCTGCTCTGCAGTCACCGAGATTTCGTCCGGCGAAAAACCGGCGAGAGCCAGCGAGATCTGATAGTGATCTTCGCCAAGCCGTTCGATGTTATAGGGTGGATAGTGGTCCTCGCCGGCGTGTTGGGCAGCCGCTTCCGCGAGATCGAAGAGGCGGTCGAAGCCGATTGTCGAGCGCCATAGAGGTGAAAAGTCGTAAGTGCGCATAGCCAAATCCTCCAGTGAGCAAGTTGGTTACGAGCGGCACCGGACAGGACCGGTGCCCGTCTCAAGCCCGGGCCCATCAGGCACCCGGACACCACCGTATGGTGGCGACAAAAAAATTAGGAAAACCGATTTTGGTTTCAAGCGAGCCGCAAAAATTTTTTGGGAGCCCATTGCAGACGGGGCGCTTCCGTTACCGGCCCATGGCCGAGGGGATCAAGTTCCCGGGCGGAACACTAATGATTCGCTCGTGTCGAGTTCCGGGGTCGTCTCTCTTCAGCTTGCGCTTGCCCCGATGTGTCTCTTTGCGATCGGGATTGAAGACCCGTTCGACGTGAAGGTTCAGCGCCTTCATGACCCCGATCCGCGTGTCCAAAATCCGTCGAGTTAAGAAAGTGCTACCAGTTAGACGGCGGTCTTGACGTGTTGAGTAGTGGATCATTTAACGTGACGGGTTGCTGAGCTGGACCAAGGTGCTTGGAGCGTCTCATAATTCGGCGATGGCAAGCAGTATTTGGACGACCGAATATTTTAGTTGTCCCAGTTGCGGGCTGCCTTACAGCGCGACAAGGGAGCACCACTCAGAAAAGCATTCAGGCAGCTTCAAATGTGAGGTTTGCGCGACCAAAGTCCACGTGTGGTCAGGTAATTATGACTTTTTCGATTGGAAAGTCGACCAGGTGAAGTCGCCCGTGTTTGGGAAAAGGTGGGGGTGAACGAGCATCGGATCCTCGAACTCGCGCTGCCAGCCGCGTTCGCTTACGCTGCCGCTTTGTCTTCCTTGTCGGCTCCGCGCGCCACAATTTTCAATGCATCGTCGGGCAGCGGCCGCTGCAGCGCCTTGGCTTCATCCCATGGCGCGCGCATCCAGACGTCGCGCTCCTCGTCTGTCAGCAGGATAACTGGCATGGCGTAGATTTCGATAGCGCNGGCCTTCGGGGGCTCGTGCAAGACCTCTGCACTGCGAGCAAAGACAGCCAAGCATTCTTGCACTCCGCTTGGGCTTGGGTCATGATCAGCTCCAGCCCTTCAAAGCATGCATTTCTAACTGGATATGCCCAGACGTAATGAAAAACCAGCCCATATCGGTTTCGAAAGCCAAGAAGGCGATTGCTGACTACAAAAAAGCGATTGGGCGGCCGGATGGGATGGCGGAACTGTCGATATTTTATTGCCAGGAGGCGTTTTGCTTTCTGGAATCCTGCAGCATGGAAGATGAAACCTACTTTGCTGCCCTGATCCGCATGTATGGACGGTCCCTCGAATTCTTATCGAGCCTACCCGCTGCCGAGCGCGCCACCTACCTCGAGCGTCTCGACAAACTTAGATCACGCGCGAGGAACGTCGGCTGGGGGGTCGAGGAAGAACTCAATGGCCTTTGGTACGCTGCCGCTCTGGACGAACACCACCAGGGTGAATGACGGCTAGTTCTGTCGGTCCGCAGTTGATGAGGGACCTCAGCCGAATCGGAATGTCCGCTATTTCTGCCGTTATCGGGGAAAACCGGACGTAGCGCGGACTTCGCGGCGACGACGCGAATAACCCGTTTCGGACGGAGGGCATAGCCAGACATCGGCGCACTTTGGTGCTATATAAGCATTCAATCTCCCCGAGCCCCGGGGGTGCATCTTGAGCAGCGAGCACATAGAGCGGCGACTGGCGGCTATTCTGGCGGCGGATGTCGCGGGCTCTTGCCGCTTGATGGGGATCGACGAAGAGGGCACGCTGGCGCAACTAAGAGCTCTCAGAAAGACGCTTTTCGATCCCAAAATCGCTGAGCATCACGGACGTGTCGTCAAGAATACCGGGGATGGCGCTCTCGTTGAGTTCGCCAGCGTTGTCGACGCCGTGCGATGCGCCGACAAAATCCAACGCAGCGTGTCAGAACAAAATGCCGATGTGCCGCAGGACAAACGGATCGAACTTCGCATCGGCATTCACGTCGGTGATATTATCATCGCAGACGATGATATCTTTGGTGATGGGGTCAATATTGCAGCGCGTCTCGAAGGGCTCGCAGAACCGGGCGGGATTTGCATTTCCGACGATGCTCACAGGCAAATTCGCGGCAAGGTCGATATCGCCTTCAATGACATCGGGGAGCGGACTTTAAAAAATATCGCCGAGCCGATGCGCGCATGGCACATCCGGCTTGCAGGCGAGGCCGCTCCTGCGATCCGATCAAGCTGGTCCGTGATACATGTTCAAGATCTGGCGCTACCCGACAAACCGTCCATCGTCGTCCTGCCGTTCGACAACATGTCCGCTGAGGCGGGTCAAGATTACCTCGCTGATGGAATCGTCGAGGCAATTACGGGAGCGCTTTCGTGCATCCGCTCGTTTTTCGTCATCGCACGTAGTTCAGCATTCACCTACAAGGGCCACGCAACAAATGCGCGCGACATAGGCAAAGAGTTGGGGGTTGCCTATTTGCTCGAAGGTAGCGTGCAGAAAGCCGGCAACCGCCTCCGCATTATCGTTCAGCTAATCGAGACCGAGGGGGGCGCACACGTGTGGAGTTCGCGCTTTGACGGCGCAATCGACGATTTCTTTGATTTCGAAGATCGGATAACGGAGCAGGTGGCAGGCGCTCTACAACCGTCCATCCGCATCGCCGAGATCGAGCGGTCGCGACGTAAACGGCCGCAAGACCTGGGCAGCTACGACTATACTATGAGAGCAATGCCTCATGTCTGGGGCCTTGAGGAGGAAGAAAGCGCTAAAGCGCTCGAGCTACTCGAAAACGCGCTCGCGATTGATCCCCAATACCCCCTAGCCTTGTCGCTTGCTGGTTGGTGCCATGCCCAGCGCTCCGTCTACAATTGGGCGGATGACATTGCGAAGAGTCAGGCAATGGCGCGAGCGCTGGCAGAACGGGCAGCAGAGATGAGCGGCGACGACCCTATTATTCTCTCAGTGCTCGGCGCGGTGCATACCTTCGTGCGCAATTTTGGAACAGCGCGCGTGCTGCTGGAGCGCGCTATCGCGCTTGATCCCAACGCCGCTTGGGCATGGAGCCGTCTCGGGTGGCTTGAGAACTATTCCGACCAACCAGAACGCGCGCTTGAGGATTTCGCGCGTGCACTGCGCCTAAGCCCGCTCGACCCAATGAACTTCAACAACTATGCCGGCATGGGCGCTGCGCATCATGTCGCGCAGGACTATGACAGGGCCACCGCGCTCTATCGACGGGCTCTCGAGGAACGGCCTCACGCTAGTTGGATCTACCGCAATTTAGCATCGTCTCTGTCCGGAGCTGGCCGAGACGAAGAAGCCAAGCAAGCCTATGCGGAGATGATGCGGAGCTACCCCGATCTGACGGTTTCAAAATTCAAGCAAGCAATGGTCTTTTCCCCCGCCGTCCTGAACCGTATGGCAGAAAACCTCCGAAAACTCGGGTTGCCCGACTGAACAGGGCAAATCCGGCGTTATACGGAATTGTGCAGCCTTCCGTTCTATTGCGCGCAACTCCGCGACGGGACCAAGGCTAGCTGACTTCCGCTATTGGCACCTTTGAGACATGCCTGCCTATCCTGAGCATGTCCGTTCGCTGGGGTAGACCGGAAGTCATCGACGGAGAGCCAAACCGACGCAATTGACCCTTAGCGGCCCTCGTCCTAATGCGAGGTGACGAGAACCCTCAGTCTTACACAACTCACTTTAGACATGGACCCCAATGAAGGTGCATCTGTTACATCGGTGACAGCGCGTTGAGCGTGCTGTCATCCACCCCCGCCGTTGTGGACTGTCGACGGCTATCTGCTCGCCGGCCTCAAGTACGACTTCGCCATCGTCGAGCCAGCGGCAAGCTGCGCAGATTCCAGATTTCGCGATGGGAGGATCCCACCGGCTTATGCAGTAGCCGAACAGATGCCTTACCGCCTGGCTATGCTCAATTTGCCATCTGTACCCAATTTGAAGGGATTGTCGCGACACGAATCAAAGATAAGAATTTTGAGCGCGCCGATCGCCTCATCGGTTTCGGGTCGGTTGAAATGGAATTTGACCGTGCGCGAGTCCTCGAAATAGGGCGTCTGCTTTTTGATGGGCTCGCTCGGCTCCTTGACAATGGTCTGACGGGTGCGCCGAAAAAGATCGCCGAGTTCATCCTCGTCGTGGGTGAGGGCTTCGAGGAACGCCGTCGTGAAAGGTGAGTGCTTTCCCGGCGGCCCGTCGTCAGCGTTTTGGCCCTTTGATGCGGAGTAAATTACGGCCGACCCATCACTTACGAACTTGCGCGTTATTTTGGCCTGTACCTGCGCCTGTAGGGTGGTTAGATTGACGCCACCTTCTAATTTCGTTTGTACCGAATTCAACTTGACGTCGACCGGCATTAGGATGTCCTCGCCATCGATATACATCGCTCTGCCGGCGTAATAGAAGATGCCGACTCCGCCAACCACCGAGAGCGTTCGCTCAAAATCGGTGATCGCTTCGGCGGTCCGTTGGCCGTCCGCGTCAATCACTTTGATGACTCGAAAGCCGCGCTGTTCTAGCGCCGCCGAGACGCTGTCTGCGTCGCGCACAGGATTGTCGAGCGGCGGAAAATTCCGGTACTGGGCATTGCCGATGACAAGTGCAGTGCGGCGTGTGCCGGCGAATTTAGCGTCGCCAGCAAAAGACGGCGGCCACAATAGGTAGAGCGACCCGCCAAGGCCGAGCGCGACCGTCGAGCCTGCCCCCGCCAAAACTGCGCGGCGCGGCACCGACATGGCTTCGCCGGCCCGGTGCCTCCGCTCATGGGCGCCGCTCATGCTATCGGACGACATGACGGCGATCGATGGCTTATCGGGCAATGCAGGGGTGGCCACTCTGCCACCTCTTACGATCTGCTTGAGGCTGGCGGCGCGCTTGCCAAAGTCGGCATCATTCACATCAGTGAATCCTACGGCGTAATCCCCGTAG
>C688J18823_10002089_pt1 | contig 12490 bp, 16 predicted proteins | sample HopSoiMetagenom1_FD_18823 | JGI IMG/M metagenome (IMG submission 18823)
GCCCGGCCGGGCCTGCGGGTCCTGGAGCGCCTGCCGGGCCGGCGGGACCGCGTGGGATCTGGCCCTTCTTGAAGTCGCGTGCAAGCAGCGACCCGTTCTTGACCTGCACGGACGTGACGCTGTTCGCCGGTAGGCGCGTCGTCACGGCGTAGCCGGTGCCGCCAAGTGCGACGAACAGCGCCGCACACGCGATCACGGTTGCCGGCGTCGGCCGGAGTCGTCGAAGAAGACGCATGAATACCCCCTGTGGTTGCGTTCTCTGGGCTTACGACACGGGACCGTAAAAAACCTCCGGTTACCACCGTGTTAAGACCGCTAAAATCCTGGAAATTCCCGCCGTTTTAGGCTAGGCGCGTGCTCCGCCGCCCGAGCGCGCCTGCGAGAAGCGGTTGATCGTGACGAACCCGATGCCCCCGATCATGTTCCCGAGGAGCGCCGTCCCGAAGTTCGTGAACACCGTGTCCCACGGAACGTCGGCGCCCCACCGGATCCCCGCGATGATCTCGAGCGTCGCGACGATCACGTGGTTGAAGTTCCCGAGCGCGAGGAGAGCGCCGACGATCCACGCGACCGCGACGCGTACGCCCATCGAGGCTTGCCCTTCGACCATCCACGTCATCAGCGTGATCAGCGCGCCCGCGGCAATCGCCGACATGAACGCTGCGAGGAAGTGATTGAGGTCGAACTTGTTCGCGGCGTCCGCGACCGCTTGCCCGGTTCCATGCGGCATCACGCCGTGGGTCGTGACGATCAGGATCAGCACGATGCCACCGGCGATGTTGAACAGCGGCGACAGCGTCCAGAGCTCGCCCAGCTTGAACCACGAGCCGCGGTCGCCGCGTTTGATCCCGGCGAGCGGGACGAGGAAGTTCTCGGTGAAGAGCTCCGAGCGGCCGACGACGATGAACACGAACGAGACACCGAACGCGATCGAGCCGAAGAAGTGCCCGAGCTCCGTGCCGTAGCGCTTGCTCACGAGCGCGGTGACGACGCCGAGCGCGACGATTCCGAAGACGATGTCGACGCCGGCTGCGATCGCGGTCGTGATCAGCTCGAGCGGTGGCCGACTGAGGCGGCGCTCGCCCTCCTCGCGCGTTCGCTCGTAGATTTCGTCGGGCTCGGGTGCCGCCACTATGAGTAGTGCGGGAGCAGCTCCCGCTTCGCGAAGTCGAGGAACGCTTCCTGGTCGGGACCGACCTGGTGGATGTACGCGTGCGTGTAGCCCGCGTCGTCGTACTCCTTCAGCTCTTTCAGGTACTCCTCGGGATCGGGCCCCATCGTCAGCGTGCCTTCGAGGTCGTCCGGCTCACGGTCCTCGACGAGCTGCTCGAAGTCGGACGGCAGCGGCAGCTCCTGCGACGCGCTGCCCTCGACGAGCGCGTTCGGCCACACCTCGAACGCCTGCTTCTTCGCCGCGTCCCTGGATGCCGCCCAGCACACGGTCACCTGGCCGTACTTCGGCTTGCCTTTTCCGCCGGCGCCCTCGAACTTCTCGATGATCTGTTCCTTCGGCGCGACGTTCACGAGCGCGTCGCCGATGCGGCCCGCGAGCTCCGCAGCCTGCGGCTGCATCGCCGCGACGGCGATCTCGATCCTGTCGTCGGGCAGGTCGAAGATCCGTGCGTTCTCGACCGCGTAGTGCTTGCCGCGATGCGTCTGGTAGCCGCCCTCCCACAGCTGGCGGATCACGGCGACCGCTTCCTCGAGCATCTCGAGCCGCTCGTCCGCGGCCGGCCATTTGGCGCCGGTCACGTGCTCGTTCAGGTTTTCGCCGGTACCGACGCCGAGGAAGAAGCGGCCCGGCATGAGGCACGCGACCGTCGCGGCTGCGTGGGCGATGATCGCCGGGTGCGTCCGGATCATCGGGCACGTGACGCCGGTGCCGATCCGGAAACGCTCCGTTCCCTGCGCGATCCCGCCGAGGACCGACCAGACGAAGCCGCTGTGTCCCTGCTTGTCGACCCAGGGGTGGATGTGGTCGGAGATCAGCCCGAACGTGAACCCGGCGTCCTCCGCGAGCTTCGCGTGCCGCACGAGATCTGCGGGGGAATGTTCCTCCGACGAGAGGGCGTAGCCGAGCTCCACGGCGCATCGATACCGCGTGTCGGCGCGGTGAAACCGGGTACGAACGGATCCATGTACACCGACGTGGCAACGCTTCAGGTGCTGCTCGAAGGCGTCCCGCTCCCGGCGCAGAAGCGCGACCTGATCCGCTACGCCGGCGAGCAGGAGCGCGGCGAAAGGTTCGTGCGCTTGCTCGAGCGGCTCCCGGATCGCGAGTACTCGACGCTCGACGAGGTCGGCGAGGAGCTCGCGCCGGTGCAGCCGCAGTCCGAGCAGAAGGACGCCGAGGTCCCGCGCGACGAGAGTGGTCAGCCGCCCGGCGGCGACAACTACGTGAAGGTGAATCCGACGCCGGGTGCGGTGCGCCACGACGCGCCGCCCGACAACCCGCCGCAGAAAGCGATCGAAGAGGCGTCGAAGACGCAGAACGAGCAGCAGGCGAAGCAAAAAGAGATGCTCGGGGAAGAGTCCTAGTAGGGCCGAAAAGGGGTCAGACCCAGAGGGTCTGACCCTTGCGAGGGGCGAAACGTCTAGGAGGGTCAGACGCTCTCAGAGCGTCTGACCCTCTTTTGCCTTCGCCTCTTCGCGGCGGCACCAGAGCGTCTGACCCTCTTTTGCCTTCGCCTCTTCGCGGCGGCACCGAGGGGTCAGACCCTCTGGGTCTGACCCCTCTTGCCCTACGGCGCCTGCTGCGCGAGTTGCTGTGCGATACCTTCGAGCTTCTTCAGCGCCGCGAACTCCTGCTCGAGGTTCGTGCCGAGCAGGCTCGCCGCCTCCTGTTCGCCGAGTGATCCGGCCAGCAGGACCGCGCTCGAGTAGATCGCGATCTCGTAGTGCTCGGTGCCGATCGCGGCACCTGCATCGAACGACGCCCGCAGCGCCGGCGCGACTTCCGCCACCCCGGACTCGTGCTCTTGCTTCAGCCCCTCGAGCCCCGGCGCCTCTTTCCCTTCCGGTTGCTCGCCGAGCTGCTGGAACACCTGCTGCACGTTCTCGACGTGCTGCTTCGTCTCCTCGTGGTGCTGCTCCAGCGCCGACTTCAGGTTCTCGTTCTCCACTTCCTGGATCAGCTTCGGCAGCATCATCTTCGCCAGGGTCGTCTCGACCGTCAGCAGTCGCTTCAGGTCGTCGAGGAGAAGGTCGCGCGGCGTGTTGACGCGCGGCGGCTGCGGAGTGCTCATCCCCGCGCCGCCTTTCGCTCACGCTGCGGGACGACGACGTAGCGTGGATCGCGTGCCGACTGGAAGCCTGCGCGGAACACCGACCAGCGCAGCGCGCACTCGCCGGCGAGGACAAGTGAGCCGCCCGCGACTGCCGCCGCACGGCTGCGTTTGCCCGCGAGCGCGAGCAGCGCCGCGCCGGCACCCGTGCACACCTTCGAGATCCGCCCGTACGACCCCGCCTCCTCCTTCTTGTACACCTCGCCGACGAAGCCGAGCCGGTGCTGCATGACCTCCTTCAGGCCGAGGACGGCGACGCTCGCGCCGACGGCCAACCGCCGCGCCGGTCCCGCCTCGTCGACGGGAACCGCGATTGCTGCCACGGCTCCGGCCGACGACGCTGCGCTCGCGCCGAAGAGCCACGGCAGCTCGTGCCGCGCCTCGTGCCACACCGGGATCGAGGTGTCCGCGAGCAGCGTTCCCGTGTAGGTCGCCAGCGGCGGCCCCGCAAGCGCGGAAACGAGCTCGGCGGCCACCTTCACGGGCTTCAGCTTCCCCACGAGCTCGAGCGCCGCTGCCGTGTTCGACGCGCCGCCGGACACGAGCAGGATCCAGCTCCCGACGCTCATCGGCGAGGTGACCTTGAACACGCGGAACATGTTCAGCGCGCGCTCCGGGCGGCCGAGGTCCGAGACGAGCAGGATCGGGCTCACGACGTCCGCCGCGGCGCCGATCAGCAGGCTGCGTCGTGCGAGCGTCCTGTTGCCCATCAGTCCCGCAACCGCGTGCAGCACGGCGGATGCGCCGGCGATCCCGCCGAAGAAGAAGTAGAAGGGAATCTCCGGCTGCCACACGGGCTCCTTGACGATCGGGCGCCCGTAGTACGAGTCCATGTCGGTGCCGAGGGCGGTGATCGACCCGTCGTCGCTCACGAGCGGCCTCCGAGGAACGCTGCGACGACGCCGACCGCGACGCCGGCTGCGGCGATCGCCGTGTTCTTCCACATCTCCGCGACGTGCGCGGTCGGCACGACCGGGTCGGGCGGCAGCCCGTACACCTCCGGCTCGTCGAGCAGCAGGAAGAACGCGCCGAAGCCCCCGACGCCGTCCTCGGGGTCGCGCCCATAGAGCTGCGCGCCGTTCCACCGCTCCTCGCGGAGCTTCTCGAGNCGCGCATCCGCCCGCTCGCGCAGCTCGTCGAGCGGGCCGAACTGGATCGAGTCGGTCGGGCACGCCTTCGCGCACGCCGGCTCGTGTCCGCCCTTGAGGCGGTCGTAGCAGAGCGTGCACTTCCAGACGCGGCCGTCCTCCTTCTTCCCGAGCAGCGGCAGGGACAGCGGTGCGTCGTCCGCCTTCCGCGGGAGGTGCCGCTTGTCGAGGACGCCGAACGGGCATGCCGGAACGCAGTAGCCGCAGCCGTTGCAGATGTCCTCCTGCACGACGACGGTGCCGTACTCGGTACGGAAGAGCGAGCCGGTCGGGCACACGTCGAGGCAGCCCGCGTGCGTGCAGTGCTTGCAGACGTCGCTCTCCATCAACCAGCGCAGAGGCTCGGAATCCGTCGGCGCGGTCTCGGCCGCCCCGGTCGCCGTTGCCACGGCGTCGAGCTCCGCGGTCTCGCCGCCGCCGTCCAGCTTCAGCGGCTTGCGCTGCTCGACGAACGCGACGTGGCGCCACGTGTTCGCACCGAGCTCACTCGTGTTGTCGTAGCTCTGGCCGGTCCACTCCCGGCCGTCCTCCGGAATCAGGTTCCACTCCTTGCACGCGACCTCGCACGCCTTGCAGCCGATGCAGATCGACGTGTCGGTGAAGAAGCCCATCCGCGGCTTCGCCTCGTCGCCGTACGTGTCCGGCCACGCCGCAGGAGAGCCGGTCGGCTGCGCGAGCGTGCTCACGTCGACCTCGTCTCCGACGGATCCTTGTGCGGCGCTGCTTCACGCGCGCGCAGCGCACGGTCGCGTTTCTGCGTCACGAACTGCGTGAGCGCCTCGCCGTGCGGCCGACGTCCCGGCTGGATGTCGCACGTGAGCCCCTTCGTCTCCATGATGTGGACGTTCGGGTCGAGCGCGAGGTGCAGGAGGTCGTTCGCCGCGCCGCCCGTCGTCAGCCCGCGCGAGCCCCAGTGGTACGGCAGCCCCACCTGTTGTGTCACGCGGCCGTCGACGGTGACGGGACGCATGCGGTCGGTGACGAGCACGCGCGCCTCGATCGCGGAGCGGGCGGTGACGATCGTCGCCCAGTCGCCGTGCGTCAGCCCTCGCTCGCGCGCGAGCTGCGGATGCACCTCGACGAACATCTGCGGCTGCAGCTCGGCGAGGTACGGCGTGAACCGCGACATGCCGCCGGCCGTATGGTGCTCGGTCAGGCGATACGTCGTCAGGACGTACGGGTACTCGTCCGCGCCGGGCTCGTCGCCGGACGGGTTGTAGGGATCTTCGTCGACCTGGCTCTGCTGCCGCGCAGGATTCGCGCGCTGGGCGTAGAGCGGGTTCCGGAACGGCGACTCGTGCGGCTCGTAGTACGTCGGCAGCGGTCCGTCCTCGAGGCCCTGCGGGACGAACAGCCAGCCGCGCCCGTCGGCCTGCATGATGAACGGGTGGTCGCCCCGGATCGCGTCGGGGCCCTCCGCCTTGTCGCCGGGAACGTAGTCCGGCGGCTTCTCCTCTTCGAAGTCGGGCGTATCGGTTCCCGTCCACTTCTTCTGCTCTTCGTCCCACCAGACGAGCTTCTTGCGCTCTGACCACGGCTTGCCGTCGGGGTCGGCCGATGCGCGGTTGTAGAGCAGGCGGCGGTTCGCCGGCCACGCCCACGCCCACTCGAGCGCGGTGTAGTTCTGCTCCCAGTGCGGCTTCTTGCGCGCAGCCTTGTTCTCCTCGTCGGCGAAGACGCCGCAGTAGATCCAGCAGCCGCACGACGTCGTGCCGTCGCCGCGAAGCAGCTTGTACGCCGCGAGCGCCTGCCCAGCCGCGTCGCGCCCGCTGATCTCCGCAAGCACCGCCTCGGCGCTCGGCTCCTCGTGCTCGCCGGAGGTCGGGTAGTGCCACTGGAGCTCGAGGATCGGCTTGTCGCGCTCCTCGGTCGACGCTTTCAGCTTCTCGCGGATCTTCTTGCCGAGGTGGTAGTAGAACCACAGCTCGGAGCGGCAGTCCTCCTTCGGGTCGACCGCCTTGTAGTGCCACTGGAGCAGCCGCTGCGTGTTCGTGAACGAGCCGTCCTTCTCGACGTGCGTCGACGCCGGCATGAAGAACACTTCGGTCGGGATCTGCTCCGGCGAGAGCTCGCCCGTCTCGACCTCGGGGCTGTCGTACCAGAACGCGGCCGTTTCGATCTCGACGAGGTCGCGGACAACGAGCCAGTCGAGCTTCGACAGCGCAAGCCGGTTCGCGCGGCCGTTCGACGATCCGACGGCGGGGTTCTCGCCGGCGACGATGTACCCCTTCACCTTCCCCTGCAGCATCTGCTGGACGGTCCAGTAGTTCGAGTTGTCGTCGTCGATCCGCGGGAGGTAGTCGAAGCAGTAGTCGTTCGCCTCCGTCGCGTAGGGCCCCCACCACGCCTTCAGCAGGCTGACGAGGTAGGTGTCGAGCCGCGCCCACCACCCGGTCGGCGCAGTGTTCTCCTCGAGGTACGCCTTCAGGTTCTTCGAGTCGTCCGTGTGCTTCATCTGCAGATAGCCGGGCAGGGTGTTGTAGAGCGTCGGGATGTCGGTCGAGCCCTGGATCGACGCGTGCCCGCGGAGCGCCATGATCCCGCCGCCGGGACGGCCGACGTTCCCGAGCAGCAGCTGGATCACGCAGGCCGCGCGGATCATCTGCACGCCGAACGTGTGCTGCGTCCAGCCGACCGCGTACGCGAACGCGCTCGTGCGTTCGCGGCCGGAGTTCTCGCACAGCTTCTGCGCGACGTAGAGGAAGTCCTCGACGGAGCAGCCGCACGTCTTCGCGACGAACTCTGGCGTGTAGCGAGCGTAGTGGCGCTTCAGGATCTGGAAGACGCAGTTCGGGTGCTGCAGCGTCTCGTCTTCCTCCGGCGGCTCGCCGCTCGAGAGGTGCGTGCCCCCGCCGCCGTGTCCCGCCTGCTCACCTTTCGGCGGCTGCCCGGCCGACCCCTTCGCCTCCATGCCGGCGTACTGCCAGGAGTCGGTCTCGTACTTGCCCTTCTTCGGATCCCAGCCGGAGAAGAGCCCGTCGACGTCCTCCGGATCGCGGTAGTCCGAATCGATGATCACCGGCGCGTTCGTGTAGCGCTTCACGTACTCGTCGAACCACTGCTCGTGCTCGAGGATGTAGTTGACGATCCCGCCGAGGAATGCGATGTCACTGCCGGCGCGGAGGCCGACGAACTTCGTCGCCATCGCGCTCGTGCGCGTGAACCGCGGGTCGACGTGGATCACCTCCGCGCCGCGCTCCCTGGCCTCCATCACCCACTGGAAGCCCACCGGGTGGTTCTCGGCCATGTTCGACCCCATGATCACGATGCAGTCCGAGTTCATGAGGTCCTGCTGGTAGTCCGTCGCGCCGCCTCGTCCGAACGAGGTCCCCAAACTGGGGACCGTGGAGCTGTGTCATATACGGGCCTGGTTCTCGACCTGCACGATGCCGAGAGCCATGCACAGCTTCTTGATCAGATAGTTCTCTTCGTTGTCGAGCGTCGCCCCACCGAGGTTCGCGATCGACATCGTTCGGCGGTTCTTCTCGTCCCAGTCGGATGCGCGCGCCTCGATGATCCGGTCGACGATCATGTCCATCGCGTCGTCGAGCGACAGCTCTTCCCAGTGCGTGCCGTACGGGCGCCGGTATTTCACCTTGTACTCGCGAAGCGGCCCCGCGTGCATGTTCTTCGAGGCGGCGCCCTTCGGGCAGAGACGGCCGCGCGAGATCGGGCTCGCCGGGTCGCCTTCGATCTGCGTGACCTCGCCGTCCTTGACGTAGACGAGCTGCGCGCACCCGACCGCGCAGAAGGGGCAGATCGAGTGGGCGACATGGTCGGCCTCGTCGATCCGCGGCTTCAGCGCATGAGACCGTGGCGACTGCGCGGCCCTCCCGAGGCCCAGGGGATCCCCCTCGCGGAACTGGCGCAGCAACGGCCACCGGGAGAGCGACTTCAGCGGCTCCATGCGATCGATTTCGTACCTCGCCGGGGATGTTTAAAACATCTCGTAGTACGAGATAATACGCTCGTAGTGACTCCGAGGAGGTAGACATGAGCACGATCGAGGAACGGCGGGCGATGGCCATGACCGGGGTCGACGGAAGCTCCGACGGGTTCGCGACGCGGGTCTTCCTGCAGCCGATCGCAGCACCTTCGATCCTCGGCCTGTTCGGCTTCGCCGCCGCGACGTTCATCGTCGCGGCCAACGTCGCCGGCTGGTACGGGAACCACACGACGACACCGCTCGTCCTGGCGCCCTTCGCAGCCGTCTTCGGCGGCATCGCCCAGTTCATGGCCGGAATGTGGGCGTACCGCGCCCGCGACGCGGTGGCGACCGCGATGCACGGGATGTGGGGGTCGTTCTGGATCGCCTACGGGATCCTGAACATCCTGCTGGCGGCGCACGTCCTCACGGCGCCGACGCCGTGGTACCACGACGCCGCCTTCGGCTTCTGGTTCTTCGCGCTCGCGGTGATCACGGGCTCGGGCGCGCTCGCGTCGCTCGCGGAGAGCCTCGGGCTCTTCTCGGTGCTCGCGACGCTGTGCGTCGGGTCGGCCCTGCTCGCCGGTGGCCTGATCTACGGCTCGCACGGTCTCGTGACGACGGCCGGCTGGGTGCTCGTCGCGTCGGCGATTCTCGCCTGGTACGTGGCCACCGCGATGATGCTCGCATTCGCCGGCGGCCGCGTCGTCTTGCCGCTCGGCAAGTACTCGAAGGACGCGAACAAGCCCGGCGGACGTCCCACTCGGCCGATCGAGCTCGAGTGGGCCGAGCCCGGCATCAAGATGGGCCAATAGGTGGCGGTGGATCGCTAGAGCTTCTCCCGTCGATCGCCCGCGGACGAAGGCCGCCCGGTTGGGGCGGCCTTCGTCGTACCGCCCTGCGATACGTTTGGCGGAATGCCGCCCGAGTCCCAAACAGTGAGTCGCCGGCGCGATCGCCGGCCGTCGTTGCCGCTCGAGCGCATCATCGACATCGCCGAGTTTCGCGCGTGCCTGCGGGCGTTCATGCGCCACAGCGAGCACATATCGCGTCGCTGGGACCTGACCCCGCAAAGGTACGCGCTCCTGCTCGCGATCAAGGGCGCGCCCGACAGGAGCGAGCAGCTGACGGTGACGGATCTGGCGCAACGCCTGCAGCTGTCACGGAACTCCGTTACCGAGCTTGTCACGCGGGCGGAGGAGATCGGTCTCGTGCGGCGGACGCAGGCCGATCACGATCAGCGCGTCGTCCACCTGACCCTCACACCCGAAGGCGAGCGCCGGCTGATGGGCGCGCTCGTCGAGAGCGAGGACGCGCGGCGTGAGCTCGCGCGTGTCTTCGACGCAGTCGCGCGCTCGTTCCGCGCCGCGACGGACGGCAACTAGCCGCGCTTCCTTTTCGTGCGCGCTGCTGCTGGCTGAAGCGCACCTGAATCCCACGGGCGTGTCTGCACGCGCGCGCGACAAGTTGCCAGGCGAGTTTACGCCCGAGGCGCAGCGGTACATCGCGGCCGTGCGGACGCTGGGGACCTACGCCGGTTGGTGGGTCGCGTCGTTCTGGCTCTGGATCCTGTACCAGGGCGAGTGGAACAAGGTCGAATGGGTCGCCGCGGCGTGCGCCGCCACGCTCGCCGCCGCGCTCGCCGTCGGGCTCGCGCGGCTCGGGATGCTGCGGTTTCGCGTTCCGCTGCAGGCACTGCGCGACAGCGCAAGCGTCCCGTTGCAGATCGTGCTCGACCTCTGGATCGTCACAGCGGCGCTCGGGCGACGGCTGCTCGGCGCTCCGTCGACGGGCGCGTTCGTCGTTCGGCACCTGCCGAGCGCCGGCAGCGGCGCGCGCGCGGCCGGCGATCGCGCGGCCCGGCTGGCGGTCGTCACCGTTGCGCCGAATGCGTACGCGGTCGACGCCGACCCCGGCGATCACACGGTCCTCCTGCACGACCTGGTTCCGAATCGCAAGTCGGAGAGCCCACTGTGAACGCATTCCTGATCGCGGCGACGGCACTGCTCACAATGCTCGTGCTGCCCGGCTTCGTCGTGCTGCGCGCACGCCCGATCGACGCGCTCGTCGCGCTCGAGGTCTGCGGGACGACCGTTGTGCTCGTCCTTCTCTGTCTCGCGGCCGGTTTCCACCAGAGTGTCTACTTCAACGTCCCGGTCGTCGCCGCGCTCTCGGTGTGGACCGGAAGCTTGATCTTCGTCAGGTTCGTCGGCCGCTTCCGATGAAGACGAGCGACATCCTCGTCGACCTCTTCCTTGCACTCGGCGTCGCGGTGCAACTCATCTCGTGCGTCGGCGTCGTCGCGTTCCCGGATGTCTTCGACCGCCTCCACTACGCCGGCACCGCGACCACGGTCAGCCCGCTGCTGATCGGCGCTGCCGTCCTCACGCGGTACACGACCTCGACAGGCGGCATCTCGACCATCGTCGTCATGGCTTTGCTGGTCGTCCTCGGTCCTGCGCTCGCGATTGCGACGGCGCGCGCCGCGCGGCGGATCGACTTCGGGCAGGTGGAGGCGACCGACGCCGAGCGAAGCGGATGATCCCGCTTCAGGTCGTGATCATCGTGCTCGTCGGCGGAGGTGCGCTCGCGGTCGTCCTGCAGCGCGACCCGTTGCGGCAGGCGATCGTGAACAGCCTTTACGCACTGTTGCTCGTCGTGTTGTTCATGGTGTTCCAGGCGCCCGACGTTGCGCTGTCGATGCTCGTCGTCGGCTCGATCGCGTATCCGCTCGTGCTGCTCGTCGTGATCGCGCGCGTGCGCAACCGTGGCGAGGAAGCAACCGACACGGCCGACCCGTGACGCCGCGCGCACGCATGATCGGCTTCGCGATCGCCGGAGCGGGGTTCGCCGCGCTCGTGTTCTGGGCGCTCGTCGGCCTCCCGGACTTCGGCCACTACCACTGGCCGTACGGCAACGCGTTGAACGCGATCGCAACACCGGAGCGTCACGCGACGAACGTCGTCGGCATCACCGTCTTCGACTACCGCGGGCTCGACACGCTCGGCGAGGAGTTCATCCTCTTCGCCTCGGTCGTGGGCGTGTCGCTCTTGCTGCGGAAGGATCCGGAGGAGCACGTTCCGGCGGACGAGGTGCGCAGCGACCCGATCCGCGCCCTCGGCGCCGTGGCCGTCGTGTTGCTCTTCGTCCTCGGCCTGTGGGTCGTTGCGTTCGGCTACGTGACGCCCGGGGGCGGTTTCCAGGGGGGTGTCGCGCTCGCCGGCGCGTTCCTGCTCGTGTACGTCGTCGGCGGTTACCGGCAATACCATTCGCTGCTGCCGCACTCGCCGCTCGAGATGGCGGAGGCGTTCGGCGCCGGCGCGTTCGCGATTCTGGGCTTCGTCGGGATCGTCTACGCCGGCGCGTACCTCGGGAACTTCCTCGGGCTCGGGAACGCCGGCTCGCTCTATTCCGCCGGCAGCGTGCCGCTGCTCAACTGGGCGACGGCGATCGAGGTCTGCGCCGCGCTGGTCGTGCTGTTCAGCGAGTTCCTGAAGATCTACATGCTTCCTGCGGCGAGCTGGACGCCGGAGGAAGGCCCGAGATGAGCTACCTGCCGTACGCGCTCGCCGGGTGGATCTTCGTCGTCGGCCTCTATGGGGTCGTCTCGAGTCGCAACCTGATCCATCTCGCGGTGTGCCTGACGGTGATGCAGTCGGGCACGTACGTCCTGCTGCTCGCGATCGGGTACAAGAACGGCGCGGCGGCGCCGATCTTCCGCCCGTCGCACCACCCCGCCGTCGATCCGGTCGTGCAGGCGCTCACGCTGACAGACATCGTCGTCAGCGTCACCGTCGTCGCGCTGATCCTCGCGCTCGCGCTCGCGGCTCACAAGGAGAGCGGCTCGGTGAACCCGGAAGAGATCGCCGACTTCAGCGGATGAGCACGATCCTCGCTTTTCCCGTCGCGCTCCCACTCGCCGGCGCGGCGTTCGTCGCGTTCACGGACGGCTGGTTGCCCGACCGGGTCAAGGAGCTTCCCGCGATCGCGATCGCCGCGGCGACGACGGTCATCTCGACGATCATCCTCGTCCGCACCGAACGTATGACGCTCGTCCACTGGTTCGGCGGCTGGGAGCCGCGTCATGGACTCGCCCTCGGAATCGGGTTCGTCGCCGAGCCGCTCGGGGCAGG
>C688J18823_10002091_pt1 | contig 12484 bp, 8 predicted proteins | sample HopSoiMetagenom1_FD_18823 | JGI IMG/M metagenome (IMG submission 18823)
CGCCGCCTTCAAGCCGTCGAGTCGCGCCTGCGCGTTCGCGTCGACGATCGCTTGCGTGGTTTCGGGAGCAACGCCCGCCGAGGCGAGTCCGTCGGACAGCTGCGTGTCGGAGACGAACGGGATCCCGCTGGCGAGCTCGACGCTGGCCCGCGCCGAGACCTCCTTCGGGACGGCGGGGTTGCCTTGGATCCCGCTGAGGAACGAGCTGGTCAGCATCACGATCAGGAAGGAGCCCGCGAGGGCCGTGCCGACCGACGCACCGAGGTTCGTGGCGGTGTTCTGCACTCCGCCGACTTCGGGGGCCTGCTCGTCGGGGACCGCCGAGACCGTCACGGCGCCGAGCTGCGAGGCGAGCGCTCCGATCCCGAGTCCGACCAACAGCAGCGGGATCGTGACGATCTCGGGGCCGGCGTCCACATCGATCGCCATCAGCAGCGTGACGATGCCCGCGAACATCGCGAGGACGCCGAGGCGCACGACCAGCCGTGGCGACGCGCCGGGGAAGTAGCGCGGCACGCCGACGGCGGCTGTGAGCAGGGTGACCGAGAGCGGCATGATCCGCAGGCCCGTGTCGATCGCCGAGAGGCCGAGCGCAACCGACAGGTACAGCGGGATCACGAAGAACACCCCGGCCTGGATCAGGAATTGGAAGAAGAACATGACGAGCCCGCCCTTGAGCTGCGGGATCTGGAGCATCGACATCTGGATCAGCGGTTCGCTGCCCGAACGCTCGCGCCGGCGCTCCCATTCGGTGAACAACCACAGCACGAGGATCCCGGTCGATATCAGCGCGATCGACGGTGAGACGCCGCCGATCGAAGGGCCGTCGGGCTTTGGCAGGATCAGTCCCCACTCGCTCGAACGCAGGACGCCGAACACCGCCAGGCCGAGGCCGAGCGCCGACAGAACCGCGCCGAAGACGTCGAGCTCCGGCCGATGCTCCACCGGTGCGTCTTCGATGCGTCGCGACAGCGCCAGGATCACGATCACGACGAGCACCTCGCCGGCGAACACCCAGCGCCATGATGCGTATGTCGTCGCAAGACCGCCGATCAGCGGTCCGACCGCGACCGCGACGGCGCCCGCGGCCGCGACGAGCCCATAGGCGCGCGAGCGTTCCGCGGTGCGGAAGTTCGATGCGACGAGCGCGACGATCGCCGGCAGGATCAGCGCCGCGCCGACGCCCTCGAGGAACGACCACCCGAAGATCAGGACACCGAGCGTCTTCGCGAGCGACGTCGTCAACGAGCCGCATCCGTAGATCACGCATCCGATCGCGAACGCGCGCTTGCGCCCGATCATCGAGCCGACCTTGCCGCCGGGGATCATCAGCATCGCCATCACCAGCGTGTAGAGCGTGATCGCGGTCTGGATCCCGGTGACCGTGGTGCCGACGTCCTGCGCAACGGTCGCGATCGACACGTTCATCACGGAAGTGTCCAGCGTCATAAGGAACTGCGCGGACGCCAGCGTGAGCAAGACGCTGCCTGACCCGTTCGCCGCGTTGGTCGTCGCGCCCGCTTGCTCCATCCGCCGGATGCTACCGGCCTCAGCGGGCGGGCGCGTGCTCGAGCTTCGCGGTGACGATCAACCGTTGGTTCGACGCGTACTTCGGGTTGCAGGTCGTCAGCACCAACGTTGGATCCTGTGTCTGCGTGAGCACCTTGCCGGCGGTGTCCTCGGGCAGCACGTACGCGGCGGACACCAGGTAGTCGTATCGGCCGTACCGCGTGATGAGGCTGATCGTGTCGCCCGGCTGGACCTGATCGAGGTTGAAGAACGGGTGCAGGTAGGTGGTGCGATGCCCAGCGATCCCGACGCGGCCCGTGCCCTCCCACGGATCGGCGGTGTCGACGTAGTGCCCGGGCCCCTTCTTCAGATCCTCGTAGTCGGTTCCCTGGACGACGACCATGTCGAGATCGATCCGCGGGATCAGGATGACGGCGTACGCATCGCCCGGAAGGATCCTCGGCGCGGTTCCGATCGGCGGCACCGGCTGCGGGTCCGCCTGCCACTGCTGCACCGTCGGTTGGAACCCGTTCTGCGCCTGCTGCGTCTGGATCCCCGTTCCCCACAGGAGCCACGCCACGTACCCGGCGAAGTACGCGGCGCCCAGCAGACAAAGCACACCGAACCAGCGCAACGCGGTATGCCACGTGAAGCGCTTCCGTGCGTCGACATCGGCCGGGAAGCTCGCCATCGGGCCAACGCTACCCGGGAGGCCGCCGGACCACCATCGATCGGAAGTCCCTGCTCATCCGCCATCGAGCCGGTGCGTCTGCGGGCCCGCCTACACTGCGAACGTGGACGTACCCTCTCCGCTGCTCGAAGGTCTGAACGACATCCAGCGCGAGGCCGTCCTGCACACGGAAGGACCCGTCCTGATCGTCGCCGGCGCAGGCTCAGGCAAGACACGCGCCCTGACGCACCGCATCGCGTACCTCGTGCGCGAACGCGACGTCGCGCCGGGCCAGATCCTCGCGATCACCTTCACGAACAAGGCGGCGCGGGAGATGCGCGACCGCGTCGAGGGGCTCGTTGGCACGGGCGCCGCCGGGGGGATGTGGATCTTGACGTTCCACTCGATGTGCGCGCGGCTGTTGCGCCGCGAGCACGCGCACCTTGATATCCCGTCGAGCTTCACGATCTACGACGATGGCGACACCGAACGGCTCGTCTCGCAGGTCGTCCGCGACCTGGACATCGATCCGAAACGCTTCCCGCCCAAGCAGCTCGCCTCGGCGATCGGCCATGCCAAGGATCGGGTGCTCGGGCCCGACGAGTTCGCCGGCATGGCCTCGAACTTCTACGAGGAGATCGTCGCAAAGGTGTATCAGGCCTACGAGACACGCAAGCACGCGGCCGGGGCGCTCGACTTCGACGACCTGATCACCGAGGCGGTCCGGCTGTTCCGCGACCACCCCGAGGTGCTTCGCTACTACCAGGAGCGGTTCCGCTACCTGCTGGTGGACGAGTACCAGGACACGAGCCGCGCGCAGTACGAGCTGGTCAACGCCCTTGCGAACCGATACCGCAACGTCTGCGTCGTGGGCGACGCCGACCAGGGTGTGTACTCGTGGCGCGGCGCCACGATCCAGAACCTGCTCGACTTCGAGCGCGACTACCCCGACGCCCAGGTGTTCCTCATGGCGCAGAACTACCGCTCGACCGGNAACATCCTGGCGGCCGCGAACGCGGTGATCGCCAACAACGCACAGCGCAAGCCCAAGGAGCTGTGGACGGAGGCCGGACCCGGCGAGCTCGTCACGACGTTCCGTGGCAACGACGAGCACGAGGAAGCGCTCTTCGTTGCGAGCGAGATCGAGCGTCTGCGCGACGACGAGGGGTTCCGCAATCGCGACGTCGCCGTGTTCTACCGGACGAACGCGATGTCCCGCGTGATCGAGGACGTGTTCATGCGGGTGGGCACGTCGTACCGCGTGTTCGGTGGCGTGCGGTTCTACCAGCGTCGCGAGATCAAGGACGTGCTCGGATACCTGCGGCTGCTGCTGAACCCGCAGGACGTCGTCTCGTTCCGTCGCGTCGTCAACATGCCGAAGCGCGGGATCGGCGATGCAACGGTCGCGGCGATCGAGTCGTTCGCCGCGACCGAGGGGATCGACGTGCTGGAGGCGTGCAGGCGCGTAGACGAGAACACGCTGCTGAACAACCGTGCGAAGGGTGCGGTCGCCGGGTTCAACCAGGTGATGACGGCGCTGCAGGCGCATATGGACGCGGGCGCCGGTCCTGCACGCATGATCGAGCTCGCGGGGCAGGAGTCGGGCTACCTGCTCGAGCTCGAGACCGAGCGCTCCATCGAGGCGCAGGGGCGCATCGAGAACCTCCAGGAGCTTGCAGGCGTCGCGATGGAGACCGCCGCGCGCGAGCCCGACGCCGGGCTCGCCGAGTTCCTGGAGTTGGTCTCGCTCGTCGGTGAGCAAGACGGTTACGAACAGGAGGAGTCGAGCGTCACGCTGATGACGTTGCACATCGCGAAGGGCCTCGAGTTCCCGGTGGTGTTCATCGTCGGGATGGAGGACGGGATCTTCCCACACTTCCGGTCGATGACCGACACGAACGAGCTGGAGGAGGAGCGCCGGCTGGCGTACGTCGGGATCACGCGGGCGCGGCAACGGCTGTATCTGACGCACGCGTGGAGCCGCACCCTGTTCGGCCAGACGAACTACAACCCGCCGTCGCGGTTCCTGGGCGAGATCCCCGAGGCGCTCGTCAGGGCGCGCGAGTCCGAGACTCGGGTGCAGCGCACGTCGCGCTACGCGCGGACCGGGCGCCCGGGTGGCAACGGGTCGGGCTACACAGTGGTCGGGCTTCCGGGAAGGGGCGGCGAGGTGGCGGTGCAGCCGGACTGGACCCCACCGTCGGTGCCGGGGGTGACCAAGCGCGAGGTGCCGGCGATCGTCGCCGGTGACACGGTGCAGCACGAGCGCTGGGGCGAGGGCGTCGTGGTGACGACGAGTGGCTACGGCGACGACGCGGAGGCGACGATCCGGTTCGGCGAGGTGGGGGAGAAGCGCGTGCTCATGTCGTACGCGCCGATCACGAAGGTCGGCTAGGCCGCCGTCTCGCACTGCTTCGCATCCGTGGCAGTATCGATCCACGGGGGCAACCCCGGAGAGGAGCACCTCGTGCGTGGCATGCGACCCGACGACGTCTACCGGCTGACCAACGTGGCCGACCCCCGACTCTCGCCTGACGCGCGCACCATCGCATACGTCTGCGGGTGGATCGATGACGACTCGCACGAGCCGCGGAGCGCGATCTGGTCCGTGCCGGTTGACGGGAGCGCCGCGCCGCGCCGGCTCACCGCGGGGGCCAAGCGCGACGCGACGCCGCGGTGGTCACCCGACGGACGGTGGCTGGCGTTCACGTCTGCACGGGGCGACGATCCTGCACAGCTGTTCGTCCTGCCGGCCGACGGTCCGGGCGAATCCCGGCAGCTCACCCGGCTTGCGGAGTCGGTCGAGGCTCCGGTGTGGTCGCCCGACGGGTCGTGGCTGGCGTTCACGTCGCGCACGCACGACCCGAACGACGACCAGGACGACGCGTCGAAGCGGCCGCCGCGCCGCGTGACCCGGTTGCAGTATCGGCTCGATCATGAAGGCTGGACCGAGGGACGCGTGCATCACGTGTATGTGATCGGGCTCGACGGGTCCGATCCCGTACAGCTCACCGACGGCGACCACGAGGACGAGTGGCCCGCGTGGTCGCCGGACGGGTCGACGCTTGCATTCACGTCGGCGCGGCATCCCAACTGGGACCGCGGCACGGCGAACGACGTCTTCACCGTGCCGGCCGACGGCGGCGAGCCACGCCGGATCACCGGAACCGACGGTGCGTGCCTGGCGCCGGTGTGGTCACCGGACGGCGGGCGCATCGCGCATCTGTTCTTCCCAGGCGAGTTCGACGATCCCCGGCACGCCCGTGTCGCGGTGGTCGACGTGGCATCCGGCCGGCGGTCGATCCTCACGGCTGATCTCGATCGGACAGCCGCGCCCTACCCGATGGTCCGCGCACCGATCTGGGACGGCGACCGGATCGTGTTCGCTGTCGAGGACGCGGGCCGCGTGCCGATCTACACCGTGCCGACCGACGGGTCGGGCGCACCGGCGCCGATCGCCGATGTCGGCGGTCTAACGGGGTTCGACCTCGTCCGCGACACGCTCGTCCACAGCGAGAGCACGCCGACCGGTTTGGCCGAGGTCGTGGTGGGCGACCGCCGGCTGACGGACGTCGGATCGGCGTTCGCCACGAGCGTCACGCTCGCCGAGCCCGAGCCGTTCAACGCGATCTCGCCCGACGGCACCGAGGTACCTGCCTGGATCATGCGACCGCCGGGATTCGACCCGAACGAGACCTATCCGGCCGTGCTGTCCATCCATGGCGGGCCGTTCACGCAGTACGGCGACCGGTTCTTCGACGAGTTCCAGGTCTACGCCGGAGCCGGCTACGTCGTCCTGTACGCGAACCCGCGCGGCTCATCCGGCTATAACGAGGACTGGGGCCGCGCGATCCGTGGGCCGGTCGGCGGCGCCGGGCCGGGTTGGGGCTCGGTCGACTACGACGACCTGATGGCCGTGACGGACGAGGCGATCAAGCGCTTCGGGTTCATCGATCCGGAGCGGATGGCGGTGATGGGCGGATCGTACGGCGGCTACATGACCTCCTGGATCGTCGGACACACCGACCGGTTCCGATGCGCGATCTCCGAGCGAGCGGTCAACGACATCGCCTCAGAGGACGGCTCGAGCGACATCGGTGGCTTCTTCAAGGGCTACATCGGCGCCTACCCGTGGGAGGCGCCCGATGCGTATCGGGCGATCTCACCGCTCACCTACGCGGGCGAGATCACGACGCCGCTGCTGATCCTGCACTCCGAAGAGGATCTCCGCTGTCCGATCAACCAGGGGGAGCAGCTATTCACGATGCTGCGGGCGCTCGGCCGCGACGTGGAGCTCGTGCGGTTCCCGGCGGAGAGCCACGAGCTGACGCGGTCGGGCAGCCCGACGCACCGCGTGCAGCGGTTCGAGCTGGTCCTCGAGTTCTTCGGGCAGCACCTGCGCGGCTGATCAGCTCAGCCGGTCGAGCATCGTGCGGGTGATCCGGTCGACGATCGGGTCGCCGAGGCCGTAGGTCCAGTCCGTCACGCCGACGTTGACGATGGTGCCGCCGGCCGCCGTCGTCCACACGCCGAGGACCGCGTGGTTATACGCGATCTCGTCGACGTGCTCGCGCCACGCGTCGCCCCACAGCGCGAGCGCCGTGTGCTCGAGCTCACCCGGCTCGTGTGCATAGCGCGACGGCTGGTCCTGCTGCGCCCATAGGCGCGCGGGCGCCGTCGCGAGGATCTCGAGCGACGGCGGCGCGCCGTCTTCGTACGTCGGAACCGGCCGGCCGTCGGCGCCGTGCGTGATGGCGCAGCCATCGACCTCGTAGGCAACGATCGCGTCCGCAAGACCGAGCGCATCGCCAGGCTGGAGATCCGTGCCCTCGAACAACCAGTGTTCCGGGCGGTGAACCGTGAACGCGCCCGTCGCGCGCGGCACCCCGAGGCCGTACCGCGAATAGCCGCCACGCGTGAACGTCAGCCCGATCGTCGACGTCTCGGGGTGGCCGATCAGCCTGTGCGACCAGGGCCCCGTCAGGAACCGCTCGTCCGCGGTTCCGCGCACGGGGTCGTCCTCCGCCCCGTACTTGAAGCACGTCATCGTGCCGGTGTCATGGTTGAAGCGCACCTGCCAGTAGCACGTGTTGCCGCTCAGGACCGCGGCGTTGCCACCGCCGCCGGTGTGCGCGTCGAGCGCATCGCGCATGCCCCATGACCAGTACTCGTCGTGACCGGCGCACGTGAACAACCGATATCCGTCCAGGAGGCCCGGCACGGTCTCGAGGTCGGTCGAGATCGCGAAGTCCATCGCGTATCCGTTGCCTTCGGCCCAGTGGGTGAAGGCGCGCTCCCAGTTCCACCATCCGGCGCCGCCGCTCCACACCGAGAGTCCGAGCGGCTCGGCCCACTCGAAGAACCACAGGGCCTCGCGGTCCGGATCCGGCTGCATCTTGCGACGATGCGGTTCCGGCTTGACGAGGAACCCCGGCGCCATCGGACGCCGCATCGAGACCTTCGTGCCGCCCGTGTACAGCGACGGCCCGCCCCAATCGTTGTATGCGTCGTACGTCGACGTCGACAGCACGAGCAGGATCGGCGCGCGCGGTCGGTCGCCGGCCCGCACGACGACGAACGCATCGGCGCGTTCGCCGCCGGCCGTGGCGGTCACGGCGTAGTAGCCCGACCGCCAGTCGCCGACCGGGATCTCGACGGCGGCGGGCCACCCGCAGCCGTTCGCGCTCGCATCGTCCGGCGTCGGGTGGGCGCTCGCGGCGATCTCGTCGGCGCGCCAGACATCCGCCGGTTCGATCCCGTCGTGCGTCACCGTCACGCTGACGGTTGGCGCGTCGGAGGAGATGTGCAGCCCGACGCGGTCGCCCGGTACGACCGACCGGGGCCAGCAGTACGCCTCGAGCATCAGCGGGTGAGTGCGAGGTAGCCGGCGACGAGGATCAGCACACCCACGACGACCGGCGCGATCACCCATGCCAGCCCGAGGCGACCGCGGTAGGGGCCGAGCGTGCCGACCTTGGTCGTCGGCTTGAGGCCGGGTGGACGGATCGTGATCTTCTTGCGCGCCATCGCGATGAAAAGTCTACGGACGCAGCGCGCGCACGAGCGTTCCATGGGTCGGTTTCGGACGCAACCTGGCGTTCGATAGACTCGCGCGCGTGCCCGAGACGTACCGCGTGATCGTCGCGAAGCCCGGCCTCGACGGCCACGATCGGGGCGCGAAGATCGTGGCCCGCGCGCTTCGCGACGCCGGGTTCGAGGTCATCTACACCGGTCTGCACCAGACGCCGGAGCAGATCGTCGAGACCGCGATCCAGGAGGACGCCGACGCCGTCGGGCTTTCGCTGCATTCGGGCGCGCATATGACCTTGTTCCCACGGGTGGTCGCCTTGCTGCGCGAGCGGGGCGCCGGCGACATCGTCGTGTTCGGCGGCGGCATCATCCCCGCCGACGACATCGCCGCACTGGAAGCGGAGGGTGTCGAGAAGATCTTCACGCCGGGCGCGCAGACCGGCGACATCGTTGCATGGCTCCACCAACGGCTGGAGGCCGCCACCCGAAGCGGGTGACGGCCTCCGCACGCGTCGAGCGGTTCGCTACTTGATCAGGTGCAGCGTGATGTCGTCGGGGTATCCCTTCAGCGGCCAGTCCGTCGGGATCTCCATCCGGATCTCGTGCGCGCCACGCATCCGGATCTCGATCGTCAGGTCGTTGCCGCGCGGCACCTTCTGCAGCTGCGCGATCGTCTGATCGAGCGGCCGGTTACGCCGCGTGTAGAAGTACGCGCGACCCGGATACACCTCGAGCCGTCCGGACCCCCGCACGCCGGTCGGGACCGTGAAGCTCGCGACGGCGGTGTAGACGTCGCCGGAGCTGACCTGCTGCACCGGCACGCGCACGTCGACCGTGTCGCCCTTGTGGACGTTCAGGGTCGTCCCGCTGGTGAACCCGGGCTGCGTCGTGCTCTGGGTGCGCGGCTTGTGGATCGCGGCGTACTCCGGCTTCTCGGTGACGGTGCCGTCGATGTGCACCGACGTGACACGTGCCGGCCCCTGCGCGTTGCGGATCGAGCGCAGCGTCGCGTACACGTCGTAGCCAGGCCGGTACAGCGCGTCGTACCCGGTGTAGGCGTTCGTGATCGAGAACTCGAACGGCTGGCGGTTGGACACGCCGTTGACCGTCCACGTGATCCAGTCCGTGCCCTTGCGCGCGTCGAGCGCCGCAAGGACGGATCCAAACACGTGGTCATACGCGATGAACGGCAGGTACCGGGGGAGCGCCACCTGGGTGGTCGCGGTGTGCGTCTGCCCCGTGTCGAGGTTCTGGATCGAGCTGGTCAGCGTCGTGAGCGGCGGGCGTTTGCCGACCACGCCGCGGATCCCATTCAGGCGGTCCTGATCGATGGTGCCGCGCAGGCCACCGATGTTCGCGATCTTGAACGGGTTGGGCTCGAAACCGCCGCCGGGAACCGTCGCGACGACGGAGCCGTCGAGCATCGCGCCGTCGAGGCCCGCGCCCGCGAACAGGAATGGGTGGCCGAACGCGACGACGTAGTCACCGCAGACGATCGTTGCCGTGCCGATGCCGGCGTACGCGACCGAGCCGTAACTCAGCGCCGCGGTGAACACGCCGCCCGGCACGATCGGGTCGCCGCCGGAGAGCTGGCTCGACGACGTCGAGCTGCTGGCGCGGTACGGCTCGACCGAGATGCCCTGCTTGGCGAGCTTCTTCTGCAGGAGCGCCGCGCGCTTGTCGGTTGCGCCGGCCACCGCCAGCGGTGTGGGGATCTGCGCCAGCGTCGTGCCGACGGACGCGAGCGATGTGCGGGCGTCGGTCGCCACGAGGCGGCGGTCGGCACGGCTCAAGCGCACGCGTGTCGCCGAGGCGGCCGAACGTGCCTTGGGGTTCATCAGGATGTCGACGAGCTCCTGGCCCGGCGTGAGGGCGCCGTAGTGCGCGTCGCCGCCGAGGCCGTAGGACACCGACCCGACCAGCTTGTCGTTGATGTAGACGGGGGAGCCGGAGAATCCGGGGCCCATCCCACCGATCGCGTCGGTGTTCGCGCCGTGCGCCTTGACCAAGATGAGGTCGTCGCCCGGGGCGATCGCATCCGGCAGCACGCCGAGGATGTTGACGCCGAACGACTCCGGTTGCGTGCCCTTCAGCACGGTCCATCCGGTCGCCTGCATCCCGTCGGTCAACTGATCGATCGGGTAGACCGCGGGCGGCGCGGTGCACTTCTGTACGGCGGCGTTTGCTGTCACCGGCGCCGACAACAACAATGCGGCCATCGCGACCGTCAGCGCGGTGACAGCGGCGCGGAGCCGCCGGGTGGTCCGGACCTGTGCCCGCATCGGTACCCCCTCCCACCGGGTCTCCCCGGATGGCCTGGCCTGTTTGAGGCTGGACGAACCTACACCCGCCCAGAAGGGTTGTGAANNCNGGGAACATNTCGCTTCCGTCAAGACCCGATGGCGGTCTTGGGTAGACTCCGCGCGCGTTCGCGCGGTTCCCGGATCCGGAGGGTCGGTTGGATCTCTACGAGCACATGGGCAAGGACGTGTTCCGAGCCCATGGGATCCCCACACCGCTCGGCATCGTCGCCGAAACGGCCGATGAAGTTGCCACCGCGACCGTCGAGCTCGGCGGCAGTTCCGTGGTCAAGGTGCAGGTCCAGGTAGGAGGTCGCGGCAAGGGCGGCGGCGTTGCCCTCTGCCGGTCCGCCGACGAAGCGCGCGATGCGGCGGCGCGCATGCTCGGCTCCGATTTCAAGGGTCACGCCGTCGGACGTGTGCTTGTCGAGGAGCTGCTTCCGATCGCGCACGAGTTCTATACCTCGGTGGTGCTCGATCGCTCCGTCGGCGAGTACCTCTGGATGCTCACCGCCGAGGGAGGCATGGACATCGAGACGCTCGCCCGCGAACGGCCCGAAGCGCTGCGGCGCATCCACGTCAACCCCGGGCTCGGGCTCCGGGCGTGGCATCTGCGCGCGATGACGGGTCTGTTGCCGGTCGGCGCGCGCGATGGCGCCGCGCAGGTGCTGCGCGCGATGTGGTCGGTGGTCGACGAGACCGACGCGACCCTGGTGGAGATCAACCCGCTCGTGCAGCTCGAGGACGGATCGATCGTCGCCCTGGACGCGAAGGTGACGGTCGACGATAACGCGCTGTTCCGCCACCCCGATCTCGAGGCGCTGCAGGACGTGTTTCCCGTCGACCCCGTCGAGAAGCGCGCGAAGGACGCGGACCTGCAATACGTCAAGCTCGACGGGTCGGTCGGCATCATCGGCAACGGCGCCGGCCTCGTCATGTCGACGCTCGACGTCGTCGCGCAGGCGGGCGGCCGCGCCGCCAACTTCTTGGACGTCGGTGGCGGCGCTAGCGCCGAGAAGATGGCGACGTCGCTCCAGGTCATCCTGTCCGACCCGTCGGTTCGATGCGTATTCATCAACATCTTCGGCGGCATCACGCGCTGCGACGTCGTCGCCGAGGGCATCCTCGAAGCGCTCGGCCAGGTCGAGGCGGCGGTCCCGATCGTGGTGCGCCTGGACGGGACGAACGCCGCGGAGGGCCGACGGATCCTCGCCGACGCCGCCCACCCCCGGATCGTCCCCGTCGCGACGATGGACGCGGCCGCCGAGGAGGCCGCGCGGTTGGCGGGCGCCGCAGCGTGAGCGTCCTCGTCGGCGCGGGTACCAAGCTGCTGGTCCAGGGCATCACCGGCTCCGAGGGGACGTTCCACACGCTCCGCAACCGCGCGTACGGCACATCCGTTGTCGCGGGCGTGACGCCCGGCAAGGGCGGCCAGGATGTCGAGGGGATCCCGGTGTACGACACCGTCGCCGAGGCGGTGCACGAGACGGGCGCGAACACCTCCATGATCTTCGTGCCGCCACGGTTCGCCGCGGAGGCGATCCTCGAGGCCGCCGATGCCGGTGTCGCCTTGACGGTGTGCATCACGGAAGGGATCCCCGTCCGCGATATGGCGGCGGTGCACGCCTACCTCGCCGGCACGACGACGACGCTCGTCGGCCCGAACTGCCCGGGCGTCATCTCGCCCGGCGTGGCGAACGTGGGGATCATCCCGGGGGAGGTGTGCACGCCCGGGCGCGTCGGGTTCGTGAGCCGCTCGGGCACGCTCGTGTACCAGATCGTGCATGAGCTCTCGACCGCGGGGATCGGGCAGTCGACCTGTATCGGGATGGGCGGCGACCCCGTGCACGGTGTCGGGTTCATCGAGTCCTTGCGGCTGTTCGAGGCGGACGCCGACACCGATCTGATCATCATGACCGGCGAGATCGGCGGCGACGACGAGGAGCGCGCGGCGGCGTTCATCGCCGAGCACGTC
>C688J18823_10002092_pt1 | contig 12482 bp, 11 predicted proteins | sample HopSoiMetagenom1_FD_18823 | JGI IMG/M metagenome (IMG submission 18823)
GGTGTTGTTGAAGTCCAGCCGCAGGGTGACGACGTACGGGCGGTCCGGCTGCGGCGGAGGCTGTTGCGGATTGGGCACCATCGTCACGCTCGGCACCTCTGCCGCGATGCGTTCCAGATGTGCCACCGCGGCGGTCATGTCGCCGAATGACGCGTCGGCACGGGGCGCGGCGACCAGCGCCAACGGGGAGGCGCCCTGGTCGGGGAAGTGCTGCTCGAGCTCGCGCTGCACGTGCAGCGACTGGGAACCCTCGACTTCGAACCCGCCGCCGGTGAGATTTCCGGACTGGTGCATCGCCAGATAGATCGAGGGAACCACAAGAAGCAGCCAAGCCGCGAACACCGCCCAGCGATATCTGCGCAGGTTGCTGCTCAAGCGCATCATGAACTGCTGGATAGCGAACTCCCCGCTTTCTGCCTGGCGTTGCGAAGCTGAGCCTATAACAGCGTGAAGTAGGGTGCCGCCGCCTCAGCAACGCCCTAACCCTGCTCTAACCCTTCTCGCATAGACGCTGTCAACCGTTACCGAGGGGCTGCGTACTTCCTGTTGTTCACCTGCACGTTCATTCGCCGGGTTGGCAGCGGCGACGGCGTAGATGGCACTATGTGCCGAGGACTCTCAGGGTCGGGGAACCACGACCGTCCGATCGAAGGCGTTTGCGGAAGCGTCAAAAGCGTTCGCAAACCGTAAGGAGTTGTCCGTGATGACGACCGCCAAGGCGCTGCGTCGCAGCCTTTCCGCGGTGTTCGCTGCGTCGGCGGCCGGTGGCGCCATCGTTGCTGCACTGATGGGAAACGCCGCCCCGTCAGCAACCGCCGCCACAGATCCCTGTGCCGCCAGTGAGCTCGCAAGGACCATCGGCTCGGTGGCCACGTCGATGGGCAACTATCTCGACATGCATCCCCAAACCAACCAGGCGCTGACGACGATCTCGCAGCAGCAGGCCGGGCCGCAGTCGCTGGGCGCGATGAAGTCGTATTTCGACGCCAACCCGCAAGTCGGCAAGGACATGCAGCAGTTGCAGCAGCCACTGGTCACGCTGTCCACCCGATGCAAGCTGCCGATCAGCCTGCCTCAGTTGATGGGCCTGATGCAGGCCGCGCAGCAGCAGGGCGGCGCGCTGCCCGGTGGTTTGCCGGGAGCACTGCAGACAGCCGCGACTGGCGGCGTTCCCGGAGCGGCGCTGCCCGCGTCGCCGTCACCTGCATCGGCCGCAACTCAGGGCAGTGGACCGCCTCCCGGGCCCTCGGCGACCGCCGCCCGCTAGCACTGGGCGACGCGCACAGCGTCGCAGGTGAGGCCGCTGAGCTGCGGTTTCAGACTTTCTCGCGACTGGTTAGCCGCAAGGCAAGAAAGTCGGCATCCTTTCTGCTTAGCTTTTGAATTGTCGGAACCGCTAATGGTTACGGCCTCTCCACTTCATATGAAGGAGCCTGTCCATGTTGCTCTCGGCCCGTAGCGCGCGGCGTGCGGTAGCTGGCGCGGTCGGCACCAGCGCGATCGCCGGTGCGATGTTGTTTGGTGCCCTGCCCTCGGCGATGGCCGACGATCCTGCTCTGAATCCCCCGGGTTGCACCGCAGCGGATCTGGCCGGTGTGTCGTCCGGTGTCTCGGCGTCGACGTCCGCGTACCTCTTCGCGCATCCCGACGTGAACTGGTTCTTCACCAGTCTCGAGGGTCAGCCGCGCGAGGACATCCGCGACGACGTCCGCACGTACCTGGACGCGAATCCTCAGACCAAAGCTGACCTGACCGGCATCCGCCAGCCGTTGGTCGATCTGAAGAACCGCTGCGGGTCAGCACCGGCACCTTCCATTCCGTAATCAGCGTGCGGGTTGGGGAGTCGCCCGCGCAGGAGAGCGCGAGCCGTACGGTGCTGATGGTCGACGACGACCCGGACGTCAGGACCTCTGTCGCCCGCGGTCTGCGGCATTCGGGGTTTGACGTTCGGGTTGCGGCAACCGGTAAAGAGGCGCTTCGGCTGCTGTCCAACGAATCGCATGATGCGTTGGTTCTGGATGTCCAGATGCCGGAACTCGACGGCGTCGCCGTGGTCACCGCGCTGCGGGCGTTGGGCAACGACATCCCCATCTGCGTGCTGTCCGCTCGTGACACCGTCAATGACCGGATCGCGGGGCTGGAGGCCGGCGCCGACGATTATCTGACCAAGCCCTTTGATCTCGGGGAGTTGGTGGCGCGGCTGCACGCCCTGCTGCGGCGTGCGAGCCATTCGGATCAATCGTCCGACACGATGACTGTGGGGCCGTTGACCATCGACACCGCCCGCCGGTTGGTGTTCGTCGACGGCGAGCGTGTCGACCTGACCAAGCGGGAGTTCGACCTGTTGGCGGTGCTGGCCGAGAACGCCGGTGTGGTGTTGTCGCGCCAGCGGTTGCTGAACTGGTGTGGGGCTACGACTTCGACGTCGACACCAACGTTGCCGACGTGTTCATCTCCTACCTGCGGCGCAAGCTCGAACGCGACGGCCTGCCCAGGGTGATCCATACGGTTCGCGGGATCGGGTACGTGTTGCGGGACGAGCCGTAAGTGCGCTGGCCGCGGTTCTTGCGGTCCGCCTCGCTGCGTACCCGGGTGGCCATCGCCTCGGCCGCCGCCGCGGCCGCGGTCGTCGCCGTGTTCACGATTCTCACCTCGGTGGTGCTCGCGAATAACGATGCAGCGCAATTGGATCGGCGACTCGACTCGATCATCGACGCCAGCATGTATCCCGATCAGTTTCAGGATCCGCGCCGCGGCGTGCTCACCACCGGGCGGTCGAAGTCCACCGGACAGGTGGTATTCCAGCGCGGGCTGCAGTTGCCGCCGCTGCCGCTGGGGACCGCGACGGTCGAAGTGAACGGTGTCGAGTACCGGGTCCGCACCATCACCGTCGACCAGCAGGGCGGCGTGGTGATGTCGGTCGGCATCCGCGCAGACAGCGTGCTGTTGAACCGCGCCAGGATTCCGGCCTACACCGCTGTCGGCGTGGTGACCGTGTTGATAGCCGGCGGGCTCGGCTGGCTGCTGGCCGGTCCCGCGATCCGGCCGCTGCGCAGACTGACCGAGCACACCAAGCGGCTCGGCAAGGACTCCGAACAGATGCCCGAAGTGCGCGGCGTCCGCGAGGCCGAGGACCTGTCCGAGGCGATGACCGCGATGCTGAGCCGGCTGGCCGCCGCCCAGCAGGCCACCACCAATTCCCTTCAGGCTGCACAGGATTTCGCCGCCAACGCCGCGCACGAGCTACGCACGCCGCTGACGGCGATGCGTGCCGACCTCGACACCCTGCGGATCCACGACCTGCCCGCCGAGGAGAGAGCCGAAGTGGTGCAGGACCTTTCCCGCGCACAGCGCCGCGTGGAGGCGATCATCACCGCGCTCGGGCAACTCGCGTCGGGGCAACTGGCGCAGGACGAGGACCGCGAACTCATCGACATCACCGACCTGCTCGACCGGGTGGCGCGGGAGAACATGCGCTCCGGTGGCGCCGAGATCGTAGTGCAGGCCGCAGACGATCTCGGTGCGATCTGGGGTTGGCCCGGAGGTTTGCGGCTGGCGGTCGACAACCTGGTGCGCAACGCGGCGACGCATGCGCAGGCGACCCGGATCGTGTTGGCGGCACGCCGCCATGACCACACCTTGACGATCGTCGTCGACGATGACGGCCGCGGTTTACCGGAGGACGAGCATCAGACGGTGCTGGGCCGGTTCTCCCGGGGCAGCAATGCGGCGCCCGGCGGCTCGGGGTTGGGCCTGGCGCTGGTGGCACAGCAGGCGGCGTTGCACGGCGGGCGCATCGAATTGTCCAACGGACCGCTGGGCGGCTTGCGCGCGACGTTGACGATCTCGACTTCGCCTGAGCCGCCTGCGAATTCAGATTAGCTGTCAGCCACGCCGGAAGAACGCGGCCGCGGCGCGCCAACCCACCAGCAGCACCGCGGTCGAGATCGATGCCACCACCACAAAGCTCGTCGATACACCCGCGGATGTCGCCTTGCGCAACAGCATTCCGATCACGACGGTGCACACCCACACCACCACACCGGTGGGGATGACCGTGAACGGCCTGCGCCACCCACCGATCAGCAGCCAGCCGACGCCGGTGCCGGCCAGAAACGGCCACGCGGTCTGCGCGATCCCTGCCACGGTCAAGCCTTCGGCGTGACTTCGGCGTCCGATCGTGCAGAACACGATCACGCACACGATGTCGGCGAGCAGTGCGATCAGCGACCGCCGCACCCGCCGGCGGGTGTCACTGACCGGCATATCTCATCACATCCAAAACCAGTGGGCTGACGGCAGATTCGTCGCATGCTATTGGTCGGGCTCGGGGTCGTGGCGCATCTCGGGGTCGGGGCTGAACTGCGGTGGCTGCTCGACGTCGGCCGTGGCGTCGGGGTCGATGTCCTTCTCGGTGCGGAACATGAAGAAGAACACCACCCAGCCGATCGTGGAGATGAAGATCCAACTGATCAACCGATAGATGAGCATCGCGGAGATGGCCGATGCCAGCGTCATGCCGGACGACACCAGGCCGGGCACCAGCACCGCCTCGACCACCAGCAGACCGCCCGGCATCAACGGGATCGACCCGACGGCGCGGGCCGCCGCGTACGCCACCGTCACACCCGCCAGTGACGGATGTCCGCCGGTGGCGTAGCAGGCTGCCAGCAGACACGCGACGTCGGCAATCCAGTTGAACAGCGACCAGCCGAACGCCCCGCCGAGTTCGCGCCGGGACAGACTGACCGATTCCAGTTGGGACAGCGTCTCGCGCCACTTGTCCAGGCCGGTGTCGGCGGGCTTGCCGCGCAGCGAGTTGAACCACGACAGCACGCGCACCCCGATGCCGTCGATGAGTTCCGGGCGGGTCGCCACCGCCTGCGCCAATAGGACCAGCGCGATGAACCCGCCAAGCGAGAAGATAAGCGACAGAGGGTTTTTCGTCGCACCGAGCATGAACGCGCCGCCTAGACCGAGCAGCGCCAGCCCGACCACCTGAAGCGCACCCGACATCACCAGCTGCCACGACGCCACCACCGGTGACGCGCCCCAGATCCGCTGTTGGCGGTAGATGAACGTGGCCGACAGCACCGGACCACCCGGCATCGTGGTGGACAGCGCATTGCCCGCGTAGAACGCCGCCTCCGAACGCCACTGCTTGACCTTGACCCCGGCCGACCTCAGCAGCGTGCGCTGGATCTGCGCGAAGCTGTGCATCGACGACATCGCGGCGACGACCGCAGCCAGCACCCACCACCAGTTCGCCGAGTACAGGCTCCTCCACGCCTTGGCGAGCTGGTCCCACACAAGGGTGAGCTCGACCGTCAGCACGATGACCGCGATACCGATGATCACCCAGCGCAGCCACCAGTACTTGCCCCTGGTAGGGCGCTCCTGGCTGCGAGCGTTGCTCGCGGGTGCGTCGTAGGACACGCCCATAGGTTAGCGGTGCAACTAGCACGGATAATGTCGGTAATGCAAGGCGCGCCGAGGCCGATTCGCGAGATTGTCAGTGATGCCCCGGCCTGCCGTTACGCTACCGGCATGCCAGCGGGCCCTCCCCTTGATTCAGTCGCCGACGACTCTGTGACTCCATTGATTCGCAAGTCGGCCGCATGGGCGTGGCGGCTGCTGGTGATATTCGGGGCGATCGTCGCGCTGGTGTGGGCGGTGAAGCGGCTCGAGTTGATCGTGGTTCCCGTCGCGCTGGCGACGATGCTGGCCGCGTTGCTGTTGCCGGTCGTTGACTTCCTGGACCGGCGTGGCGCACCGCGTGGCGGCGCCGTTGCACTGGTGTTGCTCGGCGGCATCGCCGTGGTCGGCGGGATCCTCACGTTCGTCGTCAGCCAGTTCGTCCAGGGCGCTCCGGCGCTGGCCGACCAGGTGAGCACAAGCATCAAGGGTGTGGGCGATTGGCTGACCCAGGGCCCATTGCACATCAACCAGCAACAGATCGATCAGATCCGAAAGTCCGCCATCGACGCGCTGCAGAACAACCAGGAGAAATTGACCAGCGGGGCGCTGTCGACGGCGGGCACCCTGACCGAGATCGTCACCGGCGCGCTGCTGGTGTTGTTCACACTCATTTTCGTGCTGCACGGCGGCCGTAACATTTTCGCGTTCATCACCAAGGTCTTCCCGCAGCCCGTGCGCGAGCGCGTACGCGACGCCGGCCGGGCGGGCTTTCATTCGTTGATCGGTTATGTGCGAGCGACGTTTTTGGTCGCCCTCGTCGATGCGGCCGGCATCGGGACCGGTCTGGCGATCATGGGTGTGCCGCTGGCCTTGCCGTTGGCGTCGCTGGTGTTCCTCGGCGCGTTCGTCCCGCTCGTCGGCGCCGTCGTCGCCGGCTTCCTCGCGGTGATCGTCGCACTCATCGCCAAGGGACTGCTCTACGCGCTGATCACGCTCGGCTTGATCATCGCCGTACAGCAGCTGGAAGGCCACGTGCTGCAGCCCCTCGTGATGGGCCGCGCCGTCTCGATCCATCCGCTGGCGGTGGTGCTGGCTATCGCGGGCGGCGGCGTGCTGGCCGGCATCGTCGGTGCCCTGCTGGCCGTGCCGACGGTCGCGTTCCTCAACAGCGCGGTGCGGGTGCTGCTGGCGCCCGAACCCGCGGCCGAGCAAGCCGAGTTGGAGGCCGAAAGCGGCCCGGTCGTCAAGGCCGAAGCCGACGACGTGAATGACGGAGCCGCAGGGACATAGCGCCGAAATAAGGTCAGTGTCAGTCTGATCTCGCGCCGGCGTCGCCCTCCTAGAGCCGGCCTTCGCGCCGCAGGAGATCCTGCGCGCTCAGCCCGCCCCCGCGACGCTTGCGCTCGTCGTCTTCGCGGGTGTCGAGCTTCTCGGTCGCCGGATCGGCGTCCTGTTTCCGTGGCGTCGGAATGGCGGTCGTCGCGTCGGGATTCTGCGGCCGCGGACGTCCCCTGCCATCCGGCGGGATCCCCTGCGCAGGAATCGCGGTGGTCGGCTCGTTGCCGGGTTGCGGGCGAGGCTGCCGCTGGCGTTGTTCGGGTATCGCCCGGGTGGCGTCCGCCGACGGCCGCGCAGGGGGCGGCACCGGTGGCCCACCTGCGGCGGGCGCCGAGCCGCGCAATTCGCCCAGCCACGACTCGATTTCGCGCTCCTCACGTGGCGCCGCAGAAGGTGGAGGAGGCGCGGGTCGGTACGTCCGCTGGGTCCGCTGAGTGTCACCCGCGGGCGGGTGGTTGACCCGGGCGGTCGCATTGTTCACCACATTGCGGACCGCGTTCTTGGCCATCGACAGCCGCGTGGTCTGTGGCTCGTCANCAGACGCAGCCTGCGGGCGTGCCGTCGGGATCCGCGTCGTGCCCGCCCCGGACGGGGCGTTGGCCCGCGGCGGGGTCGCGATCCGCGTCGTCGCGCCCGGCCGTGACGAACCCTCGGCGGCCGGGTGGGTCGGGTCGTGCGGAGGCCTTGGCCGGGGCGTCGGCCCACCTGCACCGACCAACGCTTCCGGAATTTCACTGCCATCGCGCACCGCAGGACGCTTGCGCTCGTCGGGCAGTTCGGTCTCGCCGAGGCCGAGTCGTTCCTGGAGGCGCTTCATCCAGCGCGGCGCCCACCAGCAGTCGTCGCCGAGCAGCTTCATGATCGCCGGCACCAGGAACATCCGGACCACGGTGGCGTCCAGGAGCAGAGCGATGAGGAGGCCGAACGCCAGGTACTTCATCATCACCAGGTCGGAGAACACGAACGCGCCGGCCACGACGGCCAGGACCAAGGCGGCGCCGGTGATCAGCCGGCCGGTGGTCGCCGTGCCGATGCGGATGGCCTCGGTGGTGGACATGCCACGCTCACGGGCCTCCACCATGCGGGAGACCAGGAACACTTCGTAGTCGGTCGACAGGCCCCAGATCACCGCGATGATCAGCCCGATCATCGGTGCCATCAGCGGCTGCGGGGTGTAGTTCATCAGGCCGGAGCCGTGGCCGTCGACGAACATCCACGTGAGCACGCCCATCGTCGATCCCAGTGTCAGCGCGCTCATCACCGCGGCCTTGATCGGCAACACCACCGACCCGAAGGCCAGGAACATCAGGATCGTCGTCGTGGTGATCAGCAGCACCACCATCAACGGCAGCTTGTCGAACAGGCTGTGGATGCTGTCCTGTTCCAGCGCGGGAGTGCCGCCGATCGACACGGTGACCCCACGCGGCGGTGGGATAGCGCGAAGCGCCTTGATCTGCGTTGCGGCGTCATTGCGGTTGACGAGACCGTTCTGAATCACCCTCACCGACGGATCCTTCGACGCGCCGTCGAGGTACGGCCGTTCCTTCCACATGTTGGCCGTGTCGTTGTCCGGCTCGATGAACCCGGGAATCTGCATCGCCTTGTTTCGCACTTCGGCGATCTGTTGATCGGTGATCGGCTGACCGTTGTCGCTTTCCATGACGATGGTCAGCGGTTCGGTGCGGAAACGGGGGAAGATCTTGTCGAACTCCTGCTGCGCCTGGCGTACCGAGTTGTCGGGCGGCAGGTACTTCTCGCTGATGCCGCCGAGGGCGAGCTGTCCGAGCGGGATAATCAGCAGGATCAGAACGATGACGATGGGGACGGCGAATGCGATGGGCCGCTTCATCACCCGGTTGACCAGCTTGCCCCAGAAGCCTTGTTCGACTTCTGCGCGGGTCTTGGTCTTCTGCGTCTTGTTTGCCAGCCAGGTCAGGTACACCCGCATTGGCTTCCAGTTGCGGAAGAACGGGACCCGCAGCAGCGTGCGCACGCCGAGCGCGTCGACGTTGGGGCCCAGGATGGCCAGCGCCGCGGCCAGCACCGTGATCGACAGAATCGCCGCAAGCATGACCGAGGCGATGATCGCGTAGGTGATGGACTTGAGGAAGCCCTGCGGGAACAGCAGCAGCGGCACCGACGATGCCACCAGGATCACGGCGGAGAACATGATCGTGCGGCCCGAGGTCATCACCGTTCTTCGGACCGCGGCCTCGGTGTCGTAGCCCTCGGCGATCTCCTCACGGAACCGGCTCACCATGAAGAGGCCGTAGTCGACCGCGATGCCTAGTCCCATCAGCGTCACCACAGGCTGGGCGAAGAAGTGCACCGGGATGAACTCAGCGATGAGCCGCATGATGCCGAGCGCGCCCGCGATGGTCAGGCCGCCGATGATGCCCGGGAGGGCGGCCGCCACCACGCCGCCGAACACGAAGAACAGCACCACGCACACCAGCGGGATGGCGGCGACCTCGGCGCGCCTCTGGTCGTCACCGATGGTGCCGGTCAATTCGGCCGCCAGCGGCTGCAGGCCGGCCAACCTCACGTCGACGCCCTCGTCTTTGACGCTGAGCAGGTCGTCCTTGACCTTCTTGTAGTTGGTCAGGATCGCGTCATCGTTGTCGCCCTTGAGCTGGATGGACATGAACGCGTGCTGTTTGTCCGCGTCTGACATGTTCTTCAGCACATCGGGACTCTTGAAGTAGCCGATCGAACGCAGGATCTCGTCGGGGTGGTCCTTCTCGACCTTGGCGAGGTTGTCGATGATCTTCTTCTGGAACGCCGGGTCGTCGACGGTCTTGCCCTCGGGCGCCGTGTAGACCCCGATGATGTGGCCCGACGTATCGCGGCCGTACGCCTTGTCCGCGACCACCGAGGCGTGCACGGACTGGCTGCCGTCGTCGTAGAAGCCGCTCTGCGTCACGTGACTACCGAGGCTGATGCCAAAGACGCCGCCACCCAGGCACAGTGCGACCATGACACCGATGACTATGTATCGGTACCGGTACACCGTTCGACCCCACCAGGCGAACACGTAGGCTCCTTACTAAATCTTGGTCTTGGCTACCCGCGCTTTTCCAGTTGTCTACACGCGCGACGTCAGTAGCGAGGACAGCGGCCGGAACGGCTGCAGCCAAGCCCCCTGCTCGGGCAGCGAATCAAGGCCGATTCGCGGTAGCGGCTCCCGGAAAACACCAGGAATGTCTTCCAGGTCGACGAACTCCAAGGTATCCGACGCTAATGCCCAACTGGCATGTTCGCGAAATCCCAGCACCTGGACGGGCACACCGTCCCGGGCGATCTCCTCCAGCGGCAGTTTGAACGCCTGCCCGTCGGCCGAAGCCACCAGTACGCTCGCCAGCCCCTCGCCGCGGCGCAGCGCGATGTGGTTGAGCATGTCGCTGTCGACGTCGCTGTCCTCGTCGATCTTCGGTTTCGCGAAGACCGCGAAGCCCACGTTACGCAACGCCTCCACCCACGGGCGAACGACGTCGGCGCTACCTGCGGCGATGTTGGTGAAGACGGTGGCTTCGGGCTCCAGCGAGACGTCGGGGCGCTCGGCGGACAGCTCCGCCGTGCGTGACAGCAGCCACCGGCCGAGGGCGTCGAATCGTGGCCGGTGCGCGGCGGTGGGCCGGCCGCCGAGGATCGAGCCGAGGCCCATGTCCAGATTGGGCGCGTCCCAGACCAGCAGCACCCGCGCCGTCGCCTCTGCCGGCTCCACCGTCGGTGGGGGTACTTCTTCTATGTGACGGATGTCTTCGGTCAGGCTCATGGCCGTTTCTCCCAGAGCAATTCGGCAACGGCGCTGCCCGCGTGCTGGGCCTTGCCTTCGTACTTGGTCACGGGCCGCTGCACCGAAATCGGCAGCGTGTCCGATGCGGCGACGCGGCGCAGTCGCGGTTCCGCATCGCCGACCTCTGCGATCTGTTCCGCGTATCCGGCATGGTCGGTGGCGGCGTGCAACACGCCGCCGGTGAGCAGCCGATCGGCGATCAGCGCGACGGTCGCCGGTTGCAGCAGCCGGCGCTTGTGGTGGCGGGCCTTCGGCCAGGGGTCGGGGAAAAACACCCGCACGCCGGTCAGTGAGTCGGGCCCGAACATGTGCTCGAGCACGTCAACGCCGTCGCCGCGGACCAGCCGGACGTTGGTGATGCCTTCGCGGTCGATGGCGCTGAGCAGCTGCGCCAGCCCGCGCCGGTAGACCTCGACCGCGACGACGTCCAGGTGCGGTTCGGCCTTCGCCATGGCCAGTGTCGAGACTCCGGTTCCACTGCCGATCTCCAGCACCACCGGTGCCGAGCGGCCGAACCAGGACTCGGTGTCGAGCCGTGGCGCGGGTCCGTCGGCGTCGCGTGCGTGCATGCCCATCTCGGGCCACCGCCGCTCCCACGTGGCCTGTTGGCCGCCGGACAGCGTCGAGCGACGGGTGCGGAAGCTGGTGACGCGCGGATGCAAATGCGGCTCGGCGACGGGCCTGGGCGTTTGCATCCGTCCATGGTCGCTCATCGAGGCTTGAGTACCCGCATCGTGGTACAGATTGATACCCAACAGTTGCCTTCGACTGGTACTGGGGACAACCGTTCGCGATGTGCCCGTGAAGGTGCCAACATGCACCGTGGGAACCGGGTTTCACCCGCGTGGGTAAATGGAAGGCCACCAGATTTTCGCTGACGCGCTGGCGCGATTCGCTGAGCAGCACCACAATCCGCGGTTGACGCCGATCATTCGTCACATCGCCGCTCCTTTGTGCGTTGCTGTTCTCGGTCGTGACGGGGTGGGACGGGGCACGGTCGCGGCGGCGCTGGCCGCGTCGGGGATGACGGTGACCGCCGACGCGACGGCCGCGGACGTGCACGTCCTGGTGATCGCCGAGGCCCTCAAGCCCGAGGACCGNGCGCGGCTGGCGGCGGCCGACAGGCCGATGCTGACAGTGCTCAACAAGGCCGACCTGGCGGGTCTCGGCGACGGCGGCCCGTTGACGCGGGCGCATCGCCGCGCCGCCGACTACCGGGCGCTGACCGGGGTGCCGACGGTGCCGATGGTCGCCTTGCTGGCAACCGCGGACCTGGACGAGGAGCTGATGTCGGCGCTGCGCGTGCTGGTCACCGAGCCCGCGGACTTGACGTCGACGGACGCGTTCGTGGGCAGCAGCCATTCGCTGCGGCCGGAGCTTCGGCGACGACTGCTCGCCACGTTGGACCGGTTCGGCATTGCCCGCGCAGTTCTGGCGCTGGCCGAGGGCGCCGACGGTGCGACGGTGTCGGCGGTGGCGCGACAGGCGAGCCAGCTCGACAGGGTCGTCGAGCACATCGAGGCGGCAGGCGCATCGGTGCGTTATCGGCGGGTGCGGTCGACGATCACCGAATTACGCTCTCTGGCAGTGCAATCCGACGATGATCGGCTGATGCAGTTCCTGTCGACCGACGAAACTGTTCTCGCGGTGATGGCGGCCGCGGTGGACGTGGTCGAGGCGGCAGGAGTCGAGGTCGACCGCGGCGACGACGCGGCGGCGCATCTGCGTCGCGCCGTGCACTGGCGGCGCTACAGCCGGGGTCCGGTTGGCGCCCTGCACCGCAGCTGCGGCGCCGACATCGCAAGGGGTTCACTGCGTCTGCTGGGCCGGGTCCGATGACCGATCCGGTAGCCGCGGCGGACGCCGTGGTGGCAGCCGTCGATCCGGGGCTGAGTTCGCCCGGCGTGGAGACCCGCGACGTGGTGCTCGT
>C688J18823_10002093_pt1 | contig 12478 bp, 10 predicted proteins | sample HopSoiMetagenom1_FD_18823 | JGI IMG/M metagenome (IMG submission 18823)
GGGTAGGATTACATTACAGGATATAATGGCCACTTCACCGCGCGCGCGGCCAGTCGCGCTCATAGTACTCGATGGTTGGGGCTATCGCCCGGAAACCGACGGCAATGCGATCGCGCTGGCCAGAACACCCACCTGGGACTCGTTGTGGACCCGCGGCTCCCGCACCCTTCTCGAGGCCTCCGGGCTGCGAGTCGGTTTGCCTGAAGGGCAAATGGGCAACAGCGAAGTCGGACACCTCAACCTCGGCGCCGGCCGCGTGGTGATGCAGGATCTCGTGCGCATCTCCACCGCCATCGCCGATGGCAGTTTCTACACCAATCCCGCCCTGGTGGGTGCATGCCGTCAGGTAAAAGGCAATGGCGGCACCCTGCATCTCCTGGGACTGATCGGGTCCGGCGGAGTGCACGCGATCGACAAGCATTCGTTCGCCATGATCGATCTGGCGAAGCGACAGGGCATCGAGCGCGTCGCGATCCATGCGATTCTCGATGGACGCGATACGCTTCCTAGGTCAGCGTTGGGATTTATGGAGCAGCTACTCGACTACATCCGGAAAACCGGGTCTCCGGCTCGGATCGCAAGCGTGTCGGGTCGCTATTACGCCATGGATCGCGATCGTCGCTGGGATCGGACTCAGCTCGCTTATCGCACCATCGTGCTTGGCGAGGGCACCGCCGTAACCGATCCGCTGGATGCGATACGACGGTCTTACGAAGCAGACAAGACGGACGAGTTCATGCTGCCGGTGGTAGTAACGGAGAACGGAAAGGCAGTCGGGCCGATGCGCGATGGCGATGCGGTCATCTGCTTCAACTATCGATCGGACCGCATGCGACAGATCGTTCGCGTGCTGATCGATCCGGAGTTCTCCGACTTCGACGTGTCTTCGCGGCCGAAAGTGACGGTGACGACGCTCACCAACTACGACAAGACGTTCAAGGTCCCGATCGCCTTCGAGCCGACGTCGATGGCGCGCATTCTGGCGGAGACGCTGTCGACGCACGGTCTGGACATGTTGAAGACGGCGGAAACCGAGAAGTATCCGCATGTGACTTACTTCTTCAACGGCGGTGTCGAGGCGCCATTTCCGTGCGAGCACCGGGTGATGGTGCCGAGCCCGAAGGTGGCAACCTACGATCTTCAACCGGAGATGAGCGCGGCGGGGGTAACCGACGCGCTGGTGAAGGGTATTTCATCGGGTGAGCATGACTTCATTCTCTGCAACTACGCGAACGCTGACATGGTCGGGCACAGCGGCTCCATTCCGGCGACGATAAAAGCGGTGGAGACGGTGGATCAATCGCTGGCGCGGGTGCTCAAGGCCGCGGAATCGGCGGGGACGAGACTGATCGTGACCGCCGATCACGGCAACGCTGAGATGCTGATCGACCCCGAGACAGGCGGTCCGCACACGGCGCACACCACGAATCCGGTTCCTTTGGTGGTTGTCGATTGGGAACAGGAACAACGTCTCCGCCCCGGCGGAGCGCTGTGTGATGTGGCACCAACTATATTGTCCATGCTCGGCGTTCCGCAGCCCGCGGAGATGACCGGCGTCAATCTTGGAGTCGATTAGCGTGAAGCTGCGCGCGGTCTTAAAGCTTTCCCCTGACTTAGGGGTGATGCTTCGCCACAGATTTCACAGCCTTCCCCTGAATTAGGATCATGAGAAAGTTTTTATTTGCAACTGCGCTCGTTTGCTCTGCATCCAAGGCAAGCGCGCAGGTCGGGCATCTTCCTGAAAACAGTCCGTATCGCGATCTCGAGACGAAGCAGGAGTTCACTCTTTTCGGTGGCCACTACAACGCCGGAGGGGATCCCGCTGCGGTCGCTCCTCAGGATGGTCCGATGTGGGGTTTCAGGTATCAGATCCACGTCGGCGGCCCGGCTTTTCTCACCGCTCGTTTTGCGCACGTGAACAGCAAGCGAGATGCGATCGATCCGACCAAGCTCGCCGCAACGAGAGACCTTGGAACGCACAACGTTTCCGTCAACCTTTACGACGTCAATCTCGCTGTAAATCTCACCGGCGAGAAAACTTTCCATCATATCGTGCCGGTGCTGAACGTCGGCGCCGGAATCGGGACCTGCGGGTGCTCGGTCGACAAGGATCCGTACGATTTCGGCACCCCGTTTGCATTTTCTTTCGGCGGTGGGCTCAGGTACGCGCCCGGCGGGCGATTCCAGATCACGGCAGACTGGAACGACTATCTCTACCAGCTGAAATACCCGACCGAGTACTACGTGGTGCCCGCCGGCGGGACGGCGGCCGTCTCAGGCAACCAGGCTCGCTCCTTCTGGAAGAACAATCGGGCTCTGACAATCGGCGCATCGCTCCTGTTCTTCCGGTAACCTGAACCGCCCGACGGGCGGACCCGGAGGAAGTGTGGAAAAGGATTACGAGGACGTCGAAGGAATCGACGAGCTGAGTGACAACGAGCTGCGCGCACTGATTCGCGACACCTTCGATCAGCAGGTCGCGTTTGACCCAGCCGATGTCGACGTCGCCGTCCGCTCACGGGTCGTCACGCTTTCCGGGCGGATAGGAACGGACCAGGAGTTCAGAACCGTCGAGCGGGTGGTGAGCGACATCGTGGGGATGCCGAATGTCCGGAACGAGCTGGTGATCGATCCGATTCGCCGCGCCGAGAGTCCGGAAGCGATTGACGAGCATCTGGTGGATGAAGATCAGCACGAGGGGCTGCTGCTGGGAGACCGTCCCCGGAATGACGATCCCGAAGCCGAGCATCTGCGCGAGAATCGGCGGGCGGAGCTGTTCGGAACCACTGATGTCCAGGAGTCGATCAGCGGGGCGATTCCGTGGAATCCGCCAGACGGACCGACGCCCGAGGGGCGAGAGGGATCCGAGGATAACCCGTCAGAACTTCGAGACGACATGTAGCTGCCGTTGCTTCCCAATCCCAAGCAGTTGGCCGGCAATGCGCAATCAGCGCAGATTTACAGAATGCCAACCGCCTCTCTTACCCGCCGGGTCGCGTTTTCGGCGGCGCATCGGTATAGCCGCCCCGAGTGGAGCGATGAAAAGAACTCGAGCACCTTTGGCGCGTGCGCGTGGCCAAATTTTCACGGACACAGCTACGTTTGCGACGTCACAGTCAGTGGGCCGATCGACGAGAAGACGGGGTTCGTGGTGGACCTGGGAATCCTCGACAGGATCCTCAAGGAGCACGTGAAGGACAGGTTCGACCACCGCAACATCAACCTCGATGTCGCCGAGTTTGGGGATGGCAAGCTCGTCCCGACTGGCGAGAACCTGGCGCGATTCATCTTCGAGCGCGTCGAACAGCACCTCCCGAAGCCGGCGAAGGTCGTACGGGTGACCGTCGGCGAAGATGATTCGTTGAGCGCTACCTACAACAGAGACTAAAGCACATCGTGTTGGAAAAACTCAAGCGGCATTTGTTGCGCGCGCTCGCCATCACACTCGCGTCTGCTGCGCTGAGTGCCTGCGCGACGGTGAGAGGGGCGGTTCGCCCTGGATCCTCACGCGCGGAGCTGCGACACACGATCGACTCGCTGACGTCTCAACCAGTTTTCCGGAATGCGCAGTGGGGCGTGCTGATCGTGAACCCGCGCACCGGTGACACGTTGTACTCCAAGAATGCAGGCAAGCTGTTCATGCCGGCATCCAACATGAAGATCATCACCAGCGCCACGGCACTGGCGCTGCTCGGGCCGGATTATACCTACAAGACGACGTTTCTCGCCGATGGGCCCGTGCGGGATTCGCTGCTCGATGGAAATCTCCTGGTAATCGGCCGCGGCGATCCGACCATCAGCGACAACATGCGCGGCGTAGCGACCACGGTGATGGATGCGCTGGCCGATTCGATTCGCGCCCACGGCATCAGGCAGATCAACGGCTCTCTCGCGCGCGTTGGGAACGCCTTTCCGGATTCAGTCCACGGCTACGGCTGGGAGTGGGACGACCTCGGCGAATACTATGGATCCGGTGTCGACGAGCTGATCTTCAACGAAGGGATGGCGCCCACTACTTTGCGGCCGCCGCCCGACACCGTGCGTGATAGCCTCTACTCCGGCCCGGCGAAGGACCCCGGCACCGGCTATCTCGACGCGTTCCACGACGCGCTCGTCAGGAAGCGGATTGTCGTCGAAGCCGGCGTGATGGACAGCATTCTTCCGACGCCGTTCAAGATGGATACGCTGTTCACGTTCGTCTCACTGCCAATGAGAAACATCATCCCGGCGTTGATGAAGCCATCGCAGAACCAGATCGCCGAGATCCTCCTCAAGACCATTGGCCTGGAGCGAGGCGGCCTGGGCACGGCGGACAGCGCCCGGAAGATCGTCGGCCGGCAATTGCTCGCCTGGGGAGTCCAGGACGATGGCTTCGTGATTCGGGATGGAAGCGGCCTCTCGAGACACGACCTCGTCTCGCCGGAAACGCTCGTCCGTGTGCTCGACAGGATTCAGCAGGACACCGCATTCGCTGTCTTTTACAATGCCATGCCCATAGCTGGCGTCGATGGAACGCTGGAAGATCGCATGAAGGGGACTCCGGCTGAAGGGAATGTCCACGCGAAGACCGGATCGATCGCGGCGGCCAGATCTCTCTCTGGTTATGTCACCACCGCTGACGGCGAGCGTTTGATCTTCAGCATTCTCTCCAACAACTGGACTACTCCAAGCTCCGCGGTCACCGGCGTGGCGGATCAGATCGCGGAAGCGCTGGCGTCATACCGAATTCACTAAGCTCCATCTTGCCATTCAGGTATAGCGGGCGATAATCAGCGCATGCTGACAGTCGCGGAAGCGAGTGAGCGAATCCTCGCCGACATACGGCCGCTCGACGCAGAGACGGTTCCGATCCGGCAGGCACTCGGCAGAGTGCTCGCCGAGGATATTGCGGCAACTGTGACGATGCCTCCGTGGAGCAACGCTTCGATGGATGGCTACGCGGTGCGGTCCGCGGACATTACGCCCGTGATGGCCCGCGAGAGGGTGAAGCTCAGGGTGGTTGGGACGATCGCCGCAGGCGGATTTGCTTCGCGCCCGCTCAAGCGCGGCGAAGCGATGCGGATAATGACCGGCGCGCCGACTCCCGAAGGAGCAGATTCGGTGATTCGCAAGGAAGACACCGACGGCGGCAGCGAGAAAGTCGAGATTCGAGACGCCCGCGATGTCTGGAAGAACATCCGGCCGGCCGGCGAAGACTTCCAGCGCGGGGATGTGCTATGCAAGCGTAGCTCCCCGCTCAAAGCAGCGGCGATAGGCGTCCTCGCATCGACCGGTGTGAGAGACGTAAAAGTTTTCAGGAAGCCGCGCGTCGCGATCATCAGCTCGGGGAACGAGCTCGTCGATCTGGACGAATTCGATGAAGTAGCGAAGGGGCGCCGGATTGTATCAACGAATAGTTACACGCTGGATGCGCTCACGCGTGTGGCTGGTGGAATCCCAACCGATCTGGGGATCGCCACCGATACCAAGGCTTCACTGCGACGAAAACTCGACGCCGCCGGCGATTCCGATCTGATAATCACGTCAGCCGGAGTCTCCGTCGGTGACATGGATCATACGCGCGATGTTTTCGAAGCGCTTGGCGGCGTTCAGAAGTTCTGGAAAGTCAAGATGAGACCAGGTGCGCCGCTGGCCTTCGGAATGCTCAATGATGTTCCATGGCTTGGGTTGTCAGGAAATCCGGTGTCGGCGATGGTGAGCTTCGAGCTTTTCGTGCGGCCGGCGCTGCGGAAGATGCAGGGCTACTCCGCGCTCTTTCGCCGCACAGTCACGGTCACCCTTGAGGAAGACGTGAAGATTGCGGCCAAGCTCACCCATTTCCTGCGCGCGATCGTGAGCCGAAACCAGGATGGAACTCTCGTGGCGCGTCTCACCGGAATGCAGAGCTCCGGCATGCTGACATCGATGGCCAAGGCAAATGCGTTATTGATCGTCCCGGAAACATCGCCGAAGGTACCGAGCGGATCTCAGCTGAAGGCGCTGCTGCTGGATCAGAGCCTCGAAGAAACGTCGGCATTTTCGCTGTGATCGACAAGGCGTCGCACGATTCCGGATCGGGCAGGAAATCTGAAGGTGCGGCACTGGTGCAGGCGCTTACCCGGCGATTCCGTACGTCGATCCAGGACGCGGTGGTCGACAAGCAGGTGTACAGCATCCTCAAGCCGGCGAACTCCGACGATCTGATTCGCGAGGAAGATTTCGTGAAGGACGAGCGCCTGCCGTATTGGGCGGACGTGTGGCCGTCGTCGATCATTCTCGCTGGAAAGCTGCTGGAGCTGGAGGGCGCAGATAGCACCGCGCTCGAGCTCGGCTGCGGAGTTGGTTTGAGCACGCTTGCCGCGACGACCGCCGGATTCGACGTCCTTTCCACGGATTATTACGAGGACGCTCTCGACGTCACGCGCGCCAACGTGTTCCGCAACCTTGGCTTGACGGCGCGCACTCGCTTGGTCGACTGGAGGCACGTGCCGAGAGATATTGGCACTTTCGACCTCGTGTTCGCATCCGACGTACTGTACGAAAAGGAGTACGCTCTGCTGCTGCCGATAATCCTTTGCAGCGTACTCGCGCCGGACGGCTACGCGCTAATTGCGGATCCGGGTCGGGTTGCGGCGCCGATGTTCCTCGAGGCGTGTGAGGCGCACCGCCTGGAGATCAGGAACAAGGAGACGCGACCATTCGCGGTCGATGAAATCAGACAGAGAATCGATATCTACGAGATCGCCAGAGCTGGCTAGCGGAGCTCGTTGTCCGGGGACGCTCGGCCGCGTCGCCGACGGAGCCATACAACCAGAACGGCGAGAAGTGCAGCGAGTCCGATCCACAGGCTCGAGAAGCCGTCCGGCTGAACCGAGAAGATGAAGTCGGTGTGCTTCTCGGGGAGATACGCCACTCGTCTCGGAGAAGTCGATGCGGTGCTGGAAGCCGCCGCGATCTGAAGCAACACGCGCCAAATCATATTCACATCTGACGGTATTTGGGACCGCTTCCACCTTCACGGGGCGTCCACCGCGGGCCCAGCACATCAGTTGCCTTGCAGTCGATGCAGTTGGCGGGACTCACCACCAGCCGATCACCGTCCCGCTCGTAAACTCCGGCTGGACACATGTGGCTGTACAAATCGGCGACCGCGGGTGTGATATCGGGCCCGACGATGAGGTGCGATGGAATGTCGTCACGGGTCGCGTTGCCAGATTTGAAGACAGCGTCGAGCTTGCTGAACGTCAGCTTGCCGTCGGGCGTGAACGGCTCGGGCGGCTTCACTTCGCGTGACACGTCCGCGTCGGCGTGCGATTCGATTTTTCCACCGAGCAGCGCGCCGCCGGTGACCGTCATGATGCCGGCCTTGAGTCCGGCGACGTAGAAATTGTTTTCCTGAAAAGTCAGCCGCATGTTGCGCCGCTTGCGCAGATCTTTGGCGATGAAGCTGCCGTCGACCATCGCATCGTACTCTTTGAGCGTCACGGCAGACGTGTCCTTGCGCTTCAAAGCGTCGAATGCCGCCCGCGCCGCGAATATTCCGGATTGCATCGCGTAGTGCACGCCCTTTAGCGATGCGACCTCGACGAATCCGGCGGAGTCGCCAACGATCATCAGGCCATCGCCGTGCCGCTTCTTCGGCAACGCGTAGTAACCGCCTTCAGGGATCGTCTTCGCGCCCCACTCGACCATCTCGCCGCTCTCCAGAATTTCACGGAACAGAGGATGCAGCTTCATCCGCTGCAGCATCTCGTGGACGTCGTCGGAGGTGCGCGTGTAGTCGAGGCCCACCACCAACCCCAGCGCGACGAGGTTGCGAGTCAGGGGGTACATGAAGCTTCCACCGAAGCAATCCTTGGGCACCGGCCAACCGAGCGTGTGAACCACCGCGTCCAGCGGCTTGAGCGTCTCCCAAATTTCCTTCACGCCGAGCGCAAAGATCTGCGGGTTGTCGGACGAGATCTTCTGCCACTCGAGATAAGCCTGCGACAGTGTGCCTCGCGTTCCTTCCGCCAGCACTGTGATCTGCGCAGTGATATCAGTCGGCGGAGTGTAACCACTGCCCTGCTCTCCCGTCCTGGACAGCCCGGAGGGAGTGGTGCGAACGCCTGTCACGCGCTCGCCTTCAGTCAGCAGCGCTGAAGCCGGAAAACCTGTGAAGATGTTGACGCCGAGGCCCTCGGCTTTTTCTCCGAGCCATCGGACGATCTCGCAGAGCGAGGCGATGTAGAACCCGTGGTTCTGCATCGTCGGCGGCGTCGGAATCCGCATCGCGCGATTGTCGGTGAGATAATAGACCCGCTCTCCAGACACTGGGGCACGAAACGGGAAGTCCTTGTCTTTGAGCTCAGGAAAGAGCGACCGGATCGCGTTTGGATTCACGACGGCACCGGACAGCGAATGCTCCCCAAGCGCGCCAGCCTTCTCGAGCACTCCGATCTGAATTTCCCCCAGATCGCCGCCGGCTTCGTTGTCGGCTTTCACCAGGCGCGCGAGCGCGATAGCTCCGGCGAGGCCCGCCGGCCCGCCTCCAACGAAAAGCACATCCATCGGCACCGCTTCAGCATCCGCCGGCTCGGTGAGTATGAGCCGGTCGAGTGGGAGCGGGGCCTGATGAAGTATCGGAAGGACTTTTCCGGCGCGATCAGGCATCAGCTTGGATTAATGTCGTTTGCAAAAGCTTCGCCCCGATCGCTGTAGATCCGCGAAAAGCCCACCCTTAGTGGTGCTTCTTCGCTTCGCGCACTGCTTCGGTGAGCGCCGGGATAACCTCGAACACATCACCAACGATGCCATAGTCCGCAACCTTGAAGATCGGCGCGTCCTTGTCCTTGTTGACGGCAACGATGGTCTTGGACGTCCGCATTCCGGCGAGATGTTGCACCGCGCCGGAAATTCCGACGGCGATATAAAGCTCGGGACTCACCAGGCGACCGGTCTGCCCGATCTGATCGGCGTGCGGTCGCCAACCATCGTCAGTCACAGCGCGTGTAGCCCCAACAGCGGCATTGCCAAACGCCGACGCCAGGTCCTCGACCAGTTTGAAATTCTCGGCCGCCTTGAGCCCACGTCCGCCGGCAATCACGACCGGGGCCTCGGCGAGATCGAGCTTGCCGCCACCACCCTGTTTCGTCTCGATCACTTTCACGCGCGCGGCGGCGGGATCGATGGCTGGCTGCGCGTTCTCGACGCGTCCGGCCTTCGCGTTCTGCGCCGGCGCGATGACGTTGGGTCGCATGGCGATTACCGCGGGCGATCCACTGATTACGATGGTGGCGATGACCTTGCCGATGTTCATCGGGTGTCGAACGACGATAGAATCGCCTTCGACCTCGACCGACAGGACGTCGGTGACGACACTCACGCCAAGGCGAGCGGCGACTCGTGGGGCGAGATCGCGCCCCTGGGCGGAAGTGCTGAAGACGGCCGCGCGATAGCCACCGGATTTGATGCGTTCAGCGGCATTGGCGGTGACGACTTCGGGATTGTAGTTGACGAGCGCGGCGTGCTCGACGACGATCACGACATCCGCGCCGTGTTGTCCGAGCTGGGCGGCCTTGGCGGCGATTCCCGGCGGACCAAGAATAAGCGCGTGAACTTCAGAGTTGAATTTGTCGGCAAGCTGTCGAGCGGCGGTTACGGCCTCGAGACCGACTTTCCGAATGTCGGAGCCGCGGGTCTCGACGAAAGCGAAGACGTTGGCCATTAGAGAACCTTGGCCTCCGTCTGGAGCAATCTCACGAGCTCGGGTACGGCGGCCGCGCCTTCACCGACTACTCGTCCGGCTTTACGCTCGGCGGGAAGCTCGAGCTTACGAACGGTCAGCTGGGGCGCGGGAATCTGCGCCGGCTTCACTTCGAGTGGTTTTTTTTTGGCCGCCATGATCCCTTTCAGCGACGGCAACCGGGCGGTGTTGAGGCCTTCGTCGACGGTGAGCACGGCCGGGAGCGGGAATTCAACAATCTCCTGCGCGCCCTCGAGCTCTCTCTTTGCCGTTCCCTTCCCGTCCGCAATCTCGAGTGACGAGATCGCACTGACGCAAGGTAGTCCCAGAAGCTCGGCGGTCATCGGCCCGACAACGCCGCTCGAAGTATCCGGGGACATTTTTCCGAAAAAGATGAGGTCATAGCTGCCGGTCTTGAGCTCTTCGGACAGAGTCTTTGCGATGGCGAAGCCGTCGAACGGAACCTTGTCCGTCTTGAGCTGAACTCCGCGATCGACCCCCATGCTCAGAGCTTTGCGAATCGTCTCCTGGACGACGTCGGGCCCGAGGGAGATGACCGTGACCTCACTCCCAGCGTTCTTGTCTCGGAGCTGCAGCGCGGCCTCCACGGCCCACGCATCGAAGTCGTTGATATCGAATTTCAGTCCGGCTTCGTCGACGGAGACGTTATCCGTCGCGATTCTGAAGCGGACATCCATGTCGGGGACACGCTTGACGCACACGGCAATCTTCACCGCGGAATCTCCATGTGAATGATTTCACATAAAGATAGCAACGGCCGGAAGCACCGCTGCGTTCCTCGAGGACGGACAGCTGTTATGAAAACAGGGCCCGGACGTGAAGCATCGCCGGACCCTGTGTGCCGCCTCGACGCCCGCTCGCGCGCCTGCGGCGCTCCGCTTCGACTGCAGCCAAAGCGAGAATACTAGGGATGCGTCAGAAAGCCGTCACACTGAACTTTGGCCTAGTTAAGAACGCCCTGAAAAGCCAGACGTCTCTTCGCCAGCGACTATTCGAACGCGTTGATGCCGGTGACGGCCTGACCGAGGATGAGGGTGTGGATGTCGTGCGTCCCCTCGTACGTGTAGACGCTCTCCAGGTTCGCCATGTGGCGCATCGACGAGTACTCGGCGAGGATGCCGTTTGCACCTAGGAGCCGGCGAGCCTCGCGAGCGATATCGGTGGCAATGCTGACGTTGTTTCGCTTGGCGAGCGAGACCTGTTGTGGGCTGAAAGTCCCCGCATCCTTCAGCCTGCCGAGGTGGAGACAGAGCAGCTGGCCTTTCACGATCTCGGTGAGCATCTCGGCGAGCCTCGCCTGCTGGAGCTGGAACCCGGCGATTGGTTTTCCGAACATCACTCTGTTGCCGGCGTAAGCGAGGGCTTCTTCGTAACAGGCGACGGCGGCACCGATCGCTCCCCATGCGATTCCGTAACGAGCCTGGGTGAGGCACATCAGCGGACTCTTGATCCCTCCCGACTTGGGAAGCAGTGCGGTGGCGGGGACTTTCACATCCTGAAGCACGAGCTCACTGGTATCCGAAGCGCGCAGTGAGAGCTTGCCTTTCTGATCCCTGGCGGTGAATCCCGGCGCGTCGGTGGGGACGACAAATCCGCGAATCGATTTATCGCTCTGATCGTCGCCGGTTTTCGCCCAGACGACGGCGACCTGCGCCGTCGACCCGTTGGTGATCCACATCTTCGCGCCGTTGATGACCCAGCTGCCGTCTTTCTGCTCCCTGGCGCGGGTGATCATCCCCGACGGATTTGACCCATAGTCGGGCTCCGTCAATCCGAAGCATCCGATTATTTCGCCGTGCGCCATTTTCGGGAGATAATGGCGCTTCTGCTCTTCGCTACCGAAAGCGTAGATGGGATACATCACCAAAGCGCCCTGCACCGACGCAAAGGATCGCACGCCGGAATCGCCGCGCTCGAGCTCCTGCATGATGAGGCCGTAGGCGACGTTGTTGAGACCAGCGCACCCGTACTCTTCGGGCAGGTTGGCGCCGAACATCCCCAGCTCCGCCATCTCGGGGATCAGCTGCTTCGGAAATTTTCCCTGGATGTAGCTGTCGCCGATAATCGGGAGGACTTTCTCGTCGACGAAGGAGCGAATAGTGTCGCGGACGGCGCGCTCTTCTTCGGAGAGGGCGCTGTCGATGTTGTAGAAATCGGTCATGCTGAAAGGTACTGCAACCGAAGTGCAACTGAACGGGTGCGAGCGCCTGGCGTCGCGGAGATCTCAGCATCAACAGCGCCTCCCGCTCCCGCCTACGCAACCGCCCGACACGCGAGCGGCGTTATCCCTACCGCGCGAGCTTTTGCGCGGAACGACGCTCCGTGATCGACCACCATCCCCTGCTCGTCCTGCCACTGGTGCACCATCTCGTGCAGCAAGGTATGAAGCGCTTCGTCCCAGCCGTCACGACGAATGTGGCGTCGGCTGATGACGATCTCTGGCTCACAGCCTTCGCTGGCGGGACAATAGTGCCCGAGCCTGCTCTTCATCCGCCGAGAGAGACGAATCGGGATCTCGCGAAGCGAGCCGTCGAATCGCTGCTGATTGTAGTCGCGGTGCCATCGCGACAACTCGCGTATGATCGGAAGGTCGGCGGGATTGGTCTGCTCGCGGGCGCGCCGCCGCCTTCCCGGATCCGCGACACGCGTGACTGGGAATTGAAGGATGGTCCGGCGCGCCTCGTTGCGAACGACGCGCGTCCGCCCATGCACGAAGGTGATAATCGCCCTCCACACTTCCTCGTCGGCCTCGAG
>C688J18823_10002096_pt1 | contig 12468 bp, 13 predicted proteins | sample HopSoiMetagenom1_FD_18823 | JGI IMG/M metagenome (IMG submission 18823)
CGCTTTCGGGGCTAGTGCAAACGCAATACGATATACCGCGCAAGATCTGTCGGGCCGAGGCCAGCCGCCTAAAGGGAGAAATCGCCAATGAGCAGCGCATCGCGGCGCGATTTTCTGAAGATCGGGGTGGCGGGCGCCGGGGCGGCCGCGCTGATGCCGACTGCCGGGCGCGCCGCGGGCAAGTCGATCACGATGCTGCACGAAAGCTCGTTCATTCCCGCCTTCGACGCCTACATGAAAAACACGATCGCGGCAGCCTATCAGAAGGCGACCGGGGTCGAGGTGATCTATGAGACAACCAGCGTCGGATCGCTGCCGACGCGGGTCAGCACGATCACCGAGACGGGGTCCGGCGCCGATGTCACGATGGATATCCTGCTGACCCCCTTCCTGTTCGATGAGAAATTCGAGGATCTCACCGATATTGCCGACGAGGTCGGCAAGAAGCAGGGCGGCTGGTACGACGTGGCCAAGGAAGCCGCCGTCGTAAACGGCAAATGGAAGGCGCTGCCCTTCTCCAATATCGGCCAGCTGATGAACTGGCGCACCGACTGGTTCAAGGAAGTCGGTGTCACGAAGTTCCCCGACACCTGGGAGGAGCTGTATGAGGTCGGCAAGAAGCTGAAGGCGAAGGGGCACCCGTTCGGCTTCGAACTGGGCCACGGCTTCGGCGACAACCACGGCTGGATGTATCCGCTGTTGTGGTCCTATGGCGGCCACGAGGTCGAGGCCGACGGCAAGACGGTGTCCATCGATTCAGCCGAGACCGCGAAAGCCATCGATTTCTGCCGCAAGTTTTTCCAGGACACGATGCTCGAGGATTGCCTCGGCTGGACCGATGTCAGCAACAACAAGGCCTGGATGTCGGAACAGATCTCCTGCACCAACAACGCCGAGAGCATCCTCTATATCGCCAAGCGGGACTTTCCGGAGATCGGTAAGGTCACCGACCAGGCGATGAACCCGGAAGGCCCGAAGGGCCGCTTCCATTTCATGAACTCGATCAGCCACTCGGTCTTCAGCTTCTCGCCGGTGAAGCAGGAGGCGAAGGAATTTTTACGCTGGCTCATGACAACCAACGCGCTCGGCGATTGGTACAATTCCGCGGACAGCTACTACCAGCCGCTACTGCACGCCTACGACAACGCGCCGATGTGGGATGTCGAGCCGCGCAACAGGCCGTATCGCGACGCCCTCGCCACCGCGCATCTGCCGGGCTGGCCGGCGCCCGCCAGCCCGAAGCTGGCGCAAAGCGTCGCTCGATATGTCGTCGTCGACATGTTCGCCAAGGCCGCCAGCGGCGCCAAGACCCCCGAGGTCATCAAGACTGCCGAGGCGCAGCTGAAGGGGATCTACCAAGCGTGATCGGCCTGGTTAATCCCACGAAAAAAAGCGCATGACGATCCGTAGCGAGCCGCTGATCGGGGTAGCGCGGCCGGCGCGCCGGCGGCCAGCGTCGCTCGCCGCCTGGCTCGACCGGGAGAGCGTGTTCAGCTGGCTGATGATGGCGCTGCCGCTGCTGTTTCTGGCGGCCCTCGTTGGCTACCCGTTCTGCTACGGCATCCTCCTGAGCCTGATGAACCGACCGGTGGCGCAGCCCGGGACCTTTGTCGGATTGCAGAACTTCATCACCGATTTCCACGACCCGGTGTTCTGGCGAGTCGCGGTTAACACCTTCGTCTATACCGGCGTGGCGACCCTGCTGAAGATGGTCGGCGGGCTCTGCCTGGCACTGGCAATGAACCAGAATTTCCGCATGAAGAACATCGTGCGGGCATTGCTGCTGCTGCCGTTCATCGTGCCGACCGTGCTGAGCACGGTGGCCTGGATGTGGATGCTCGATCCCGCCTTCAGCGTCGTCAACCGGTTGCTGATCGGGCTCGGCATGCCGCGGCCGGGACCGTCCTGGCTCGGCAACCCGACCCTGGCGATGATCTCGATTATTGTCATCAATACCTGGCGCGGCCTGCCCTTCTACGGCATCACCCTGCTCGCCGGATTGCAGACCGTACCGCCAGAACTGTACGAGGCGGCGACGATCGACGGCGCCAGCGGCTGGCAGCGCTTCCGCTATGTGACGCTGCCGCTGTTGCAGCCGATCATTCTGATCGTGACCTTGTTCTCGGTGATCTTCACCTTCGCCGACTTCCAGCTGGTCTATGTGCTGACGCATGGTGGACCGCAGAACGCGACGCAGCTGTTCGCGACGTACGCCTTCGATATCGGCATGGGCGCGGGTCAGCTCGGTCTCGGCGCCTCGGTGGCGTTGATGATGCTGCCGGCATTGGCGCTGCTGATCGTCGCGCTGACCCTCTACATGCGGAGAAGCGGCTGATGGTCACCGGCCATGGGCGCGTCGAGCACACGCTGCGGGTCTGGCTGCCGGTCGGGTTTTTTCTCGTGCTGGCGCTGCTGCCGTTCTATTGGATGGCGATCGCCTCGCTGAAGCCGAATTCCGAGCTGTACAGCGCCAGTGTCAATTCGCTGATCGTCTACCACCCAACCTTGAAGCACTATGCCGACCTGCTGAGCGAGACCGGGTTCCTGCTGTGGAGCTGGAACACGATGCTGGTCTCGGTCGTCGCCACCGCGATTTCTCTGGTGCTGGGGGTGATGCTGGCCTACCCGCTGGCGCGCATGCGCTTCGCCGGCGCCGGGCTGATCGCGATGACCGTGGCGGCGATCTATCTGGTGCCGCAGCCGCTGTTGTTTCTGCCACTTGCTGACGTCATCAACCGGCTCGGGCTCGGCAACACGCTGACTTCCGTGATGCTGACCTATCCGACCATGCTGGTGCCGTTCAGCGCCTGGCTCTTGCTCGGCTATTTCAAGACCGTGCCGAAGGAACTCGAAGAGGCGGCGCGCATCGACGGCGCCAGCCGGTTGCAGACCATGCGGCGGATCTTCCTGCCATTGTGCACGCCGGGCTTCATCTCGGCCGGGATCTTCGCCTTTACCTTGTCGCAGAACGAGTTTCTCTACGCCCTCATTTTCCTGACCAAGACCTCGGTGCGCACGGTGCCGGTGGGAGTCATCGCCGAGTTGATCCGCGGTGACGTGTTCTATTGGGGGCAGCTGATGGCCGGAGCGCTGTTGGGCTCGATCCCGGTGGCGCTGATCTACTCCTTCTTTGTCGAGCACTATGTCGCCGGGCTGACCTCCGGCTCGGTCAAGGCGTAGCGGCCCGCGTTGGCCTGATGAGCGAGGCGCCGCTCCGCATCGCCGTGATCGGCGCGGGCATCGGCGGGCTGACCGCGGCGCTCTCGTTGCGGCAGGCCGGGTTCGACGTCGATCTATACGAGCAGGCGCCGGCGCTCACCCATATCGGCGGCGGCATCAATATGGGGCCGAACGCGGCGCGGGTGCTGTTCCGGCTGGGCCTGCGCGAGGGGCTGTTGCGCGAGGGCGTGTGCCCGATTGGCACGCATCAGCGGCGCTGGGATGACGGGCGCACCTTGCAGCGCGCGCCGCTCAACCCGCGCTGCGAGGAGCTTTACGGCGCGCCGCACATCACCATCCACCGGGCCGATCTGCTGGCGGTGATTTCCTCGGCGTTCCTGGCCGAGCGCATCCATCTCGGCCACCGGCTGACCGGCGTTACCGACAAGGGCGACCATGTCGAGGCGCGGTTCGACAATGGAGTGCAGATCGCGGCCGACATCCTGGTCGGCGCCGACGGCATCCATTCGGCGGTGCGGGCGATCCTGTTCGGGGCGGCGGCGCCGCAATTCGCGGGCTGCGTGGCGTATCGCGGGCTCGTGCCAGCCGAACGCATCGCCGATCTGGAGCTGGAGCTCGGCAGCCAGTCTTGGGTCGGGCCGGGCGCGCATTTTGTCCACTATTTCGTCTCGCGCGGGCGCTTGCTGAACTTCGTCGGCTGGACCGAGCATGACGAGTGGAACCGCGAGGACTGGACCGACCGGGCCACGGTCGGGCGCGCGCTCGCCGCGTTCGAGGGTTGGCACCCCCAGGTGCGGCGGATCATCGGCGCCGCCGACGAATGCTTCATCTGGGCCTTGTTCGACCGCGATCCGCTGCCGCGCTGGTCCGTGGGTCGCGTTACCCTGTTAGGCGACGCCTGCCACCCGATGTACCCCTTCATGGGCCAGGGCGCGGCGCAGGCGATCGAGGACGGCGCCGCCCTCGCCGCCTGTCTTGCTTTAGGTGCAGCGGATCCGGCCGCGGCGCTGCGCTGTTACGACGAGGCGCGCCTCCCGCGGGTCACCCGGCTGCAGCAGATGTCGCGCGCCAACAAGCTCCGCTTCCATATGCGCGACGGCCCGGAGCAGCAGGCGCGGGACGCCGAGTGGGCCAGGATGAACAATGGCGGAGGCGACCGCTCGCCTGACGCGCTGCGCTGGCTTTACGCGCACGACCCGGCCGCGGTCGCGCCGGCGCCGGCCGAGATTTCGGCTTAAGGCGCCCTGACCGGCATCCGGGCGACCCTTTGTGCCAGCCTAACCAGAGGTCGATCGAAGCTGACGAAAGCCTCGCAATGGTCTGTAGCAGCGAGGTGTAGCGCATCGGCGAAGTCCATCCCGCTTCCGAACCAATTCAAGGCCGTGGCAGCGCGCGCCGGATCCTCCAAGGTGATGCGCGGCAGCCCGGCAAAGGCGCGTAATGCATTGACAATGCGGTCACGGCTGTAGCGATAGGCACCTCGCAGCACCCACTCGCATTCGAGGAGGACAGTCATGCAGACAAACACGTCCTCGCTGTGGATCAGCGCACTTGCCCGCGCAAACTGCTCCGGCTCGTCGCGCGTCAGATATCGTATGACCACATTAGTATCGACCGCGAGCATAGCGTAACTTGATTTCAGCCGTTACAGCGGCGTCCATTTCTTCGATGGTCTTGGGGCGACCTTTATAGGCGAGCATCCCCGCGACATCCTCCGGCCGGGTCGGCGGAAAGAGAGGCGCGGATTTGAGCAACACACCCTCAGGCCTATCCTCGACGACGAGGCGGGTGCCAGCCCGCCACTGCCGCCGTTCCCTTATCGCCTTTGGCAAAATGACTTGTCCTTTCGTCGACAGGGTCGTCGTCGGTCTTTCCGCTGCTGCCAAGTGCTTTCTCCTGCCAGGGTAAGACGCAGGTAAGATAAGCTGCTTTGTCCGGCAGGCAAGGCGTCGGGAACCGAGCAGGCGCGAACCGGCGCTTGGGCCAGCGCGGCACGCGAAACGCTATTCCGGCTTGCGGCAGTAGGCGGCGAGCTTGTTGCCGTCGAGGTCGCGGCAATAGCCGGCATAAGCGTGCGGCCAGAAGCCGCGCGGCCCGACCGCGCCCTCGTCTTTGCCGCCGGCGGCAAGCGCGGCCTTGTGGAAGGCATCGACCGCGGCCCGGCTCGGCGCCTCGAAGCTAACTGTACCGCCGTTGGCAGGGCAGGCTGGCTTGCCGTCGGCCGGAGTTAAAACGATGAATTCCTCCGCCGACTGGCCCCAGCACGAGCCGCGGTCGCCCAAATCCTTGATCCGCTTGTAGCCGAGCGGCGCCAGCACCGCGTCGTAGAATTGGCGGGCTTTGTTAAGATCGTTGGTGCCCAGCGCCACATGCGTGAACATGGCCATAATCTCTCCTCCCCTTTTCTCGGTTTCGTGCGCGAGCGACGCCCGCCCGCCGCTATTCTAGGCCCGCGGGCCGTCGCCGGGGAGCCATTTGTCGCCGGATCTTACCAGCGGCGCCACCTCGCGCGCGTATTCGTCGTCAATGGTGTATTCGTAGCAGCGGATGCGGTCGGCATCCGGGTAGGCGGCCCCGATGGCGGACAGCGCCTCCGGCAAGGTGTCGAAATCGCCGGCGAATTGCAGCCGGCTATTCCAGACGCCCTTCGGCACCCGGCTCAGCATCCCGCGGCTGTAATCGTGTGTCTCCGGCACGCGGTCGAGATAGGCGGTAATCTCGATACTGACGCCGCCTGACGCCACGGTCTCATCACGGGTGATCTCGACTCGAAAGGTCTGGTAGCTCATCCCGTCACATTAGCGGGCGCCGGTCGTCATCCAAAGGAAGGGGCCGCTCCTTGCGGAGCGGCCCTGAAAGCCCCCACCCTGCCCCCCCGATTGCGGGGAGGAGCGGATTTGGGGTTGTAGTCAGGTGTGCCAGCGGAAGGCCTGCGGCTTGCGCTGCGAGCCCTGGCTCAGCTTGATGTTGACGAGGCCCGGCCCCGGCGTCTTCATCAGCTGGTTCAGCGCGTCGCGGACATCCTTCGGATCCTCGACATAGGCGCCGAAGCCGCCGAAGGCTTCCATCATCTTGTCGTAGCGGGCGCCGTAGATCAGCGTGTTCGGCTTCATGTTGAGATACGGGTTCTCCGGAATCTCCGGCATGCCCGGACCGATGCCGCCATTGTTAAGGACGACGATCTTGGCCGGCATGCCGTAGCGGCAGAGCGTCTCCATCTCCATGCCGGAGAAGCCGATCGCAGAGTCGCCCGAGACATGCACGACCGGCCGGTCCGGATGCACGACACAGGCGGCGATGACGAGACCCAGCCCGACGCCCATCGTGCCGTAGGTGCCGGCATTGAGATAGGAGTTCGGGTTTTCGAGCGGCATCTGGGTGCCGCCGATGTCCATCGTCGTGGCGCCCTCGCTGCAGAGCACGACGTTCTTCGGCAGCCACTCGCGGATGTCCTTGAACAGCCGATAATAGCCGCCTGGCGCCGAGTCGTCCTCGACCTGCGGGCGGATCATCTCGGCGTTCTCGGCCGCCTTCTTGGCGATCGCCTCGCGCCAGGGCGAACCCTGCGGGTGGAACCATTGCCGGCCGGCCAGCGCCGCATTCATCTGCTGCATGATCGCCTTGCCATCGCCAAGCAGCGGCACTTCAGCGGGCTTGTTCTGGTGCATCGACTCGGGATTGATGTCGAGCTGGATCACCTTCACGTTGGGGTTGTAGCGCGGCGCCTGGCCGAAATGCAGGATCCAGTTGAACCGTGCCCCCATCAGGAACACGACATCCGCCTGCTGCAGCGCCAGCGTGCGCGCGGCGCCGGCCGACAGCGGATGGTCGTCCGGCATGATGCCCTTGCCCTTCGGTGTGCGCACGAAGGGGATCTGGGCGCGCTCCATGAACTTGCGCACCTCCTCGGTGGCGCCGGAATAGCCCATGCCCTGGCCGATCAGCGCCAGCGGCCGCTCGGCCGATTGCAGCACGTCGAGCGCCTTCTCGATGTCCATCGGCATCGCCTGGGTGCGCGGCGGCTCCGGGCATTTCGCGACCTGCTCCACCTGGTCTACGTCGCACGAGCCGGTGATCAGGTCGTCGGCGATGTCGAGATAGGCGGCGCCGGGGCGGCCATAGGTCGACTGCCGGTAGGCCATCTCGACATAGAACGGGATGCGGTTGACATGCTCGATCGCATGCGCCCACTTGGAAACCGGGGTCGCTGCCAGCACCTGCCGCTCTTCCTGGAAGGCGCCCATGCCGTTGCGGTAGGTCTCCGAGGCGCCGCCGATCAAGATCATCGGCCAGCAGTTCTGCTGCGCATTGGCGAGACCGGAGAGGCCGTGGATCACGCCGGGGCCGGTGACGACGATGCACGAGCCCGGCCGTCCCGTCAGGAAGCCGACCGCGCCGGCCGCATAGGACGCCGCCTGCTCGTTGCGCATGCCGTAATAGGGCAGGCCGACGTTCTGCGCGGCCTCGGCAATCGGCCCGACGGGGAACCCGACGACCCCGAACATATGCTCGACGCCCTGCTCCTTAAGGCTCTTCGCCAGCAGATCGGCGCCTTTGATCTCAGCCATATTCTCTCCTGTCAGTCCTGTTAGTGACTTGGGGGGCGGACGCCGACCGGTGGGTGACACAAGGGTCGGGCCCGGTGATCGAAGAATGCCTCGGCGCGCAGATTACGCATTTATCCCCAGCCGGGTCCAGTAGAGCGGCTCTTTGTCTAGGCGCGCATTCTGTGCGCGCATAGCGGCCTGCTGCTTAGTTTGCCTGCAGGTAGAGAGCCGCGGTCCAACCATCCAGTTAGGGGCGCCCCCAGAGCCGTTTCGAGGCGATCGCCGCGCCTTCGGTCATTGCCCGCAATTTCTTGAACGAGATGTCGGGGTCGAGCTTGCCGTATCCGGCGAAGGTGCCGAAGCCGCAATCGCTGCCGGCGATGACCCGCTCGCGGCCGACCAGGTCGGCGAAGCGGCACAGCCGCTCGGCGATCAACTCGGGATGCTCCACGTAGTTGGTCGAGGTGTCGAGCACGCCGGGGATGAGGATCTTATCGTCCGGCAGTTTTAGGTCGCGCCACACCGTCCATTCATGCGCATGGCGTGGATTGGCCGCCTCGATGACGAGTGCCATCGGTTTCGCTCGGATCAGGATCGGCGCGACCTTGGCAAAATCGATGTCGTGGTCGTGCGGCCCCTCGTAGTTGCCCCAGCAGATGTGGATGCGGCAGCTTTCGGCCGGAACGTTGCGCAAGGCGTGGTTTAATACCTCGACATGGAAGGCGGCGCGCTTCAGGAAGTCGCTTTCGTCGAGATCCTGAAAGCTGGTGTGGTGCGCCATCGCGAGGTCCGGGCAATCGAGCTGCAAGACAAAGCCTGCCTCGACGATCGCCTCATATTCCTGATGCATCGCCGCGGCGATGGCTTCAACATAGGCTTCGTGGTTCGGGTAGTAGCTGTTGGTCTGGAACACCGGCACGAGACCCGGGGAGGCCGCGGTCATGAAACCCTCGACCGCCTTCACCTGCGCCAGCGCCGCTTTCAAATTCGCGAGATCCTGCAGCAACGGCTCGCGGTCACGCACCGCGATCGGGCCGACGCAGACGGCGCGCCGGGCGATGTTGGCACCGGTCATGCGTTCGAGCGCGGCGAGGAAGTTCGGGTGGTCGCGGGTGTCGAGCCTCGGCTTTGCCGGCTGGTGCCCCTCGAAGCCGGAGAGCCGGTCGGCGACATAGGTCGAATAGCCCGGCTTCGACATCTCGCCATCATTGACAATGTCGACCCCGACCTCGGCCTGCCGCCGCACGATGGCGAGAACGGCCTCGCGGGTCCGCCGCTCCAGCTCCGTCTCGTCGTAGGGCTCGCCCTGGTCCTTCTTGACCAACAGTGCGCGCAATTCGGGCGGTCGCGGCAGGCTGCCGGTATGCGTCGTCAGAAGGCGATCTCGGCTGGTCTGCATCGCGCCCTCCCCTTCTAGCGAGTAGTTGTGATTGCTTCTTAGAGCGTCAGCTTCGTCAGGTCGACCGAGCGGGCGCCAATCTCGGCCCCGAGCCCATTCAAATGCGGTCCGTCATTGGTGACTGGGGCATTATTAGGCGCGATCCAGATGCCCGAATCCGGTTCAGTCTCCAATACCGCGCTCGGGTCGAAATATCCGGCGATCGGACTCGGCTTCGACCTGATCCAGTCATTGATGCGGTGATAGATCCCGCCGGGCAGGAAGTTCGGATTGACAATCGTCTGGCCCTCGGTGGTCTTCCAGCCGTCGGAGCTGCTCGTATGGGTGGTGATCGTGGTCTGGAGCACCTTGAGGCCTAGGTCGGACAGCAGCTGCCACACTTGGAGATAGCGCGCGCGGATAGCCGCTTCATTGCCGCCCCGAATATCGCCGATGCCGAGGGCGCAGATCACATGCGTGAAATTCTGCCGGAGGATGCTCAAGCGGGTCTCGTGGGATTTGAGAAAGGCGGCGAGGTTGTCGCCATTCTCGGCGAGATTGCACCAGGCGACATTCGCTCCCAGCGCCCGCTCCAAAAAGCCGCGTCCGCCGAGACGATCGCCAGGGCCGGGCTCTCCGGCGACCACCGAGTCGCCAAGCACGGCCACCGAGACATGCCGCCCTTCGGTCTTGCCGAGAATGTTCAGCGGACCGAAGGCCTTGGATTGCCGGTCGCGCCGCGCCGGCGGATCGGTCGAGACCTGGCTCGGCTCGGCGCCTGTGTTGACCCAATCGCCGCAATGCGGACTGGAGACCCGGGTATAGGGCCATAAATAGGGAGCCGCCTCGGCGCGCACCGTTGTTCGCGTGTAGTAGACGGCCTGTGCCGGAATCGAGATGCGAACGGGGTCGCTGATCACCGTTTCGCCGCCGGCGACGCTCATTTCCGAGCGAGATCCAAAAACCGCCGGATGGAAGCTGCCCTCGGGAAATTCGATGGCGGCGGAGATCGCGATCGGGTTGGGCCCGGCGGCTTCGTATTCCTCGCGGCTGCGGGTCAGGTTGGCATAGACCAATTGAATGTCGCTTGCCGCGCTCGGCATCACATGGGCGAGCCGGGTCACCATCCAGCGCAGCGGCGGATCGGACCAGCCCTGGCCGACATTGGTGCGAACGCCGACGGGGCTGACTGATTTGTCGATGGCCGGCGCGGCCACTGCCCGCGCTATCGGACCCAAAATGCCGGCCGACGCCGTCCCCAGCGTCAGGCCGGCACTGGCGAGGAATTCGCGGCGCCGCATTGGCTCGGTAGGATTCAGGCCGAGTGTGCAGAAGGATGCCGCACGCGTCGCTTTCGGCTCAGTGATGGCTCAGCATGTCCCAGGGCGTCTTGCCTTCCGGCAAGGGCAGGATGCGCAACAGCTCGGTGATCGGCATCCCGGCCTCATAATTGCGGCACAGCTGCTCGGGGTCGTAGGTGACGCCGACGGGGTTGTCGGCGAAGGCCTGGCTCTGGAAATAGGCTTGGCACTCCGCCGGGCTGGCGAAATTGTCGATCTGCAACTCGACCCGGTTGTTGTCCGGGTCGCGGTAGTACATCGACGTCGTGACCCCATGATTGATTGGCCACTGCGGCAGGATGCCAGCCGCCTTCAGCCGGCGGTAGGTCGCCAGCAACTCGCCGAGATCGCGGTAGGAATAAGCGACATGGTCGGTACCGGTACCGTTGGGGTCGCGCGGCTCTAAACCCGGCACCTGGATCAGCGCCAGCCGATGATGCTCGTCGTCATAGGAGAGAAAACAGAGCCGCTGGTCGCGAAACACGATGCGGGCGGCCAGCACGGTCTTGTACCACTCCGCCATCTTGTCGACCTGCCCGGTGCGCAGGACGAAATGGGCGAATTTCTCGGGGCTGATCGCCTGTGAGGCGGGCGCGAGCTGACGTACCGGGGCAAGATCGTTCATTGGCGCCTCCTGTCGGGATCGGGCGAGTTTAGCGCATTACGAGAGCGCCATCAGCGTGAAACCTCGTCATAGCCCGGGCCGGAGAAACTCGATCAGCTTGAACCGTTGCCGAACGCATCGGCCATACTGACCATTCGCTCGTATTCGCAGTTCTGGATCGGCCGGTCGAGCATCCCCGCGAGAGCGACAAGGCGGGCCACCATGGCGCCGAGATCGCCCAGCTCGATATCGGCATGAATTTCGAGCATGGCTTCGATGATGCCTCAATCGGCCGCGTCGCGCATAATCCCGAAGGTGAGCTATCCTGCCCACTCTCGGCGGCGGCGCGGAATTGTCCATTCTCTTGAACTGCGACGCCCAGCGGAGAACCGTCTCCATGTCCCTCTTCGGCTTAGACCAGACCGGCATCACACTCGATTCAGTCGCCCGGACCATCCAGATGGCGCTGACTCCAGTGTTTCTGCTAACCGGGCTGGCCACGCTCCTCAACGTATTCTCGACCCGACTGGCGCGCGTCGCGGTGCGGGTGGACCAGGCGATGAACGCCCTTGGGACGGCCGATCCGGAGGCCCTCCCGGTGCTGCGGGATCAACTCGTGCACCTGCGTCGCCGATCTCTGGCGCTGGACACGGCCGTGGTCCTTGGCGCTGCCGCAGGCGCCGCGACCTGCATGACCGTGCTGTTGCTGTTTCTTGGCGCTTTCGGCAGCGGCACTATCGACCGGGTGCTCCTGTGGGTGTTCGGGACCGCCATCACCTGCGCTTTGGGTGCGATCACCGCATTCGCCACCGAGATGTTGATGGCTGGAACCGGCATCCGCGCGGAACTTGTCCATGATAGCCGCCGACGTTTTCTGCGGCATCACAACGACACTTGATGGAGGCAGCAGAACACTATGTTGAACGCAGCCACCGATTTCGGAACGCCGCTCGATGCCATCGCGCACATCATTCGGATGGCGCTGACGCCGGTGTTTCTGCTTTTAAGCCTTTCAGCTCTTCTGAACGTATTCTCGACCCGGCTGGGGCTGGTCGGCGATCGGGTCGAGCAGATCACCAAGGCGCTGGACACCGCCGACCCGGATCGCGCCGCGGCCTTGAAGGGTCAGCTGCTCCGCCTCTACCGCCGCACGCTGGCACTCGACGCCGCGGTCATTCTTTCGGCGATCGCCAAGGCGGCGATTTGTGCAGCCGTCCTCCTGCTGTTCGCTGGAGCCTTGGGCGACGAATCTGTGGGATTGGCGCTGCTGATAGCCTTCGGCTGCGCGATCGTCTGCGCCCTTGGCGCGATCCTGGCCTATGCCACCGAAATGCTGATGGCGGGAACCGGGATTCGCGCCGAACTGGCGCATGGCCACCGGCGGCATTTCCTGCATTTCCCGATGACGTCGCGCAACGA
>C688J18823_10002097_pt1 | contig 12467 bp, 12 predicted proteins | sample HopSoiMetagenom1_FD_18823 | JGI IMG/M metagenome (IMG submission 18823)
TGCGTTTGTTGGCCTAGCCAGGACGCACGCCTCTCGCGGCAAGCGCGTTATTGCGCAGCTCGAACGCAGCGGGCCGTGCCCGCCCGCCGGAGGCCTCTTCGTCGTTCTCTGTTGCCTACTCGGGAAGATCCACCGTACCTAACGGCGTCCATGGTCCACAACGCGCGATGCGCCACGCGGTTTTGGCGCCGCCGTAGATCAGGCCGTGTTTGCGGATCGATTCGCGGCCGTAGGCGGAGCAGGTTGGTGTGAAGCGGCACTGCACGACGCCGCGCAGGTGGGGTGAGACGTGTGCGCGATAGAGGTCGATCGCGTAGATCGCGGGGCGCGTGCCGAACAGCTGCAGCGCAATCAACAGCGCGATCGCAATCGCGATCAGCCGCGCTCGGCGGCCTTTGCTTTGTCCCACAGGGCGTCCATTTCTTCGAGGGTCAATTGATCGATGTTGCGGCCGCTGCCGTGAACCTTTTTCTCCATCGATTCGAAGCGCCGCGAGAACTTGCGGTTGGTCGACTGCAGCGCCTCCTCGGCGTTCACCTCGAGCTTGCGGGCGATGTTCGCGATCGTAAAGAGCAGGTCGCCCAGCTCCTCGTGCACGTTCGATTGATCGCCTGAATCGATCGCTTCGCGCAGCTCCGCGATCTCTTCGTGCAGCTTATCGAACACCTCGTCCGTGCGGCGCCAGTCGAAGCCGACGCGCGCCGCTTTTTCGGTGAGGCGCGAGGCTTTCAGCAATGCGGGCAGCGATTGCGGAACGCCGGAGAGCACGCTTTTTTGTTCCGCTTTGCGCTCCTCGCTCTTCAGCTTTTCCCAGTTCACCAGCACCTGTTCGGCGTCCTTCGCTTCCACATCGCCGAAGACGTGCGGATGGCGTCGCACGAGCTTGTCGTGGATCGCGGTGATCGAGTCGTAGATGTCGAACGAGCCTTCGCTGCGCGTGACCTCCGTGATGAAAACCGCTTCGAGGAGGAAGTCGCCGATCTCCTCGCGCAATGCGTCGCGGTCATCGCGATCGATTGCATCGACCACTTCGTACGCTTCTTCGATGACGTAGGGCTTCAGATCGGGGAGCGTCTGCTTGCGGTCCCAGGGACAACCGTTCGGGCCGCGAAGCGTTTTCATCAACTCCACGAGATCTTCGAACGAGCGTTTCGACATCGGTGCATTGTACGAGAGGCGTTCTGCTACGATTGTTGGCTCGAAACGCCAACACCAGGTAGCCATGCCGAACCAGGTCCTCATTGTTGCGACCGAGCCGGTTGCGCGGACTTCCGCCGACATTGCAAGGTCGCTGGAGTGCACGCCGATCGTGGTTGCCTCCGAGGATGAGGCGATGGCGATGCTGGACCGGCAGCCGTTCACGCTCATCGCGATTTCCGGATCGACTGCGGCTCAACATTTGCGTGACGCGGCGGAGAGCAAGCAGCCGATGGCGCGCGTGCTCGAAATTCCCGAAGACAATGGCGACGACAACTCGATGCGGCGGCTGATGGAGCGCTATCTGGACAGGCGCAGCCCGTCGCGGCCGCATTTCAGCGCGGAAGAGCGCTACCGGTTTCTGTCGAACATCCTCGAGTCGTTCACCGCGACGCTCGAGCTGCGCGAAGTGCTGCGCCGCATCGTGACCATTACGCGCGAGCACTTCGGCGCCGATCGCGCGTGGCTGCTGCATCCGGTCAACGAATCTGCGGAGTACGCGAAAGTCGCGTTCTCCGTCGCGCGCGACGATCTGCAGCAGGAGCTCGAGAAGGGACCGATTGCGCTCGCCGGATCGCAGGAGCTGATCCGCCGCGCGATGACTTCGGCGCGTCCCGTCGTGGTCCGCGAAGGTGAGGCGCAGCTCGATCCCGAGCTCGCCCGGCGCTTTCAGATCCGCTCGCAGATCGTGCAGATTCTCCGTCCGCGCGAGGACGAGCCGTGGGCGTTCGGACTTCATCAAAGTGATGCGCCGCGCGTGTGGAGCGAAGAGGAGATCGATCTTTTCGGCGAGATCGGCCGGTACGCAACGCTGGCGCTGAACAACACGCTGCTGCACGACCGCGCCGTTCGCGAGATGGCGAAAGTCAATGCCATCCTCGATCAGATCCCCGAATCCGCGGCGATTTACGACGCGCTCGGGAAGCTCGAACGCATGAACGCGGCCGCGCAGCGCGAGCCGGGACATCTGTTTCACGCCGATTCCGAAGCGCGTTTGCGCAGCAGCCGGCATCGCTACGTCGATGGCAGTCCGCTCACGCAGAGTGAGATGCCGTCGATGCGCGCGCTGCGCGGGGAGAACGTCAAGTCCGACTACCTCGTGCACGATCAGCGCAGCGGCGACGATCGCGTCGTCAACCTGAAAGCGGCACCGATTCGCGACGATCAGCAACGGATCATCGGCTCGGTCGTGCTTTCGCGCGACGTGACCGATGAGCGTCAGAACGCCGAGCGCGAAGCGTGGCGCCGGCGCCGCGCGGAGTGCCTCGCGAACCTCGGTCTTGACATGGTCAAGGCCACGTTCGACGACCTCAACGATCCGGCGTCGCGCGTCGCGCATGCGGTCGCCGGCGCGGTGAAGATCTTCCTCTATCACACCGGCACCGGTCTGCTCGATCTCGTCGGCTATGCGGCGCAACCGACGGAGATGGAGCACTATCGCTCGTACTTCGCCGAGCATCCGTATCGTCCCGGCGAAGGTCTCGCCGGCACGGTGTTCCAGATCGGACGGCCGCTCTTCTTCTACGAGATCCGCGGCAATGCCGTGCTCGATTTCGCGCGCGACGACGAAGAAAAGCGCGTGAAAGCGGCGATGCGCGAGCAGAGTCTCATCGCGTCGCCGATCGAGTCGTACGGCGAGCGCATCGGCGCGATCGTCGTGTCGCAGTCCGATCCGCGGCGCAACTTCGACGCGGAAGATCTCGAGTTCGTGCAGGCGGTCGCGGAGCGGATCGGCGCCGCCAGCCATATCCAAAGGTTGACGCGCATCTCGCTCGAAGGTCATCGCGCCGCGGAAGAGCTGGCGCGGCGCGAAGTCGATGCCCGTGTCCGATTCGAAGCGGTGCTCGAAACGGCGCCGATCGGCGTCGCCGTCGTCTCCGCCGACGAGTTGCGATTCGAGCTCGCCAACGTGCGCATCGTCGATCTCGCCGAGCGCCTCGGGCGCGTCTCACCCGACACGAAATTCCTCGGTCTGCGTGTCAACGAAGTGCTGCCCGGATGGGAGCAAACGCTGCGGCAGGTCGCGGAATCAGGCGAGACGCGAGTCGATGCAGCGTGGGAGATTCCGGGCGCGCCGCCGCTCTATGTCAATCGCATCATCTCCGCGGTTCGCGGACGTTTTTCCGGCATCACGCAGAGCCTCACGATCCTCGTGCAGGACGTCACCGAGCAGGTCAAGGCGAAGCGCGAGATCGAAGCGCTCGCGCAGATGATGGCCGAGCGCTCCGCGCGGCTCGATTCGATCCTCGGGTCGATGACCGACGGTCTCTGGGTCTACGACGCCGGTGGCGTGGTTGTCGATGTCAACCAGGCCGCGCTCACGATGTTCGGTCTCGCCTCGCGGACCGAGGCCGTGGAGCAGGGCTCGTTCGACGCGTTCAACCTGCGCTATCCCGACGGCCGCAGCGTGCCGCACGAAGACTTTCCGTATGCGCGTGCGCTGCGCGGATCGACCGTGCCGGACTACCTCGCGATCGGACGGCATTTCATCACCGGCAAGGATCTCGACCTCTCGATCGCGGCGGCGCCGATCGAAAGCGGCGGCATCGTCGGTGCGGTCCTCGTGATCCGCGACATCACCGCGCTGCAGGAGCTCGATCGCAAGAAGGACGAGTTTCTTTCCGTCGCATCGCACGAGCTGCGCACGCCGCTCACCACGATCAAGGGCTACACGCAGCTGCTCGCGCAGACGGTCGACGAGCTGCCGTCCGAGGATCGGCAGACGTACATCAATGCAGTCCTCGGCGAGATCGATCGCATGATGGGATTGATCTCGGAGCTGCTCGACGTCTCGCGCATCGAGACAAATCGTCTGCAGATCCATCCGCAACCGGTGCGCTGGCTCGAATTCCTCGAGCGCCGTGCCTCCGCGTTCCGCGTGCAGAATCCGACGCGCGAATTTCGATTCGAAGCGGAGACCAGCGAGACGACCGTGTATGCCGATCCCGATCGCATGCGCCAGGTCGTCGACAACCTCTTGTCGAATGCCGTCAAGTATTCGGCCGAGGGGACGTTCATCGAGCTGCGTGCGCGGGTGTCGGGCGGCATCATGCTCACGTCGGTGAGCGATCGCGGCATCGGCATTCCGAGGGACGAGATCCCGCAGCTGTTCGAGCGCTTCCACCGTGCGCGCAACGTTTCGAGCCGCTATTACGGCGGCCTCGGACTGGGCCTTTACATCGCGAAGGCGATCGTCGAAGCGCACGACGGCGCGATCAGCGTCGACAGCGAAGAAGGGAAGGGCGCGTGCTTCACGATTTGCCTTCCTTTGTCTGCCTAGCCCAGCTCTGTCATCCCGAGCGAACCCCCGTGTGTCATCCCGAGCGAAGTCGAGGGATCCCCTCCCAACGGAGCGCCATACGGGATTCCTCAACCGTCCTTCGCGCTTCGCGCTCCGGCGGCTCGGAATGACACGCGCTGCCCGCGTAGCGCCTCACATCGGTTTACATCGGCTTCACAACTCCTTGTAGAATTCGCGCGCTTCATCCGTGCTTCATTCAGGGAGGTTTCCGAGCGTGGCTTTCCGTCTCATTCCCCGTGAAGAGCGCTTCTACGCCGATTTCGTCTCCCTCGCCGACGAGATCCGCGCCGGCGCGCGGCTGCTCGATGAAATGCTCGCCGTCGATCCTCCCATCGCCGACCGTGCACACGAGATCAAGGAAGTCGAGCACAAGTGCGACTTCCTCACGCACGACATCATCCAGCGGCTGAACCAGACGTTCGTCACGCCGATCGATCGCGAGGACATCCACTCGCTGGCGCGCTCGCTCGATGACATCATGGATGCGATCGACGACGCTGCCGCGCTCATTCCGCTGTATCACCTGAACCGGCTGCGTCCCGGCGCGCGCGAGCTCGCAGCGGTGATCTCGAAGTCGGTCGATCAGGTCCGCACCGCGCTCACGGCGCTGGAAAAGCGCAAGGGCGTGCTCGATCACGTCGTCGAGATCAACCGGCTGGAGAACGAGGCCGATCGCATTCACCAGAAGGCGGTCGGACAATTGTTCGCCGAGGAGACGAACGCGATCGAGGTCATGAAGTGGAAGGAATTCTTGGATCTGCTCGAAGACGCGACCGATCGTTGTGAGGATGTCGCGAATCTGCTCGAGAACGTCGTCGTGAAGCACGGCTGATGTCGACGCAACTGCTCATCGTCAGCGGTCTGGTTCTCGTCGCGCTGTCGTTCGATTTCATCAACGGCTTTCACGATGCGGCGAACTCCATCGCCACGGTCGTGTCGACGCGTGTGCTCTCGCCGGGGCAGGCGGTCATCTGGTCCGCGTTCTTCAACTTCGTCGCGGCGTTTTTCTTCGGCACGGCCGTGGCGAAGACGATCGGCACCGGGATGATCGACATCAAGGCCGTCACGTTCGGCGTCATCTTCGCCGGATTGATGGGCGCGATCATCTGGGATCTGATCACCTGGTACTTCGGCTTGCCGACCAGCTCCTCGCACGCACTCATCGGCGGTTACGCGGGCGCCGCGGTTGCGCGCGCATTTTCGTTCGACGTGATTCTTCCCTCCGGCTGGACGAAGACGCTCGTCTTCGTCGTCCTTTCGCCGCTGATCGGTCTGGCCGCCGGACTCGGACTGATGACCGCGACCTTCTGGATCTTCCGCCGCTTCTCGCCGGCACGCGTCGACAAATGGTTCCGGCGCCTGCAGCTGGTCTCGGCGGCGCTGTTCAGCATCAGTCACGGAGCGAACGACGCGCAGAAAACGATGGGAATCATCGCAGGCGTACTTTTCACTGCTCACCTGATTCCGACGTTCTCGATTCCTTTCTGGGTCGAGCTGGCGGCGTACGCAGCGATCGGTCTGGGCACGCTCTTCGGCGGCTGGCGCATCATCCACACGATGGGCTCGAAGATCACGAAACTGCAGCCGGTCGGTGGATTCGCGGCCGAGACCGGCGCGGCGATCGCGATCTTCACCGCGACGCATTTCGGCATCCCGGTGTCGACGACGCATGCGATCACCGGATCGATCGTCGGCGTCGGCGCGACGCGGCGCTTGTCCGCGGTGCGGTGGGGCATCGCGAGTCAAATCGTGTGGGCCTGGGTGCTGACCATCCCCGCCGCGGCGACCATCGGCGCGTGCGCGTTCTGGGCGGCGCGGCTCTTCGGCGCTCAGTAACCGTTTCGTCGCCGCGCGAGACGCGCGCCGACTGCGGGCGAGGACGCCCGCGCTCCTCAGTAAACGAGGCGCACGAGGAAATAGGCCGCGGTTATCATCCACAGAGCGAGTGCCATCAGGAACAGCGGCGTCAACGGAGCGCGGACGTCCCGTCCGCAGTGATCGGGCGTCCCGCCCGGTCACCCTTTCGTCGCCGCGCGAGACGCGTGCCGACTGCGGGCGAGGACGCCCGCGCTCCTTAGTAAACGAGGCGCACGAGGAAATAGGCCGCGGTTATCACCCACAGAGCGAGTGCCATCAGGAACAGCGGCGTCAGCCGTCGCAGAGCCATCAGCAGCGCGAGTCCGGTAGCGAGAATCAGCAGCGGCGCGAGCCACATCGCGAGAATCGGCACCTTGCCGTGAATGACTGCGATCACGGCTTTCGCGAGCGGGATCAGCATCAACAAACTGATGAGCAGCACGATGGCTGCAAGCGTCCTTGGCAGAAGCGTTTCGGCGTGTTTCATGCTGGGCGGAGGGGGAGAATAATTACGATATACTCCCCGTTTTCTACAACTCAGGCATCGACCGTATCGAGGTTAAATTCATGAAAACAGAGATTCATCCCAAATACCAGCAGGCCCCGGTCCACTGCGCCTGCGGTGAGACGTTCACCACCGGTTCCACGAAGAAAGATCTGCGCGTCGAGATCTGCTCGAAGTGCCATCCGTTCTTCACCGGACGCCAGAAGCTGGTCGACTCGGCCGGCCGTATCGACCGCTTCCAGAAGAAGTACGCGAAAAAGGTCACCAAGTAATGTCCGTTCGTCAGGCATGGGCTCGAGTCGCGAGACTGTTCGCCGGCACGTTCAATGCCGTGACGAACGGTCTGACGTCGTCCATGCCCGCGGCTGGTACCGCGGATCGCAATGTCGACATGCTGATCGGCGGCCAGGCCGTGATCGAGGGCGTGATGATGCGCTCGCTCAGCGGCTACTCGGTTGCCGTGCGCCAGCCGGACGGCGGCGTCGCGATCAAAAAAGACAAGCTCGTCTCGATCGCGAAAAAGTACCCGTTCCTCAAGTTCCCGGTGATCCGCGGCTCGGTCGTTCTGATCCAGTCGCTGATCCTCGGCATGCGCGCGCTGAACTACTCGGCGAGCGTGGTGAGCGAAGGTGAGGAAGGCGAGCCGGAGATGTCGAACGCCGCGATCGCCGGCACGATGGCGATGGCGCTCGTGCTCGCCGTCGGCGTCTTCATCCTCGCGCCGCTCGGTCTGACGAACCTCATCCGCAATTACCTCCTGCCGGGCATGGGGAACATCACCTACAACATCGTCGACGGCGTCATTCGTGCGCTCTTCTTCTTCGTCTACATCCTCTCGATCTCGTTCATGAATGAGATCCGGCGCGTGTTCCAGTACCACGGCGCCGAGCACAAGACGGTCTACACGTTCGAAGCGGGCGAAGATCTGACGGTCGAGAATGCGCGCACCAAGTCGACGCTCCATCCGCGCTGCGGCACGAGCTTTCTGATGTTCGTGATGGCGATCTCGATCCTGGTCTTCTCGCTCGTTCCGTCCAGCGCGCCGTTCCTGCTGAAGGTCGCTGCGCGCGTGGTGCTGCTGCCGCTGATCGCCGGACTGGCGTACGAAGTCATCCGCTTCTCCGCCCGTCACCTCGGCAACCCGGTCTGCCGCGCGCTGACCCGTCCCGGCATGTGGCTGCAGAAGATCACCACGCAGGAGCCGGACGACAAGCAACTGGAGATCGCGATTGTGGCGCTCAAAGAAGCGCTGCTCTACGACGTGGTCGAGCCCGAGCAAGCGGCCGTCGCCTAGCTAAGCACATCCCGTGTGTCATCCTGAGCCGCGCAGACGGCGAAGGATCCTTTGCTATGTACGAAAAACTCGACGAAATCGAAAAACGCTACGACGAGCTTCAGCACAGGATCGCTGAGCCGGACGTGGTCACCGACGTCGCTGCGTATCGCAACACGATGAAGGCCATCTCCGAGATCCAGGAGGTCGTCGTCAAATACCGCGAGCTGAAGGACGTGCGCAAACGCGTTGCCGACGCGCGCGAGATGCTTCGCTCCGACGACGAGATGAAGGAGCTCGCGGAAATGGAGCTCGCCGAGCTGGAGCCGAAAGAGCCGCAGCTCGAGCGCGACATCCAGCTCCTTCTCCAGCCGAAGGATCCGAACGACGAGAAGAACGTGTTCGTCGAGATCCGCGCCGGCACGGGCGGCGATGAAGCGTCGCTGTTCGCGGCCGAGATCATGCGCATGTACATCCGTTACGCGGAGATGAAGCGCTGGAAAGTCGACATTACCGATGCGAACTACTCGTCGGTCAACGGCATCAAGGACGCGACGCTGCAGATCGAAGGGGACAAGGTCTACTCGAAGCTGAAGTTCGAGTCGGGCGTGCACCGCGTGCAGCGCGTGCCGCAGACCGAGACGCAGGGGCGCATTCACACCTCGGCAATCACGGTCGCGGTGCTTCCCGAAGTGGAAGACATCGATATCCAGATCAACGAGAAGGATTTGCGGATCGACACGTTCTGCTCGTCCGGTCCGGGCGGACAGTCGGTCAACACGACCTACTCGGCGGTGCGCATGACGCACATCCCGAGCGGCGTGGTGGTGTCGTGTCAGGACGAGAAGTCGCAGATCAAGAATCGCGCGAAAGCGCTCAAAGTGCTCAAGGCACGTCTCTACGACATCGAGCGGCAGAAGCGCGAGGCTGAGCTCTCTGCGACGCGTAAAGGCATGATCGGCAGCGGCGACCGCTCCGAGAAGATCCGCACGTACAACTTTCCGCAGGATCGCGTGACCGACCACCGTATCGGCCTCACGGTGCACAACCTGCCGGACGTGATGAACGGCAACCTCGATGTCGTCGTCGAGCCGCTGAACGCGCACTTCCAGGCCGAAAAGCTGCGCGAAGCCGTCGAATCCCGCTGATCGCAATCCGCTCGCGTCTGAGTGTCACTCTCCCCGCTGCAGCGGGGAGAGTGGGTCGGGTGGGTGTGATGTGCTCATTGTTTGGCGGCGACGGGTGCAGCGACGGCAGCCGGCTTCTTCCGGCGGCGACCTCGGAGTGCCTGCTTCATCTCCGTCACGTGCGGCCGGACGGAGTCTCCGGCGTCGACCGTGATGAAGCCCTTGGCGACGCGATACAGCCCGCGAGCTGCCTTGGTCGCCTTCAGCTTACGCCGCATGATGGCCAAATCGATGCGGCGTGCGAGCACGTGAGCCTCGTCGCGCACGCCGCCATACGCCAGCTCGAAGGCAATGGCGTCGCGCAGTTGCACCGCGTCCGCCGCCACGGCATTCCCGACTGCTGGTGCAGCCTCGATGAGGATGGCCGCGTTCTCCAATGCGCTCGCCGAGGTGCCGCGGGCGAGCCGGATCTCCGCCAGCGTGAGCGGCTTCGGGTCGGCTTCGTCCGGGAACTCCGCGGCCATCGTGCGCAGACGGGTCATCCGCTCCTGCGCGTCTGGTGTGAACTTGTTGGCCGGCTCCTTCGCCGGGCCTGGGGTATCAGGTATGTTGGTCATAACTTTCATTGCTCCTTTCAAATTTTTGCCTCAAGCGGGGTGATCAATACATCTATGTGCCAGCACAGTACTATTTATAGTACAGGCAGATATACTTGTCAAGTAGCGATTCTGGAGCTACATTTATAGGACTAATGGGACTACTCCACGACGAGCTACGCAAAGCTCGGGAGAAGGCGGGACTGAGCCAGCAGGCACTGGCCAACTTGGCGGGCATCCCGAGAAATCAGGTCGTCCGCGCCGAGCGAGGGGAAAACATCACCGTCGACACGTTGCGCAGGATCGTGGCGCACCTGCCGCTGACGGTGCTGAGTCTGCTGGACACGACGGAGTTCCGGGTCGACATCGTCCCCGAGCCCGAGAAGCTGTTCTTCGCCGCGATGGAGAACGTGCTCCAGCTGACGAACGCGCTCAACGGCGCGATCCAGCTGGCCTTGGATACGCGGATGGCGGTAGAAGTCAGTCGCCGTGCCGCGCCGGCGCTACCGGAGGGACACAAGCTCTCCGCCGACGTCGATCCACTCCTCCTGCTGCGCGGTCTGGAGCGAATCGCGGGCGAGATCGAGGCGCTGGGCAAAGACGTGAAGATCGCATCGTGAGGTCGTGCCGGCCAACCTTGCACGCCAGCAACTGAAGAAAAATCACTTGCGTCGCAAGCGTGCACGCTTCGTTTGCAAGAATAATCACTTGCAGACGAAGCTTTTTTTCTTCGTTTGGAAGCGATTTTTCCTGGATCGCAAGCGAGCAATCTTCGGTGGCCACTGATTTATCTTGGGTTGCAAGCGAGCGATCTTCCGAGATCATCGATTTTTCGTGGGTTGCAAGCGAGTTTTCCATCACGACGAGCGCCAATACCTGCGCCATTAACGATGCGATGATCTTCGATGAGCAGCACATTGATCTGCGGCGCGGCTGTCGTTTTGGACCAAACCGATTCTACGCGGAGCGGTGTGTGTCAGCGGGGTCCATCTGCTGGTGGCTCGAATCGTCGATCGGGATCATCTGCCGTTACGTACGAACGGACGTACTGGACGAGTTCAGGCATTGCGCGCTCTCCCTCGACCGCTTCGGCAAGGTACGCAAGCGCAAGCACGCTCGCGATCGTCACGCCGGCCTTCGTAAAGAGCACCGCGAGTTCGCGAGCGTTCGTCGCCGCTTCGCTCCACTCCTTACGGCGCAGCAGTTCTTCCGTGATATCGAGTTTCACAAACGCGGCATCCCCGAGCATGCCGCGTCCTTCAAAGGCTGCGGCCGCGTCGTAGAGGCCGTCGAGCGCTACGTCGCCATCCCCGAGCGCGAGATGGATCACGGCCACCGTCCAACGCGCGCGGATCTCCTCCGCATCCATCGCGAGGCGAGCGAACCCTGCGACCGCAGCCTCGGCCTGCGGCAACGCGTCGACTGGGCGTCCGAGACGGAGCGTACATTCCGCGAGATTCGTACGTACGCGCGCGAGCTCCATCTCGTCCTCGAACTTCTCAAGCATGGGGACGAGTTCAAGGAAGACAGTCTCGGCGCCGGCGATATCGCCCTGCTCACAGCGGATCACGCCATCGAGGATGAGGGTCTTCGCGAGCGGCATCGAAGCGCCGAAGGAACGAAGTACCTCCGTCGCTTCGCGCAACACCGCGCGCGCACTGTCGTAGCGCGTCATTTTGAAGAGGGTTCCCGCGCGCGTGAAGAGTGCCTGGCCGACATCGAAGTCGTCCAGTTGGACGGAGCGGTAGAGGGTCTCCGCGAGTTCAGCGGCATCGAGTGATTCGGGATATCGCCCAAGATGCCGGAGAGCGTTCGCCCGGTGCTTCCAACAGTCGCCTAGGCAGCGACGGGCGACCGTGTCATGTAGCCCATTCGTGATCTCTTCAGCGGCGTCAAGCATGTGGAGCGCGCGTTCCGGAAGGCGATTGAGCTCGATCTCCACGGCTTGAATGATGCGCCGCACCAGGCCCTCCGTCTTGTCGTGCGACCGCTGCGCGATTTCCGCCTTCCATGCTTCGACCGGCACCCGCCGCAGGTCGGCGTAGACGGTGTTGGCCCGAACCTCTTCGTCTCGTAGACGACGCTGCTCGGCAAGGATATCCCTCCATCCCAAGTCCCGGCCTGGATCGGGATCGCCATGCGCAAGATCGTGGAGTACCACATCGCGCAGCAGCAAGGTTAGCCACTGCGCCTCGGCGAGCGCGCGCCGACACTCGGCGCACTCGGCAAGATGGGACGCGATGGCAAGCCGGTCGACGCTCGTGTCGCCGTCGATGTACGCGAGCAGGCTTGCGCGATCGATGTGCGGCGTCACAAGAGCTCCGCGAGAATGCGTCGGGCGCGCTCGAGGCAGCGGTGAATTTTTACGCGCACAGAGCCCGGCTTAATGGAGAGCCGCTGCCCGATTTCTGGACCATCGAGTCCGTCGACGTAGTGCAACCGCAAGACGCGCTGACACTCCGCTGACAAACGCGTGAATACCCGCGTAACGTCGTGCCGCGCGAGCGCTGCGTCGACGACTCTCCGCCGGTCGAGGAGATCGTCTGGAAGGGTTGTGGCGGGCTTCGCATCCCGCCAGTAGTTCAGACAGGCGTTTGTGATCGCCGTGGTG
>C688J18823_10002098_pt1 | contig 12463 bp, 12 predicted proteins | sample HopSoiMetagenom1_FD_18823 | JGI IMG/M metagenome (IMG submission 18823)
ACATTTTCCTCGCCGGCAACGAAGCGCAAAAGAAAAAATATGTCAGCAAGCTCGCCACCGGAGAGTTCATCGGCGCATGGGGACTGACGGAGCCGTCCTCAGGGTCCGACGCCGGCAGCGCCCGCATGACCGCCGTCCGCAAGGGCAACAATTGGGTCCTGAACGGCACGAAGACTTTCTGCACGAACGGCCACTACGCAGACGTCATCGTCGTACTCGCCGTGACGGACAAAGCTGCACATACGCACGGCATCTCTGCATTCGTCGTCGACAAAGACACGAAGGGATTCCGTCCCGGAAAGAAAGAGAACAAACTCGGGCTCCGCGCCAGCGACACCGCCGAACTCATCTTTGAAGATTGCGTGATTCCCACCGAAAATCTATTAGGCGGCGAAGGCCAGGGATTTCCAGACGCCATGCGCGTGCTCGACGGCGGCCGCATTTCCATCGCCGCCCTTTCGCTGGGAATGGCCGAAGGCGCCTACGAAGCCGCGCTGAAGTATTCCAAGCAGCGCCACCAGTTCGGCAAGGCCATCAGCGACTTCCAGGCCATCCAATGGAAGCTCGCCGACATGGCGACTGAAATTGAAGCCGCCACCCTGCTCACCATGAAAGCAGCGTCGATGAAGGATGCAGGCATGAAGACGACCCAGGAATCTTCCATGGCGAAGCTCTATGCCAGCGAAGTGGCCGTGAAGTGTGCGAATGAAGGCGTCCAGATCCACGGTGGCTACGGGTTCATCAAAGACTACCCAGCCGAGAAGTTCTACCGCGACGTGAAGCTGTGCACCATCGGCGAAGGCACCAGCGAGATTCAACGTCTGGTCATCGCAAGGCAGTTGCTGAAGGATTAATACGTTGCCAATACAGGATATTCTGCGTGAAAGGGCGCGGCTCCAACGGCCATAACAACTCGCTTCGGTCCGCCGTGAACACGCGTTCGGACGACCGGGCAGATGCCTTTCTTCTGTTGGTGCTTTAAACTGATCCTGTTTGAACGCCGACTTCTCAACCCTGATCTCCGCTCTCCGTTCGGGTGACACCCGCGTCCTGTCCCGCGCCATTTCTACCGTCGAGAACCGTGCTCCGGGCTGGTCCGATCTTCTGAAATCGCTTTTCCCGCACACAGGCAAAGCCCGCGTCATCGGAATGACCGGTGCGCCAGGAGCAGGGAAGAGCACCCTCGTCGATCAACTCGCAAAGCTGTATCGCAAACAGAACCGCACAGTCGGCATCGTCGCTGTCGATCCCACTAGCCCGTACACTGGCGGCGCGATCCTCGGCGACCGTATCCGCATGCAAGATCACTTCTCGGATCCCGGCATCTACATCCGCAGCATGGCCACCCGCGGCTCGCTAGGAGGCTTGGCGCGCACCACCGCCGATGTCACGACCGTCCTCGATGCCTCCGGCCGCAATGTCATCCTGATCGAAACCGTCGGTGTCGGCCAGGATGAAGTTGATATCGTTCGCCTCGCCGATATCACAGTCGTGATCCTTGTGCCCGGCATGGGAGACGACGTCCAGACCATCAAGGCGGGCATTATGGAGATTGCCGACATCTTCGTCATCAACAAGAGCGATCGCGAAGGGGCCGAGCGCGTGCAACGCGAGATTCGCGCATTGCAGTCTCTAGCCATGCGCCAGGACGGCTGGACCCCGCCGATCGTCAATACTGTTGCCAGCGCAGCAAAGGGCATCGAAGAACTCGCAGCCGCAGTCGCCGACTACGAAAGTTTTCTACTGAAAGAGAATCGTGCGCTGAAGAAGAGCGTCGAAAACTGGCAAGAGCGCCTGATCGAAATGCTTCGTGACACAATGCTCGAGAAAGCGCGCGCCCAGATGTCGGACGGCAATCTGGCTCGGCTCGCAGCCGAAGTCGCCGAGCACAAGCGCGATCCGTATACAGTCGTGGAAGAGATCGTCAGGGGGAATTCTTAAAAATTGCAGATTGTAGATTTCAGATTGCAAATTTTCCACCAATGCAGCCGTTCTTCTCAATCTGAAATCTCAGATTTCTAATCTGAATTCTGAATTCGTAAGAGGCACATCTTGGACTTCAGCATCGACCATCTCGGAATCGCCGTTAAATCGCTGACAGCCTCGAAGGCCATTTACGAGAAACTCGGACTTCCTGTCTCGCCCGAAGAAGTCGTCGAGCACGAGCAGGTGCGTCTCGTCATGGTTCCCATCGGCGAAAGCCGCCTCGAACTGCTCGAGGCGACCTCCGAGAATTCCACCATTGCCAGGTTCATCGCCAAGCGCGGCGAAGGCTTGCATCACGTCTCGATCAAGGTGCCCGACCTGCACGCCGCAGTGGATCGCTTAAAGCAAGACGGCGTGCGCCTCGTCTCAGAAGAGATCAAGACCGGCGCTGGCGGACATCAATACGTTTTCGTGCATCCTTCGAGCACCGGTGGAGTACTGCTCGAACTCGTACAAGGCTGAACAGAAACGAATTCACCGCGAATGCTTCTTTTAATCACGGATACGTCGGGACGAAACGGCAGCGTCGCGCTGGCCCGCGCCGAGGAACTAACGGATGACGTGCAAATAATCGAATCCGTTCCGCTCGCGGGCGGTACCTTCTCCGCTCAACTGGTTCCGCAAATTGCGGCGGTCCTCACGAAGCATGAGTTCAGCAAACGAGACATTGGCGCTTTCATCGTTGTTTCCGGCCCGGGCTCGTTCACGGGATTGCGCGTGGGCCTGGCGGCAATCAAAGGATTGGCGGAAATTCTCGAGAAGCCCATCGTTCCTCTCTCTTTGCTCGAAGCCGTGGCATTCGCGAGCCACCGTGACGGAACCATCATAGCGGCCCTCGACGCAGGACGCGGCGAGGCATATGCAGGTGAATACCAATTGAAAGACAACAGCAGCCGCGTGGTTCAGGAGTACTTGGTACGCAAAGAAGAACTTGTGGCCAATAAGAATGGATTCATTCTTTCCACTCCGGACGCAGCCCTGGTTGACATGGCTCGCCTCGCCGGCGTTCCTGTTGTCGCGCTCGACACAATCAGCATCGATTGCATCGCGCGCCTCGGTTGGAAAAAGCTTTGCGCCGGTGGAGTCGTTCCCCCCGAGCAGTTGGACGCCAACTACATCCGCCGGACGATTGCAGAGATCTACCCCAAGCCGGCCTCGTGAAAATCCGCAACGCCACTGCTGACGATATCCCTCGCATCCGGCAACTCGCCCACGAGTCTCCCTTGGCCGCGCAATGGTCCAGCCAGCAATATCAGGATCTATTTCGCCCCGACACTGCACCACGTAGGCTAGTCCTCGTCGCAGTTGATACTCGTGAAGAGAAGCCCACGGCAGTTGACCAGCCCGACGCCCTCGGTTTCCTCATTGCGCGCCATCTCGCCCCAGAGTGGGAACTTGAAAATATCGTCGTCGCTCCCGACTGTCGCCAGAAGGGAATTGGGAAACATCTGCTCGACAACCTCCTCGCCATAGCGCGAGAGACAAAGAGCGAATCCGTGCTCCTGGAAGTTCGTGAGTCAAATTCCCTCGCCCGAACCCTTTATCAGCGCGCAGGATTCCACCAGACCGGCCGCCGCAAGTCCTATTATTCCAGTCCCATAGAAGACGCCATCCTTTACCGTCTCACCCTTCTCTAGTTTCGACCTCCCGTCCGGCACTGCACCACTTTTTTGGCATTGAACCACCTTTCTGGCTGTGCTACCTTGAGCCAATAATCCCGGTTAGGAGGTCTGCTTTAATGCTGACTTCGAAAGACCAACTCCTGACCAGCCACGAAGAATTCCGTCGGCTGGCGCAGGAGCACACGCAGTACGCGCAGCGTCTTGAAACACTCATCCAAAAGCGCTACCTCAGCGAAGACGAAAAGCTCGAAGAAGTCCGCCTTAAGAAACTCAAACTCCGTCTCAAAGATCAAATGGAATCCATTGAGCGCGAGTACCGCCAGCATTACGGCGTTAACGTAGCGTAGACAAGTTCCGGCCAGGCTTCCGGCGGCTTTGACCGCCTGGGAGTAATGTACCCACCGCATGGCGCCATCAAGCGCCTTTTTTTGTTTATACTTACGTGGCCTTACCCGGATGCGCCAGTGCCCGGCGCCAGATATAATAGAAACACTCCCCATGGTTCGTGATGGCTACTTTTACGCGCTTTCGCTGATCGCCACCGGCGTTGTCGTCGGATGGCTGACTCGCCCTGCCTGGGCCATCATTCCGTTACTGCTGGCATGTTTCTTTCTATGGTTTTTCCGCGATCCGGAGCGAGCCATTCCAGATCAGCCGGGCGCACTCGTATCTCCTGCGGACGGCAAGGTCACTGACATCGCTCCCGTACTGGTCGGCGGCGAGAAAGTGTGGCGCATCAGCATCTTTCTGAGCGTCTTCGACGTGCACGTGAACCGGACTCCCATCGCCGGTGTCGTCCGCGATATTCGATACCAGCGCGGCAAATTTCTCGATGCCCGTAGCAACGACTGTGCCGACCAGAACGAGCAAAACATGGTTACGGTCGAAGGCGACGGTCAAACCGTAATCTTTAAGCAGATCGCCGGACTGCTGGCCCGCCGCATCGTCTTCAATCCGAAAGTCGGAGATCGTTTGGCGCGCGGCGAACGCGTGGGCCTCATCAAGTTCGGATCGCGGACCGACGTTCTGTTCGACGGCTCAGCCCGGGTTGCAATCAAGATCGGAGACCGCGTCAAGGGCGGCGCGACCGTGCTCGCGCATCTGCAACCCCAGGGAGCATTGGCTCGTTCAGGAACTTTCTCGAGCCAGAGGTCTCGCGGATGAACCAGGCCGCTCCCAGACCACGCCGGAGATTGACGAAGGGAATGTACATTCTTCCCTCCCTGTTCACCACCGGCAACATGGCGCTCGGGTTCTACGCCATTCTGGAAGTGATGCACGCCACGCTGGCGGAGCACTGGCACCTCGACAATGCTGCCAAGGCGATCGGATTTGCGGTGCTCTTTGATGGTCTCGACGGCCGCATTGCCCGCATGACGGGAACCAGCAGCGATTTCGGACGCGAGTTGGACTCTCTTGCCGATGTCATCACCTTTGGCATTGCGCCCGCGATGCTCGCCTGGACCTGGGGCTTTCACCTGATGCCCACCGTCTGGCTGTCGCAGGGGCCATGGCATGTGAAGCTGCCTCAACTGGGAGCGATCGCCAGCTTCCTGTTCCTGATCGCCGGAGCCAGCCGCCTCGCGCGTTTCAACATCAGCAGCAATCCTCAACCGTCGAACCCAGGGCGTCCCGGCAAGAAGTATTTCGTAGGTATGCCGATTCCAGCGGGCGCGGGTGTGATCGCTGCTGTCGTGCACTTCGAGGCCGGTGACCCGGTGCTGTCGGCCTATAAAGCGCTCGCGTGGTCCGCCATGGTGACCACGGTTGGATATCTGATGGTCAGCACCTGGCGCTTCTACAGTTTCAAGGACATCGATTTTCGTTCGCGACACCCCTTCCGTCTGATCGTGCTGCTGGCGGGACTTTTTGCGCTGATCTACTTCTACTCCCAGGAAATGCTCTTCAGCATTGCTTTGCTCTATATGGTGTCCGGCGTCTTCTGGCGATTGCAGTGGATCTTCCGGCGCCGGTCTGGCCCGCGGCCTCCGTCCTACAAGGAGGCCTCGCTACCTTCATGAGCGAATCTTCGAAACCCATACTCTCCCCAGCTCCCGTCACTCGCGGCAAGCTTTATCGCGCCGCAATCGTCGGTGCGGGATCACTCAGGGGGAAGGAAGTTGCCGAGGTCCTGAACGAGCGCAATTTCCCGGCCGCGGACATCCGCCTTCTCGATGACGATGAAGCTATGGGGCAGCTTGAGGCCATGGGCGACGAGGTCAGCTTCATCCAGCGCGTGCGCGCCGAACAATTCGAGCACGTCGACTTCACATTCTTCGCCTCCGACCCCGACAGCACCCGCCGCAGCTGGAAAGATGCTCGCGATGCGGGCAGCACGATCCTCGATCTCTCTGGCGTTCTTGAGAATGAACCGGGAGCTAGCGTGCGTTCGCTCTGGATCGAGCGCGAGCGCGGACAAGTCGCCGTACCCGACCTTCAGCCGGGGCCCTGTGTAACCGCGCATCCAGTCGCAGTTACGCTTGCGTTGATTCTGTTGCGCGCGAAAAAGGCAGGAACCATCAGCCGCGCAGTGACAACCATTTTTGAGCCAGCCTCCGAACATGGCCAGCGGGGTATGGACGAGCTCCATCAGCAGACGGTCAACCTGCTCTCCTTTCAGCCGCTCCCCAAGGACGTTTACGATGCGCAGGTCGCATTCAACATGCTGGCGCGTTACGGCCAGAAATCGCATCCCCCTCTCAGCACCGTCGAAGCGCGCATTCTTCGCAATTACGGCAAGATCGTTGGCCCGGACGCCATCGAGCCCTCGCTCCTTCTGCTGCAAGCGCCCATCTTCCACGGGTACGCCCTCGCGTTATTCCTGGAGATGAATCAGGCCGTCGATCTCCCTTCGTTCTCGCAATTCCTGGCGGGCGATCATGTATCAATCTCGGGCATTGACGAGGATTGGCCCACAAACGTCGGCTCTTCCGGCCAGTCCGATATTCAACTCTCGCTCAAGGCAGATCCGGTACAGCCGAATGGCCTCTGGATCTGGGCTGCGGCCGACAATCTTCGCATCTCGGCGATCACGGCGGTCGAGTGTGCCGAGAGCATGACGGCGACCCGCACTACCGGGAAGATTCAATGACGAAGGTCTCCGGAGCTCTCTCGGCAGTGCTCCTGCTGACTTTAACCCTGAACGTCGGCTGCGGATACCACACTGCCGGACATGCTGCCCAACTCCCTCCCGACATCAGGACCATTGCAGTCCCGTCGTTTAAGAATGAAACTCTGACCTATCGCATCGAGCAGATGCTGACTTCTTCGGTCGTTCGCGAGTTCACCAGCCGCACCAAATACCGGATCGTGAGCGCTCCCGGTGATGACGCGGATGCCACGCTGAGCGGTACAGTTCTCTCGACTACAGCCTCGCCCCTGACCTACGACACGGCCTCGGGACGCGCAGCCAGCGTGCTGGTAGTCGTCAGTATGAGAGTCAGCATGACTGACCGTCATGGCAAGGTTCTTTATCAGAACCCCGCCTATCTGTTTCGCGAGCAGTATGAAGTCTCGCAGGATCTTCCCACTTTTTTCGAAGAAGATTCGCCCGCATTCCGCCGCCTGTCGCAGGATTTCGCGCGTACCCTGGTCTCCAATGTTCTGGAGGGGTTCTAGGTGAAGCGCTTGTTGCAGATCCTTGGCCTCGCGGCACTTCTGGCAGCACCAGCTTGTTACAGCGGGTCCCGCCCCCCACGAATCGGCAATCCCGCCAAAGAGTTCGCCGTTCAGGATTCCGATCGCAAAGTCAGCCTTGATCAGTTCAAAGGCCAGATTCTGGTTCTGAATTTCTGGGCGACATGGTGCCCACCCTGCGTCGAAGAGCTTCCATCGCTCGAGGTCATGCAGGAGCGGATGCGCTCCCGTGGCGTGGCCGTGCTGGGCGTGAGCATCGATGTGGACGAGAACGCCTATCATCGCTTCATCAAAGAACGAGGCGTGAACTTCGTGACAGTTCGCGATCCGCAACAAAAAGTGGCGCAGCTCTATGGCACCTCCGGCTGGCCGGAGACCTACATCATCGACCGCCAAGGCGTAATCCGCCGCAAATTTATCGGCGCAGTCGAATGGAACTCCCCGGAGGTCCTGCAGTTCCTAAGCAGGCTCTAGAGGTTGCATGTGGGGACAGCGGCTTTCGGCTGTCCGGTCGAGCAACGCTCGACTATGCGTGAGTACAATCCGGTTACTAGTGCGAACCACAGGCTCGATGCTAGAGTCGGAATTGGCAATCTGCACTACACGAACCGAATGTTTTCTCTGTGATCCTCTGTGCTGAGTGATTTTTCTGCATTTTGACAATGCGAGCCTTCGCCCAAGCCGAACGTTTCGTCACCGAACTGCAGGCGCGCAAAATGCGCCCAGCCTACGTTTTTGTAGGCGATGAAGCCTTCTTCCGCAAGCGCTTCCGTGATGCCATTCTTGACCATCTTGTTCTCGCCGACCTACGCGACTTCAGCCTCTTCGAATTCGATCTCGCTGAATCCGATCTGGCCGAGGTCCTCGATCGAGCCCGCACACCCTCGCTCATGGCTCCATTCCAGGTCTTCTTCGTGCGCGGTGTGAAGAATCTATTCGGCCGTGGTTCCAACGAAGAAAAACTTGCCGCCATCGAGAATTACTGCTCCAATCCGAATCCCGACGCCCTAATCGTCTTTGTCGCCGACCATATCAGCATCCCTGCCGACGTCCGCAAAATGGAGATGCAGGATAAAGAACGCTACCAGCGCATCCGCGACACCATGGGACAGTACTGCGGCATCATCGAACTCGCCCGCGTCGAAGAAGGCGAAGCGGTTCGCTGGGTCACCGATTACTGCACCGGGCGCGGCGTAAAGATCGACCCAGACGGCGCCCGAGAACTGGTCGACGCCCTCGGCGGCGACATGATGATGATCTCCAACGAGCTCGAGAAGCTCATTCTCTACGTCAGCGAGAAGAAGCGCATCACGCTCGGTGACGTCGAAACCATGGTCCTCGCCGCCAAGCAGCGCTCGCTTTACGAACTCACTGATGCGATCTCGAGCAAAGATCGCGTGAAGTCGCTCGAGATTCTCGATGCCATCCTCGCCTCAGGCGAGGGCGAAGAAGCTTCTATTGGTCACGTCTACATGCTGGCCAAAACCTTCCGCCAGATGCTCATCATCCTCGAGCGCAATGTTCGCGACCAGCGCATGTTGTGGGCAGCCCTCTGGCAAGGCTTCCGCGTCCCGCCCTTCGCGGCTGACGACATCATTCGCCAGGCCCGCCGCTACAAGAACCGCCGCGAGCTCACCCGTGCCATCCGCCTTGTGGCGAAGGCAGACCTGGCCTTGCGCTCGAACCCAGTCAGCAAGCGCATGGTCCTCGAACGCCTCGTCATGGACCTCACCTCCGAGCCCAAAGTTGAAACTCCCGGCTGGATGCAAGAGCAGCTTCCCGTCTAACGAACCTCCAGCGCCCCCCGCAGCTTCACTGTACCAACCCAACCAAGCTGCTATATTGTTGCGCGTGAGGCAATCTTCATTCGGCCTTTATCGAACACGCATTCTCGAACTCCTAGCCAGACTGCATTTAGCACTCCCTCTTCCAAAACGGGTGACTTCATGAAAATGAGTGCATTTGTTCTTCTCGCCGTCGTAGTGTGCTTTCCATCATTTGGATTTTCCCAGGCGCAGCAGCCTGCAACTCCGCCCTTATACAAAGATTCTTCGCTTCCCACGGAGCGTCGCGTCGACGACCTGATCTCCCGCATGACCCTGGAAGAAAAGGTCTCTCAGCTAGGACACACCTCTCCGGCCATTCCTCGCCTCGGCGTCCCCGCGTACAACTGGTGGAATGAGGGACTACACGGTGTCGCGCGCGCCGGATACGCCACAGTTTTTCCCCAGGCGATCGGCATGGCCGCCACCTTCGATGTTTCCCTCATGCACGATGTCGCCGACGTCATCAGTACCGAGTTCCGCGCCAAGTACTACGCCACCTTGCATCCAGATGGCACTGCCGACTGGTACCGCGGACTCACCGCATGGTCACCCAACATCAATATCTTCCGCGATCCGCGTTGGGGACGCGGCCAGGAAACCTATGGCGAAGATCCCTACCTGACCTCGCGCATCGGCATCGCCTTCGTCACTGGCCTGCAAGGCAATGATCCGAAATACATCAAAGTAGTCTCCACCCCCAAGCATTTTGCTGTTCACAGTGGTCCGGAATCCACGCGCCACTTCGTGAACGTGGATCCTTCTCCCCACGACCTGCAGGACACCTATCTCCCCGCGTTTCGCGCCACGGTCACCGAGGGCAAAGCCGAATCCGTAATGTGCGCGTACAACGCCGTCGACGCCGCGCCCGCTTGCGCGAACAAAATGTTGCTCGATGAATACCTGCGCAAGGACTGGGGGTTCCATGGATATGTCGTTTCCGACTGCGGCGCCGCTGCCGACATTTTCGGCGGACACAAGTACAAGCCCAACGCCGAAGAGGGTGTCGCCGCAGCCTTCACCGCGGGCATGGATGTCATCTGCGGCGACTACCGCAACCATATGAGCACCGAGCCTGAGGGCACCCTGGCCGCGGTTCATCACGGCCTCCTTCCGGAGTCCGTCATCGATCAAGCTCTGCGTCGCCTGTTCACCGCGCGTTTCCGGCTCGGTATGTTCGATCCTCCCGCCGATGTCCCCTACTCGAAGATCTCGCCTTCCGAAAACGACACTGCAGCCCATCGTCAACTCGCCCTGCGTATGGCGCAGGAATCCATCGTCCTCCTCAAGAATGACAATGGTCTTCTTCCGCTAAAGCAGGAGCCGAAGACCATTGCCGTGGTCGGGCCGAACGCCACCAATCTCGATGCGCTCGTCGGCAACTACAACGGAACTCCCTCGCAACCTGTAACAGTACTCGATGGCATCCGAAAGCGATTTCCAAAGGCCAAGGTGACCTATGTCGAAGGAGTCGGCCTGGTCGGTCCCGCGACGTCCGCAGTCCCCTCCGGCGCTCTGTGCCCCGATGAAGCCTGCAACAAACACGGCCTGCACGCCGAGTACTTCTCGAACCAGACTCTCGAAGGCACGCCGAAAAATACACGCATTGATCGCCAGGTGGACCGCGTCGCCGATGTGACGAATCCATCCAAGGAATTTCCCGGTGCGTATTCCGCCCGCTGGACCGGATTTCTCGTGCCCTCCGAATCCGGCGAGTTCACCGTCGGATTCACCGGACAAGACGGGTATCGTGTAACCCTCGATGGAAAAATCATCGCCGAAGATTGGACGGACCACGAACCCGCCACTACCGTCACTACGAAAATCTCGCTGGAGGCGAAGCACAAATATCCCGTAAAGATTGATTTCTACCAGCGCAGTGCCATCGGCGATGCGCGCTTTATCTGGAGCAGTCCCTCCCAGAACGGACAAGATGCGGTCGAAGCCGCGCGCAAAGCCGATCTCGTCGTCATGGTCGGCGGACTCTCGCCCCGCATCGAAGGCGAAGAGATGAAGGTCCAGGCCGAAGGCTTCTCCGGCGGAGATCGCACCAAGCTCGATCTTCCCGCTCCTCAGGAGCAACTCCTGAAGCGCATTCAGGCCACCGGAAAGCCTCTCGTCTTCGTCCTCATGAACGGCAGCGCGGTCGCGATCAACTGGGCCGATGAACACGTGCCCGCCATCATCGAAGCCTGGTATCCCGGCGAAGAGGGCGGAACGGCTGTCGCCGGACTGCTCGCAGGTGATTTCAATCCCGGTGGACGCCTGCCCGTCACCTTCTACAAGTCCGTCGATCAGCTGCCCCCATTCGACGACTACTCCATGGCCAAGCGCACCTACCGCTACTTCGACGGAGATCCGCTCTACCCCTTCGGATACGGCCTGAGTTTTACAAAATTTGAATACGGGAATGCGCACGCGGAAAAGAGCGGCAGCGCAAATGAAGTCACGCTATCAGTCGACGTGGTCAATGCAGCCGACAAGGCTGGGGATGAAGTCGTGCAGGTTTATCTGACGCATCCCGGAGTGCCCGGCGCTCCGATTCGCGAACTCAAAGGATTCAAGCGAACCCACCTGAACCCCGCACAGAAGCAGACCGTCCAGTTCACGCTTCGCGACCGCGACCTCAGCACGGTGGATGAATCCGGCCAGCGAAAAATCGTGCCTGGGACCGTGCAAGTCTGGATCGGCGGCGGTCAGCCAATCGGCCGCACTAAGCCAGGAGGCATCGCAACAGAATTCACGCTGGATACACCGATGTCTCTTCCGGACTAGTTGGCTAAGCAAGCCATTCGCACTCGGCGATCGAGTCCTTCAGTGGTGCACCGCCTTTGCGATCGGTGAACGTGCGGTATACTTGCGCGAATCAGCGGTCCATCAGACTGATGAGTCTCAGGCAAAGCGACGTTATTTCCTATTTGGAGATGTGCGGTCACTTCGGAGTTAATCTCCAACGGGGAATGAACTACCGTCTCAAGGGAAATTGCAGTTTGATTTTGATGAGTCTGAGGAGCGGGGCGCCGTACGAGGATCGCTTTGAAGAGACTGGACGCGTAATCATCTATGAGGGCCACGATGTTCCGCGAACGCAGAGTGGCCCCGATCCGAAAGAGGTTGATCAGCCTGAATTCCAGCCAAGCGGAAGGCTCACTCAGAACGGGCTCTTTCTTGACGCTGTGAGGCTCTATAAGATTGGAAGAGCCGAAGCAGAACTAGTTCAGGTCTTCGAGAAAATCCGTGACGGTATCTGGGTTTACAACGGCCTATTTCGGCTGATGGACGCTTGGCAGGAGACCTCCGGGCGACGGCAGGTTTTCAGATTCAGACTGGAGATTGTGGATGGACAGGCGGCGAATGTCTCGGGTTCGCCTTATGAAGATCATGACCGAGTCATTC
>C688J18823_10002099_pt1 | contig 12460 bp, 11 predicted proteins | sample HopSoiMetagenom1_FD_18823 | JGI IMG/M metagenome (IMG submission 18823)
GGCCGGCGCTTCGCCGATCTCAAGCTGCTCGCCATGGACATGGACTCGACGCTGATCACCATCGAGTGCATCGACGAGCTCGGCGATCTCGCCGGCCGCAAGAGCGAGATCGCCGCGATCACGGCCCAGGCGATGCGCGGGGAGCTCGACTATCCGCAGAGCCTGCGAAAGCGCGTCTCGCTGCTCGCCGGGCTACCGGACAAGGCGCTGGCGCAGGTGTACGAGGACCGGCTCAGGCTGACACCGGGTGCCGAGGAGCTGATCGCAGCGTGCAAGCGCGACGGCGTCAGGCTGTTGCTCGTCTCTGGCGGCTTCACGTTTTTCACCGAGCGGCTAAAGGCGCGCCTCGGCATCGACTACACCATCTCCAACCAGCTGGAAGTGAGTGCGGGCCGGCTCACCGGCCAGGTGCTAGGCGAGATCGTGGATGCCGAGGCGAAGGCGGCGAAATTCGGCGCCGTGATGCAGGCGCTTGGCGCTTTGCGCGAGCAGACGGTTGCGATCGGCGACGGCGCGAACGACCTGAAGATGATGAACCGGGCGGGAACGTCGATCGCCTTTCACGCAAAGCCGGTGGTTCGCGCGCAAGCGAGCTGCGCGATCAGCTATTGCGGCCTCGACGCGGTCTTGCGCCTTTTCGAGTAGGCGCCCATTCGGCCAGCACGCGCTCAACCAGGCGCGAGTAAGCCTTCCATTGCGTCGGGCGCGTGTAGGCGGCGTCTGCGCCGGCGGCGAGCGCCTTGCGCTTTTCTCCAGGACGCACGATGGCGACCAGCGGCACGTCCAGCCGCTTCGGCAGCGCCGAGGTCGCCTTGGCTTCCACCAGCAGCGCCAGATCGGGCTTCGAAGTGACGATGCGCGCACCGGCGCAATAGAGCGCCGCCGAGGCGAGAGTCGATTCGGCGCGCGTCCTGCCGATGAGAAGCACCGCGGGAGATTTCATGCTGCGACGATAGAAAGACTGCGCCGCCCGCGATAGCGGGAGACGTTGAAACATTGAAAGGCTATTTGCGGGATTTCCTGCGGCGCGGGGAGTTTTTCTTAAGCTTTGCAAGCGCCTCGTTTGCGCGCCGCATCGCCTCCTCGCCGATCGAGTCCAGCAGCTCCCGGTAGGTCGTCGGGCTATTGCACTGCACGCAGGCCATGCGCGTCGCCGGGCGCACCGCGCCCGCGTCGAGCTGGCGGAATTCCGTGCCGCCGCAGCTCGCGCAGCGCGCGCTCACGTCCCGGATGCTGACGATCATGGCGCTCCTCCCGGCCGCATCTTAAGTGGCCGGCCGGGCGCCCGGCCACGGAGAACCTGCGGCCGAATGCCAACTATTTGGCGGCGATCACCATTATTTCGACCAGCGCGCGCGGATCGGCGAGCTTCGCCTCGACGCAGGCGCGCGCCGGCAGGTTCTTCGGGTCGGTCCAGGCGGTCCAGACTTCGTTCATCGGCGCGCGGTTGCGGATGTCGGTCACCCAGATCTGCGCCTGCAGAACCTTGGACTTGTGCGAGCCGCACTTGGCGAGCAGCCGGTCGATTTCGTCCAGCACTTCCTTCGTCTGCCCCTTGACGTCCTTCGCCAGGTCTTTCGCCACCACGCCGGCGAGATACACGGTGCTGGCGTGCTCCACCGCCTGCGAAAGGATGCTGCTCGGATCGTGCCGCACGATGCTCATCGCGCCTCCTCGAGGGTTGTGTCCGGCTAGTTTATGGCGAGGTAGGCCTTTTCCAGCGCGCCGCTCGCGGCGATTTCGCTCGCGTGCCCCGATGCCACGATGCGTCCGCTTTCGATGACGTAGGCGCGATCCGCCAATGCCAGCGCCAGACCCGCCATCTGATCGACGAGCAGGATGGTCGCCGCCTCGGCGCGCAGCCGCTCGAGCGCGGCGAAAAGATCGNGGATCACCGCCGGGGCGAGGCCGAGNGACGGCTCATCGAGCAGCAGCAGCTTCGGCCGCGCCATCAGGCCGCGTGCGATGGCGAGCATCTGCTGCTCGCCGCCGGAAAGGAGGCCGGCGCGCTGGTGCAGTCGCTCGCGCAGGCGCGGAAAGCGCTCAAGCATCCCTTCGATTTCGGCAGCCACGTTCTCGCGCCGCCGAAATGCGCCGAGCTCGAGGTTGTGGAGCACCGAGAGCTCGGGGAACACCTGACGGCCCTCCGGCACGAGCGACACGCCGAGCGCCGCTACCTTGTGCGCTGGCAGGCGTGCAATGTCTTTTCCGTCTACCGAAACGGCGCCGGCCACCGGGCGAAGCAGCCCTGAAATCGCGCGCATCAGCGTCGATTTGCCGGCGCCATTGGCGCCGAGCACGGCCACCAGCTCGCGCCTTCGCACCTCTAGATCGATGCCTTTGAGCACCGGCTCGGCTCCATAACCGGCCTCGAGCCTTCCCACGCTCAGGTACGGCTCGCCCGCCGCCGCGGGTCCCTGCCTGCCCAATGCGGGACCGGCCTCGTCGCCGAGGTACGCCTTGCGGACCGCGGGATCGCGCTGCACCGCTGCCGGCGCGCCGGCGGCGATGACCACACCGGCATCGAGCACGATGACGGTATCGGAAATGCCCATCACCACCGGCATGTCGTGCTCGACGAGAACGACGGCAATGCCACTTTCAGCGATGCGGCGCAGGAGACCGGCAAGTCGCGCCTTGTCTTCGCGCGCCAGGCCCGCGGCCGGCTCGTCGAGCAGCAGCACCGACGGTCGCGTCGCCAGCGCGCGGGCAATTTCCACCAGGCGCTTGTCGACATGCGGCAGGCTGGCCGCGGGCGCGTCGAGGTCGCCGCGATAGCCGACGAAGGCGAGCAACGCTTCATCGCCGCCGGCGATAGCGAGGTTGTCGGCGACGCTCATCGTGCCGAACAGCTGCGTGGTCTGGTAGGTGCGCGCGATGCCGGCGCGCGCGATGCGCCAGGCCGGCAGGCCCTGTACCGGTCTTCCGCCGATGGCGATCGTCCCCGTATTGGGCCGATAGAAGCCGCTCAGCATGTTGAGCACGGTCGTCTTGCCGGCGCCGTTCGGGCCGATGAGGCTCGTCACGTTGCCGGGTGACGCGATGAGCGAGACATCGCTCGCCGCGCGCACACCGCCGAAGGCGATGCCGAGCCCGCGCGCTTGCAATGCAAGTGGCTCGCGCGGGGCAGTCACTGCTTCACCGGCCGCCGCGAAGCGCGGCTTTCGCCGCCGCGCCGCCCAGCGCGCGGCCACACCGGTCACGCCATCGGGTGCGAGCCACAGGACGGCGAGGAGCAGCGCGCCGAAGAAAAGCAGCCGGTATTCGGCGAGCGCGGCGAGCACTTCGGGCAGCAGCACGACGATCGCCGCGCCGGCGAGCGGCCCGGCGAGCGAGCCGGCGCCGCCGATGATCACCACCAGCACGAAGAGGATCGACTGCGAAAAGGCGAACGTGGAGGGCGTGACGAACCCCGACAGCGCCGCGAAGAAGGCGCCGGCCACGCCGGCGCAGAGCGCCGAGACGGCGAAGGCGAGCGTCTTGATGCGCACGGGCGAGAGGCCGATCGATTCGGCCGCTGTTTCCGAATCCTTCACAGCGCGCATTGCCGCGCCCCAGCGGCTGCGCGCCAGAAACGAGAAGCCGCAGGTCGCGAGCGCCGCGAGCACGATGCTCGCGATGGCGACGCCGCGCTCGCCGAACGCCATGCCGGCAATCGTAGGCCCGGGCACGCCCATGAGGCCGCTCTGACCGCCGGTCACGCCGCGCCACTCGACCGCCACGTTCTCGACCACGAAACCGAACGCGATCGTCACCATCGCGAGATAAGGCCCGCGCACGCGCATGGCGGGCAGCGCGAGCAGCGCACCGGTGCAGGCGGCGAGGAGCGCGGCCACCGGCAGCGCCGCCCAGAAGCTCCACTTGGCTGCCACGGTCAGGACCGCGATCGCGTAGGCGCCGATGGCATAGAAGCCGACATGGCCGAACGACACCTGCCCGGTGAGCCCGAGCAGCACATTGAGGCCGATACCGGCGACAGCGGTGAGCGCGAGCGTTGCCATGATGAACACGTAATAGCTGTTGGCGAGCGCAGTGAAGGCGATCGCGGCGGCAAACGCGGCGATAAGCAGCGCCGCCTTCATACCTTCTTCAGCTCCGCGCGCCCGAAAAGGCCGTTCGGCATCAGCGCCAGCACGACGATCACCAGCATGAACGTGACGATCTGCGTGTAGGCCGAGCCCAGGAGCGCGCTGGTGAGCGATTCCACCACGCCGAAGAGCAGTCCGGCGAGCATCACGCCCCAGGCGCTGGTGATGCCGCCGAGGATGGCGACGGCGAACGCCTTCAGGCCGAACACCGTGCCCATGTCCGAGTGCACATTGAAAAGCGGCGCGATCATGATCCCGGCAACGCCGGCAAATACCGCCGACACCGCGTACGCCGCCATGATCGCGAGCGGCACGTTGATGCCCATCAGCCGCGCGGCATCGGCGTTCTGCACCACCGCCAGCATCGCCTTGCCAAGGCGCGTGCGCCGCGAGAATTCGTGCAATGCCGCCGCGAGCGCCAGGCCCACGGCCGGAATCGCGAGCTGCAGAAGCGAGACGTGCAGTCCGAGCACCTCGGTAGCGCGCGAGGCCCACGGCAGCGCGAGACCGCGCGGCTCCTTGCCGAAAGTGAAGAGGACGCTGTTGTCGGCGATGATGCCGAGCGCCACGGTCGCCATGAGCCAGGCATTGGAGCCCCGGCGCGCGAACGGCCTAACGGCCAGCACCTCCACCAGCAGGCCGTACAGCGCGCAAAGAAGGAGGGCCAGCAGCGCCGCCGGCGCGAATGGCCAGCCGAGCCGCACGGCGAATGTGTACGTGAAGACCGCGCCGAGCATCATCGAGCTGCCTTGCGCGAAATTGACGGTGCTCGACACCGCATAGGTGACGTAGAAGCCGAGCGCCAGCAGCCCGTACATGCTGCCGAGCCCGAGACCGGAGACGAGCGCCGAGCCGATCATGAATCCGGGGACGGACCCCGAATTCGAACTACTGCTTCATGCCGACCGGCACGATCTGATTGTCGATGAACTGCGCCCAAACGTAGTCGTGCTCGTTCAGCGCGTCGTGCTGCTGCGGGGTGAAAGGCTTCGTGTAGCTCTTGATGAGCCCGTCGTAGCGATCGATCTTGTAGTAGCCGTCGCGGATCGCCTTGCCATCGGTCGAGCCGGCTTGGTTGATCGCCATCGCGGTCAGCATCATCGCGTCGTAGGCGTTCGCAACACCGACGGCCGGCGTGACATCGCCGGGGCCCTTGATGTCCGGGTACTTCGACATCAGCGCCTTCAGCACCTTGGCGCCCACCGCGGACTGGTTTCCGAAAAAGCTATAGGTCTGCACGAAATGCACGTTCTTCGCGCTCGGACCGGCGAGCTCGGTGAAGCGCCCGCCCGCGGGGCCCCAGTGCGACACGATCGGCGGCATCCAGCCCATCCGGTCGAGCGATTTCACCACCTGCGACGAGGGGCCGACGTTGCCGACCAGGAACAGGCAATCGGCGCCCGCGGCCTTGAGACGCGAGAGCTGCGGCACCACGTCGACGTCGTTTGCCTCGAACTTCTCGATGCCGGCCGCCTTCGCGCCTTTCTCCGCCAGCGCCGCGCGCAGGCCCTTCTCGTTCGACTCGCCCCAGGGATTGTTGACGAGGATCATGCCGCAGTTCTTGGCGTTGAAGGTCTTCTGCGAGTACTGCAGCATCGCCTTGTCGACGATCTCGTCCACCGCCGAGACGCGGAACACGTAGTTGTCCTTGGCGCCGTTCTGGGTGATCGGCGTGCCGGCCGCCCACGGATCCATGAACGGCAGCTTGTTCTCGTTCGCGATCGGCACGATGGCAAGCGCCACCGGCGAGTCGAGCCCGCCGAAGAGCACCGCCACCTTCTCCTTGAAGTACAGCTCGCGCGCCGCGATCACGCCTTTCGCCGGAATCGACTCGTCGTCGCGCCGCAGGAGCTCGAGCTTGCGTCCCTTCAGCACACCGCCCTTGGCGTTGATCTCGTCGATGGCGACCTGCAGGCCGCGCGTCAGCGCCTCGCCGGCGCGCGCCGACTGGCCGGAAAGCGCAGTGACGAGACCGATCTTGACCGGCTCCTGCGCCGCCGCCGGCANCGCTGCCGCAGCCGCGAGGATGAGTAACAGGCGTTTCATGGAACCTCCCGAGATGGACGGCAGAGATGGACGACGGAGCTTAGCAGGTCGCATGCCATGCTAGGCTTTCGCGCATGCATGCGGCTGCGAAGCTGGTCGAAGAGTATCTGCGCCTGCTCATGATTCCCGACCCGGAAAGCGCCCGGCGCTACTGCGCGCCGGAGTTCGAGATCCGCTTCACAGGCAACCGGCCGATGCGCGACCCGGCCGAATGCGCCGCCTTCAACGCCAAGCGCTACAAATGGGTGAAGAAGAAGTTCGGGCCGACGCATGTCGCCGAAGGCGGCAGCGACGACGAAACGGTCGTCTATCAGACCGGCACGCTCTACGGCCAATGGCCCGACGGCACGCCCTTCGAAGGTAACCGCTACGTCGATCGCTATGTCGTGCGCCGCGGCAAGATCCTGCGCATGGAAGTGTGGAACGACAGCGCCGAGTGGCTGATGGTGCGCGCCGGGCTGGCGAGGCCCTGAGTTGGTGCAGCGCTCGCTCAAATCGCACGGGCGCTACGGGTATTCCGCGATCACGCGGCGCGCTGACTACAGCTGGCCCGGCGGCCAGCGCCTCGCCGTCTACATCGGCTTCAACATCGAGCATTTCGACTTTGGCGCAGGCCACGGCGCCTGCCTCGGGCCAAGGTGCCCGGAGCCCGATGTTCTCAACTACTCCTGGCGCGACTATGGCAACCGCGTCGGCGTCTGGCGCTGCCTCGAGCTTTTCGACGCTCTCAAGGTGCCGGTGGGCGCGATCATCAACACGGCGCTTTACGACTATTGCCCGGAAGTGCTTGACGCCTTCGTCAAGCGCGGCGATGAGCTGATCGCACACGGTCACACCAACTCGGAGCGCCAATGCGAGATGAAGGAGGACGAGGAAGGCGCGCTGATCCTCGCCTGCAGGGAGCGCATCAAGAAGGAATCGGGCAAGGCGCCGCTCGGCTGGCTCAGCCCCTGGATTTCGGAGAGCCACGCGACGCCCGACCTGCTGGCCGAGGCCGGCTACAAATACACGCTCAACTGGTGCCACGACGACCAGCCGACGAAATTCAAGACGAAGACCGGCGAGCTCTGGTCCATCCCTTACCCACAGGAGCTGAACGACATCCCGATGATCGTCGCGCGGCAGATGGACGGGCGCGACTTCGCCGACATGATCGTCGATAACTTCGACGAGATGCTGGCGCAGGCGAGAGCGCAGCCGCTGGTCATGGGCATCGCGCTCCATCCGTATCTCGTCGGCCAGCCGTACCGCCTGCGGCATCTGCGCCGCGCGCTGCAGCACATCGCCAACGCCAAGGGCGTCTGGTTCACGACGCCGGCAAAAATCTGGGAGGCCGTCGCAAAATGAAGATAGGGATTGCCGCAACCGCTTTGCTCGCTGCCGGGTGCAGCGCCATTTCGCCGAGCGTCGAGATGCACGTGCCATCGACGCCGGAAACCGTCGCCTGGGGCGAGCTCCCCGATGGGCGCGCGCCGGTTGCGCGCGTGCGACCAGGGGCAGACCGTCAGCATCGACACCGTTTCGCACCAGGGCATCATCAACAACATGGATCCGGTGGCGTTCTTTGCCGCCGGCGGCATCGCGCCGCAGGACGTGCTGCAGGATGCGCGCGATATTCATGCGCGCGCAAAGAAGGGTGCGGGCGCGCACGTGCTCACCGGCCCGATCTACGTCGAAGGCGCGGAGCCGGGCGACATGCTGGAAGTGCGCATCATCGATCTGCGCTTCCGCGTGCCCTACGGCGTCAACAACAGCGGCAAAGGCGCGGGTGTCCTGCCGGAGCTGCATGCTGCGCCTTATCCCAAAATCATTCGCCTCGATACGCAGCGCAGGGTGGCGCTCTTCGCACCCGGGATCGAAATTCCGCTGGTGCCGTTCATGGGCATCATGGCCGTGCAGCCGCCGCAGGCGCTGGCGAACACGCGGCCGCCGGGCATCTATGGCGGCAACATGGATTTCAACCGGCTGACGAGCGGCGCGTCGCTGTACCTGCCGGTCTACCACGCGGGCGCGCTCTTCTATACCGGCGACTCACACGCGGTGCAGGCCGATGGCGAGGTGAACGGCACCGCGATCGAAGCGTCGCTGACACCGGTGCTGCAATTCGTCGTGCACAAGGGCGCCGCCCGGACGATGAAATGGCCACGCGCCGAAGATGCCGGCAATTACTACCTCATGGGAATGGACCGCGATCTCGATCTCGCGCTCAAGGAGGCCGTGCAGGAAACCGTCGGCTGGCTGCAACGCGAGCGCGGCCTTGCCGCGGCGGATGCCTATTCGCTCGCCAGCATCGGCGTCAACTTCACGATCGCCGAAGCGGTCGACGACGTGCAGATGGTCTACGCGGCGATCCCGAAGAAGCTCTTCGCCACCAACCGGCCCTTCTGGCGCCCATAGCTCACTTCGCTGCCTCGCGCACGAGGAGCCCGCTCGCCGAGACACGAACCTCGAGCTCGGTCGGCTGCTTCACCTGGACGAAGGTGGCGGAGCCGTACTCGGCGTCGTAGAGCGGCGCGAGAAACGCGTAGCGCTGGCGCAGGCGAAAGAGCTCGACCGGCCGCTCGTCTCGCAGGAGGTAGACGGTGCGCGGCGCGCTTCGCTCCTGCGCCAGCTCCTGGTAGCGGCCGGCGATGCGGTCGAGCTCATACGCCGTATGCAGGCCGACAAGGTTGGCGATGGGCTTCCACTTGAGGATGTGCGCGTCCACGTAAATCTCGTCGCCCTTAAGATCGAACGTGCGGCTGCGGCCATCGGGATAGCGGACGATGGCGGTGAACTGCTGCGGCGCAGAGGGCTGCACGCTGATAAGCGCGGCGACGTCCTCGCGCGTCAGCGCCTGATAGCCTTGCACGCCGAGCGCGATGCCGCCGGCGACGGTGCCCAGCGAGACCAGCAGCAGGCCGACGAGCGTGCGCACGGTGAAGCGCCAGACGCGCAGCCGGAAGAGCGATACCAGTCCGGCGCCCACCAGGATGATGCCGAAGGCGCCGAGCACGATCGCGAACAGAACGAAAGGCGTGTAGAGCACGCTAGCGCCGGCGCAGGAACACATGCGCGGCGCGCTCGCCGCTCACGTACTTCGAGCACTCGTAGCCGAGCGTGCGCCAATCGATACCCTGGAAGAGCGCTTCGCCTGCGCCGAGCAGCACCGGCCGCACGGCAAGATGCAGCTCATCGATCAGCCGCGCCTGCAGGTACTGGCGTACCGTCGAGACGCCGCCGCCGATGCGCACATCCTTGCCCGCCGCGGCGCCCTTGGCCTGCTCGAGCGCCGCTTCGATGCCGTCGGTGACGAAGTGAAACACCGTGCCGCCTTTCATATCGAGCGGTGCGCGGTGGTGATGCGTGAGAACGAACACCGGCGTGTGATACGGCGGTTCCTCGCCCCACCAGCCGCGCCAGCTCTCGTCGGGCCAGGGCCCGCGTACCGGACCGAACATGTTGCGCCCGAGGATCCAGGCGCCGATGCCGCGAAAGCCCTGCTCCGCGACCTGATGGTCGTGGCCGGTTTCGCCGCCCGGCTGCCCCTGCATCTCGCGCCACAGGCGCGTATGGACGAACCAATCCATCAGCTCGGGGCCGTTGACGCCCAGTGGTTGCTGCAGGCTCTGGTCAGGACCTGCGCTAAAGCCATCGAGCGACACCGCAAAACTCTGGACGCGTACCTTCGACACGGTAGTCCTCCCTATGGCAGCTCGCCGTCTGCCGCCAAGTTACCCGACCCAGCGCCGGGCGTTGCGGAACATTTCCATCCAGGGCGAATCTTCGCCGAGACCGCGTGGACGCCAGGAGTACTGCACGCTGCGGAAGCAGCGCTCGGGATGCGGCATGATGATGGTGAAGCGCCCGTCGGCAGTGGTGAGGCCGGTGATGCCCTGCGGCGAGCCGCTCGGGTTGTACGGATAGATCTCGGTCGGCTGGCCCTGGTGATCGACGTAGCGCATGCAAACGAATTCGCTCGAAGCGCCACCGAACTCTGCGCGGCCCTCGCCATGCGCGGTGACGATGGGAATGCGGCTGCCGGCCATGCCGGCGAAGAAGAGCGACGGGCTTTCCTGGATCGCGACCATGACCAGCCGGCCTTCGAACTGCTCTGAGCGGTTCTTGACGAAGAGCGGCCAGTGCGCGGCCCCCGGCACCAGCTCCTTTAGCGCCGCGAACATCTGGCAGCCGTTGCAGGCGCCGAGCGCAAAGGTGTCGTTGCGGGCGAAAAATCTTTCGAACTCGGCGCGCACGCGGGCGTTGTAGAGGATGCTCGCCGCCCAGCCGCGTCCGGCGCCCAGCACGTCGCCGTAGGAGAAGCCGCCGCCCGCGACGATGCCCTTGAAGCCGGCCAGCGTGTGGCGCCCGGCGAGGAGGTCGGTCATGTGGACATCGACCGCCTCGAAGCCCGCGCGATCGAACGCCGCCGCCATCTCGACGTGGCCGTTCACGCCCTGCTCGCGCAGGATGGCGATGCGCGGGCGAGCGCCGGCGGAGATCGAAACGGGCTTCGGTGTGAACGTGAGATGCAGCGACAGGCCGCGATCCTGCGGGTCGATGATGCGGTCGTACTCCTCGCGCGCCGACTCGGGATGGTCGCGCAGCGCCTGCATGCGATGGGTGATCTCGCCCCAGACGCGCTGCAGGTGGTCGCGCTTGTTTTGGTAGAGCGGCTGGTTGTTGCGTGTGACGCGGATCTCGTCGCGGTCGTTCAAATGCCCGATGACGTGCGTCCATTCGGCGAGCCCGGCATCGCGCAGCGCCCGCATGACTTTTGCGCGATCGACGACGCGCGTCTGGATCACGGCGCCGAGCTCCTCGCTGTAGAGCGCCGCGAGCGCCGCTTCGCGCACGCGGCCGGCGAGCTGCTCATCGGCGTTGCGCTTGAAGGCATCGACGTCATCGGAGCGCGGGTCGAAGGTCAGCGCATCAAGGTTCAAGGTCACGCCGCAATGGCCGGCAAACGCCATCTCGCACACCGTGGCGAAGAGGCCACCATCGGAGCGGTCGTGATAGGCGAGGATCAGCGGACGCAGCGCCTGGATGGCGGCGAAGAAGTTCCTCAGCAGCGCCGGATCGTCGAGGTCCGGACAGTCGGTGCCGAAGCCGGCGTAGGTCTGCGCGAGGATCGAGCCGCCGAGGCGGTTGCGGCCGCGGCCGAGATCGATCAGCAGGAGCTCGGTGTCATCCTCGTCGGTGCGCAGCTCGGGCGTCAGCGTGTCGCGCGCGTCCTCGACCGGCGCAAAGGCGGAAACGATGAGCGAAAGCGGCGAGACGACCTCCTTGCCGTCCCAGCGCGTCTGCATGGAGAGCGAATCCTTGCCGACCGGGATCGATACGCCGAGCGCCGGGCAGAGCTCCATCGCCACCGCGCGCACGGTGTCGTAGAGCGCCGCGTCCTCGCCGGGGTAGCCAGCGGCCGCCATCCAGTTGGCCGAGAGCTTGACCTTGCCGAGGCCGGCGATGCGCGCCGCGGCGATGTTGGTCAGGGCCTCGCCGACCGCCATGCGGCCGGAAGCGGGCGCGTCGATGAGCGCGAGCGGCGTGCGCTCGCCGATCGCCATGGCCTCGCCGGCATAGCCCTCGTAATCGAAGAGCGTGACGGCGCAGTCGGCGACCGGCACCTGCCAGGGCCCGACGAACGGGTCGCGCGCGCACAGGCCGCCGACCGTGCGATCGCCGATCGATACGAGGAAGTGCTTCGCGGCCACGGTCGGATGGCGCATGACGCGGTGCGCGGCCGCGTCGATGGTCACCTTGTCGAGCGAGAGCGGCGCCGGCTCGCGTTTTTCGCGACGCACATCGCGCAGCATCTTCGGCGGCTTGCCGAGGATGATGCTCAAGTCGATGTCGACCGGCTTGTTGCCGAATTGCCGGTCGGTAATGACGAGGCGGCGATCCTCGCTCGCCGTGCCGAGCACCGTGAAGGGGCAGCGCTCGCGGCGGCAGATGGTTTCGAACACCGGCAGATCCTGCGGGGAGACCGCGAGCACGTAGCGCTCCTGCGCCTCGTTGCACCAGATCTCGCGCGGCGACATGCCGGTGTCCTCGCTCGGGATGTCGCGCAGCTCGAGGCGCGCGCCCCGCTGGGCCGACCAGACGAGCTCCGGCAGGGCATTGGAGAGGCCGCCGGCGCCGACATCGTGAATCGAGAGGATCGGATTCTTCTCGCCGAGCTGCCAGCAGCGGTCGATCACCTCCTGCGCCCGCCGCTCTATCTCGGCGTTGTCGCGCTGCACCGAATCGAAGTCGAGCTCGGCGACGTTGGCCCCCGCGCCCATCGACGAGGCGGCGCCGCCGCCCATGCCGATCAGGAGCCCGGGACCGCCGAGCTGCATGAGGAG
>C688J18823_10002100_pt1 | contig 12460 bp, 11 predicted proteins | sample HopSoiMetagenom1_FD_18823 | JGI IMG/M metagenome (IMG submission 18823)
CGGCTGTACATCGTGGGCACCGGCAACCCGTACCCGATCTACGATCCGCAGGCGCGGCCAGGGGACAACCTCTATACCGACTCGGTCGTGGCGCTGAACGTAGACACCGGCAAGGTCGCCTGGCACTTCCAGTACACGCCGAACGACTCTTGGGACTACGACGAGGTCGGCGTGCACATGCTCTACGAGGCCACGATCAACGGCGAGAAGCGCAAGGTCATCGGCCATTTCGCGCGCAACGGTTTCTACTACACGCTGGACCGCGCCAACGGCAAGTTCCTCAAGGCCGACCAGTACGTGACCGACCTCAACTGGACCAAAGGGATCAATCCCAAGACCGGCAAGCCCTACGAGTACGATCCCAAGCTCGGCGTGCAGACCTACAACCCGGAGGCGCGCGCGCTGCGCGGAGACGGCAAGAAGCGGACATGCCCGACGTGGCACGGCGGCGTTGCGCACCAGCCGACGGCCTTCCACCCGGTGAAGAACATCGCCTACGGCGTCGGCATCGAGGGCTGCTTCACTCAGAACGGAGCAGCGGTGATGTTCAAGTCCAAGGACGGTGACGTCGACGTGAAGGCGAGCGAGAAACGCGACTATTCCAGCGACCTCTACTACGGCTCGATCACCGCCTTCGACACCGCCGGCCACCGGGTCATCGCCAAGGCGGTGACCGACATCGAGATCCGCTCGGGCGCCATCGTCACTGCCGGGGGGATCGTGTTCACCGCGCTCCAGGACGGCTGGGTCGTGGCGTACAACGACGAGACCCTAGAGGAGCTGTGGCGCTTCAACCTGGGCACCCCGCTCAAGGGCGCGCCGGTCACCTACGCGATCGGATCGAAGCAGTTCCTGGCGGTGCAATCGGGCGGGCGTCATCTGCACCCGGTGAAGTTCGACAAGCTGGAGAATTCGAGCTACCTGTTCGTCTTCTCGCTGAACTGAGCACAGGGCTCGACCTCCGCGCCCCAATACTCGACGCAGCGCGCGCGGTCCATCGGGCCCTTGCCGATGACGCGAGCGAGGAGGAAGTCGACCAGCAGGTCGACCTCTCGCGGCTGCAGCGTCGCAGGCGGATCCGGCAGCGTCAGGCCCCGTGACTTGAGCTCGTCCAGCTTCATGCCGTAGCAGCGGCCGTCGCTGTAGGCGAACCTGTCGAAGGCGGGCATGCTCCGCCCCGGACGCCCGCAGTTGATGATGAGCACGAGGCCTTCGCGCTCGAGCTTGGACTCGCGCAGGTTCGCCCCATCAGGCATCTGGCTGTCCATCTTGCGACCGTCGCCTGCCCAGCCGTGGCAGGCCTGGCAGTTTCCCTTGTTGAGATAGAGGCGCAGGCCTTCGGCGAGGTCCCCGGGGTCGGGCGTCTGCGCGCGCGCCGCGCAGGCGATTACGAGGGCGGCGAGGAGGACGGCGGCCTGCTTCAAGCCGCCTATGCTACGTGAAGCGGGGTCGCAGCCACTTCGGATGATGCACGGCGTCGACTTCACCGTTCTGGCCCGAGGTCGGGCAAAATTCGGCGCATGTTTCCCTTGCCGAAAGCCCTCTTTTTCGCGCTGGTGCTGGCCGCATCGCCGGCGACGCACGCGCAGGACTATCCGAGCCGGTCGATCCGACTGCTTACGCCCGCTGCGCCGGGCGGCACGACCGATCTGCTCGCGCGCATTTTCGGCGCAAAGCTCTCCGAGGCGCTCAAGCAGCAGGTGATCGTCGACAACCGTGCGAGCGCCTCAGGCGTCGTCGCGGGGGAAATCACCGCGAAGTCGCCGCCTGACGGCTACACGCTGCTGCTCGCATATCACCAGCACACGGCGAACGCCGCGCTCAACCCGAGCTTGCCGTACCACCCGGTCAATGACTTCACGCCCATTACGCAGCTGACCGCGGCCGGCTTTCTCCTTCTGGTGAATCCGGCCTCGCCACCGCGCGCGCTGCAGGAATTCATCGATTGGACGCGGCGCTTTTCCGGGCCGCTGAACTATGGGTCGGCGGGGCTCGGAACCGGTGGCCACCTCGCCGGCGAAATCTATAACCAGATGGCCGGCGTGAAGGCGCAGCACATCCCGTACAAAGGAACCGGCCCGGCCCTCATTGATCTGATAGGGGGGCGTTACGAATACAGCTTCTCCGGGCTCCAGGGAGCGCTGGTGCAGGTCCGTTCCGGAAAGCTTCGCGCCCTTGCGGTGACGACGCCGAAGCGAATTGCGACGCTGCCGGAGCTGCCGGCGATGGCCGAGGCGCTGCCGGGATTCGAGGTGGTCGGCTGGTATGGGGTCATCGGCCCGGCCGCGATGCCCCCGAGCATCGTGGCCCGGCTGCACGCCGAGCTCGTGAAAGTGCTCGAGGCGCCCGACATCCGCAGACGCATCATCGACGACGGCTCCGACCCCGTCGGCAGCAGCCCGGCGGCGTTCCGCGATTTCATGAGCGCCGATCTCGACAAGTGGGCGCGCCTCGTCAAGCAGAGCGGAGCCAAGTCCGAGTGAGCGCGGGAATCGGTTCTTCGTGCACGGCGAGGCTGACGGCCGCCGCGACTGCCGCGAGCGCGAGGTCGAGGCGCCACATCAGGTCATAGCTGCCGGTGCGTTCGAGCACGACGCCGCCCAGCCAGGCGCCGAGGAACGCGCCCGCCTGGTGCACCAGGAAGGTAATGCCAAGGAGCGTCGCGAGGCGTTGCGCGCCGTAGAGGCGGCCGATGAGTCCCGCAGTCGGCGGCAGCACCGCCATGTAGGTGAGTCCCATCCAGGCGGAGAACGCGAGCACCGTGAGCTCGGTTTTCGGCGCCGCCATGAACAGCACGATGCCGATTCCGCGGGCCGCGTAGAGCGATGCGAGAGTGCGTTTCATCGAGTAGCGCTCGATCGCGAAGCCGGCCACGATGCTGCCGGCGATGTTGAACAGGCCCAGTACCGCGAGCGATATGCCCGACACGCTCGAAGGCAGCCCGCACAGCTCGATCACCCCCGGAAGGTGCGTCATGAGGAAAAACACGTGCAGCCCGCAGACGAAGAACGTGGCGTTGATCATCCAGTAATGCGGGCTGTTGAGCGCCTTGCGCAGGCTGTCGGGCGCCGGGGTCGCGGTCCGGGCCGGCGCCGCCGGCCGGCGAAAGGCGAGGGCGAGCGGAAGCGAGGCGAGCGCGAGGCCGGCCAGCACCAGCGCTGCGCTGACCCAGCCGGCAAGCGAGATCATCGCCTGTGTCGCGGGGGCGAGCACCAGTTGACCGAGAGGTCCCCCGGAGCCGATCAGTCCCGCGACCATGCCGCGTTGCTGAGCCGGCACGCGCTGGCTCACGACGCCTATCAGAAGCGATGGGCTGCCGACGGTCGCGGCGACCCCACCCAGGGCGAACACGGCAACCAGCATGGGAGCGCCGTGAGCGAACGGAATGATGGCACCGACGGCGGCCGCGAGCAGAGTACCGCCGAGGATCACCCGGGCCGCTCCAATGCGCTCGGCAAGCATCCCGGCGAACGGCTGGGCGAAACCCCAGGTTAGCTGGCTCACCGCGATGGCGAAGCTGATCGTGGCCACGCCCAGGCCGGTCGCCGAGTTGAGCGGTGAAAGGAACAGGCCAAAGACCGTGCGCGTGCCCATGGTAACGGCGAGCAACGCCACCGCCGCCGCAATGACTGCGAGGGCCCCGCCGGAACCGAATCGAGGGCGCGGCTTGTCCATGCCCGAATCGTAGGCAGCGCGCGTATCGGACCGATTGCGGCCCGCCCACGCCTTGTCGCCGGATTGTTTCCGTCGGGTAGCGAGACGTCTTGACAGGCCGCGGTGCCGGACCGACAATTTGAACGAATGGTTAAACCAGTTGTTCAAGCCGTAGCAGAGACCGACTACGGCGAGACCAAGGCGAAGATCCTGGACGCGGCCTTCAAACGCCTCGCGCGCGAGGGCTATGCGGCCCTCAGCCTGCGCGAGATCGCCCGGGACGCGGGCGTCAATCACGCCTTGATCAATTACCACTTCCGCAGCAAAGATCAGCTCGTGATCGCGGTGCTCGACCACGCGAACCAGCGGCTGCTCGAGCGCCAGAGCCGCATGTACGCAGCCCCCGGCGGCTTCGCCGAGAAATGGCGGCGGGCGCGCGAGTTCTACAAGAGCGACCTCGCGTCCGGGTTCGTGCGCCTGCAGGCGGAGCTGTGGGCGGCGAGCCTCTCGAACGCAGGCCTGCGCGAGAAGTTCATTCCGCGCATCCAGGCCTGGAAGATGATCGTCTCCGACGCGGTGCTTGAGGCGCTCACCACGCTCCAGGGCGATGGCATGAAGCTGCCGCCGCCGTTCGGCGCCGAGGTGATCGCCACCTGGATCTCGCAGTTCTGGATCGGCATGGAATTCGCGGACCTTCTGGGCGAGAAGAAGGAACTGGCCGCCAACCGCGCCGCGCTCGACGCGGTGGAGGCACTGCTGGAGCAGATCGACGCGCGCGTACGCAAGGCCGAGCGGCGAGCGAGGAGGGCATGATGGATCGCTTCCCTCAAATCTTCCATAAAGTGGTGGGTGAGCTTCCCGAAGCGGGGCGGCTGCCGTCGGGCCAGGAATTTCCCTTCGGCACGCTGCGTCCCGTGCGCGACGGCTTCATCGAGCGCAAAGGCGTCAAGAGCTGGTATGCGGTGTACGGCGAGAGCGGCCCGTGGATCGCGTTCACACCGATCTTCCAGATCGCGCACACGCAGATGCTGAAGGCGACGGTGCCTTACCTCGCCGAGCATTTCCGCGTTTTTACCATGGACCTGCGCGGCAACGGCCGCTCCGATCGCCCGCGCGGGCAGGAGCATTACGCCTTCGACGAGTATTACGGCGACTTCCTGGCGGCACTCGATGCCGCAGGCGCAGGTGTGGACGACGCCGGACCCGTCGGGCGCTGCGCCCTGATCGGTATCTCGGCGACCGCGATGACGGCGCTGCGCTTCGCGGCGGAGTATCCGGAGCGGGCGAGCCACGTCATCATCGCCGGCGGCTACGCTCACGCGCGCATCGACGACCCGCAGATCGCCGAACGCGTTCGCGCCGAGAGCGAGCGCATGCGCGCCGACTGGCCCAAATACCTTGAATGGTTCTTCTCGCTCCTCTTCCCCGAGCCGCACTCGACCAAGCCCTTCGAGGACGGCGTGCGCTACGGCTGGGCCTCGAGCGGCGAGCTGATCGACTGGGGCAGGAACGGCTGGCTGAAAAGCGACGTTACGGAGCTGGCGAAGCGCGTGAAGTGCCCGACGCTGGTCATCCACGGCGACGCCGACAAGCGCGTGCCCATCGAGCGAGGGCGGGCGATCCAGGACCTGGTGCCCGGCGCGCGCATGCTCACGGTGGGCGGCGGTGGTCACCTGCAGGCGGCTCGCGACCCGGTGATGTTCAACCGCGCGGTGCGCGACTTCGTCGGCGGCACGCCGCGCGGCGGCACCTGGATGCGGGCGATGAGCCGCAGGCGCCGCGCGCTCTTCATCTCGAGCCCGATTGGCCTTGGCCACGTGCAGCGGGACCTGGCCATCGCGCGGGAGCTGCGCAAGCTGCAGCCCGACCTCGACATCGACTGGTTCACGGTCGACCCGGCGGCTCGCTACCTCGCGCAGGAAGGCGAGCGCCTGCACCCGATCACCCGACGGCTCGCCAATGAGAGCCGGCATTTCGAGCACCTTGGAGGCGAGCACGATCTGCACGCCTTCTTCGCCCTGCGCACCATGGACGAGATCATGGTGCGCAACTTCATGACCTTTTCCGACCTGATGGACGACGAGCACTACGACCTCGTGATTGGCGACGAGGCGTGGGACGTCGACTACTACTACCACGAGAATCCGGAGCTCAAGCGTCAGCCATTCGTTTTCCTTACCGATTTCGTCGGTTGCCTGCCGATGGAGGAGCACGACGGGAGAGAGGCACACCTGTGCGCCGACCGTAACGCCGAGGACATCGAGCACGTGGCGCGCTTCCCGCACGTGCGCGACCTGGCGCTTTTCGTCGGCAACCCGGAGGACGTGACCGACGCGCCGTTCGGACCCGGCCTGCCGAGGATTCGCCAATGGACCGACCGCAACTTCGCCTACACCGGCTACACGCTGCCGTTCGACCCCGGAGCGTTTTCGGATACCGAGGAGCTCAGGCGTCGATTGGGATACAAAACCAAGGAAAAAATCGCTATCGCATCGGTCGGCGGCACCGCGGTCGGCGGCAAGCTTCTCGGCAAGATCGCGCAAGCGTTCCCGCTTATGAAGAAGCAGGTGCCGGAGCTGCGCATGATCCTGGTCGCCGGCCCGCGGCTTTCGCCCGAAGCGCTGCCGAAAATGGAGGGGCTCGAGGTGAGGCCCTACGTGCACAACCTCTTCGAGCATCTCGCCTGCTGCGACCTAGCGCTCGTGCAGGGCGGCCTGTCGACCACGATGGAGCTCGTCGCGACGCGCCGGCCGTTCCTGAGCTTCCCGCTGGCACGGCACTTCGAGCAGAACGTCCACGTGCGCAAGCGGCTCGCGAACTACGGGGCCGACCGCTCGCTTGCCTATGCCGGCCTCATGCCCGACGCGCTTGCCGAGCGCGCCCTCGAGGCCATGCACGCAACGGTGCGCTATAAGCCGGTCGAAACCGACGGCGCCGCGCGGGCGGCGCGGCGAATCGCGCAAGTGCTCGATAACCGCTGGTGGGTTAAATCATGAGCGCACTCGCCGAAGCCTTCCGGACCCGCCGGGCCGGGATTATGATCGGACGAGGCGACCGGCCCAAAGCCGAAACCACAATCCAGCGCCACAGAAACCGTCCGGTTACACCGGCAGGATAGACTGCGCCGCGTTTGCCGGATCTTTTGATGCATACACACGAGGAGGAAACGATGAGCACCGACACAGAGAAGCAAGTCCAGAACGGAGTCAACGTCGACGCGCTGCTGGGCGCACGCGATGCACTGAGCAAGGCGCCCGAGGCCGCGAAGTTCAACTGGAAGGCAAGCTGCAAGTGGATGAGCGGCACCCACAGCCAGACCAGCATCCAGGGGTTCTACGGGCTCGGGCAGCAGCAGAGCCACAAGACCGAATTCACCTTCGACACCGATCATCCCGAGATCTTCGCCTCCGAAGACAAGGGCGCGACGCCGGTCGAGATGGTGCTCGCCGGGCTGGCCGGCTGCCTGACCGCAGGGGTGGCCTCGATCGCTCAGCTGCGCAAGATCCAGCTGCGCTCGGTCAAGGCTACGCTCGAGGGCGCGATGGACATCCAGGGCATCCTCGGCATCGATAGCGACGTGCGCAACGGCTTCAACGACATCAAGGTGAACTTCGAGGTCGATGCCGATGCCTCCAAGGACGACATCGAGGCGCTGGTGGCGCAGTCGCAGAAGCGCTCGGCGGTATTCGACATCATTGCCAACCCGACCAACGTTTCGGTCTCCGTCGGGAAGAAAAGTCTCAACTGAGGCGTGAAGCGAGGCTGAGCTGAGAACCACCGCCCTCATCGTCGGCGCGGGGCACGCCGGCCTCGCCATGAGCCGCTGCCTCACCGAGCGTTCGATCGACCACGTAGTCCTCGAGCGCGGTGAGGTGGCGAACTCGTGGAAGACCGAGCGCTGGGATTCTCTGCGCCTGCTCACGCCGAACTGGCAGAGCCGGCTCCCCGGCTACCGCTACGAGGGAGGCGATCCGGACGGCTATCGCACGATGCCGGAGACGGTCGCCTTCCTGGAGCGGTATGCGCAGGTGATTTCCGCCCCGGTGCGCACGAATACGACCGTGACGCGCGTGCAGCTCGCCGAGGGCGGCTACGCCGTGGCGACCGACCGCGGCGGCTGGCACGCCAAGACGCTGGTGCTCGCAAGCGGCGCGTGCAATATCCCGAGCGTTCCGGCGTTTGCAGAAGCGTTGCCGCCGGGCATCGCGTCGCTGACGCCGATGCAGTACCGCAATCCCGGCCAGCTTGAGCAGGGCGGCGTGCTCGTGGTCGGGGCCTCGGCCACGGGTGTGCAGCTTGCGGACGAGATCCAGCGCTCCGGACGGGAGGTCACCCTCGCCGTGGGGGAGCACATCCGCCTGCCGCGGCGCTACCGCGGCCGCGACATCCTGTGGTGGATGGACAGCGTGGGCGTGCAGGACCAGGGCTACCAGGAGGTGGACGACTTAAACCGCGCGCGCAATGTGCCGTCGCTACAGCTCGCCGGCTATCCGGACTCGCGCGACGTCGACCTGAACGCGCTTAATGCGCTGGGCATCAAGCTCGTCGGGCGCCTGGCCGGGATCCGCGACGGCGTGGCGCAGTTCTCCGGCGCGTTCGCCAACCTGGCAGCGCTTTCCGACCTCAAGATGAACCGGCTGCTCGGCCTGATCGACGACTGGGCCGCGCGCAACGAAGTCCTTGGCGAGGTCCAGCCGCCACATCGCTTCGAGCGCACACGCGTCCCTGCGTCGCCGCCGCTCACGCTCGATCTTAGCCGGGGCGCGATCCGCAGCGTGATCTGGGCGACTGGTTTCCGCCCCGACTACTCCTGGCTCGATATTCCGGTGCTCGACCGGAAGGGCCGCATCCGGCACGACGGCGGCGTCGTCGACTCANCGGGGCTGTACCTGATGGGCATGCAATTCCTGCGGCGGCGCAAGTCNGCGCTGATCGACGGGGCAGGGGACGACGCACGAGAGCTCAGCGCCCACCTCGCCTCCTATCTCGACGGCAGCAGCATCCAATTGGCGCGCGCGCGCAGCGCGGCTACGGACTCGCTCGCGTCCCTGGGTTTCTAACGCGCGATTTCCGCCTCTTCCTCCTGCTGGAGGGAGAAGATCGAGGTGTAGCCTTTCGACCAGTCCGGCGGGATCAGGCAAGGCCGCGGATCGTGGTGCGCGAACTGCGCTCGCTTGCCGCGGAGCATGTACTGGTCGTGCTTCGGCTTGATCGGATTCACGGTGTAGGCAAACGCGTCGGCCGACGTCATCGCGTTGAGGAGCAGCGGCCGCCCTAGGTCGGAATCGTTCTTCGCCGAGTAGTGCAGCGTGCGGCAGTTGTGGATCGTCAGCGAGCCCGCCGGCCCGGGCAGATAAGTCATCTTCGACAGGTCGAGCTTCGCGACATCCGCGTCCGACAGACAGCCGGTCCATGCGCCGTCGGCGTTGTATTGCGAAAGCATCGGCTCGATCTCGTGGCTCCCGGGCAGGCAGGCGAGGGGACCTTGCTCCATGCCGCAATCGTAAAGATAGGTGCCCACCGTGAGCGGCGAATAGTTGGTGTGCGGGTAGAAGCTGATGTCGTAGTGCCACTTCACTTCCTCGCCGCCGTTCGCCCACTTGAAGTTGAGCTTCGAGTGGTGGAACTTCACGTCCGGGCCGACCAGGTCCGAGACGATGTCCGCCATGACGGAGTTCAGGCAATAGTCCCAGAACGCCGGATGCTGCTCGACCGGGTTCGACACCCGGCGCAGGCGCGGCGCCTCGGGACGATGGCCCGGCTCCAGATCGAACACCGTATCGGACTTCGTCACCCTGCGGCTGCGCTCGACCAGTTCTTCCGTTGCGGCCCGCAGCTTCGCGAGCCAACCCTCGCTGATCGCGCGCTCGACGAGGAGAAAGCCGTCCTCGAAGTAGCGCTCGCGCTGCGCCTGAGTCAGGATTTTCGGCTTGACGGCGAGGACCTCTTCCGCGGTCATGGCTTTTTCTTCCAGTAGTAGTCGGCCGAAAAGCTGTAGGCGGGATACATGGCCATGCGCCCGGGCACCACGTTCGCCGCGTACTGGCGCTGAGACTGCACTACCTTCGCGAAGAAGGCGTCCTCCTTGGCAAACTTGTCCCGGATCGCGTCCCAGGTCTCCAGTTGTTTGATCAGCACCTCGTTCGGCGTGCGTCTCACGTTGACGCCGTGCTTGGTGCGCATCTCGGCGAGCACCTTGGCATTCTCCCGGCTGTAGCTCAACCACCAGCGCAGGTACGTTTCGGTAGCCGCCATCTTGAAGATCTCCTGGAGGTCCGGCGAAAGCGATTTCCAGGCCGCTTTGGAGATAATGAGATCCGAGACCTCGGTCATCTCGTGCATGCTCGGCATGTAGTAGAACTTCCACACGTTGTGGAACCCGAGCTTGATATCCTCCGCCGGACAGCACCACTCGGCGGCGTCGACCACGCCGCGCTGCGCGGCCGGAACGATCTCCCCGCCGGGCATGCTGACCACCGTGGCGCCGGCGGCATTGAGGATCTGAGCGTTCATTCCAACGGCGCGCATCTTGCGGCCCTTGAGGTCTTCCCAGCCTTTGATCGGCTGCTTGAACCAGCCGAACATCTGCGGCGCGAACGGCATCACCGGCAGTGAAATCACATCGCGCTTGATGATCGTCTCGAACCACTCGTCCATCAGCTGCTGGCCGCCGCCGTCGTAGTACCACCCCAGGTGGTCGAAGAGATCCATGCCGAAAGGCCCGCCGGGCCCGCCGGTGAAGAGCACCGCCGCGGGATGCTTGCCGATGAGGTAGCCCGACCAGGTGTGCGCGCCGTCGAGCACGCCCTTGTGGGTGGCATCGGTGACCTCGAACGCCGGCACGATGGTTCCCGCCGCCGAGGTCTTGATCTGCAGCCTTCCGCCCGTGGTCTTGTTGATCCGGTCGGCGAACTGGTTGAAGTTGTCCATGAACGTGCTCGACGCCGGCCAGCTCGCCTGCATGGTGAGCGTCCTGGACGCCTGCTGCGCCTGCGCCGTGATCGCGTACACGCTCCCCGCGAGCAACATCATCCCCGCGACTGCAATTGGTTTCGACATGTGCTCCTCCTCTCCAACGCATGATATACCGGGGGCCAAGGTATAGTTGCGCCGCATGGCCGAGGCACCCAAGCCCGTGGAACGCAAGAAGCGCACGATCGGCGAGATCCGCGACTCGAAGAAGACCGGCGAGAAGATGGTCTACACGTCGGTGCTCGATTACACCTCGGCCAAGTGGGCCGAGAGCGCGGGGGTCGACGTCTGCGTGGTCGGCGACAGCCTCGCGATGACCTGCCATGGCCACCCGAACACCATCCCCGCGACGATGGACATGATGGTGCTGCACGCTGTTGCAGTGCGGCGAGGGGCGCCGACCACCTTCGTGCTGGGCTGCATGCCCTACCAGAGCTACCACACGCCGGAACGCGCGCTGACGAACGCCACCCGGTTCATGCAGGAGGCGGCCTGCGACGCGGTCAAGCCGCAGGGCGGCAAGTCGCAGGCGCATGTCCTGAAGGCGCTGGTCGACGCCGGCATTCCCACCGCCTCGCACATCGGCCTCACGCCCCATACCATCGCGATGTTCGGCGGCTTCAAAGTCCAGGGCCGCACCGCGGACGCCGCCATNAAGATCCTTGAAGACGCGCTCGCGATCCAGGANGCNGGCTGCTTCATGCTCGAGTTCGAGGCGGTGCCGGCGAAGATTGCGCGCGTGATCTCGAGCCAGCTCGAGATCCCGACCATCGGCATAGGCGCGGGCGCCGGCACGGACGGGCAGATCCTGCTGTCGTACGANCTCCTGGGCGTGTTCACCGATTTCAAGCCGAAGTTCACCAAGCGCTANGCAAACCTCACGGAGGTCGCGGTGGCAGGGCTCAAGGCCTATGCCGCGGACGTGAGAGCCGGCGCCTTCCCGGACGACGACCACAGCTACGGCGTCGACGAGCGGGAGTACGAGAAATTCCTCGACCTGGTGGAGAAGCGGAGGGCTCATGTTCGCTGACATCCATAACCCCACGGAGCGCCAGCTCAAGTTCCGCGACCAGTACCGCGCGCAGATCCATCCGCTTTACAGCGGCCCCCTGCACATCGGCGTCATCTACGCCGTAGGGTTGGCCGTGATCGCGTGGTGTGTGTCGCGGCTGCAGGGCGCGAGCTGGGAATGGCTCCTGGTCGTCCCGGTGTTTTTCCTGTCCAACCTGTTCGAGTGGTGGATCCACAAGCGCGTGATGCATCGCCTCGTCGACGTCTGGGCGCTGCGTGCAATCTACGACCGGCATACGCGCCAGCACCACCAGTACTTCACCGACAACGAGATGACGGTAAGCGCGACGCGCGAGTGGCGCATCATCTTTTTTCCGTGGCGGGCGCTCTTCACTTTCATGGGGCTCGGCGTGCCGTTCGCGCTCGCCCTCGGTGCCGTGGTCAACCCGAACGCAGGCTACATCCTGATGGTGACGATCATCGGGCAGTATCTCCTCTACGAAACGTTCCACTATTGCTGCCATGTGCGCGACAACTGGTTCGTGCGCCATGCGCCGTTCATCAATACCATCCGCCGCCACCACACTGCGCACCACAATTACGGGATCATGATGAGCCGCAACATGAACCTCACCTTTCCGATCGCCGACTGGCTGATGGGCACGAGTGACGTGGACCGGGGCCTCCTCGGTACGCTCTTCAACGGCTATAACGAACAGTACGTCCGCGCCGAGCTCAAGCCGACGATCGAGCGTTTCCGCCGACCCGACGCGCCGGTCACGATCGACGGACCGATCCATGCCTAAGCTCCTGTCGCAGGGTG
>C688J18823_10002103_pt1 | contig 12449 bp, 6 predicted proteins | sample HopSoiMetagenom1_FD_18823 | JGI IMG/M metagenome (IMG submission 18823)
GGCAATGATGGAGTCCGGATCGACCAACGACGGATCGATTGGTCGCATGGCTGCCACCGCGGCGTCCGCTTCATCAGTATGATCGAGGAGTTCTTTGGGAAACTGCATGGCCCACGGCAGTTGAGCCACGCGTCCGTAAAGCTCACCGTTGATGAAGTTCGCGCAGCGGCCAAAGAACAGGCCGATCGGCGCGGCTACTACCAGATTATCGCCCAGGTTCAGCCACGAAAGTTTGTGCCGGTAGGAGTAATAAAGCGCGAAGAAAAAAATACCCATTATGCCGCCATGGCTCGACATCCCGCCTTCCCACACCTGAAGTATTGAGATTGGATGCCGAAGCATCTCCGGCTTGTACAACAGGACATAGCCAAGCCGTCCTCCAAGAATCACGCCGCACAGAGCGCAGCCGGTGATGAAGTCAGCGACTCTGTTTACGGGCAGGTCGCAATAGCCGCGGCGGGATAGATATCGAAGCACAAGAAAACCGGAAAGGAAGGCGAGCACGTAAGCCATTCCGTACCAGCGCGGCCCGATCGTGCTGGTGATATGGAAAATGAAAGGATCGAAATGGTGAACGTAATACCCGGGCACGTGGCGATCTTCCTCGATGCGGGGGCAAATCGCAATCTGTCGTGCGGGCGGCTTAGGTTCAGGCGCCGCTCGAGCTTACGATGCAACGTTCTCACCAAACGACCGCTTCCCAGCCTCCAGAGCGTTGCTATGTCATCCCGAGCGCAGTCGAGGGACCTCGCAAATGCGGCACCCATCACACAAGTTGGAGCGGTCCTTCGACTGCGCACAGGATGACAATCTACGGGTCTTGGTTTCTGCGTGAACAACGTGAGCCACCGCAGTCGTGGCATTAACCGCTGGCAATGCCACTTTTCGATAGATGCCCGAACTGATGAGTCGGGCTAACTAAGCGCGCTGGACCACTTCTTCCGACGGAGTCGTCGCAGGATCCTGAGCAGTCATTTTTTTACCGCGCTTAACCGGCTTCAAAACTTCACGAAGAAACGGCGCGGTTCGGCTTTTTGAACTGCGTGCCACTTCTTCCGGGGTGCCGGCCGCAACAATCTCGCCGCCATCGGCTCCGGCTTCCGGCCCGATATCTACGATGTAATCGGCTTCGGCAATCACGCTGAGATTGTGCTCGATGACGATCACGGTGTTGCCTTCGTCGACAAGCCGATGAAGCACATTGAGAAGCAATTCCACATCAGCCATGTGCAACCCAATTGTCGGCTCTTCGAGCAGGTACAGAGTCGAACCAGGTTTGCGCATCTTGCGGATCTGCTCGTTCTGAGCGCGACCGACTCCGCGCTTGAGCTGAGTCACCAGCTTTAGGCGCTGCGCTTCACCTCCGCTCAGCGTGGGACTCGGTTGTCCAAGTTTCAGATAACCAAGACCGGTATCGACTAACAACGAAAGTGGTCGGGCGATCTTCGGATGATGAGTAAAAAATGTCGCAGCTTCTTCAACGGTCATGTCCATCACGTCTCCGATGGATTTGTCGTTGTAGAGCACCTCAAGTGTTTGCGGATTGTAACGTTTCCCGCCGCAATCTTCGCAGGGCACGTATGTGCTCGGCAGGAAATTCATCTCCAGCTTGATCACACCCTGACCTTTGCACGTCTCGCACCGGCCACCTTCGGCATTGAACGAGAAACGGCTTCCCGAGTAGCCGCGCATTCGGGAGACGGGCAGCTGGGCGTAAAGGTTCCGAACCTCGTCGAATACCTTGATGTAGGTCCCCGGCGTCGATCGCGAAGTTTTGCCGATTGGCGATTGATCCACTTCGTAGACCGCTTCGATTTCACTGGCGCCGCCGATTAATTTGAAAAGGTCGCCATTACCACGACGCTTTTTGTCTTCGAGTTCATCGCGAACGGCCGGCCACAATACTTCGTGCATCAAAGTTGATTTGCCCGAACCGGAAATGCCAGTGATCACGGTTAAACGGCCGATGGGGAATCGAACATCGACGTTTTTGAGGTTATTTGCGGTGGCACCGTGAATCTCGATCCATTGCTCTACAGCTGCCAAGCTGCGACGTGAATCCCGGATCGGATGGCATAACGGTTTCTGCAGACAGCGCCCGGTTTCCGAGTTCCTCGCGTTTTTGATCTGTTGCAACGTTCCGGTGGCGACCACTTCGCCTCCGTGAATACCAGCGCGCGGCCCCAGATCGATGATGTGATCCGCGCGACGCATCGTTTCGTCGTCATGCTCGACCACGACCAGCGAATTTCCTTTGTCCTTCAGGGCAGCCAGCGTGTCGAGCAGCCGAACATTATCGCGCGGATGCAAACCGATGGTCGGTTCATCCAGAACGTACAGCACACCGCGGAGATTTGAGCCTAACTGCGCCGCAAGCCGGATTCGCTGCGATTCACCACCGCTCAATGTTTTGGCGGATCGTCCCAGTGCCAGGTAGCCGAGGCCGACGTTCTGCATAAATCGAAGCCGCTGCTGGATCTCGGGGATCAGATCGGCTGCGATCGTTTGCTGGGTTCCGCGAAACTTCAGTTTATCGACGGCGGTCGCTGCCTCGCCGGCGGATAAGCTCGTGACCTGATCGATGGTTAGGCCCTGCACCCGGACATGGCGGGCAATCGCATTCAATCGTGATCCGTGACAGTCGGGACATTGGTGCGCTTCGCTGTCGTCGATCCATTCCGACTCGCGTTCGGCGGCAAGCTCTGTTTCCAGAACGGAACCCCCGTCATCCGTTTCGCCGGTTTGGAGTTGCTGGTTGAAGATCTCCCCGAAACCGCCGCATGCTTCGCAGGCTCCATGGGGCGAGTTAAAGGAGAACAGTCGCGGGTCCAGCTCCTCGAACGCCCGGCCGCAGCCGGGGCAGCTCATTTCCGTGCTCATCACGGTAACGCGATTACTTGTATCGAGTAGATGCGCAGTTCCTCTGCCGATGTCGAGGGCCCGCTGCACCAGGTTTCGCGCTTTCAGAATGCGTTTTGCGTCAATAACCCCCGCGACAACATCAATGGTGTGTTCCTTGAATCGCTCGAGCTTCCGAAAATGTGAGACAGGCACCAGGACGCCGTCCACGTAAAGAGTGTCAAATCCCTGGCGCTCGGCCCAACGAGCGACGTCAGTGTGGAAGCCTTTTCGAGCTTTCACTAACGGCGCCAGTACCTTCAACGCGCCCCGTCGAGCGGCCGCTTCCACTTCTTTAACGATCGCAGCGACACTTTGCTTTTCGACCGGCAAATCGCATTCCGGGCAGAACTGCGTTCCGGTTTTCGCAAACAGCAGCCGGAGAAAATGGTAAACCTCAGTTACCGTTGCGACGGTCGACTTGCCGCCTCCACGCGTGACTCGTTGCTCGATGGCGACGCTCGGCGGCAGGCCGTCCACTAAATCGACGTCCGGTTTTTCGAGCTGCTCCACAAACTGCCGAGCGTAGGGGGACATGCTGTCGAGGAAGCGGCGTTGGCCCTCGGCGAAAAGGATATCGAAAGCGAGGGTGGATTTGCCGGAGCCGCTGAGCCCCGTGATCACCACCATTTGATCGCGCGGAATGCTAACATCGATGTTCTTCAGGTTGTGCTCACGCGCGCCATGAATTGTAATCGCGCCGTTAGGCTGTTTCCGGTAGCGAGGTGAAGTTTCGGCGGCACGCAGCAGCTCCCATTCAGCCGGACTGTGCCCGTTCGAAGGCTTAGACAGTTCGGACGATCGCTTCTTGCTGGGCAGGATGCGGAGGGCTTCACGTGGGGAACGTCCGCTCGGCAGCACATTGCGCAGAAACCGGCCGGTGTGCGATGTCTCATCCTTTGCCACCTGTTCCGGAGTTCCCGAAACGACCAGTTCACCGCCTTCATCACCAGCTTCCGGTCCAAGGTCGATGATCCAGTCGGCGGATTTGATGACTTCGAGGTTGTGCTCGATGACGAGAATCGAATGGCCCTGATCCACCAATCGATGAAACAGCAGCAGCAGCATAGCGACGTCGTCGAAGTGAAGACCGGTCGTGGGTTCGTCGAAGATGAACAGGTTGCCGCCGGCCGAGCCGCCATTGTTCGCCACCTTATGCATTTCAGCCAGGTGACCCACCAGCTTCAGCCGCTGAGCTTCGCCGCCCGAAAGGGTGTTTAGCGGCTGGCCAAGCCGAAGATAACCGAGACCCACTTCATCCAACACATCGAGCGGGTTGGATAACGTCTTCTGTTCGCCGATCTGCGCGAAAAATTGGATCGCCTCGCTCACCGTGAGCTGCAGCACATCATGGATCGACTTGTCGTGGACGGTGACTTTCAGCACATGCGGCTGAAAGCGCGTGCCCTCGCATTCGGCGCACCGCACATAGAGATCGCTGAGGAACTGCATCTCGATTTTTTCGAATCCGGTTCCACAACAACGCTCGCATCGACCTGAGCCGGAATTGAACGAGAACGCGCTGGCAGTCAGCCCCTGAGACATTGCCTCTGGCTGAGCGGCGAATAATTCGCGAATCCGGTCGTAAAGACCCAGGTATAATACTGGCGTTGATCGCGGAGTTCGGGCGAGCGGCGATTGATCCACCATGATGAGATCACCTATGCGATGTGCGCCCGTCACCGAGCGGCAGGCGCCCGGTTCCTGATCGGACGATTCGCCTTTCGCACGCAGCAGGTGGCGATACAGCACATCATGGATCAGAGTCGATTTCCCAGAGCCGGACACACCAGTAACGCAAGTCAGAACGCCTAACGGTACTTCGACGTCGATGTTGTTCAGGTTGTGTTCGCGCGCGCCGGTGATCCGAATTGCCGCTCCCGATTTCCGGCGCTTTTTCGGGACGGGAATCGATTTGGTGCCGGTGAGATATTGGCGCGTCAGCGAAGCGCCGGTCGGTTGCTTCTGACCCAGCAGGCTATCAAGAGGTCCGCTGAATACGAGTTCGCCACCGCGCTCGCCCCGCCCCGGACCAATGTCGATCAGGTTATCCGCAGATCTAATGATCTGCTCTTCGTGTTCTACCACCAGTAAGGTATTTCCCTTGTCACGCAGGTCGTGCATGACCTGAACCAGTCGCCCCACATCACGCGGATGTAATCCGACGCTTGGCTCGTCCATCACGAACAACGTGTTTACTAATGATGCGCCGAGGCAGGTGGTAAGGTTAACGCGCTGCACCTCGCCGCCGCTCAGCGTGCGAGTGGATCGGTCCAGCGTCAGGTAGCCGAGCCCGACCTGACATAAATAGTGAAGCCTTGCGCAGATCTCGGCTCGCAACATCTCACCAGCGGCATCGTTAGGCGGGATGTCGACCCCTTTTACAACGTCTTGCGCCTCGGAGATTGAAAGCGCCGCGAATTGAGGCAAAGTTAAGGTATCGCTGGAAGGCGCCGCGGCATTCGCGCCGTTTTGGCCACGCAATGACGCGCGCCTCTCCAGCCTGTAATTCAGAGTCTCAGGCTGGTACCGGCCACCGTTGCAGCTCGGGCAGGTCGTGTAAGCTCGGTATCGGCTGAGCAACACCCGCACATGCATTTTGTAGGTGTTCCCTTCAAGCCAGCGGAAAAATCCCCTGACGCCGTACCATCGATCGTCGTCATAGTCTTCTTCTCCATCATCGGTCCGGCCCTCGCCTTTAATCACGAAGTCCTGATCCGACTTCGGCAATTCCTCGAATGAAATGTCGACATCGATGTCTTCGCGGGCGCAGGCACGCAGCAGATCCTTTTGCGATTCTCCGAATTCCTGACCGCGAAATACCCGCACCACACCTTGTCGGATAGTGAGACTCCGGTCCGGAAGAGCTTTATGCAGGTCAATCGCAATCGTTCGACCGAACCCGCGGCATTCCGGACAGGCGCCTAACGGATTATTAAAGCTGAAAAGCCCGGTGCTCGGCGGTCGGATGTCGATATCGCAATGGGCGCAATGCCATCCGGTGGAGTACGGACATTCGTGGTGTTGCGTATCACCGGAGCGCCGGCCGCTGTCCGCCAGCGGAACAACGTTCAGTTTCCCTTTTCCGAACCCGAGCGCTGTCTCGATCGCTTCGGTCAGTCGGGCGCGATTTTCGTCACTGACGGTGATTCGGTCCTGAATCACCTGCACCCGCGCTCCCAACGTTTTGATTTTCGGCGCTTCGTCCACCCGCACGACCGCGTGATCTATCCAGATCCGCAGGTAGCCTTGTTGTTGCAGGAAATCGAAGAAGTCGCGTGGAACCGTTTTGGGCGGGACCCCGACCCAGAAGGTGATAAGGACAGTTTCCCCATTCAACGCGCGGCTGACATCGTCAGCGATGGATTTTGGCGTTTCCGGCCGAATTTCGCGGCCGCAGTTAGGGCAGAACGCCCGCGCGACCCTGGGCCAAAGCAGCTTCAAGTAATCATTAATCTCGGTCATCGTGCCGACCGTGGATCGCGAGGTCTTAACCGGATTTGACTGTTCGATGGCGATCGCTGGCGGGATGCCGCGAATGTCGTCAACCCGCGGCTTATCCATGCGATCGAGGAACTGCCGCATGTACGGGCTGAAAGTCTCTACGTAACGGCGCTGGCCTTCCGCGTAGATCGTTTCGAACGCGAGCGACGATTTACCGCTCCCGCTCGGGCCGGTGACGACGGTCAACTGGCCTAAGGGCAGATCGATATCGATGCCTTTGAGGTTGTTCTGTCGAGCGCCTCGAACCTCAACGCAGCCGCATTCAGCCGGCGCCGTAACGCATTCTTTCGGCTGTTTCGTGCTCTTCTTCGAACCCACTGGAGACAATCCCAGATTGCAGGGTGCGGCGCAAATTTTCGGCGGTGAAAAGAGGTGAAAATGAGTGCGGAAAGTAAGAATCCCGCAGAACTCTTGCTATGTCATCCCGAGCGAACTGGGATCGCGACGTGGGTGGAGCGCCGACCTCGCCCGTGCAGTGAACGTCACACGAGTAGGAGAGGTCCTTCGACTTCGCTCAGGATGACACCCTTCTTTCGAGTCGAATGGGTTTATGCGAAATCCGTCGCCTCATCGCGTTGAGATAAATAGGATTGCGTTTAAGCGCCCGTGCCGCGCAGCGAACGCATCGCTACTTAAAGCGCGCCGCAACCTGCTCGCGCTGCTTCTGCAAATCTTCCGGAATCACTCCACCTAACGATTCGTAAAACTTGCCGTGCTGCTCGAGTTCTTTCTGCCACTGCTCGTGATCGATCTCCAGCAGCTCGTCTACGCATTTATGATCGATGTCGAGTCCCTTCAGATCGAGATCATGGATTCCGGGCAACCAGCCGATCGGTGATTTGACCGCGCCGCCCGATCCTTCGCAGCGATCGATGATCCACTTCAGGACCCGCATGTTGTCCCCGAACCCCGGCCACAGAAATTTGCCGTCCTGGCCTTTTCGGAACCAGTTCACATTAAAGATCAGCGGTGGATTGGATAAGCGTTTCCCAATGTCAATCCAGTGCCGGAAATAATCGCCGATGTTGTAACCACAGAATGGCAACATTGCCATCGGATCCCGCCGCACCTGTCCGACCGCGCCGGTTGCGGCAGCGGTCGTTTCAGATGCCATCGTCGAGCCCAGATAGACACCATGGTTCCAGTCAAAGGCCTGGAAGACTAACGGCAGCGTATCGCTGCGTCTGCCGCCGAAAATGATAGCGCTGATCGGAACGCCTTCGCCTTTCTCCACGTCCTTATCCAAGGCCGGGTTGTTGCGCATTGGCGTGGCGAAGCGGCTGTTTGGATGTGCCGCCTTCTCTTTTGATTGCGGAGTCCAATCATTTCCCCGCCAATCAATCGCGTGTTGCGGCGGCGGGCCATCCTTGCCCTCCCACCACACGTCGTTGTCGTCCGTTAGGGCAACATTCGTGTAGAGTGTGTCGTGCGAGATCGATTTCATCGCATTCGGGTTCGATTTGTAACTCGTGCCCGGAACCACGCCGAAATAGCCATTCTCCGGATTCACCGCATACAGCCGTCCATCGCGGATCTGCATCCAGGCGATGTCATCGCCCACGGTGGTGATTTTCCAACCGTTAAACTGCGCCGGCGGAATCAGCATCGCGAAGTTCGTTTTGCCGCAGGCGCTCGGGAACGCACCGGCGACATAATGTTTGTGACCTTCCGGTGATTCAACGCCCAGGATGAGCATGTGCTCGGCGAGCCAGCCCTGTTTCCGCGCGAGATAGGAGCCGATGCGCAGAGCGAGACATTTCTTGCTCAGCAAAACGTTGCCGCCGTATCCGGAGCCGACTGAAATGATTTTGTTGTCCTGCGGAAAGTGGCAAATGAAGCGCCGATCCGGATTGATATCTAAAAGTGAGTGCACGCCGCGATTCCACTCAGCGTTTGTGTCGGAGCCTAACCGATCCACTGCCACTTTGCCCATCCGAGTCATGATTCGGATGCTGAGAACAACATAAATAGAGTCGGTGATTTCAAACCCCACCTTGGCCAGCGGCGAATTCGGTGGGCCCATGATGTAGGGAATCACGTAGAGAGTGCGTCCGCGCATCGCTCCGGCCAGCATGCCGTTTAACTTGGCATACATCTCACCCGGCTCGGTCCAGTTGTTGGTCGGCCCAGCTTCCTGTTTCGTCGGCGTGCAGATGAAAGTGAATTGCTCGACCCGCGCGACGTCGTTAGGATTAGAGCGATGCAGGTAGGACCCAGGAACCTTCTGCTGGTTCAGCTCGGTCACGACCCCGTGTTCCTCCGCTTGTTTGAGCAGAAACGCGTTCTCGCGGTCGGAGCCATCGCACCAGAACACGTTTTCTGGCTGCGTTAAGGACGCAACCTCCTTCACCCAATCGAGCACGGCCTGATTGTTCGGCTTCTGGTCTCCAACTCCGGCCGGAGGCGTGATGGCGGGTGCAATGTTCTTCATGATGCGCATCCCAGAATCGTCGCCGGTCCGAACCGCTGGCGCAGATCGACCACTCCTTCTGTCAGCTGAGACGTAATCTGACTGGCTCCGCGGGTTGTCCAAGCATTTTTTGCGCAGCGAACTTGGCTTGCGTCGGCGGAGCGGCAGCTGTTTATTCCTTTATGTTCGGAGTTACTACCTCCGATGATTACCGGCCGGTCGCCTGGATGGGACGCTATCCGGTGGATGTCACAACGATCCTGGTGATCGCGCACGTCGCAGCCATGATCGGCGGATGTCTGCTGGTCGCTTTTGGTGGCGGCGCGTTTTTCACGTGGCTGATGTTCGACAGCCAGGCCGTTCTTGGCAGTTACGCACTGCACCAGCTGGTGACGTATGCATTCGTTCACCCTCCCTCGGGAATTCTTTGGTTCGCGGTCGAGATGTACATGTTGTTCGTTTTCGGCCGGGAAGTGGAACGTTTTCTGGGGCGCAAAGCGTTCATCGCATTATATAGTGTGCTCGTTCTGGGCCCCAGTTTGTTGCTGACAGCGTGGGGCTTAAGCCAGCGCACCGGCTTCGCCGGATCGCAATATGTGCACCTCGGAGTGTTCGTCGCATTTGCGACCATTTACCCGCGGGTCGAACTGATGTTTCGCATCCTGGCGAAATGGGCCGCTGTCGTTTTCGTCGCGGCGTATTCACTGCAACTACTCGCCTATCACATCTGGTGGGAGCTCGGTATGCTCTGGCTCACCACCGCGGCCGCTTTCCTGTTTGTCGAATTGCGCGGCGCGGGGCCGGAGCTGGCGTGGGTGGCATATCTCAAAGGACTGATGCGGCCGAAGCCACGATTGCACGTGGTGCAGCGGTCCACCACCCGGCGAACTGTCGAGCCAGATGATGTTTACGCGTCCGTCGATCCTATCCTTGAAAAAATATCAAAGTCCGGCATCGGCAGCCTAACCGAAGGCGAACGGCGGCAGTTGGATCGGGCCCGAAAGCGTTTGTTGAAGGAGTCCTGATCGCGAGTTGGTCACGCTCCCTCCGGCGACGATGCGGAGCGTAGGATTTCGAGAAAAGCCTCAGGCGTAGTAGCCCGCAGCAATTCGCGCCGGACCACGTCGTTCCGGGCGATTCGCGCCAGCGCACCGACCGCCACGAGATAATCGCTAACCAGACGTTGCGGCACGCCAATCAGAAAAATAAAATTCGCGCGCGCCCCGTTGGAACCAAATGGAACACCGCTGGCTTTGCGGCCGATCGCGAGCTGAATCTTCTCGACGAGATCGGTCCGAGCGTGGGGAAACACTACTCCTGACTCCACCATGCTTGGATTTGATTGTTCACGCGCAATCACCTGTTCCGCGAATTTGTCCGGTTCGCTCAAATGCTCACTGGCCGCGAGTGCGGCGACCAGTTCGCGAATCGCAGTCTCCGCGGTGCGGGATCGCAGTCCCAGCTTTACATGCCTGGTATCGAGCAGATCGGCGAGCGCAATTGCCATCGGGTGAGGAATTGTTGGATTCTGCGGCGAAACCAGTTATCCAGTTAATCGACTAGCCGTGGCAACTGAAAACATGGTCCCGGGTTCGACCGAGGAAACGACGCTCTCGGTTCAACGCAGTCTTTACGATCCGGGCTACGTCAATGCCATGTCGCACTTTTACCGCGGCGAGCTCGGCCGAATCATGGTGTGGCGTCAGCGGTTGGATATTACGACCAACTGGGCCATTACCAGCAGCACCGCCATCATCACCATCGCATTTGCGAATCGCGAGGTGCCGCACATCATTTTCTTTTTCAACCTGTTGATCGTCTGGGTCATGCTCTGGATTGAGGCGCGTCGTTACCGGTTTTACGATGCGTTCCGGGCGCGCGTTCGCATGCTCGAGGCGCATTTCCTCGTTCCGATGGTTATGGAAAATCGCGAGCTGCTACATGGCGAATGGAAAAAACTGGTGTGCGAAGATCTGATTCTTCCCTGCTTCAAGATCAGCAAGCTGGAAGCGATTGGCCGTAGATTGAAACGCAATTACGCGTTCATTTTCATCCTGATCATGGTGGCTTGGGTGACGAAGATTTTCCTGCACGCTCCGATGGCGATGAATAGTGTGTCCTCGTTTTACCATGCGCTGCGGGTTGGGCACATTCCCTCATGGCTGATTGCCTTCGTCTTTATCTCGACCGCAGTCAGCGTGATTGGCATCACCTTTTACGTGAGTAAAAAAACGTCTGGCGAAATCTCCGAGTTCGGCACCCACCGCTCGCTCTGGCGGATCTGAAGCAGTTGATAGTTGCGGGTTGATAGTTGAGAGGAAGCGGGTGGTGGATTCCTCTTTCTCACGCGCGTCAGCCGAGTTTGTCCGGCTGTGTGAAATCGTGGCAAGATTGCGGGCACCGGGCGGGTGTCCGTGGGACCGCGAGCAGACTAACGAGTCTATTCTTCCCCAGCTGATTGAAGAAGCCTACGAGCTGGTCGGCGCCGTGCGCGCAAACGATCAGGAAAACTTCCGAGAAGAACTCGGCGACGTTCTGCTGCACATCGTGATGCACTCGGAGATCGCAGCCGAGGCTGGACGATTCGATATCGCGGATGTTCTAAAGGAGGTCTCGGACAAATTGGTGCGACGTCATCCTCACGTCTTTGGAGACAGCAAAGCAACGGACAGCCGCGCAGTGGTGAAGCAGTGGGAGCGGATCAAGCACGAAGAAAAAGGGGTCGATACGCATTACCTGGCAAGCCTACCCGCGGCCCTGCCGGCGCTCGTTCGCGCGCAGAAAGCCCAGAAGAAAGTGGCGCGAGTGAATTTCGATTGGGCGCATCTCAGCGATGTGATCGCAAAGGTGGATGAAGAACTTCAGGAAACGAAAGATGCGATCGAACAACAGAGTCGCTCTGGTTCTACTGCCGGCCCGTCAACCCAGGCGTCATCAAGCGAAGTCGAAGATGAGTTGGGTGACCTGTTGTTTGCCGTCGTCAATCTCGCGCGCAAGTGCGGTATTGATGCCGAATCGGCCCTGCAAGCCGCCACTGACAAGTTTCGCAACCGTTTTAACAGAGTGGAAGATGAGGTGAAGGCGCGGGGCAAACATTTGGGAGAAGCGGGTTTGGATGAGTTAGATGCGATTTGGGAAAAGGTAAAAAAGCAGAAGTAAACGCCGAACGCCCAACGCTGAATGGCAGAAGGCGCGCTCTGGAGTGGACGTTGTGTGTTTGCGTAAGCTCGGTCTTTCGCCATATTCCCCGTCCCGATGTCGATCCTCATCACAATCCTATTAGGCCTTTGGATGCTTGTGGCCCTGCTCATGATGCTTGTCATTCTGATGCAGCGTCCGAAAAGCGAAGGGTTGGGAGCGGCATTTGGGGGTGCGATGACCGAGAATCTATTCGGCGCGCAGACGACGAATGTGCTGGTGAAGTTTACCGCCTGGCTCGCCGGCGTTTTCTTCATAATCACGTTCGCTCTTTCGGTTTTATACGCCCACCGAAGCATGGGCGGCAGTTCGTTGAGCCGCGAACTCAAGAAAACTTCGGGCGCGCCACTCAGCGCTCCTGCCGGTTCACCGGCAGCCGGTACTGCTGTAGCGAAATCATCCCCCGCCGGTTCGCCGGAAACGTCAGCCTCACCGGCAG
>C688J18823_10002105_pt1 | contig 12446 bp, 15 predicted proteins | sample HopSoiMetagenom1_FD_18823 | JGI IMG/M metagenome (IMG submission 18823)
TCTTCGGCATCTTCTGCATCGGCGTGATCGGCTTGGTCTCGGATCTGCTGTTCAAATGGGCCAACCAGCGGCTCTATCCATGGGCCTTCTGAGCGTCGAAGGCATCTCGCACCGCTTTCCCGGCATGCGCGGCGGCTCGCCGACGCAAGCGCTGGCGCCCACCGATCTCGAAGTCGAGGAGAACGACTTCATCGCGATCCTCGGTCCTTCCGGATGCGGAAAATCCACCCTGCTGCGCATCGTTGCCGGCCTCGAGAGTCCGACCACTGGCCGCGTGACGATCGACGGTCGGTCGGTCAGCGCTCCCGGCCCGGATCGAGGCATGGTGTTCCAGTCGTACACGCTCTTCCCGTGGCTCACGGTCGAGCAGAACATCCTCTTCGGCGCGCGTGCTACGCCCGGGCGCGCGACGCAGCTCATCGCCAGCGTCGGGCTGCGCGGTTTCGAGAAGCACTATCCGAAGATGCTCTCCGGCGGCATGCAGCAGCGCACGGCGCTCGCGCGCGCCTTGGCGAACGACCCTCGCATCCTGCTCCTCGACGAGCCCTTCGGCGCGCTCGACAACCAGACGCGGGCATTGATGCAAGAGCTGCTGCTCGGCATCTGGGAAGCGGATCGCAAGACCGTCCTTTTCGTCACGCACGACATCGACGAGGCAATCTTTATGGCGAACCGCGTGGTGGTGCTCTCCGCTCGACCCGGGCGAGTCAAGGCCGACGTAAAGATCGACCTGCCGCATCCGCGCCACTACACGATGAAGACCACGCCGCAGTTCTCGGCGTACAAGGCGCAGCTCACCGAAGAGATTCGCATGGAGGCGATGAAAGCGGTGGAGATGCAGCAGCCATAACGGTAACCTCCGGCCGATGAAGCTGATCATTACCCTCGCGCTGGCCGTAGCTGTCTTCAACGCGGACGCGAAGCCCTTTCGCTGGGCAAGCCAGGGCGATCCGCAGACCATCGACCCGCACTCGCAAAATGAACTCCTGACGAACAGCATCAACGGCCAGATGTACGAGACACTGGTCAATCGCGGCCCGAAGCTCGAGATCGTGCCCACGCTTGCTACCGAGTGGAAGCAGGTCGACCCGGTCACCTGGCGTTTCGTCCTGCGCAGAGGCGTCAAGTTCCACGACGGCACGCCTTTCACGGCCGACGACGTCGTCTTCTCCTTCCAGCGCGCCGCCGAGCCGAGCTCGCAGATCCGCGTCTACGCCGCTGCCATGGGCAAGGCGCGCAAGCTGGACGAGGGCACCGTGGAGTTCAAGCTGCCCGAGCCGAATCCGATCATGCTGGAGCACGCGACGCTTGTGCAGATCATGAGCCGCAGCTGGTGCGAGAAGAACAAGGTCAACAAGCCGCTCGACTTCTCGAAAAAGGAGGAGTCGTACGCATCGACGCACGCCAACGGCACCGGGCCGTACCTGCTCAAGTCGCGCCAGCCCGACGTGAAGACCGTCATGGTGCGAAACCCGAACTGGTGGGGAAAGCCGCAGGGCAACGTCGAGGAGGTCACTTACCTCTCGATCAAGTCCGACGCCACCCGTGTTTCGGCTCTCATCGCGGGCAACATAGACCTGGTGATCGACCCGCCGCCGCAGGATGTGGCGCGCCTGCGCAAGCAGCCGGGGCTGAGCGTGATCGACGGCGTCGAGAACCGCATCGTGTTTTTCGGTTTCGACCAGCACCGCGACGAGCTGCTCTACGCCGACGTGAAGGGCAAAAACCCATTCAAAGACAAGCGAGTGCGCGAAGCGGTGTACCAGGCGATCGACGTCGAGGCGCTGCGGCGCGTGACGATGCGAGGCCAGTCGCTGCCCACCGGAAGCATCACGCCCTCGCCGCTCGGCTCGACGCCCGAGGCGGAAAAGCGCCTGCCGTACGATCCGAACCGGGCGAAGCAGCTCCTCGCCGAGGCCGGCTACCCGAGCGGCTTCGGCTTCACGCTGGATTGCCCGAACAACCGGTACATCAACGACGAGCAGATCTGCATCGCGGTGGCCGGCATGCTGGCCAAGATCGGCCTGCGGGTGAGGGTCAACGCACAGCCGCGGGCGATCTACTTCGCCCGCATGCAGAAGCGGGACACGAGCATGTACATGCTCGGCTGGGGCGGGGCGATCACCGATGCCCAGACGACCTTGGTGCCGGTCCTGCATAGCCCGAACGCCAAGGGCGACGGCGACTTCAATTGGGGCGGTTACGTCAACAAGAAGCTCGACCAGCTGATCGATGCGGCGCGGGTGGAGAACGATCAGGGCAAGCGGAAAAAGCTGGTCGCCGACGCGCTCGGCGAACACAACGCGCAGATCCACCACGTCCCGCTCCACCGGCAGGTGATTCCCTGGGCGATGCGGCAGAACGTGCGCGTGGTTCACCGCGCCGACAACTGGGTGGAGACGAACTGGGTGCAGATCGACTAGCTCGAGCGTTTTTTCGCGACCGAAACGAAAATCCTGTAAACTCCTCCATCCCTACACGCGCTGGGTAAATGGCAAAGTATGTCTTCGTAACAGGCGGTGTAGTCTCCTCCCTGGGCAAGGGAATCGCCGCCGCGTCTCTCGCCGCGATCCTCGAATCGCGCAGCATCCGCGTCACCAACATCAAGCTCGATCCGTACATCAACGTCGATCCTGGGACGATGTCGCCGTTCCAGCACGGCGAGGTGTTCGTGACGGAGGACGGAGCCGAGACCGACCTGGACCTGGGCCACTACGAGCGGTTCCAGAGCTCGAAGATGCGTCGCTGGAACAACTTCACCACCGGCCAGATCTACGAGTCGGTGATCAAGAAGGAGCGCCGCGGCGACTACCTCGGCGGCACGGTCCAGGTGATCCCGCACATCACCGACGAGATCAAGGCCTTCATCAAGCGCGGCGCGGGCGATGCCGACGTCGCCATCGTGGAGTCGGCGGCACGGTGGGCGACATCGAGTCGCTTCCTTTCCTGGAGGCGATCCGGCAGCTCGGCCTCGAGATCGGACGCAACAACGCCTGCTACCTGCACCTCACGCTCGTCCCGTACATCGCGGCCGCGGGCGAAATCAAGACGAAGCCCACTCAGCACTCGGTGAAGGAGCTGCGCGAGATCGGCATCCAGCCCGACGCCATCGTGTGCCGCACCCTGCAGCCGCTGCCCGAGGAAGAAAGACGGAAAATCGCGCTCTTTTGTAACGTACAAAAAGAAGCCGTGGTCTCGGCCTGGGACGTGGACTCGATCTACAAGGTCCCGATGATGCTGCACGAGCAGATGCTCGACGAGATCGTCTGCCACAAGCTGCAGATCCTCGCGCGCGCCGCGGACCTCGCCCCCTGGCGCAAGATCGTGCACGCGCAGCAGCACCCCGAGCACGAGGTCGACATCGCGTTCGTCGGCAAGTACGTCGATCTGCAGGACTCGTACAAGTCGCTCAACGAGGCACTGCGCCACGCCGGCGTGCACACCCACTCGAAGGTGAACATCCATTACGTGGATTCGGAGGCGCTGGAGAAGGACGGCCTCGCGTCGTTGGAAAAGATGGATGCGATCCTCGTACCCGGCGGTTTCGGCAAGCGCGGCACCGAGGGCAAGATGCGGGCGATTCGGTATGCGCGCGAGAATGGCATTCCGTACCTTGGCATCTGCCTGGGCATGCAGCTCGCGACCATCGAGTTCGCGCGCAACGTGTGCGGGCTCGGCGGTGCGAACAGCACGGAATTCGATGCCGAGACCCCGCACCCGGTCGTTGCGCTCATCACCGAATGGCTCGACCGCACCGGCCAAATCGAAAAGCGCACGGAAAAGTCCGATCTCGGCGGCACCATGCGCCTGGGCTCGCAAAAGTGTCCGGTCGAGCCGAACACCATGGCGGCGTCGATCTACGGCGCGGAAGTCAACGAGCGCCACCGGCACCGCTATGAAGTGAACAACATCTACGTGCCGCAGCTCGAGGCGAAGGGCTACAAGGTGTCGGCGCGCACGCCGAGCGAGAACCTGCCCGAGATGATGGAGCTGCCCGGGCACCCGTTCTTCATGGGCGTGCAGTTCCACCCCGAGTTCACCTCCACGCCGCGCGAGGGGCATCCGCTCTTCAAGGCGTTCCTGCAGGCTGCGCTGCGCCAGCGCGCGCGCGCGCAGCGTCCGGGCGGGACGCTTTCCGTAGTCGCAGCGTGAAGATCTGCGGATTCGACGTCGGCCTCGACAGGCCGCTATTCCTCATTGCCGGGCCCGACACGCTGGAATCCGAACAGCTCTGCCTCGACGTGGCGGGCGAGCTGAAGGAGCACACCAGCAAGCTCGGCATCCCGTACATCTTCAAGGGTTCCTTCGACAAGGCGAACCGCACTTCGGGCAAGAGCTACCGCGGGCCCGGCATGGAAGAGGGCCTTCGCCTGCTCGCGACGGTGAAAAAGCAGATCGGCGTGCCGGTGCTCACCGATGTGCACGAGGACACGCCGTTGGCGGAGGTGGCGGCGGTGGTGGACGTCATGCAGACGCCCGCCTTCCTCTGCCGGCAGACGAATTTCATCCGCAGCGCCGCGCAACAGGGCAAGCCGCTCAACATCAAGAAGGGCCAGTTCCTCTCGCCCTGGGAAATGAAGAACGTGGTGGAGAAGGCGGCGAGCACCGGCAACAAGCAGCTTCTCGTCTGCGAGCGCGGCTTCAGCTTCGGCTACAACAACCTGGTCGTCGACATGCGCGGCCTCGCTGCGATGCGCGACACCGGCTTCCCCGTGGTGTTCGATGCCACGCATTCGGTGCAGCTTCCCGGCGGGCAGGGCACCGCCTCCGGCGGGCAGCGCGAGTTCATCCCGGTGCTCGCGCGCGCGGCGGTTGCGGCCGGTGTATCCGGCGTGTTCATGGAGACCCATCCGAAGCCGGATGAGGCGCTCTGCGACGGGCCGAACTCCTGGCCGCTCGCCATGATGAAAGAGCTGCTCGAAACGCTGGTCGAACTGGACAGAACCGTCAAGAAGAGAGGCTTTGCCGAGATGAAAGTGAAAGCATGAGCTCTATCGTCGACATAGTCGCCCGTGAAATCCTCGATTCGCGGGGCAATCCGACGCTGGAAGCCGACGTGCTGCTCGAGTCGGGGGTGATGGGCCGTGCGGCGGTGCCTTCCGGCGCCTCGACCGGCAGCCGTGAGGCGATCGAGCTGCGCGACGGCGATAAGCGCCGCTATGGCGGCAAGGGCGTGCTGAAGGCCGTCGAAGCCGTCAACACCGAAATTTCGGAAGCGGTCGTCGGACTCGACGCGTCGGAGCAGGCCTTCATCGACAAGACACTGATCGATCTTGATGGTACGGAGAACAAGTCGCGCGTCGGCGCGAACGCGACGCTCGCGGTTTCGATGGCTGCCGCAAAGGCGGCGGCGGAAGAGTCGGGCCTACCGCTCTATCGATACTTCGGCGGGTCGGGACCCATGAAGATGCCGGTGCCGATGATGAACGTCATCAACGGCGGCGCGCACGCCAACAACCGGCTCGACATGCAGGAGATGATGATCGTGCCGGTCGGACCGCAATCCTTCCGCGAGGCGTTGCGCTGTGGCGCCGAGATTTTCCAGGCGCTCAAAAAACTGATCGACTCGAAAGGCATGCCGACCGCCGTAGGCGACGAAGGCGGCTTCGCTCCGGACATCGCGAGCCACGCTGCGGCGCTGGATCTTCTGGTCCAGGCGATCGGCGACGCCGGATACACGGCCGGCCAGGACGTGATGCTAGCGCTCGACTGCGCGGCCTCGGAGTTCTATAGCGACGGTCGATACAACCTCGAGTCCGAGGGCAAGCGCCTGAGTTCCGCGGAGTTCGCTTCCTACCTCGACGATCTCGCGAGCCGCTATCCGATCGTTTCCATCGAGGACGGCATGGCCGAGAACGACTGGGAGGGGTGGAAGGTGCTCACCGCCAAGCTCGGCAAGCGCGTCCAGCTCGTCGGCGACGACCTCTTCGTCACCAATCCGCGCATCCTGCGCGAAGGCATCGAGCGCGGCGTGGCGAACGCGATCCTCATCAAGGTGAACCAGATCGGCACGCTAACGGAAACGTTCGAGGCGATCGAGATGGCGAAGCGCGCGGGCTACGGCACCGTGATCTCGCACCGCTCCGGCGAGACCGAGGACACCACGATCGCCGACATTGCCGTCGGCACCAACGCGCTGCAGATCAAGACCGGATCGTTGTCGCGCTCCGACCGCATCGCCAAGTACAACCAGCTCCTTCGCATCGAGGAAGACCTCGGCGATTCGGTGCGCTATCCCGGTCGCGAGATCCTGCGCCAGCCGCGATGAGAGCCCTGGCGATCATCCTCGGCGCGCTGATCCTGCTGATCCAGTATCCGCTGTGGTTCGGCAAGGGCGGGTGGCTGCGCGCCTGGGAGGTCGATCGCCAGGTGGGCACGGAGAAGCAGAAGAACGCGGAGCTCGAAGCGCGCAACGCCCACCTCGGCGCCGAGGTGCGCGATCTCAAGACAGGCACCGAGGCGATCGAGGAGCGTGCCCGCCAGGAGCTCGGCATGGTGAAGCCCGACGAGATCTTCTACCAGTACCGCGACCCCGCCGCCCCGCCGAAAAAGTAGCCGGGGCTACCAGCCGTTCGAGTTGTAAGGGAACGGCGGCCCGGCCTGGGGCCGCTGCGGATTCTGCATGTCCGGCGCCACGCCCGACCCGGCAGTTGCGCACGCCGCGAGCGCGAGGAGCAGGGCGCAGGCGAAGAGCTTCACGGGCACCACGGCGAGTTATACGGGAATGGCGGGCCGGCCTGCGGCGCCTGCGGATTCATCATGTCGGGCGCGGTTCCACCGGTCGCCCCGCAAGCGGCGAGTGCCAGAAGAAAGACAGCTGCAAGCATTCGGGATACGGGCATAGGGACCTCCTATGCGGCGAACACGTGGGCGCGCGAGTTGTTCCGCTAGCGGCGAAAAAGCGCGTAAACGGTGAGGGCGCGAGAGGCGACATCGAAAAGCTTGCGCGAGCCGAAAAGGACGATCGCGACCCCTAGCGCGGCTAGCGGTATTGGATAACGCCGCACGTGCGAGAGCAGGCGGTCGGCACTGGTCGCTTTCTGCACCAGCGGCTCGGCGGCGGCGATGATCGCGGCGCGCTGCTGAGCGGACTGGGCGAGAAGCGCCTGCCGCCGTTCGCTGAGCGGCCGGCTCATGGCTTCAGCGCCGTAAGATCGTGCCGCAGCTCGCTCAACGTTGCGTCGAACGGTCGGGGCTTCAGGCCCGCCAGGCGGCGCACGCGCCACGCGGTTAGGCAGGACAAAGCGAGGAAGAAGAGCGCCACGCCCACGGTCACCGGCAACCGCTTCGCCTCGTCCACGCTGAGGATGATCGCCACGGCGCCGAAGGCGAGGCCGGTGGCGCCGAACATCACCGCGGCGAGACCGCCGATGATCGCGGCGGCAAGCCGCGTCAGCTCCTCGCGCAGCTCCGTGCTGAAGAGCTCGAAGCGCGTACGGCCGAGATCGAGAAGGCCCGCCAGCACATTGCGGGCCGACTCGAGGAGGCCCGCGCTCATTTGCGGCTCAGCAGGATGCCGGCCACCAGGCCGACGGCGGCGGCGATGCCGACGGCCGCCCACGGATTTGCGCGCACCTGGCTGTCGAGCTCCGCGCCCGCGCCCTTCAGGTGCTCGCGCGCCATGCGCAGCGACTCCTCGGCGCGCGCGCGCACTTCGTCGACGCGGGGGCCGGCCTGATCGGCCGTCGCCCGCAGGAGCTCCTCGGCGTCCGCGATCACCGCGCGCAAGTCGTTCATGAAGTTGCTAGTGGCATCCATATGGTTCCTCCCGAATAGAACGCTTCGATCGTACGCGCCTGGCGCGGCCGCAGCCATGGGACCAAGGGTCAATCCCCTGTCTTATACTAGGCGCAGGAGGCGAGCCATGAAACTTTCCAGCGAGCAGACGTCCCAGTTCGAGCGCGACGGCTACCTCTTCTTCCCGTCGCTGTTTACCCCGCCGAGATCAAGGCGCTGACCGACGAGGTGCCCGCGCTCTACGCGCAGCGCCGGCCCGAGAACGTGCGCGAGAAGACCGGCGACGTGGTGCGCACCAATTTCGCCGCGCACCTGTACAGCTATCCCTTCGCCAAGCTCGCGCGCCATCCGCGCATGGTCGAGCCGATCCAGCAGATTTTTGGCGAATCAGTCTACATGCACCAGTTCAAGATCAACGGCAAGCAGGCCTTCGACGGCGATGTCTGGCAGTGGCACCAGGACTACGGCACCTGGCGCGCCGATGACCAGATGCCGGAAGCGCGCGCGATGAACGTCGCGATCTTCCTGGACGAGGTGAACGAGTTCAACGGGCCGCTGATGTTCATCCCGGGCAGCCACCAGCTCGGCGTGCTGGATGCGCAGCATGACGTCAGCACCACCAGCTATCCGCTGTGGACCATCAACCATGACACCATCACCAAGCTCGTCGAGCGCGGCGGCATCGTGGCGCCGAAGGGACCGCGCGGATCGATGATCCTGTTCCACGGCTGCCTGGTGCACGCCTCCACTTCCAATCTTTCGCCATGGAACCGCGTGAGCGTATACCTCTCGCTCTGCGCCGTATCGAACCACATCCGCCGCTTCAAGCGCCCCGGCTACATCGCGCATCGCGACTTCAAGCCGATCCAGTGCCTGCCCGACGATTGCTTGCTCAAGCATTACGACGTGCCGCTTCCCTGGAAGGACGGCACACCCGCCGAAGAGCTGCAAGGTTCTCTGAAAGCCGCCTAGATAAAAATGGGGTCAGAGCAATTTTCCTGTAACTACTAATGAGCGTAGGTGTTACAGGTAAATTGCTCTGACCCCTTTTCCAACCGATATGAACCTTTACGCCAAACTCCAGCAAAGACAAGAAAATCCGCTGCGCATTGGCCTGATAGGCGCGGGCAAGTTCGCCGCCATGTACCTCGCGCAGGTGCCGAGGACGCCGGGCATCCACCTCGTCGGCATCGCCGACCTTGCACCCGCCAACGCCAAGGCCAATCTCGAGCGCGTGGGCTGGAAGCCGGCGGTGTTTTCGGCGCCGACGCTCGACGCGGCGCTCAAGCACCATACGACGCACCTCGGCGACGACTGGCGCAAGCTCGTGTCGCATCCCGAGATCGACATCATCATCGAGGCGACCGGCAATCCGATCGCCGCGGTCGAGCACGCGCTCGCCGCCTTCGAGCACGGCAAGCACGTGGTGATGGTGACGGTGGAGGCCGATGCTTTTTGCGGCCCGCTACTGGCGCAAAAGGCGGCGGCGGCCGGAGTGGTGTACAGCTTGGCGTACGGAGACCAGCCAGCGCTCATCTGCGATCTGGTGGACTGGGCGCGCGCTGCCGGGTTTCCGGTCGTCGCCGCGGGCCGCGGCCACAAGTGGCTGCCGCACTTCGGGCAATCGACCCCCGAAACCGTGTGGGGCTACTACGGCCTCACGCCCGAGCAGGCCAAGATCGGCGGCCTGAATCCGAAAATGTTCAACTCGTTCCTGGACGGCTCGAAGCCGGCGATCGAGACGAGCGCGGTGTGCAACGCCACGGGCCTTACGCCAGCACCCGAAGGTCTGATCTACCCGCCGGGCTCGGTCGACGAGATTCCGGCGCTGATGCGGCCGAAGAGCGAAGGCGGCATGCTGCATCACAAAGGCCAGGTCGAAGTGATCTCCTCCCTGCGCACGGATGGCACGCCGATTCCGTATGACATTCGCTTCGGCGTCTTCGTCGTCTTCGAAGGCGAGACGGAGTACATCCAGCGTTGCTTCAGCGAGTACGGCGTGAAAACCGATCCTTCGGGCCGCTACGCGTGCCTCTACAAGCGCTGGCACCTGATCGGCCTCGAGGTCGGCATCTCGGTGGCTTCCGTCGGATTGCGTGGCGAGCCAACAGGCTGCCCCACTGGCTGGCGTGCCGATGCGGTTGCAGTAGCGAAGAAAGAGCTGAAGGCGGGCGAAATGCTCGATGGCGAGGGCGGCTACACCGTCGTCGGGCGCCTGATGCCCGCTGGCGACTCGCTCGCGCAAGGCTGCCTGCCGCTTGGCCTCGCGCACGGCTGGAAGATGTTGAAGCCGGTCGCCGCGGGGCAGCCGGTCAGGTGGAGCGACGTCGCCGTGGATGCGAACGCGACCGCCGTGAAGCTGCGGCGCGAGATGGAGCGCGCTTTCCGCGAGCCGGCGCGGCACGCCGCCTAGTCCTGGTGAGTCCTTCGAGGTAGCGATAGATCTCGGTATGGTCGGCGTTCGGCGGCAGTTTCCGCTGCGCGTCGAGCCACATCTCCAGTGTTTTGCGCAAGTAAGGCGCCGGCACGCCGAGATCCCTCGCGAGCGCGGCAGCGATGCCGACATCCTTGGCCATTAGCGCGAGCTTGAAGCCGGAGGCGAAGGCGCCGGTGAGAACCTGCTGGGGGATCTTGCGCTCGGTGGTGCTGTTTTTGCCGGTGGAGGCATTGATGGCCTCGAGCATGCGCTGCGGATCCAGGCCGAAAGCGCGCGCCACGAGGAGGACTTCGAATCCGGCGAGCGTGCCGGCGGCGCCGAGGTAGTTGTTCAGCGCCTTGACGGCGTGGCCGGCACCCAGCGGGCCGCAATGGAAGATCTGCGTGCCGATCTTCGCGAGGATCGGCCGCGCGCGCTCAACGTCCTTCTCCGCGCCGCCGACCATGATCGCGAGCGTCGCATCCTTCGCCTTGGCGATGGCGCCCGATACGGGCGCATCGATCATCGCGATGCCATGCGCCGCGAGCGCGCGGCCCAGCGCACGCGAGCCCGCCGGGTCGGCCGAGCTCATGTCGAGAACGAGCGCGCCTTCCTTGAGGGCGGGAAGCGCCTCCAGCACGACCCCGCGCACCACGTTCCCATCCGGCAACATAGTGATGAGCACGTCGGCGTCCTTCGCGGCTTCGCGGACCGAGCGCCGGTTGCCCTTGCCGTTCGCGTCGAACGACTGCAGCGCGTAACCGGCGGCCGCGAGGTGGCCGGACATCGGCCCGCCCATGGTTCCGAGGCCGATGAAGCCTATTCTTTCGATGCGAAGACCTCTTTCGCGCAGCGGAACGCCACTACGGCAGCGGGCACGCCGCAATAGATGGCGGTCTGCATCAGCACTTCCTTGATCTCGTCCTTGGTGAGCCCGTTGTTCAGCGCGCCGCGCAGATGGAGCTTGAGCTCGTGCTCCTTGCCGAGCGCGGTGAGCATGCCGAGATTGAGGATCGAGCGCATCTTGCGCGAGAGACCAGGCCGGTTCCAGATGTCGTTCCAGCAGTAGGTGTTGAGCAGCTCGACGAACTCCTGGTTGAAATCGTCGACGCCGGCCATCGCCTTGTCGACGTAGGGTGCGCCCAGCACTTCGCGGCGCGTCTTCAGCCCGGAGTCGTAGCGTTCCTTGTGTGCCCGCTTATCCATATTGCCTCCTTGAGAAAGGGAGCCACTATACTTTCCCGGATGAGAAATAGACTGCAGGATCGCGTCGCCATCGTCACCGGCGGCGGCCACGGCATCGGCGCCGCCTATGCGAGCCGCCTGGCCGAGGAGGGCGCAAAGGTCGTCATCGCCGAGCTCGACGCGGCCGCGGGCGAGCGCGTGGCCGCGGCGATCGGCGGCCTTGCCGTGAGCACCGACGTCGCGGACGAGAAGAGCGCGAACGACATGGCGCGCCGCGCCATCGAGCGCTATGGGCGCATCGACATCCTCGTCAACAACGCCGCCATCTTCCATACTGTGCCGATGTCGCGCGCGCCGTTCGACGAAATCGATCCGGCCGAATGGGATCGGATGATGGCGGTGAACCTGCGCGGCACGTGGTTCGCCTGCCGGGCGGTGATGCCGCAGATGAGAAAGCAGCAGTACGGCAAGATCGTCAACATCAGCTCCGGCACCGCGCTCAAGGGCACCGGCTCGCGCATCCACTACGTGACCTCGAAGGCCGGCATTCTCGGCTTCACGCGCACGCTCGCCATGGAAGTCGGCAAGGACAATATCTGCGTGAACTGCATCGCGCCCGGCAGCACCCTCTCCGAAGAAGACCCGGACGAATCGATCGTCAAGTATCGGCAGGCCGCCGCGTCCACGCGCGCGCTGCAGCGCCTGCAGAAGCCCGAGGACCTGGTCGGCGCGGTGGCGTTCTTCGCCTGCGCCGACAGCGACTTCATCACCGGACAGACGCTCGTCGTGGACGGCGGCGCGTGCATGCACTGATGGCTCAATTCGAAATCACCGCCGAATGGGTGCACGTGCAGTACGCCGAACAGTCCCAGTTCAGGGAGGTGTACGGCTTTTCCGGCTCGCAAGGCATGGTGAACTGCGAGGGCATTCGCTACGTGCCGAAGGGCAAGCCTTCCAAGACCCTTGCGGTTTACATGCATCCGGCTTCCACGCTGCAGCTCCTGCCGATGCCGCCAGCCATGGCGCGGGCGGGCGTGCATGTCCTCTGCGCCGGAAGCCGCTTCGCGCGCAACGACACGCCGCTCATCATGGAGAAAGTGATCCTCGA
>C688J18823_10002106_pt1 | contig 12444 bp, 11 predicted proteins | sample HopSoiMetagenom1_FD_18823 | JGI IMG/M metagenome (IMG submission 18823)
GTGAAAGGAATGGAGCAGACCAGTCCTTACCTCACCGGCAAACAGCCCGTTTGCGCAAGCAGCGTCCGTGCCTAGCGCAAACTAATTGCCATTACAATTAGATAGCAGCGTCACTTTCATCGTCTGCCGCTGGCCGGCGCCGACCAGAAAGAGATTCTTTCATCGAAAAGGAACTACTTGGCTGTACCGAACTTAACGCGCAAATGGAGGATGCCAAATGCGCAAGTTTCTGTTCGTTGCAGCCGCAGCCGTTGCCCTTTTTTCTGTGCCGGTCTCCGGCATTGCGCAATCGGTGCAGATCGGACCGGGCGGCGTTCGAATAGACGATGGCCGCGGAGGTGGGCACTGCGAACAATTACGCCGCGCTTGCGAGAACAAGGATCAGCTGGGAGAGCGGGGCGAAGGCAACTGCCGCACCTATCGCGAGACCTGCCTGAGGCCAGTCAGGCGAGACCGCTGTGAGGACCTCAGAGCAGCCTGCCTGAACAAGGACCGGCTAGGTGAACAGGGCGAGGGAAACTGCCGCAGGTATCGCGAAGTTTGCCGCCGCTAACTGTGCCCGGGCTGGCGAAGTAATCAGCTTGTCGTTCAAAGCTGGATTGCTTCGCTGCGCTCGCAATGACGGCGGGGTCCGCGCATTCGTCGTCATCCCCGTATACCGCACTTCCTGATTGCGAGGAGCGGAGTGACGAAGCAATCCAGCTTTGTGGTTCACAAGCCGGATTGCTTCGCTGCGCTCGCAATGACGGCTGAAGTGCGCGAGCAAAGGACGAGCAGCAATGTGCCGCGCCGGGTGCCTGACGGGCAAAACGCCTGTCTAGCCCAATCGGAAAAAACATCTTGCTTCCTTTCCGAGGCAAATCACTTTCCTAATAGCGCCATCCCGTCCCACACAGAGGGGCGTTTCGCGATCGTCACGAACGTTGGCACGGGATGCGATGGACGCGGCGGCACCGCTGACGAACGGTGCTGATGCGGACGGCCAAATCGTGTGGTCCTGACGCCCCGACGCTGGCGTCAAGTCTTGCGGGAATTCCGCCTGACGACGGTGGCAAAAGAGCCCGGTCGCCGAGGAGAGCTCGAAGTAAGCCGTTAAAACCCTCGCGCAGGGAAGGCCGGGTGAACTCGGCAAACCTGTGGTGACTACACTCGTGTGCTTTTTTTATTTGCACGCGAGACCGCGGGTGCGGCGAGCACCCGGCTTTCCCTGCGCCCTCCGTCTTCGAGGGTCTCCAAGCTGGCAAACTCGGGCGACCTCGCCGCGAGACCGCCTGGCCATGCCTGCTTTGCTGTTTGAAATATCGGATCGGAAACCGGGGCGTGGCCCTTCAGCTGTCTCTATGTGCCGACGTTTTGTTGCGCCCCGCCGAGCAGCTTGATGTTGAGCGCGCCGCCGGTGAACAACATATCGTCCAATGCTTCGCTGATGTCGCTGGTTTCGACGCTCTGGGCGCCGTCGCGAATGATGCTCGCCTGTGCCACCCGCCGCATCAGCTCCTTGATGAAGGCGGCACTCACACCCTTTGTCCGTTGCGCGGCCTCGGCCACCACGCCTTCGCTAAGCGGCAGAGCCTTGCCGTAGAGTTGCACGAGCTTGCTGCGGCCCACATCATCCGGAAGCGGCACCTCAATCGCCTGATCGATACGACCAGGCCGGCCGGCCAATGCGCCCTCAAGCTGCTCTGGCCGGTTGGTGGTGAGGACGAACAGAATATCCGCATTCTCCTTCAGTCCGTCCATCTCGTTCAGGAGCCCGTTGAGCATCGATTCCTCGCAAAGTCCCATGTCGTCGCGATTGCGCGCGATCAGATCGACGTCCTCGATCACGACCATCGATGGCTGCAGCAGGCGGGCAAGATTCATGTAAGCTGCCAGTAATCCGATCTGAGCTGCTGTGATGATCAGCGTGGTGTGATCGGGCAGGTTGCTCGCCAGATAACGAATGGTGTGGGTCTTGCCGGTTCCGGGCGGTCCGTAGAGCAGGATGCCCTTGCGAGTCGATTGCCCCAGCCGCCGCAACTGGGCCCGGCTCCCCACAAAGTGCAACACGTTGCGATCGAGCAGTTTCAGCGTGGCTTCGGGCAGGATCACGTCGTCGCGTTGAATCGCCGCCAATTTGTGGACCATGAGACCTTTGGAGCGTCCGCGATAATCCGTCTCGGTATCGAGTGAGAGGATCTTGCCGCGATAGCAACGCGCGGCATTGACCGCCTCCGCCAACTCGGAAAAACAGCGCTGCACGAGGTCCGCGCCCGCGCCACCGGCAGGTACGGCGATCTCGATGCGGGTGCCGGACTCACAGCCGTGCTCCCGGTGCGTGGAGAGGAGGACAGCGTAGTTCAGGCCATCGGCGTGGCAAAGCCATAGACCGTTGTGGAGACATTTCACGGGGCGGCTGTCGCCGACATCCACATCGTAATACTGCGCCGGCCCGATCGCGGGAGAATAGTTATTGTCTCTGGTCAGCGCCGCGATCGTCAGTGTCTCATAACGCTGCCCCTCGTGGATGCCAAAAAACCGGATAGCAGCGGCAGAAAACAGCTTCTCGACAGCCACCTGAACGTCCGCTCCCATGTGACCCGGGAACTGCCGCGAGGTCGCGACCAGTTGGCTTGTCGCAATGCCCGTGAAGTGCCAAGCCAATGCCTCAAAGGCAAACTCAAACTGTTTGTGCTCGGTCCGCTTGCCCGTGAACTTCTCGTTACAGGCGTTGCAGATGACCGCGCTCAGGGAAAGCGGATTGCCGTCCGCAACCGTTCCGCAAACCTTGCAACTCGTATGTTTCGCGTCGGCCGCCGTGATAGCCTCCGTCGTGATCAGCAGCGGATGACCTGAGGCTTCGATTCTTTGCCTGGCAGTTTCAACCAGCTTGTTGGCGGCAAGCCGCTGATAGGTGCCGCAAACGGCCTGTCCGTACCGGCCGACCGTGTCGGCAAAGTTGGCCGCCTTGGCGGCAGGCATCTTGAACACCGAGCGCAGAAGCTCAACTGCGAACTCCCATGGCGTTTCGTCATCATGATGCATGAAGACCTGGAGGTGGCTGGCCTCAGTGTGGGCATCGGACATGGGAAAGAAACCTTCGACGGTTGTGTTTCATGGAAAATGCTCGCTCAAAGAGAATAGAACGAAAGGAGAACTAATGTAAAGCAACGCCCAACCTTACCGTCCTGCAGTATGCAAGGGTCTGCTTGAGGGATGACCCCAGCGATGGCGGGCCGCTCTTCACCGCAGGTCGCGTGTTTCAGCAAGAGCATGTAAATGCTGAGCGATTTTCGGCGTTCCGGCCCGATTGGTGACCGCATCACCGGTGAATCCAGACTGATTCAGGAAGCACACATGACCGCTTTTACCCCCTCGACCACCGTTCTCGACTCGATCTTGTTTCGCGACGCCTTTGGCACCGCTGAGATGCGCGAGGTGTTTTCGGACCTGAGCTCGATCTCCCGCTATGCCGCCGTCGAGATTGCGCTGGCGCGAGCCGAGGCGCGTTGCGGGGTGATCCCGTCGGAGGCGGCCGACGAAATTGCGAAGCGGACAGATGTGTCGGCGCTCGACTTCGATCTGCTGCGGCGGGAAACCGATATCGTCGGCTATCCGATCCTGCCGCTGGTGCAGCAACTGGTGGAGCAGTGCGGCGATGCCGGCCGTTACGTTCATTGGGGCGCGACGACCCAGGACATCATGGATACCGCTCTCATCCTGCAGGTGCGTGATGGCCTGGAGATCATGGCGCGAGATATCTCGAGCGTCCGCGGCATCCTCGCGGACTTGTCGCGCCGATACCGCGACACGCCGATGGCCGGCCGAACCCACCTGCAACAGGCGCTGCCGGTCACCTTCGGTTACAAAACCGCGATCTGGCTGGCGATGTTCGACCGGCACGCCGAGCGGCTTCAACAACTAAAGCCCCGCGTCCTGGTCGGTCAGTTCGCCGGCGCCGCCGGCACACTTGCTTCGCTGGGCGACAAGGGTTTTGCGGTCCAGGAGGCGCTTTGCAGGGAACTTGGCCTCGGCATTCCCAGTTCGACCTGGCACGTCGCGCGCGATGGGCTCGCCGAAGTCGTGAACTTCCTGGCGCTGGTCGCGGGCTCGCTGGGCAAGATCGCGCTCGACATCATGATCATGGCATCAACGGAATTCGCCGAACTCTACGAGCCCTTCGTCAAGGGGCGCGGGGCGTCCTCGACCATGCCGCAGAAACGCAATCCGATCTCGTCCGAACTGATGCTGGCCTGTTCGAAAGCCGTGCGTCAGCACGCCGGGTTGATGCTGGATGCCATGGTGCAGGATCTGGAACGCGCCACCGGCCCGTGGCACGCCGAGTGGATGGCTGTCCCTGAGAGTTTCGTGCTCACCGCCGGCGCGCTTGCGCAGGCCAAATTCGCGCTTCATGGCCTGGTGGTGGACGAGAAACAGATGGCGAAAAACCTCGGCATCAGCCGTGGCCTGATCGTGGCCGAGGCCGTGATGATGGGGCTTGCCCCCGAAATGGGGCGGCAGCAGGCGCACGACGTCGTCTACGATGCGTGCCGGCTCGCCAACGAGAAAAACCTGACGCTCGCCGATGCGCTTTCGGCCGACCCGCAGGTTTCGGCGCGCATCGACCGCGCCACCATCGACCGCCTGACCTCGCCCGATCGCTATCTCGGCCTGGCGCCGGAAATGGTGGATCGGGTGCTGGCCGCCTCGCCGCGTTGAGGTTTCAGCCGGTTCGCCTATATCTGCACGAGCAACCCCTTGAGGAATTCAATGACCGTTCACGAGCGCAACATTTCGGCATCGATCGATCCGGTAAAACTCGACCGCCTCGCGGAGGTCGCGATCAGGGTCGGACTGAACCTGCAGCCGGGACAGGACCTGCTGCTCACGGCCCCTCGGCGGCGCTGCCGCTGGTGCGGAAAATCGCCGAACATGCCTATCGCGCAGGCGCCGGCCTGGTGACGCCGATCCTGTCAGACGAGGCGGTCACGCTGGCGCGCTACCGGTTCGGTTCCGATGATGGTTTCGATCGCGCTGCGGGATGGCTGTACGAGGGAATGTCGAAGGCATTCGCCGCCAACACGGCGCGGCTCGCCGTCGTCGGCGACAATCCGATGCTGCTCTCGAACGAAGATCCTGCCAAGGTCGCGCGCGCCAGCAAAGCGAATTCGGTGGCCTATCAGCCGGCTCTGGAAAAAGTCGTCAACTTCGACGTCAACTGGAACATCGTCGCCTACCCGAGCCTGTCGTGGGCGAAGCAGGTGTTTCCCGACGACGAAGAGGACGTGGCGGTCGCCAAATTGGCGGATGCGATCTTCGCCGCCTCGCGCGTGGATAACGAAAACGCCGTCGCCGCATGGCAGAAGCACAACGCCACCCTGCGTAGCCGGACGGAGTGGTTGAACGCGCAGCGCTTCAGCGCGTTGCATTATTCCGGACCCGGCACCGACCTGACCGTCGGGCTTGCCGATGGCCATGAGTGGGAGGGCGGCGCTTCCACGGCAAAGAACGGGATCGTCTGCAATCCGAACATCCCCACTGAAGAAGTGTTCACTACCCCGCATGCTCGGCGTGTGAGCGGTTACGTCGTCAGTTCCAAGCCGCTGTCCTATCAGGGATCGTTGATAGACGGCATAAGGGTGCGGTTCGAGGAAGGACGCATCGTGGAGGCCAAGGCGGCGCGAGGCGAGGAAGTACTGAACAAAGTGCTCGACACCGATGAGGGCGCGCGCCGGCTCGGCGAAGTAGCGCTGGTGCCGCATTCCTCGCCGATCTCGAAAAGCGGGTTGCTGTTCTTCAACACGCTGTTCGACGAGAACGCCGCCTGCCACATCGCGCTCGGCCAGTGCTATTCCAAGTGCTTTATTGACGGCGGCAAGCTGACGCCGGAGCAGATCGCGGCCCAAGGCGGCAACAAGAGCTTCATTCACATCGACTGGATGATCGGCTCGGATCAAACCGACATCGACGGCATTCACGCCGACGGCCGCCGGGTGCCGGTTTTCCGCAAGGGCGAGTGGGCCTGAACCGAAGTGCGAAATATTGCCAGCCAAAACCCGATTGCTATATTCAGGCCTCCCCGTGCCACTTAAGCGAGAGCGACAATGACGACGGACACCGTTGCCGAGCACAAGCCATTTCAGGCGGAGGTTGCTGAGCTTTTGCACCTGATGGTGCACTCGGTCTATTCCGAGACGGATATCTTCCTACGCGAGTTGATTTCGAACGCCTCGGACGCTCTCGACAAGCTGCGTTACGAGGCGATCGCCGCGCCGGATCTGACCGCCGATGGCGAGCCGCCCAGGATTCGCATCGTGCCCGACAAGAAGGCGGGCACGCTGGCCGTGATCGACAACGGCATCGGCATGGATCGGCACGAATTGATCGACAATCTCGGCACCATTGCGCGTTCCGGCACTAAGTCCTTTTTGTCGCGGCTGACCGAAGCCAAGGACGGGGCTGGTCTGATCGGCCAGTTCGGTGTCGGTTTCTACGCGGCGTTCATGGTGGCCGATCGGATCGTCGTTACCAGCCGCCGGGCCGGTACGTCCGAAGTGTGGACATGGTCCTCGTCCGGGGGCAACGGATTCGATATTGCGCCGGCGGCGGACGAGGACGCCCGCCGTCTCAGCCGCGGCACCGAGATCGTTCTGCATTTGAAGCCGGACGCAAAAAAATACCTGGAGGCCTACGAAGTCGAACGGATCGTTGGCGCCTATTCCGACAACATCCAGTTTCCGATTGAGCTGAAGGGGGAAGAGGGCGAGCCAAGGCAGATCAATTCGGCCAGCGCGCTCTGGCAGCGCTCGAAGTCGGAGCTGAAGCCGGAGGACTATACGCAAGCCTACCGTTCGATCGCCGGCGCTTTCGACGATCCGGCCATGACGTTGCATTATCGGGCCGAGGGCCGGCAGTCCTATGCGGTTCTGCTGTTTGCGCCCTCCACCAAGCCGTTCGATCTGTTCGAGCCGACACGCAAGGGCCACGTCAAGCTGTATGTGCGGCGCGTGTTCATTGCCGACGACGCCGATCTGCTGCCGGGTTACCTTCGTTTCATACGCGGCGTGGTCGACAGCGAGGACCTTCCGCTCAACCTGTCCCGAGAAATGCTGCAGAACAACCCGCAGCTGGCGCAAATCCGCAAGGCCGTCACCAGCCGCGTCGTAGGCGAGCTGGAAAGTCTGAGCGACAAGGAGCCCGAGAATTTCGCCAGGATATGGGACGCCTTCGGCTCCGTGATCAAGGAAGGAATTTGGGAAGATTTCGAACGGCGCGAGAAGCTGCTGGCGCTGTCGCGGTTTGCGACGACTTCCGGCGACAAACGATCGCTCAAGCAATATCTCGAAAACTTCAAACCAAACCAGACCGAGATCTACTATCTTGTCGGCGACAGCATCGAACGGCTCAAGTCAAACCCGAAACTTGAGTCGGCAACGGCGCGCGGCATTGAAGTGCTGCTGCTGACGGATCCGGTTGATGCGTTCTGGACCTCGGCGCCGCTCGAGTTCGGCGGCAAGCCGCTGAAGTCGCTTAGTCAAGGCGATGTCGATTTTGGCCTGGTCCCGCTGCTCGACGATGCCGCCGCCGAGAAGCCTGCTTCCGGCACGGACGAGGCTGCGACAATCGCGGCGATCAAGGACGTGCTTGGGGATAAAGTATCCGATGTCCGCGCCTCGCAGCGCCTCACCACCAGCGCTTGCTGCCTGGTGGCGGGCGGCTCAGGGCGGGATCGGCAGCTGGAGCGGCTGCTCGCCATGGAAAATCGAGGCGCCCTGACCAAGCCGATCCTCGAGATCAACATGCGGCACCCGCTCGTCGCCGCGATCGCGGAGCGGCAAGATGCCGCACGCGACTTGTCGCTGTTGTTGCTGGAGCAGGCGCAAATCCTCGACGGCGAGTTGCCGGAAGATCCCGCGGCCTTCGCCAGCCGGCTCAATGGGTTGGTGCTGCGCGGATTGTCGAAAGCGGAAGGCTAGCGCTCAAGTTTCAGCCGGTAGAACTCGGTTGCGGTCCCGGAAAACAGCGCCGTCTTTTCGGCTTCGCTGTAATCGGCCGCGATGCGCTTGAAGGCGTTGAAGATCACCTGGTAACTGCACTGGCCTTTGTCCGGGGGAAAATTACTCTCGAACATGCATCGGCGCGGACCGAACGCCTCGATGCAGGTTTCGATGTATGGCCGCCAGGCGGCGCCGCGTCTTCCGAAGACGGCGGTTTCGCTCGCTTATCGAAATCATAGCCGAGCAGCCGCATCGCCAATCCGCCGAGCTTGACCACGACGTTCGGACATTTGGCGATGTCCAGGATCGATGCTTTCCAGCCGGTGAAAACCTCCTCGCGCCGGTTGCCGTAGCTTCCGACACCTATCGGGCCGCCGCAGTGATCGAGCACAATCGGCGTGTCCGGGAAGGCGCGGGCGAGATCGGCCAGCTCGCCGATCTGCGGGTGAAACAGCCACGCATCGAAACTCAGGCCAAGCGGGGCCAGGCAGGCGAAGCCTTTGCGAAAACCAGCATCGAGCAGGAGCCCCTTCGGCCGCAACGCATACATACCCGCGACATCCGGATCGGCGTCCCATGCCGAGGAATGTCGGATGCCGCGAAAACGGCCACCGCCGGCGGCGATCTCCGCCTCGAGTACGGCGCGCGCGGACTCGCCGAGCAGGAGGTTGGCGTGGCCGACGATGCCAGCGCAAATCGCCGCCGGGCCATAACCGCCGCTGGCGCTCATGGCCGCCGCGCCATTGGCGAACTCGACCTCGCCGACAGGGCGCAAGGGTTCGGGCCCGCCGGCCCGATACATCGAGCGGGCCTCGACATAGACCGTGGCGACAACGTTGTGCCCCGACCCTAGGTCGGCGGCGAGCTCTTCGATCAGATAGCGCTGGCCGCCCCGATCCCAGAGATGATGGTGGGGATCGACGATCGGCCGGGTAGGATCGAGAAGTTCCTCGTTGTGCAAGGCCAGCCAGTCTTCACGCGGATCGGCATAGAGCCCGCTGCTCGACGCCGGTGCATTGCTGGCCATGGGCGGTCACTCCTCTAATCCTGCGTTGCCGAAGCCTGCGGTTCGGCAAATCTCAAACACCTTGGAGAATGATGACGGTCGGGGTGCCCGGCAGCGTCTCCCGCGAAATCGTCAGTGTCCGTTCGCTGCGCATGTCGATCGCAAATTGTTGGCCGATCCGCCGCATGAACTCATCCAGAGGCGTCATGAAACGATGCATCGGCAATACCACCGCGGCGCGCAGCCGCCGCGTGATGTCCGAAATCCCGTCGAGCGACATCGTATAGGTGCCGTCGATTGGGACCATCACGATGTCGAGCCGGCCGATAGCCGCGAAGTGGCTGTCGTCGAGCTTGTGATGCAAATGCCCGAGATGACCGATGCAAAGCCCCGCGACCTCGAAAATGAAGATGGAGTTGCCGTCCCTGATCATATCGCCGCTGGAATCCTCACCGAAGTAGCCTCGTATGTCCGTCGTCACGTTGCGGATGAAAACATCCCCCACACGAAGCGCGATCCTGGCCGGTTCTCCATTGTCGCCCCAGCCGTGCAGCACGGTCGCGATGCGGGGATCGGGAAACAACGTGTAATGCGTGCCNTGGGCGCGGTTCATCGTGACCACATCGGGCAGGCGGCCCGTCGCGTAGGCGCCATTGAAGTCGGTAGCGATACGCACGCCGCCCGGCGTGTCGATGTAGTAGGTGGAGTGGCCGGCGTAGGTAATCGCGACCTCGTCGGTCTTCGCAGCCGACCGCCGCAAACCGACCGGCATCGCCGCCGGCTGCGCATTGGCCATCGCCAGGCATTCACTGCCACGCGGATCTTGTTGCGCCTCGGCTGACGCAACAAAGCAACTCAGCAGCGCAACGAGGAAAGGAAAGCATCGCAACAACATGGCGCGTTCCATCTGACAACACGGACGCATTGTACCGGGCAAGGCCGCCTCCGTCACCGCATTCATTCCCGGCGCGGGCTGATCTTCCAGGTGAGGGCGAGAATGGNGATGGTCATCGGGCCGGTCACGAGCGCCGCGATCGGGATCACCAGCGCCAGCACGGCNGTCGCGGCCCAGCCGATCGATGAAAACGCTTCCGCGAACGTCGCCAGCCGCGAAGANGTCTGGCGACGCCGAAACTGGCTGCGTCGAGCCTGNACCCGGAACCAGAGCTGGATCGCTGTCGCGGATGCGGATGCGAGGATCACGCCGAGCGCGGTGACCAAGGCCTGGAACGGCGAGGCAAATAGCAGAGCGAGCACGAGGGGTCCAAAGATGACGCCGATAGCGATCAGCACGACTTCAATCTTGGCGCGGATCATGCGCGAAGGCGTAAGCGGGGCGGTCGCCACCAGATCGGCGGCATCTTCACCTGAGATAGTCAGCCATGCCAGGCCCCCCGCCAACTGGCCGGCGGCCATCACAATGACGGGCGTGATCAGCACGAGGGCCAACGTGGTGTCGGCGAAACTGCGCCACAGCATCACCGCGGGCGGCACCAGATAGAGCAATTGCATCAGACTCTGCGACACAAGCCAGGGATCGCGCCGCAGCAGCAGGAATTCCTTGCGGCGCAGCGCCTGCTGCCGCGACGCTGCACGGAACAGTTTTGACCTGGAGCCCTCGTGGGTTCGCGCGGCCGTGGCGGACGCGCGCATCGCTATCTCGGAAAAACGAGGCGACAACGTCGCCATGACGGCCCCGAGCAGAACCAATCCGCCCGCAAGCAAACGCAGCAAGGGACCGATCTCACCGACAGCCGCGCGGGCCGGCCACCACAGCACGCTGTCGGCGTTGGGCGCAAAGGCCGCGGCCGCATCGGACGTCAGGACCGCGAACCGCGACAGCGTGCCGTAAGACAAGATAGCAGCGATCTGCAACGCGATCACGAAGCCGGCGCCGATCACCGCCGCGACAATTTGAGCCGCCAACCGCGTCCGGCCAGGGCCGACCAGGCGAAATAGCAACATCGTGACCACGATCGCGATCGCCGCTGCGGAAAGCCCGATCGAGACCACGACGCCGTAAGCCGCAAGCCATCTAAGGCCGCCACCGATCACCAGAACATCGACAAAAGGCGTCGAGAGCAACAGCGCCATCGCGATCACCGACAGCGTCACAGCAGCGATGCGCACCGAAAACAGGTTGGTAAGTTGCGCAGGCGAGGACATGATGAGGTCGAGATCACCGCGGGCATAAAACACCCGCGTTACCGATTCGATCGCCTGGGAAAGCATCAAGGTCCAGGCCAGGAATATCGTAGCCGTCATCACGGTCATCGAAGGTATGTCCAGCGGGAACTGAAGATCGGCAAACCGACCGATCACAGCATAGGCTGGCAGATGCATGATGGCCGCAAGGACGACGACGCCGATCAGCACGGCGCGCGTGCGCCGGCGTCGTCCGGCCGCCATCAGCGCGAGCCACTCGCGCGTTGCCAGCCGAAACTCGTGCCGCGCAAACCATCCAAGCGCCTTAGCTGAGCTCATGCGGGCGCGGTTTCCGGGCTAACGAGTGCGATGAACAGATCTTCCAGGCTGGTGTCCTTGTAGCCATTCTGCTGGCGCAATTCGACCAACGTGCCCTCGGCGACAAGCCTTCCCCCGGCGATGACACCGATACGGTCGGCCATTCGTTCGGCGACTTCCAGAATGTGAGTGGTCATGACCACGGTGCAGCCGGCGCGAACGCGATCGCCCAGCAGGGCCTTGACGTGACGTGCGGACACCGCGTCGAGGCCGGTGAGCGGTTCGTCCAGGATGATCAGGCGCGGATCGTGTACCAGGGCGCCCGCCAGCGCCACCTTCTGGCGCATGCCTTTCGACAGTCCCTCGCAGCGCTGGTGTTGCTCAGCTTCCAATCCAAGCGAGACCAGCAGATTGTGAGCCGCCGGTTCAGCGATTGTGGCCTCGATCCCCCACAGGCCCGCTACGAATTCGAGATATTCCAGCGGAGTAAGCTTGTCGTAGATCATCGGTTCATCCGAGACCCACGCCATCAATTGCTTTGCCGCCACCGGGTTGGCGAGCGCGTCGATGCCGAACACCCGGATCGTTCCCGCATCCGGCCGCGCGAGCCCGGCCACCATGCGCAGCGTCGTGGTCTTGCCGGCGCCGTTTGGACCGACCAGCGCGTAGAATTCGCCCGATCGCACCGTGAGATTGAGCGCGTCGACCGCGAGTCGGTCAAAACGCTTGGTTAACCCTCGCAACTGCAGCGCGGATTCGGCTTGCTTCATGATGGTGGGACAATCTTGAACGTTGCATTCGGCGGCGAGCATGGACCCAAGATATTTCGGCACGATGAATCCCAAGGCTGCAAGTTCCCTCAAGGAGATGTGCCGACACCTGCGACACTGCTATCCAACCCGAACACGGCGCTGGAACTATCGCTTTGTTGACAGCGAACGAGGCTTTCGGCTGTATAGCCCTAACGTGATGGTTCGGCGTTAACCATGCAGGACGGCA
>C688J18823_10002107_pt1 | contig 12440 bp, 12 predicted proteins | sample HopSoiMetagenom1_FD_18823 | JGI IMG/M metagenome (IMG submission 18823)
GCCTCCGGCGGGTGGAGGCGACAGACTGTGTGAAGGTCCTTGTGTGCCGCTCGGCCGCCGGAGGCCGCATACATTCGGACCAGCTCTATTTCGTGTCGCCGGTGATCCGCCGTATACTCTCGGATGGTCGCGAGGAAAGAGGGCGAGTTGCGCGCGTCGGCTTGTCGGCTGAGACGCATTGCAAGCCAAAGTGAGACAGGGATGCGAATGGACTTATCTTACTCACAAAATCTCGAGGATTATCATCTCTCGCTTGCCTTTGCGGGACAAACGACGGGCACCTATATCGACGTCGGTGCAGGGCATCCAATTGCCGATAACGTTTCGTTCTGGTTTTACGAGCGCGGCTGGCAGGGGATCGTAATCGAGCCGCAGCCTGACCTTGCGGCGCTTTACCAGCGGCTCCGGCCGCGCGATTTTGCGGTTTGCGGCTTGATCGGACGTCACTGCGGTGAAACCGACTTCCATATGGTTGAGCGTCTGCATGGGCTGTCGACGACAGTGGAAGACAATGCGCAACAAGCAAAAGCCTTCGGGGTCGAGTATCAAACGATTCGTATGCCTGTGACCACGCTTGCAAAACTTTGCGAAGCGCGCGATTTGGGCTCTATCGATTTCCTGAAGATCGACGTGGAAGGAGCCGAAGGCGATGTCCTGTTCGGCGGCGATTGGACCCGCTTCCGACCCAAGGTGATCGTTGCCGAAGCGGTGTCGCCCGGGGCAACATTGCAGGCATGGCAGCAATGGGAACCATTCCTCATTGCTCAGGGCTATCGCTTCGTTCTGTTCGACACGCTCAACCGGTTCTATGTCGCGCAAGAACAACGTGAGATCATGGCCCGCTTCCCTTCGGAGCGGGCGCCATGGCACGCGGTTCGTCACATGTACGAGATAGGACGTGCCCCCGTCGACAAGCAACATCCCGATCACGCCTTGGCGCAAGATCTCGCGCGCGGTTTTTGGGCGAGCCTGCCTTATCTCGATGCAAGCCTCATAACCTCGATCCTGAGTCGTGGCCGCCGGATTGCAAAGCCCGACGAGCTCGCAGCGCTAGCGTCCATAATCGAGACCGAACAATTTCGTGCGGCGCTCGGACGGGTCGCTTGCGGCTATGACGGCGGACAGGTCGTCGATGACTAAGAATTCTTTGAACGGCGGCGCGACGCTCAATCGCCAGATCTCAATGCCGTTGCGCCGTCCAATAGCCAAAGCAGTGTGAAAGTCCCGAGTGGCCGCTCCAGGTGCCACGTCCGGACCTGGCGGCGAGCCTGCCCGCACCCGAGGCATATTTGTCCTGGACCGTCACTGAAGCGCGAACCGAGCCGGATTTTGCGACGTAGCCTCGAAACCTCACAAGGTTCGGATGTGTGACAATTCCGTTGCTCACATTGACAGTAAAGCTGTAGCTGGAATCGCAAGCCCCTCTTTGGGTGACGAAAAGGAGGTCCCAGGATCCATCGTACGCCGAGCGCGCATGTGCTGCGGATGCAAAAGCTATGAAAGACGTTGTTGCCGCGATCAGGATCGAATGCTTGGTCAAGACAGTTCTCCTAAGCAAAGTTGCAACTTGTGTTCTGGGCGTTGGCCGACTCACCTTGGGAGAAGCCAGCAGGCCGCCCGACCTAGTCCTCCGCGAACTCCTGCAGGAGTTCGCGGTCGCTCCGGGTTTAGGTCGACGCAGCATCGCTGCAAGTCTGCGATGTGCTTTTAAACTCCCCGAGAAGCGTCTTGTGCCATCGCATTCTCAAAAGGAGAGGCCGAGCGACCTTGTTACACCGGCAGGTTTCATGAGCTGACGCAGCCGGTTTTGCGGCTGTCACCTCCAGTGGCCGGGTTCACTCGGCCGCTTCGCGGACCGCTTCCATTTGCTCGTGCAAAATGACCCCAGACAGCGGGTCGAACTCGCCGATCCATGGCGACCGGTCGAGCACCTCCATGGTATGGGCATAACCGGCGTCCCAGCGTTGCATGATTCCCGAAGCACTGAAATCGATGTCTTTGGTGTGGTTTTCGCGCGCGAGTTGCGGTGCAAGCAACCGCACCACATGCATGCGTGTCGGGCAGCCGTAGCTCGCCAATTCGCGAGCAGCATCGGTGTTGCGTTCGGCCTCGGGCAGCCTCGCGGCGAGCTGATTGATGACATGGCGCAGCCGATGCGCCTGCTGCTGCCGCTCGATCTGGCTGGCGATGCGACTTGAGTACTGCACATCCTTGTGCCGGTTGAGAACCTCCGCCATCGTGGTCGGCTCAGGTCCGGATGGATTCCACAGGTGCACGGCAAAAATCAGCGAGTTCTTCCGGGGGTTGTCCTCGAACACGGCTTCGGTCGGGGTGTTCGACAAGATGCCTCCATCCCAGTACAGTTCGCCGTCGATGCGCACTGCCGGAAATGCAGGCGGCAGCGCGCCCGACGCCATTATGTGTTTGATACCTATTTTGGTATCCCGGCTGTCGAAGTAACGCATGCGGCTGGTACGCACATGGGCGGCGCCGACTGTCAGCCGCGGTGTGCAGCGATTTACCAGATCGAAATCGACTAGCCCGGTAAGCGTCTGCTCAAGAGGTGCGGTGGAGTAATATCCGGCCTGATCGGCGCCCAGAGGATAGCTGTCACCGGCATGGGCCCACGGGTTCGGCCTGAAGAAGCCGGTAACGCCATTTGTAATCGTGGACCAATACGCCAGCTTTTCGTTGAATTCGGGAAAAAAGTCGCGGAAACTCCAAGCCGGACTTTGCTCCATCCTTTTCCAGAATTCGCGCAAACGAGACACCCGGTGTTCCGGGGCGTTGCCGGCGATGAGAGCGGCGTTGATGGCGCCGATCGAGGTGCCGATGATCCAGTCTGGTTCGATCGAGGCTTCGCGGAGGGCCTGATAGACGCCGGCTTGATACGAGCCGAGCGCACCACCACCCTGCAGCACCAGAACCACCTGACCCGCCTCGATCTTTCGCAGCGGTCCCGTTTTCGGCGAAGCGCCATTGCCTTGAGTCTTCATGTCCGTCCTCCTGTGTGCCGCGACCTCGAACTTCGTGGGCGAGTTGTTGCGATCTCGTCGAGTGCGCGGTCCATCCGCTGTCCACCGGCAGTGCGATCCCGGTGATCGAGGCGGCGGTGTCGCTGGCGAGAATAGTCATGACAAGCCTGCCAACGATGCGACGCTTCTGGCCCAGCCTGAATGGTTGAGGGCAGTCCTTGAAATGCCGTTTGGCTTCCGAAACGATACGCCGCCGCTATCGTGGTTCTGGTGTTCTTACGGTGGCCATTCGGGTAGTTTGAGCGGAACCAGACAGGGCAGCACGATCATGGAAATGCATCAGGTCAGGTATTTCCTCGCTGTTACGCGGCTGCTGAACTTCACCCGTGCCGCTGACGAATGCAACGTCACCCAGCCCTCGCTGACGCGAGCGATCAAGCAGCTTGAAGCGGAATTGGGAGGCGATCTTTTTCGGCGCGAACGGCCGGCGGCGCAACTTACCGAGCTAGGCCAGCGGATGCTGCCGCTCCTGCAGCAATGCTATGACGCCGCCAGCGGCGCGCGTATGCTGGCTTCTTCGTTCAAAAGCGGTGAGATCGGCGCGCTTCGGATCGCGCTCAGCCATTCGGTGGATCTATCGGTGCTGATTCCGCATCTTGAGCAGATCAAGCGCCAGTTCAACCGCCTGGAATTCAGGTTCTTGCGGGGTACCAGTCATGAAGTCGGCGAATATTTGAAGAAAGGCGAAGCCGAACTTGGTATCGCCGCCGAACTCGGCACCGAGTGGGACCGGCTGGATATCTGGCCTCTTTTCACAGAGGAGTTTTACCTCCTCGTTAACCGGCAGCATCCGCTGGCGAACCGACGCACTATCGGCTTCGATGATTTGCGCTCGGAGCAATGGCTTTCACGAAGCTACTGCGAACATTCGGATCGGCTGGGCCGATCGCTGCGTGAGCACGGCCTTGCGGTAGACTGCAGCCACGAAATTTCCTCGGAACGCGATTTGATCGAACTGCTGGAAGCCGATATCGGGGTTGCGGTCGCGCCCTCCACCGCAACGATCCCGGACACGCTGAAACGCATTTCGGTCGAGGGCCTTGACGCGCGCCGTACCGTGCACCTCTACGGCGTCGCCGGGCGACAGCGAACCGCGGTCGCATCCGCTGTCATGAGGATGCTGCGGGGCGCGGATTGGCCGCAGTTTCTCGGCAGTCGGACTGGCGCGTAAGCAGTTGCGCTATCGGCTGCTTCTTAGCGATCGTTGCTCGCGGCCCGCACAGCCGCAAGCAGATCGTCGATCTCCATTCGTTTACGGAAATCCGGATCGACAAAGCGCGCCTTCACTAACCCGTCGCGGCCGACCACGAAGGTCGCCGGTATCGGCAACACCCAGCCTTCGTTGCCGTGAAAATCCGCCAGATCGATGTAAGACAGCAATTGTTTGATTTCGGTCCCCAGCCACATCGCGAGATTGAGCGAGAGCGCATAGCCATTGTCCAGATCGGTCAAGACGGGGAAGGGCGCGCCGGCTTCGGATTTGAATTCCTGCGCATATTTCTGCGTTTCGGGCATGATCGCAACGATGCGGCCCCCAAGTGCCTCAATCTGAGATTGGGCGTTGATCACTGCACTTACATTCAATCGGCAGTAGGGGCACCAATGCCCGCGATAAAACATGACCACCGCCGGCCCTGCGCTCGTCAACGATTGCAGGCTGACTAGTCGGCCGGTTTCGTCGGGCAGCACGAACGGCGGCATCACCTCGCCCGCTCGCGGCGCGTTTTCGCCTCCTCCGTTCTCCTGGACGCGAGCGACCAAACGATCGACGGCTTCACTGTAGGCGGGAAAGAAATCCCTTCCCGCCGCTGCATAGGCTTGCAGCCGTTCGCCGAGCGTTCCCTCCATCTCGCGGCAATGCTGGAAAGCATGCCTGAGGTGCTCGGCATTGGCCGCCGAAAGCTGCGTCATCTCTAGCTCCGACAAATCTGTTTTGCTTGATCTTATTTTGCGGGCGGGGCCGCCCGCAAGGGGCGGCCGTATCGCTATCGTAGGCATCAGGGCCGATAGAAGTTTCCAGTTGGGTCGAGCGTCCCAGAAACCATGTACATCTGTCCGCCGCTCATAAAGAAAACGGTGTTGTCAGACACCTTCCTGGCGCTCTTCATCATTGCATCATGATTCTTGGCGCCTGCAGCCATTGTGATGGTCGTCAGCTTTCCCGTGCCGCTATACATGTACGCCATTCCCTCGTTCAGATTCCAGGGAACCTGGGCGAACGCCGATGTCGTCATTGCGGTCACCGCGACCGCGGCAACCCATACTCCGGACAACTTGGTCATTGTTCAGTACCTCCAAATTCGTCGTATACGCCCGCCATTCGGGCGCTGATCAATCACAAACTGAATCGGCGACGGTTGGAAATACCGTTGCACAATCGATTTGATAGCCGCCGGACATCGGCTGAGTACAATAGCGCGCGGCTATTAAGTTCAGAGCAACTGTGCATTTCATCTCTGGCATAAGAACGATCATCCTGTGCTTGAACCGATCCTCGTCGTGAACAACAAACAGGAGACGTCCGATGAAACTCCGCGTGGTAGAATTCTGCGTTGCCCTCGTAATCGTATTCCTGGGTGCCCCGGCATCGGCGGACAGCGATGATGGCGTGGTGCGGGTAAAGAGCGCGGTCCCCATGTCCGAGGCGATCAGCCGCGTCAAGGCGGACATTGCTGGCAAGGAATCAAGTTCTTCATCGAGATTGATCAATCGAAACTTGCGGCAGACGCGGGGATCAAGCTGCGGCCCTCAACTCTGCTGGTGTTCGGAAATCCTCCGCTCGGAACCCAGTTCATTACGTCGAACCCGAATGCCGGGCTCGACTGGCCCGTGCGGCTGCTGCTGACCCAAGACGACAACGGCGACCTATGGGCGGTCTGGACCGATTTTGACTGGATCGCCCGGCGTCACAACATCAGGGATCGCGGCGCGCAGTTCAAGATGGCGACCACGGTTGTCGCTTCGATAGTGTCGACGATCATGACCAAGTAACAGCGGGCTTTCGCGTTTCTTCACAACTGACCACGGAATGAAGTCCATGACAGCAGAGACGTTCGACGTCGTAATCCTGGGCGGCGGCAACGCCGGCATCGCCGTAACCGGGCCTGTGCGGCGTGCGGGGATGTCAGTCGCGATGATCGAATCGCGCGACCTTGGCGGAACGTGCCCCAACCGCGGCTGCACGCCGAAGAAGGTTTTGGTTGCTGCCGGCCAGGCCTTGCATGAAATCGAGCGCGCCGGGGTTCATCATATCGCCGTCGGAAAGCCGAAGCTCGACTGGTCCGCACTGATCGAGCGCGAGAAGAACCTGATCAAGGACATCCCTGCGAACCTGGCGCGGTCGATGGAGCGCCGCGGGGTGGAAGTCATCAGGGGTCTCGGCTCCTTCGCAGGGCCGAACGTGATCCGCGTCGGCAACCGGCATCTGCAGGCAAAGCACATCGTGATAGCAACGGGGTCGCAGCCGCGTCCGCTGCCAATCCCGGGTGCCGAACTCATGATCACGTCGGAGGAGATGCTCAGCGAACGGCGTCTGCCGGGTTCGGTGATCTTCGTCGGTGGCGGCGTCATCTCCCTCGAATTCGGCCATGTTTATGCAAGAACGGGCGCGCAGGTCATGATCCTGGAGGCGCTGCCGCAGATGTTGCCGGCCATGGACGCCGATGCGGTGGCGCGAATCCAGGCTGAGAGCGAACGGATCGGGATTGGCGTCAGGACCGGCGCGAACGTGCGACGAATTGAGCGCGACAACAACCGCCTGCGGGTAATCTTCTGCCATGACGGCGCCGAACATGCCGCCGAGGCCGATCGAGTCGTCAATGGCGCCGGGCGTGTCCCCAATATCAATACCTTGGAGCTGGCCACAGGAAAGGTGGACCACAACAACGGCCGCGTGGCGATGGATGGCTACCTGCGCTCGACTTCCAATCCCGACGTTTATGTCTGCGGCGATGCGGTTCCGATATCTCCGCAGCTCTCGCCGATAGCGACCTATGAGGGTGACATCGTAGGCCGCAACATCGTCGAGGGAGCGAAACACAGCCCGGACTACGGCAGCATAGCGACCTCGGTCTACACGGTGCCGGCGCTCGCCTCAGTCGGCCTTACCGAAGCGGCTGCAGGCCACGACGGGTTCTCGGTAACGGTTCACACCAATGACATGGAAGAGTGGTTTTCGGCTCGAACCTATGCGGAAACCGTCGCCTGGTCGAAGGTAATCGTTGATCGATTGAGCGATCGCATCCTCGGCGCCCATTTCGTTGGTCATGCCGGCCAGGAGATTGTCAATATTTTCGGCCTGGCGATGCGCTTTGGCATCACCGCCGGTCAACTCAAGGATTTCGTCTACGCATATCCTACGTTTTCCTCCGACATCAAGCACATGCTGTGAAGCTCCCGCATAGCGCGGCGCTATCAAGTCGAAAGTCAACGGGCATTTCCTTCAGTACGAGATCTCCATCATGCTTCTCCCCATCGCCAGCCAAGTCATTCAGGCGACGGCAAAACAGAGGAGACAACAAGATGTTCAAGCAATCCGTAACTTCACGCGCACTCTGGCACGGCCTCGCGTTAGCCTGCGCCGTTGCGGGATCGACCTTTACCAATTCGGCTTCGGCCGGCGAATGCCCCGCGGACAAGATGCAAGCCAACGCGCGCGACAAAGTCGATTTCAAACCCGTCGGCGTCAGCGATGTCACCCTTGGCGCGATCGATCTCGAGAAGCAGCCAGCTCACCTGAAGGATCGCGAACTGCGCTTTCGCAAGCTGACAATAGCGCCCGGCGGCATTGTTCCATGGCACAGCCACGACGACCGCCCCGCTCTCATCTTCGTTCAGCAAGGCGAGATCGTCGAATACGCCAGCAACTGCACAGTCCCGATCCTGCATAAGGCCGGCGATATCAGGCCTGAAGTTTTCGGCACGTCGCATTGGTGGAAGAACCTCGGCACCGAGACTGTCATCCTCTATGTCGGCGATGTCCGCAAGGATTCGCACAACCACAATATGTAAGCGAGCGCACCCCACCCCCTCGTTGCGGATATGACGTCGTGGAAATCCCGTGTCGCCCCACACGCCCACGCGTCACATCCGCAACGATACTAAATTGCACAGGGAGCAAGCAGCTATGACGGAGATATCCGCTGGCATGAATTCTGAAGCCCTGGAGATGGATGGTCGTTCGCCGGGCGTAGCGCTCCGTTCGCTCATCATCGGCCTCACGGCCTTTTTGACGGTCGTCGATCTGTTTGCAACTCAGGCCATCCTGCCGTCATTAACGAAGCACTACAACGTGAGCCCGGCGGCGATGGGCTTTGCGGTCAACGCCAGCACGATGGGAATGGCCGTTGCCGGGCTTATGGTTGGATTCTTCAGCCAACACATCGACCGGCGGCTCGGCATCCTCTTGAGCCTTGTCTTATTGGCTATTCCCACAGCGCTGTTAGCGGTCGCGCCCAACCTCATGGTTTTCACGATCCTGAGAGTTATGCAGGGTCTGTGCATGGCCTCGGCATTCGCGTTGACGTTGGCTTATCTCGGCGAGCGGTGCGGTCCGATGGATGCGGGCGGCGCGTTCGCGGCCTATATCGCCGGTAATGTGGCGAGCAATCTGATTGGCCGATTGGCGTCCGCCGCGGCCGTCGACAACTTCGGACTGGCCTCGAACTTTTATTTCTTCGCCGCACTTAATCTGGCGGGCGCAGTGCTGGTGTATTTCTCCGTCCCGCGTGTGCGGCCGATGCACTCCATGCCCATGATGGTGTCGCCGTTTGCTGCAACGCTCGAGCATTGGCGCAATCCGGCGCTGCGGGCAGCGTTTGGAATAGGATTTTGTATTCTGTTCGGCTTCATCGGCACGTTTACCTTCGTGAATTTTGTGCTGGTGCGGCAGCCGCTGGCATTGGGACGGATGGAGTTGGGGTATGTGTATTTCGTCTTCTTGCCGTCGATCGTAACCACGCTGATGGCGGGCGCCGCCGTGCTGCGATTTGGAACGCGTCCGGCTATCTGGAGTGCGTTGGCGCTGGCAGGCGTGGGCCTCCCACTGTTGCTGTCACAGCATCTCCTGGTTGTCCTGACCGGTATGGTGCTGGTGGGCATCGGAATGTTCTTCGCCCAGGCAGCAGCAACCGGCTTTGTTGGACGCGCCGCCGCTGAAAACCGTGGGCTGGCAAGCGGGACCTATCTAGCCTGCTATTTCTTTGGCGGCCTCGCCGGCAGCGCGGTCCTGGGCCAACTTTTCGATCATCTGGGATGGGGCGCCTGCGTTCTGGGCATTGGCGCGTCACTAGGAGTTGCGGCCTGCCTGACTGTTCGCCTCCGATGAAGCGAAGCCGCTCCGTTCATGATGAGCTGGTTTCCGCAGACCCCACTCGCGGCGTCCGTTGGCGTAACTGACATGAACGTGGCTGCACCGTCCGTGATCGGTCAGTAGCCGCCGGGCCAACCGGCGAGATGCGGGGTTCACCGCATCGCTGAAAGTACTCCGTCACCATGGGACGGGTCCTGTGCAATGGGTTGCCTCTGCGCCACTGGTCGCATGAAGTGACCGATGCCCGCGTGCTGCTGTTTCCTGGTCGTCCTCGCCGCGGAACCAGAGCGAGGCACTTTTCCGTTCGGCCGGCCTCGCGCAAGATCGGCGAAGGTGCGGTCGAATTTGTGCTGACGATAAACGATGATGCCGCGGTCGATGTAAGCAGGCAGAAACTTCGGATCAAGCTGAAGCGCCTGGTCGAGGTCCGCGATGGCGGCGTTGAGGTCGCCCTTGCGGTAGGCCGAAAGCCCTCGTACGCGTAATGCTCGGGCCTCGGTTGCGACGATCTCGCGAGCCGGGCCGAGATCCGCCGGCGCGGCGCTCCCCGAAATGATCGCAGCCCCGATCGTGATGGGCGGCGCGAGGGGCTCGGAAAAAATCGTCTCNCCTATTTCGAATCGCGCTCTGTTCTGAAAGTCCGAGGATCCGACTAATTCGGTATCCGCCATCTCTGCCCATTCACGCAGCCGACTGTTCACGTCGCTCGTCGGAGCGATCGAGGCGGCCGAGATATGGATGAACAGAAAATATCCACCCACACTTGCCACCGATGCTCCGGTCAATGCGATTATGCAGGATGCAACTTTGTGGATTCGAGTGGCGACGGCGCGCTTGGACGCCGACGCCTGCTCCACGCGCGCAAGTTCGAGCAGATGATCGTAAGTATCGCGCTCCTCTGCGTCAGTGAGGATTTCGTTGGCGCGAATGATCTGCCTGAACTTGAGCGCAGCATCGGGATCGCCCGGTCTGAGATCGGGATGGGCGCCTTTCACCGCTCTACGGAATGCGCTCCTGAGAGCTTCAGCGTCATCGTCTGGAAGTGCTCCCAGCAACTCGTAAAGCGTTTTCATGTCGCTCTCGCTGCTTACTCTGGAGCACGCTACAAACGGAACATCAGCAGCCGTGGATACTGTTGGTCCAGTGCGGCAGAAAAATGACTGCGCTCGCGCGCGCGAAAAGCCAGTGAATGGCGCGCGTCCGTTCGCTTGGTTCGCGTGGAAAGGAGTTAACGCAGCGTATCCGTATTTTTCGTGAGCGTTCCAGCAGTTTTGCCGGTAGCCGCAGTAGGGGCGCTGGACAAGGTTTTCCGGCGAACAACCGAAGCCACAATCCAAAGCCGGGTGTGGCGCAAGCAAGGCAGAGGCCTTAAGCTTCGCTGTCATGAACAATTTCCACGGCGTCTTTCCCTATCTTGTTTCACCGGTCGATGCGTCAGGGCGCATCCGCACGCAAGTATTGGCTCGGCTGTGCGACGACCTCATCGCTTCAGGCGTGCACGGATTGACCCCGCTGGGTTCGACTGGCGAGTTCGCCTATCTGGACAACACGCAACGCGCCAGCGTGGTGCAGACCGTGGTCGAGGCGGCAAAGGGCCGTGTGCCTGTTGTGGCCGGTGTCGCCTCGACGTCGACCGCTGACGCGGTGGCGCAAGCCAAATCCTGCCAGAAGCTCGGCGCGGACGGCATCCTCGCGATACTGGAAGCTTATTTCCCGCTGTCAGACATCCAGGTCGAAGCCTATTTTCGCGCAATCGCGGACGCGGTCGATATTCCGGTTGTGATCTACACCAATCCGAACTTTCAGCGCTCCGATCTGACGCTCGACGTGATTGCGCGTCTCGCGACCCATTCGCGGATCGGCTACATCAAGGATGCCTCCACCAACACCGGGCGGCTGCTGTCGATCATCAATCGGTGTGGCGACAGCATAAAGGTCTTCTCGGCGTCGGCACATATACCGGCCGCGGTGATGCTGATCGGCGGCGTCGGCTGGATGGCTGGTCCGGCTTGCCTGATCCCGCGGCAGAGCGTCCAGTTGTATGATCTCTGTACTACCGGGCGCTGGGATGATGCGCTTGCCCTGCAGCGGCGGCTTTGGCGCCTTAACGAGGCGTTTGCCCGCTATAATCTCGCCGCCTGCATCAAGGCGGGCCTCGCCATCCAGGGATACGACGTCGGTGATCCCATTCCACCTCAGACCGCCCTCACGGCGGAAGATCGCAAGGCTCTCGAAGCGGTGATGCTGCGGCTTGATTGAGCTCCGGACCGCATTGAGCGACGCCCGATTCACGGGCCGCGGCGAGTTGTGTCCGTCCCCGAATACGGTAAAACCGCCGACCACATCGAACAAAAGACTCGAAGGACAAACTGAATGAATATTCTTCCCGGCAATATGCGTTTTGGTGCGGGCCAGCCGGTCAAGCGACTTGAGGACCAGCGGCTTCTGACCGGGAAGGGGCAGTTCATCGATGATAAGCCCGACCAAGGCGCGTTGTGGCTGTACGTGCTTCGCTCCCCGCATGCCCACGCGAAGATCCTGTCCATCGATGTCAAGCCCGCCAGTGAAATGCCTGAGGTGGAGGCGGTATACACCGGAGCCGATCTGATCGCGGACAACATAGGCACGATCCCGACCTTGTCAGTATTTGTACGGCCGGACGGCAAGCCCATGACGGTACCACCGCGTCGGCTGCTGGCCCATGAAATCGTTCGCTTTGCCGGTGAGCCCGTCGCCGCCGTGGTTGCCAGATCGCGGGTTGCCGCCCAGACCGCATCGGAAGCGATCGTGGTGGAATACGAGGTGCTGCCGGCGGTGGTCGATCCGCTGGAGGCGGCCGAGCCCGGCGCGCCCGCGGTATGGGCGGAAGCGCCCGACAATGTCGTGGCCGCGATGAGCTACGGAGACGCGGCTGCGGTTGAAGCGGCTTTCGCCAAGGCCGCGCACGTGGTGTCACTTGAGTTGTTGAGCCAGCGTCTGGTGCCTTCCGCAATGGAGCCACGCTCAACCATGGCTGAAGTCGACAAGAAATCCGGCCGGTTGATGCTGCATGTGCAATCGCAAACGCCCGGCTCTACGCGCGATGTGCTGGCGGA
>C688J18823_10002108_pt1 | contig 12438 bp, 12 predicted proteins | sample HopSoiMetagenom1_FD_18823 | JGI IMG/M metagenome (IMG submission 18823)
GAGGTCTTTCCGAAGCTCGGGATTGCCAACAAGGTGAGCTTCAAGGTGGTCGCCCGGGGTCTCGACTCGACGGGCCTGCTCGCGGCCGGCGAAGCAGATCTGGCCATCGGGCCGGTGAGCGAGCTCATTAATCAGCCCGGCATCGAACTCGTCGGCCCGCTCCCGGAACAGGCGCAACTCGTGCAGGTGTTTACCGCCGCGATTGTCCCCGCCTCTGACCGCACTGTGCAAGCCAAGAAGCTGATCAACTTCCTGGGATCGGACCACACCACCGCAGCCATCAAGAAATTCGGCATGGACCCTGTCGGCGATCATCGTACGCGCTAGGCGCTGACAAGGCACATTCACGTCGCAAGCGCTGTCGCCTTAATGAGCCGCTCGCGCGGGGCCTAGGTCCGCTTCTGCGCTTTGGCGCTTCAAAGCGGACCGGCCGCTTTCGGCCACTTCCCGCCGCCCGGCTGTTTCGCGCCCATCCCGGTCGCAAAGGGCGGCATCTCGGCTTCCCAAGAGCGGACATTCCAGTAGTAGGTCGATAGGTCTGCCTGCGGCCAGCAGACCACTCTCTAGCCGATCAACGCATCGCTCGTGCCTCGGTTGTTCCCTGCACCGAAGGCTCGTCCGCCACGAGTGCGCGCCGAAGGATATAGGGCAGGAGGCCGCCGCTCACGAGCGTTTCGACCTCAAGGGTGGTCTCGATTGCCGCGACGGTATGGATCGTGACGGTCTCGCCGCCTGCCCTGCGCACGACCACCTCGACGGGAGTGCGCGGCTTCAGGCGCTCCGGCACCATCGCGATCCCGATCGTGTCTCCCGGTTTCAGCGCAAGCGCTTCCGGCGAGCACGAGGACGGAAGGCGCAGGGGCAGGATGCCCATACCGATCAGGTTCGAGCGGTGAATGCGCTCGAAGCTCAGCGCCAAGACAGCCCGCACGCCGAGAAGGCCGGGGCCTTTCGCCGCCCAATCCCGCGACGAACCCATGCCGTAGCGCTCGCCCGCGACAAGGACGAGCGAGGCGCCCTCGCTCTCGTACCGCTCCGCGGCCCGCCAGAGCGGAAGGACGTCGCCGCTGCCGGCGTGAACAGTGTTGCCAGGCGGAATCGCGCTGGCGAGCAGGTTGTGCGCCGACCGGAAGCCAAGCGGATTATGGCCTGCATGCTCAACATGTCGCCAAAGCCGCACAAAGCCGAAGCGAGGCCGGGCCGAGAGGGAAGCCCGCCGAACGCGGTCACTCGGATGCGGTGCAGCTAGGCTAAGGCCGCGCCGAAAGAAAAGGGCGGCTCCTAAGAACCGCCCTTAAGGTAACGCTTCCCGGCTGTGACGGGAGCGGCTGGGCACGAAAAGCCCCGCCGGACGGACCAACGTACAGCGGGGCCTTGAGAAACGGTCTGGGGCAGTCCACGGAGGGTGGTCCATCCCGCATCTCACGGCCAAGCTCGCCCGGCGCGCCGCCGAAAGCAAGTCCGGTGCTGGCAAAGGAATACAACCGAACAGCCGGAAAGAAAAAGGGCGGCTGACCGCCGCCCAAGTGGGTCTCAGAAGGAAAACCCGATTACGGGCCGAGGGCGAGTTTACCCGGCGTCAACTCAATGTCCAGTAGAATTGCCCTATGGAGATGTTCCTCGTCTATGGGGGCTTGCTAGCAGGGGCTATGGTCGTCCTGACGCTCCTGTTCGCGCGAGATTCCAAGGGCCATACGCTCGACCTTTAAGGCCGGCCAACTCCGGCAAAGAACGAAAGCAGCTCGACCAGTGAGCCGGGCTTTGTGCATCTGGAGCGATGCTTGCCAAGGACGACGTGATCGGGCTCGTCCCAGCGCGGCGGCTGCGCCGGCGTGATCCGCCTCAGTCCTCGCCCTGGAAATCCATCGCGGTGAGGATCACGAGCCGTCGCGTATCTCTGTCGTGCTCTCAACCGCTCCCGATGCCGACGGCGTTCTGAGACCGTCCCCGCGGTGTATGACCCTGGACGAGCTAGAGGGCGCGATCAACGCGCTCCAGGACGAGTTAGACCTGCTGAGAGCGGACGCGCGGCGGGCGTTCATGGTACGCGCGGGGCATGCCTGAGCCGACCCTCCGAGCCTCACCGGGCGGCTCATCAGGTCGCAGGTGCCGCGTTGCCGACGAGCCGCTTCTCACCTTGGGGTCTCACGCCGTTGCTCTCAGCGCGCGTGCGGCAACGAGCACGATGCCGTAGGATGCGGTCGGCCACATTGAGGAAGAACCCTATGAAGGCGACTATCTTTCTTGCCACTGCCCTGGGCATCGCGATCGCCGGAGCTGCGCTGCAGGCGCATGCCGCCCCGGCGCGTATCGCCGAGTTCGGAGCAGCGCCCGAAATCAACCTAGTAGCGCAGGCTAAAATTAGCCGCGCAAAACCCAAGGTTGAACCCATAAAGCGCAAACGTTCGCGATCTCGTTCCAGCCGCTGCTTCGGAGGAATCTGTCCGTTAGTCGGAAGCGGTGATTACTGAATCGCGACCCATGATGCGGGAGTGGCCCGCCGCTCCTAGCCTAGGGCAGCTCCGACCACCGCCTCCACTCAGCCGACCGATCAAAGCTCGGCCTGCCTCTGCGTATGTCCGTATCGGAGCTTTAGCCGCGCATAGCAGACGTTCCGCTTTCGGCTAGCTTCGGCCGTTGCGACTGGCCCGGCGCAATCCGGCTCTATCTCGTTCACGCCGCGGGGCTGCCGCGGGCGCTCTCGTCATCCTCGCGAGCCGGCCGGCTGACGGGGAGCAGCCCTTGCGGCCGGAAAATCATGAGCACCATCAAGAGAAGGCCGAAGGCGAGCAGGCGATAGACCTGGAAGTCGCGGAAGATCTCGGGCAGCGCGACAATGATTGCGGCGCCGAGGATGACTCCCAGAAGGTTGCCGACGCCGCCGAGGATGACCATCGCCAGGATGTTGATCGATTCCTGGAAAAGGAAGTTGTCCGGGAAAACCGAGCGCTGCCACGACGCTAGGAGGCCGCCGGCGATGCCGGCGAACGAGGCCCCGATAGCGAAGGCTTGCAGCTTCGAGACAGTCGTGTTGATGCCCATCGCTTGTGCGGCGAGCTCGTCCTCTCGGATCGCCTGCCAGGCCCACCCGATCCGCGAATCCCGCAGCCGCGCCGAGGCGACGAGCACAAGCCCGAGCGCCGCGAGAAAGAGGTAGTAGTACTCCGCGTTGCGGCTCGCCACGAACCCGCCAAGCGAGGGCGGATCGATCGAGATGATCCCGCTCGGCCCGCCGGTGATGTTGATCGGGCGGTCGAGGTTGAGGAGGAAGATGTAGGTGATCTCGCCAAAGCCGAGCGTGACGATTGCGAGGTAGTCGCCGCGCAGCCGCAGCGTCGGCGCTCCGATGAGAATGCCCGAGACTGCGGTCGCCGCGACGATGATCGGCAGGATCACGATAAAGGGCAGATGGATACCGAAATGGGGTGACGCGAGAAAGGCATAGATGTACGAGCCGATTCCGAAGAAGGCGACATAGCCAAGGTCGAGAAGCCCAGCGAAGCCGACGACGATGTTCAGGCCGAGGGCGAGGAGGGCGTAGAGGCAAATACGCGTGACGACACCCATGACGTAATCGTTCGGCGCGAGCAGCGGAGCGGCGAGCGCAAGGATCGCAAGCCCGATCGCAGCGAGAGACTGGTAGCGCACGATCCTCACACCTTTTCGCGATCCGACAGACCCTCGCCGAGCAGCCCCTCCGGTCGGAAAACGAGAGTCATGATAAGAAGCGCAAACGCGACGACGTCCTTGAAGGCCGGATTGATGAAGGTGACGGCGAGGCTCTCGGTAATGCCGAGGACGAGCCCGCCGAGCATCGCGCCACGGATGTTACCGATGCCGCCGAGCACCGCCGCGGTGAATGCCTTAAGCCCGGCCGAGTACCCCATGACGAAGTCGATCTGCGTATAATAGAGGCCGACGAGCACCCCGGCCGCGCCGCCGAGCGCCGAGCCGAGGAAGAACGTGGTGCCGATGACCTGGCCGACGCTGACGCCCATGATCGCCGCCATCTCCCGGTCCTCGGCGACGGCGCGGATCGACCGACCGAGGGTCGAGCGCTGTACCAGAACATGGAGGCCCCACATCATCACGCCGGCGACGGCGACCATGACGACGAGGAGCGCCGAGATGCTGGCGCCGAAGAGGCTGAACCGCCAAGCGGGCGGGAAGAGGAAATTCGTCATATAGACCTTCATGCGCGCGCCCTGAGTCAGCATGACGGCGTTTTGCAGGAAGATCGACGCGCCGACTGCGCTGATCAGCGGGCCGAGGCGCGTGGCACCCCGGACGTATAGGGGGCGATAGGCGAGGCGTTCGATCATCACGCCCAGCGCGCCGGTGCACAGCATTGCCGGCACCAGCATCAGCGGCAGGACCCAGGCCGGATGCAGCCCGCCGACCTTGGCGTCGAGCAGCGCGGCGAGAACGCCCCAGCCGATATAGGCGCCGATCATGAAGACCTCGCCATGCGCGAAGTTGATCATGAAGAGGACGCCGTAGACCATGGTGTAGCCAAGCGCGAGGAGCCCGTAGACCGTGCCGAGCGCGATACCGAACACGAGTTGCTGCGGCAGGATCGCCAGAATGTCGCTCAACGCTCAATCCTCCCCGAGATAGGCGCGCCGGATGTCATCGGCGGCGAGCAGCGCGGCGGCGCTGTCCTCAACGGCGATGCGACCGTTCTGCAGCACGTAGCCACGGCTCGCGATCGACAGCGCCACCGCGGCATTCTGCTCAACCACCAGGATCGTCGTGCCCTGCTGGTTGATCGTCTGAATGATATCGAAGACCTGGTCGACGAAAGCCGGCGAAAGACCCATCGACGGCTCGTCCATGAGCAGGAGGCGCGGGCGCGCCATCAGCGCCCGGCCGATCGCCAGCATCTGCTGCTCGCCCCCCGACAGGGTGGCGGCGTACTGGCCTGAGCGCTCGCGCAAGCGGGGGAACAAGCCGTAGACGCGCTCCATGTCGCGGCTGATCTCGGCCGCCGGCTCCTTGCGACGGATGAAGGAGCCCATTGCCAGGTTCTCCCACACCGTCATCCGGCCGAAGACGCGGCGCGCCTCCGGCACGAGCGAGATGCCTCGCCGCACGATCTCGCCGGTGGACAGCCCGTCGAGGCGCTTCCCCTCGAACTCGACCGTGCCGGCATGCGGTCGCACGATGCCGAGGATTGTCCTCATCGTCGTCGATTTTCCCGAGGCGTTGCCGCCCAGCAGGCAGACGATCTCGCCGGCATGGACCTCGAGCGTGACGCCTTTGAGGGCCGGAATCGGCCCGTAGAAGGTGTCGACCGCGCTGAGCCTAAGCATGCGCGGCGCGGCGTCCGAGATATGCCTCGAGCACGGCAGGGTGGCTGCGCACGGTCTCGAAAGGCCCCTCGGCGATCTTGACGCCGTGGTCCAGAGCGACGACGCGATCGCAGATGCCGCGGACGAGCTTCATGTCGTGCTCGATGAGGAGAATGGCGACCCCGCGGTCACGGATGCGCCCGATGTCGCCCATCAGCTCGCGCGTCTCCGTGGGGTTCATCCCCGCGGCGGGCTCGTCGAGAAGAAGGAGGCGCGGCATCGTCGCCAGCGCCCGAGCGATCTCGAGGCGCCGGCGGTTGGCGTAGGATAGCGAGGCCGCGAGCTGCCCTGCCCGCGGCAGCAGACGCTCGCCGAACAGTGCCAGCAGCGTCGCCGCCTCCTCTTGCACCCGCCGCTTCTCGGCGCGTGCAGCAGGCAACGCGAGAAGGATCCCGGCGAGACCCGCGCGCGTCCGGCAATGCCGCCCGACGAGCACATTCTCCAGCACCGTCATCTGGTTGAACAGCCGCTGATTCTGGAATGTACGGGCGAGCCCGAGCGCCGTGATGGCGTGAGAGGGTCGCCCGGTCAGCTCGTGCTTGCCGTGGTCGAAGCGGATGCTGCCGCCACTCGCCCGCAAGATGCCGGTGATGAGGTTGAAGATTGTCGTCTTGCCCGACCCGTTTGGCCCGATCAGCCCGACGATCTCGCCGTCGTTCATCCGGAAGTCGAAGCCCTGGACGGCTTGCAGCCCGCCGAACGTCTTCTTAAGCCCGTTCGCCTCGAGCAGCGCCATCGCCGAGGCGGCCGAACCGATAGTGCGCCACTGACGACCGCGCGCTACCTGACGACGGGTTTCACCAGCTCGAAATTTGCTCCCTTCACCTGGTAGACGTACAGCGTTGGCGTTGCGACGTCGCCCTTATCGTCGAACGCGATGCCTTGGCCCAGGATACCCTTGTAGTCCTTGGTCGCGCGCACGGCGTCGCGGATCAGGGCCCGGTCCGGCTTGCCGACCTTCTTGATTGCCTCAAGCATGATGTTGGTCGCTTCGTAGGCAAGCGGGCCATACGAGCTCAGCGCTCCGTGCTTCGCCTCGTAGGCTTTCACGAACTCCACCGCGGCAGGGACCTTCTTCATATCCGGCACAAAGAACGTGACGTAGTTGCCCTCGGCGGCGCCAGCAGAGGCCTGGACATAGTCTATGGGCTCGAACTGCCCATCGGGGCCGATCATGCGGACATTCAGGCCGACGTCCGGAAGCTGCTTCGCAATCAACGCAGCATCGGGCGCCCAGACGCTGGCGTAGATCGCGTTGATGTCCTTCGGCATCGTACCGAGGATCGCACGGAAGTCCTTGTCGCCGGCGCGGATCACGTAGCGAAGCACCGTCGCGCCCATCGACTTCGCCTGCTTTTCGGCTTCGTCGGCGGCGCCGCGCGGGCCCGTCGTGCCGTCGTCGATGATCGCCAGCTTCCTCGCCTTGAGCTCGGTGACGGCGAAGATCGCGCCGGCCGGACCCTGAAAATCGTCCCGCGCGCACAAGCGGTTCATGACCTTGAGCCCGCGATCGGTGACCTTCGGGTTGCTGCAGCCCGGCGTGATCATCGCGATATTCGAGCGCTCGAGGATTTCCGACACCGGAATGCAGGTCACGCTGGTGATGCCCCAGACGGCCCCCATGACCCGCGCGTCCGCCGCCACCTTCTCGCCGGCGGCCGTGCCGATCTGCGGGTTGCCCTGGTCGTCGGCATCGAGGACCTCGATCTTCATGCCGAGGACGCCACCCTTCTTGTTCCACTCCTCGACCGCGAGCTTGACCGCGTTCGCAACCTCCTGACCCTGCTTCGCGAGGGCGCCTGTCAAGGGCGCACCCGCCGCGATCTTGATGACCTCCTGGGCCTGTGCCGCCGCTCCGCCGAAGCAGGCAGCACTAAGAGCGAGCGCACTGAGGATAGCCGCCCTCTGCCGAAATCGACGCATTGCAGCACTCCCTCCATTTCCAGGAACCAGAACGCGAAGCCGCAGCGTATCCGAGCCCGGGGTCGGCCGCCATGCAAATCTCCGACCGCGACGACGCGCCCGATGCCCTAAGCTCCCCGCGATGTCCTAAGCTCACCGTCATGGCTCCGGTCCGCCCATGCTCGCCCGCTCCGGTGAATCGAAGCGGCCGAGAGGAAGGAATCCGATGGACAACGGCACCTGCTCGGGAGGCGTAGCCTGCATCGACGGCCGCTACATGCCGGTTGAACAGGCGGCGATCCCGATCACCGATTGGGGATATCGGCGATCGGACGTCACCTATGACGTCGTTGGCGTCTGGGGTGGTGCTTTCTTCCGCCTCGATGATCACATCCGACGATTCCGGGCCTCGATGCAGGCGCTGCGGCTCGATCCTGCCAAAAGCGACGATGAGATCCGGCTCGTGCTCGCCGAGTGCGTGCGGCGTTCGGGTCTGCGCGAGGCGTATGTGGCGATGGATTGCCTGCGCGGCACGCCGCGCCCGGGTCAGCCGCGGCACCCATCCTCCTGCCGCAATTACCTTGCCGTCTTTGCCATCCCTTGGGTCTGGGTGATGCCCCCCGAGGTTCAAGCGCGAGGCGCGCATCTCATCGTCGCCAAAACCCCACGGATCGGCGACGACTCGGTCGATCCCCGGGTCAAGAACTTCCATTGGGGGGACATGACCAGAGCGCTCTTCGAGGCGCAGGATCAGGGCGCGGAAAGCTGCGTGCTGCTCGATCGCGAGGGTTTCGTCACCGAAGGTCCCGGGTTCAATGTCTTCGCGGTCACCGACGGCGCCGTCGCGACGCCCGACCGAGGGGCGCTCGAGGGAATCACGCGCCTCTCCGTGGCGGAGCTCTGCGAGGACCTGCGGCTCCCGTTCGCGGCACGCCCCGTGACCGCCGCGGAGCTACGCGATGCCGACGAGATTTTCCTGTCGACGACGGCTGGGGGCATCATGCCCGTCTCGCGTCTTGATGCACGGATCCTCGGCAACGATCGGCCGGGCCCTCTCTCGTCGCTCCTGCGCGAGACGTTCTGGGCGAAGCGCGCCCAAGGATGGCATGCGACACCGATCGATTACGAGCTCGCTTCGGCGGCGTGAGATTTGATCGATCCTAAGAACGCGATGACTTCTCGTTGAGTCGCCATCCCGCTCTATCTCTTTGTTTGAGCATGTCTTTTCCAAAAACCGGTAGCCACTTTTCGGGATCATGCTTTAGTCACGCCGCTCGACCGAGAGCTGGCGCTCGAGCCGGCGGGCGAGGAGGGACAACAGCGAGCAGATAACCAGGAAGATCGCCGCCACAAAGAGATACCCCTCCGCGGCGAGCCCAAGCCATTGCGGATCCTTGATCGCCTGCTGCAAGGCGCCAAGCACGTCGAAAAGGCCGACGATGGTCACGAGGGACGTGTCCTTGAACAGGTCGATGCCGATGGTGACGATCGCCGGGATCGAAAGCCGGAGCGCCTGCGGCCACACGACAAGCAGGCGGCCCTGCCAAGGCCTTAGGTTCAAGGCGATCGCCGCTTCGTATTGCCCGCGCGGCAGGGCCTGCAACCCGCCGCGGATCGCCTCGGCCATGTAGGCGGAAGAGAACAGCGTCAGGGCAACCGCGACACAGCCGAACTTGTTGAAGTCGACGCCGCGCGGCAGCATCAGCGGCAGGATCACGATGCCGAAGAACAAGATCGTCACGATCGGGGCGGCGCGCCAGATCTCGATGAATCCGATGCAGAAGGCCGCGATCTCGGGCTGGCTCGAGCGCCGGCCTTCCGCGAGAAGCAGCCCGAGCGGAAGCGAAACCACGATGGCGATGAAGGAAAGCACGAAGTTGAGGAGAAGGCCGCCCCACAGCCTCGTCTCCACCGGCGGCAATCCGGCGAATCCGCCGCGCAGGAAGAGCACCGCCGCCAGCGGGTAGATCAGGAGGAGCGCCACGAGGCCCTCGAAGCGCCGCGGATTGCGGGGCCAAGCCGCTGCGGCGATGAGCGCGACCAGGACGAGCGCGCACAGGTCCGGCCGGTAGCTCTCGCCTGGCGGATAGCCGCCGTACATAAGCTCGTGCATGCGGATGCGGATGAAGACCCAGCACGCGCCGGCTTCGCCGCACGCCTTCCGGTCGGCGCCCGAGAACGTTGCTTGGGCCACTGCCCAGTCGTAGAGCTTGGGCACGACCCACGCGACGAGAGCCAGCATCCCGAGCGTGACCAAGGCGCTCGTCGGCGTGCCGAACAGGACGGCGAGACGCCGAGCGAGGGACCGGCGATCGATCGGCGGCGCGACCCTGATCAAGCCGTCCCCCGCATGATCACGTGACGATTGTAGAGATTGATCAGGAACGACACGGCGAGGTTCGTGCCGACGAAAAAGAGCATGACGATCAACATCGTCTCGATAGCGTGGCCGGTCTGGTTCAGCGTCGTTCCGGCAACGACCGCCATCACCTCCGGATACGCGATGGCCAGTCCAAGCGTGGAGCTCTTCAGGATATTGAGGTATTGGCTGACGAGCGGGGGGACCAGGATGCGCAACGCCAGCGGGATCTTGACGAGGCGAAGGGCCTGGAACGGACTCAAGCCGAGGGCCGCTGCCGCTTCCCCCTGACCCTTGGGCACGGCCAGAACGGCGCCGCGGACCATGTCGGCGATGAAGGCGGAGGCGTAGACGGCAAGCCCGATCCACAGGGACACCAGCTCCGGCGCGACTTGGACGCCCCCTCGGAAGTTGAAGCCGCGCAGGGTCGGCGTCTCGATCCGCAGTGCGCCGCTCTGCAGCATCAATCCGATCAGCCCCGCCAAGGCGATCAGCAAGCCACCGGCGACCGGCATTTTCCACCGCCTCGGCAGCGGCAGGAAGGCCCAGACGAGCAAGGCCGCGAGGCAAATCCAAGCGGCCTCGCTGGTGTCGATACCGAAGCGTGGCATCGCGGCCGGATCGGCGAGGATTGCCGGAATGAAGAGACCGCGGACGTTGAGAAAAACCCACCCGGCGATCGACAGGCTGTCGCGGGTCGAGGGCAGCGCCCGCAGGATCACCGTATAGACGAAGAGGATCTGCAGGAGCTGCGGGGTGTTGCGGATCAGTTCCGTGAACCCCTGCGTGCTGCGCGCGAGTATCGGGTTCGACGACAGCAGCATGGCGCCCGCCGCAAAGCCGACGATCGTGGCGGTGACGATGGCGAGAGCCGAGACGAGCAGGGTGTTGGCGATGCCGACGAGCGCCGCCGCCGCATAGGTCTCGCGCGGCGTGAAGTTGATGGCCTTGATCGCGATCTCGAAGCCCGCCGGCCGGGCGAGAAAGTCGAAGCTGAGCGAGAGCCCGCGCTCGGCGAGATTCTGGTCGATGTTTCGCAGAAGAAGCGCGCCAAGCGCGATCAGGACGGCCAGAAAGGCGCCACGCTGCGCGACCCCTCTCAGGCGGCCGGCTCCGACCCGTCTCGTGTCATCTCGCCGCGTCGGGCGGGGCGAGGCCACCCGTCGCTTGTCGTCGTCAGGCCCAACCGTGGGCAATCGAGATCAGCGGAAGGGATAGGAGTAGACGAGCCCGCCCTGGTTCCACAGCCGGTTCACGCCGCGCTCGAGCCCCAGCGCCTTGGCCCCGAAATGGCGCTCGTAGATCTCGCCGAAGTTGCCCGAAGTCTTGAGCGCGACCAGGGCCCAATCGTTGTCGAGGCCGAGCATCTTGCCGAAGTCGCCCTCGATGCCGAGCACGCGCCGGACCTCCGGATTATCCGACTCCTTTGCCAGCTTCTCCACATTGGCCTGCGTGATATCGAGCTCCTCGGCCGTGATCAGGGCGTTTCGTACCCAGGTGACGATGTCGGTCCACTGGTCGTCCCCCTTGCGCGTCAAGAGACCGAGCGGCTCCTTGGAGATCACCTCCCCGAGCACGACCCAGTCGCCCGGTTTCTTCATCGAGCTGCGGGCGCCGGCGAGGCTGCCGGTGTCGTCGGTGTAGCCGTCGCACCGCCCGGCTTCGAGCGCGGAGAAGGCCTCGTCGGCCTTGTCGAACAGGAGCGGCGTGATCTTCACGTTTCTGGCGCGGTTGTAGTCGGCGATGTTGAGTTCGAGCGTCGCGCCGGCGAGCGTGCAGATGGTCGCGCCGTCTAGGTCCGTCACCTTTTTCGCGCCGAGGCTTGCCTTCACCATGAACCCTTGGCCGGCATAGAAGTTGACGCCGGCGAGGCTTAGCCCGAGCTGAGTGCCGCGGGTGAAAGTCAGCGTCGAGTCACGGATGAGAACGTCGACATCGCCGGCCTTCAGCGCCGTGAACCGCAGCTTCGTGGTCAGCGGGACGTAGTTGACCTTCTCCGGATCCTTCAAAACGGCGGCGGCGATGGCGCGGCAGTAGTCGACGTCGAGGCCGCGCCACGCCCCTTTATCGTCCTTGAAGGCAAATCCGGCGAGCCCCGTGTCGACGCCACAGTTCATGGCACCGCGCTGCTTGATCTGAGCGAGCGTCGCTTGCGCCTGGGCGGTATTTGCCGCGGCAAGCGCGGCGACCGCCACTCCAGCAAATGCGAGGGGCCCGGAGATCGACTTGAGCTTCATGGGTGATCTCCTTCAAAAAGATTCAAAGCACCTGCAGGAACTATCGGAGCGGCAGCCATGCTTTGTCAACGAAATCCCGCTGGCGTTCCTCGCGCCGGATCTCGTGCGAGCCGTGAGCGTTGCGCACCTACGGCGTGGGTTAGCACCAAGCGCATCCCGAGCTCGAATGCCCTCACGTTGTTTAGCGAGGGCCGAGCCGGCGCCTGCGCAGCGATCTTTGCGAGCCGCTTCAGGACTTCCACAGCCTCCCTCATTCGTCCAGCCGACACAGCAGCTCGAGCACGCTCCTCAAAAGCTGGGATGAGAAGTTGAAGGATGCTTCCGTCAACGCTTTAACTCGACCCCTTGCCCCCTTGCCCACTGAGCTCGCTGCTCTCTCTCGTTGATCTCCTTTGCTGCTGCCTTTCCTAGCGATGCGAAGGAGCCTCACGTCCGCAAGTGCCATTAGTGGAACTTTGACACTGCTCTTGGCCCAGGTCCGCTTAGCGCCGATTGTGTTGAAAAACTCGCTGTTGCGCTGGGCCTCAGGCTGAGCCTCTGATTCACTGTGGTCTGGCAGCGGGAGCCAAGGCCATGATGGGCGAGCGCC
>C688J18823_10002110_pt1 | contig 12424 bp, 13 predicted proteins | sample HopSoiMetagenom1_FD_18823 | JGI IMG/M metagenome (IMG submission 18823)
TAGTGAGCGCACGATGCTATCAGGCAGGTTCGCGTCAAATGCTTCTGCAGGGTTTGGTAGCGGTCGTTGCGGCCGGCGCCACTTATGCCTGGTCCATGAGTATTACGCCCCCACCGGTTTTGCGGGAACTAAACTCCTCCGAAGCCATGTTGGTACGTGCGCTCCTTGACATCCGCGACAGCAAATTTACTTCCGCATTCGATCACATCAACAATATTCTTGCCGTCAATCCCAATTTCCGGCTTGCGCAACTGGTCAAGGGAGATCTGTTGCTTGCACGCACGCGCGCAATCAACTCTATCGGCAATCCTTGGGGTGGCTCTGTCGAACAGGTCGCCGGCCTGCGAGATGAGGCGCGGGCTCGGCTTGTGCGGTCGCAGTTCGAACGCTCTGCGGATTTGGTACCACGCTACTTAGTCCAATTGCCCCAAACCGAAAAATTCGCACTGGTGCTCGATTCCACCAAGTCGACGCTTTTCGTATTCGAGAATACTGGAACAGGGACGAGTTATGTCGCGGATTATTACGTTAGCATCGGCAAGAACGGACTGGAGAAGCTTCGGGAAGGCGACAAGAAAACACCCGTCGGAGTTTATAACGTGGTTAGTCAACTCCCTAAGGAAAGGCTAAGCGATTTCTACGGCACTGGAGCTTATCCGCTCAGCTATCCGAACGAATGGGACCGGATTCGCGGTCGGGATGGCCACGGAATCTGGTTGCATGGCACGCCTCGCGATACCTACAGCAGGCCGCCACGCGCAAGCGACGGTTGCATCGTGCTCAATAATGAGGACCTCGAAACACTATCGGCCAAATTGCAGATTGGATCCACGCCAATCATCATTGCCGATAGTATTGAATGGGTGAAGCCTGATGAAATTGCCACATTGCGCGCCGATCTGGCACTGGCCATCGAAAACTGGCGCCATGATTGGGAAAGCCGTAATACCGATTCCTATCTGAGTCACTACTCAAAACAATTTAATTCGAGCGGGTTGAATTTTTCCCAGTGGGCAGCGCAGAAGCGCCAGATTAACGCCGCCAAAGACTGGATAAAGGTCGAGATCACCGACATGTCGCTGTTGCTTTATCCCGGCAACCAGCAAATGGCTGTTGCTACGTTCGCACAGGATTATGCGAGCAGCAATCTCTCAAACCGCATGCTCAAACGCCAGTATTGGATAAGGGAGGACAATACCTGGCGGATTCTGCTCGAAGGCGCGGGCTAGCCGTTCAATACGCGCTACAGTGATGTGGACAGACAAGAATGAATAAAAACGTTGAAGGAGTCCAATGAACAAGTTATTCGGCTTTGTTTGCGCAGTGCTATTCAGCACCGGCTTGTGCGCCGCCAATCCGCAGGTAGAAATCAAGACCAATGTGGGCGTAATTACGGTTGAACTACGTCCTGACAAGGCACCGAGGACGGTGGAGAATTTTCTACAGTACGTAAAAAGCGGTTTCTACAAAGACACCGTGTTCCACCGCGTAATTCCCGGATTCATGGTGCAGGGCGGCGGTTTCAGCAAAGCAATGGAACAGAAGACCACACGCGATCCTGTGGGCATCGAGTCGAATAACGGCCTTAAAAATACTGCCGGCTCAATTGCCATGGCGCGAACGCAAAATCCTAACTCGGCTACGGCGCAATTCTTCATTAACGTAGCGGACAACGTATTCCTCAATTACACCGAACCTACCGTGCGAGGATACGGCTATACCGTTTTCGGAGCGGTCGTGAAAGGAATGGAAGTGGTCGAGAAGATCGCGAAGTCACCCACGGGGCCGGGCGGGCCATTCCCGAAAGACGTGCCACAGCAGCAAGTTTTGATTGGAGACGTCATTCTCCTGGAGGCAAAGTGAGCCTCGTCAAACTGCAGACTTCCATGGGTGATATCGTCGTGGAACTCGATACGCAAAAGGCGCCAGCGACCGCGGAAAATTTTCTGCAGTACGTACGCGAGGGTTTTTACGACAACACCATATTTCATCGGGTAATAAACGGCTTTATGGTTCAGGGCGGCGGGTTCGAGCCTGGGATGAAGCAAAAGCCGGTTCGCTCTCCGGTCCAGAACGAAGCCGGCAATGGATTGCAAAATGATGCTTACACCATCGCCATGGCGCGCACCTCGGATCCGCACTCTGCAACGGCACAGTTCTTCTTCAATGTCGTGAAGAATAACTTCCTGAACTACCGCGCCGCCGACCAGGATGGGTATGGGTATTGTGTATTCGGAAAAGTAGTGGAAGGTCGCGATGTGGTCGACAAGATAAAAGCGGTCGCGACCGGTAACCGCGGCTTCCATCAGGACGTACCGACTAAAGACGTGGTGCTTGAAAAGGCCTCGATCCTATAATTTCAGGTAAGGGGTAGTGCCGAAGCGCTGATGGTGCTGCCCGTTTCCGTCTGCCTTGATGCCCCATAGCCTGTTCATTTCCGATCTCCATCTATCGCCAGAGACCCCTGCTGCAACGGCAAGCCTGGTGGAGTTCTTAAGCCAGACAGCAGCGCATGCCGACTCACTTTACGTCCTTGGGGATCTTTTCGAGTACTGGATTGGGGATGAGGGCATGGCAGAGCCGCACGCCCAGCAAGTCATCGAGGCATTTCGGACCCTCACGAATAAAGGCGTGGCAACGTACTTCATGCACGGCAATAGGGATTTTTTGTTCGGCGAACGCGTGGCTGAGGCCGCCGGCTTGCACCTGCTTGCAGATCCTACGGTGGTAGACCTGTACGGGACGCCAACCATTCTGATGCATGGTGACACGCTATGTACCGACGACCATGAATATCAACGCTTCCGCGCCATAGTGCGCGATCCCGAGTGGCAGCGAGCATTCATTGCCAAGCCCCTGGATGAGCGGGTTCGCATGGCCCAGGAGGCACGGGGCAGGAGTGAGCAGTCGAAAAGTACAAAAGACATGGCCATCATGGACGTTGCGCCCATGGAAGTGGAAAAGACATTTTTTACTTACCAGGCTGCGCGGCTGATCCACGGACACACCCACCGACCGGCGCGCCACGAATACCGGATCGACGGTCGGCAATGTGAACGATGGGTATTAGGCGACTGGTATGACCACGGATCCTATCTATGGTGTGACGCCAACGGTTGTCGCACGGAAGTTCTGCCCAGACTCAAGACCTGACCATCACAGTTTCGCCAACCCGCGCGCAAGATCGGCTTTGATATCGGTTGCAGCCTCCAATCCGGCCGCAATGCGCAGCAGGCCTTCTCCTAACCCGGATGCCTTGCGCGCGTCAGCAGATAGACGCCCGTGTGTGGTGCTGGCCGGATGGGTAATCGTTGTCTTGGCATCGCCGAGATTCGCAGTGATTGAGATCAATTGCGTCGCGTCTACGACTTTCCACGCAGCCTCGCGACCTCCTTTGACATCAAAAGAAACAATACCGCCTCCGCTGCGTTGCTGCGCTTTGGCCAGTACATGCTGCGGATGTGAGAGGAGGCCAGGATAGTAAACGCGCTCGACTTGCGGGTGTTGTTCCAACCAGCGCGCAAGTTCTAGCGCCGTTTGCGAATGAGCTTGCATGCGCAACCCAAGCGTTTCGAGTCCCTTTAGAATGACCCACGCATTAAATGCGGACAGCGTCGGGCCGCCACTTCGCAGGAAACCAGTCAGCGCATCGAAAATCACATCTCGCCGCCCTAATACCGCGCCGCCCAGGACCCGGCCCTGCCCGTCCAGGTATTTGGTTGCTGAATGAATGACGATGTCGGCCCCCAGGTCAAGTGGTCGTTGTAGAACCGGCGTACAAAAACAATTGTCGACGACCAATAATGCCCCGCCCTTATGAGCCACGGCCGCAATTGCGGCAATGTCGGCAATTTCCGTAAGCGGGTTGGAAGGCGTTTCGAGGAACAGCAATTTGGTATTCGGTTGAAGAGCCTGTTCCCATGCCTTTAGATCGGTAGCGCAAACAAATGTGGTTTCGACTCCAAAACGCTTCAGGATATTGCTGAACAATTGCACGGTTGCGCCGAAAATGCTTTGCGATGCGACAATATGCTCGCCCGCTTTCATCAAACCCATAACGCAGGCCAGGATCGCGGACATACCGGAAGCGGTTGCTACGCAGCACTGCGCTCCTTCCAGCGCCGCAAGCCGATCCTGCAGAGCGGCGACCGTAGGGTTGGTGTAGCGCGAATACACCATGCCAGGGTCGGTGCCGGAAAAGCGTGCGGCTGCCTCCGCCGCGTTCTTGAATACGAAGCTGGACGTCAGATAGAGCGCCTCGGAGTGCTCGTTGAAATGGCTGCGTTGGATGCCTGCTCGCACAGCCAGCGTTTCAAGTTCGAGTTCGTCCCACCTCATCGATTGCCCCTCGTTTGCCGCTTGTTCAGCCATGACAATAAAAAACCCGCTTGAGCTTTCGCCAAGCGGGTCCGGGAATCCGACGCGCGCTTTAGCAGTATTTGTTACGCGCCCGCAAGCTGTCGTCAAATCGGCGCGAATTACGAACGCTACTCCCCGAACTGCATGCTGTCAATTGCGCACGGCTTACCCTTTTATTCTGCGGTCGCCAGATTCAGATCCAACTGCGTGATGTTGGCGTCGCTTTTTTGGTCGTCATTACGCTGGGCNTCAACGCCGGCCAGGTATTCAGCGGTCACGTCGCCCGTTACGTAAACACCGTTGAAGCATGAAGTCTCGAATTGCGATATTTCGGGATTCACCGAACTCACGTCGTCAACCAGCGCGTCCAGGTCCTGGTAGATCAGTTTGTCGGCCCCAATCTCACGCGCGATCTCATCATCGGTTCGGCCGGTGGCGATGAGCTCACGCGAAGTCGGCATATCGATTCCGTACACGTTAGGAAATCTGACCGGGGGAGCCGCCGAAGCAAAATAAACCTTGCGCGCACCTGCATCTCGCGCCATTTGCACAATCTCGCGGCTGGTTGTCCCGCGCACGATTGAATCGTCGACCAGTAGAACGTTCTTGCCCTTGAACTCCATGCCGATGGCATTGAGTTTGTGCCTTACCGATTTTCGTCTGACCTCGTGGCCGGGCATGATAAATGTGCGGCCGATGTAACGGTTTTTGATGAAACCTTCCCGGTACGGTAGCCCGAGCTTTTCGGCCAGTTCCATGGCCGAGGGGCGGCTGGAATCGGGAATCGGAATCACTACATCGATTTGTAGTTCATTGTAGTCCCGCTTGATTTTGTCGGCCAGACTCTTGCCCATGCGCATCCGCGTCTCATATACCGATATGCCGTCGATGACCGAGTCAGGACGCGCCAGATAGACGAATTCGAATATGCAAGGGTTATGCTGCGGATTCGCGGCACATTGGCGAGTGTAGAAGTTACTATCTTGATCAATGAAGATTGCTTCGCCCGGCTCAACATCGCGCACTAGTTCAAATCCCAGCGTGTCCAGCGCAACACTTTCTGAGGCGACCAGGTATTCGGTTCCCTGTTCAGTCTTCGATTCGCCTACCACCAAGGGGCGAATACCGTGCGGATCGCGGAACGCCAGCAGACCGTACCCGGCAATCATGGCGACCACGGCGTAGGCGCCGCGACACCGGCGATGCACGCCGGCCACTGCACGGAAAATTGCTGGAGGATCCAGCTGATAGCCAGTCGCTGCTTCCTGCAGCTCATGAGCCAGTACATTCAGTAACACTTCAGAATCGGAATTGGTATTGACGTGGCGCTGATCCTGAAGAAAAAGATCGCGCTTCAACTGTTCCGCATTGGTCAGATTTCCGTTGTGCCCGAGCACGATGCCGAACGGGGAATTTACATAGAGCGGCTGCGCTTCTGCGAACGAACTTGCCGAGCCCGCGGTGGGATATCGACAGTGTGCAATGCCGATGTTGCCGACGAGATGGCGCATGTCCCGCGTGCGAAAGACATCTCGCACCAATCCACCGCCTTTATGCATCTGAAACTTGTTACCGTCTGCGGTGACGATTCCGGCGGCATCCTGGCCGCGGTGCTGCAGAACCAGCAGCCCGTCGTACAGCAGTTGGTTCACCGGTGTCTTGGCCACCACGCCGAGGATTCCACACATGGCTTAGATCTCCACGCCTATTTACACCGGCCCGGCAGCCGGTAATCGGGAGGCGAAGTATAAGTCATTCGAAGCTGACCCGCCGGGCAATATCCCGTGGAAGCAATGGCATAACCCATGCAGCCATGCTCTCCAAAGGATGCGAAAAGAGCGCATTGCGCCAGTATGGCTCACGTGGTTCCGATGTCATGCCGCCAAGCAACACCAGGACAACCAGCAGCAAAATGCCGCGCAATGCACCAAACATCGCGCCCAAGACGCGGTCCGAATTAGTGAGTCCGGCCGCTTTGACGAGATGTACGATCAAAGAAGAAAGCAAGCTCAACACAAGTATGCTTATCAGCATAACCGCAATAAAACCGATCGCGATGCGCAGGCCCTGGTGGCTCCACGATGCCGGCAGCCAACCTGCGACCACCACAGCGAATAATTTCGCGACCCAAAAAGCGAGAATCCAGGACAGCAACGACAATACTTCCCGCACCATTCCGCGCCAGATGCCAAAGCCCACCGAAACCATGACGAGCAAGACGGCAACGAGGTCAAATACCGTCATCCGCAGCACCACGCCCCCGCCAGAACTCGGTATTTGAGGGCGCGCGGGCTTGTTTTCAATGATGCGCCTGGCACTGGGCTACCGTACTCAATCTAACCGGACGACTGACGCATCGCCAATAACGAGCTTCAGCGACTTCAGTCGATCGCGTGCCTTCTCAGCTGCCTCTCGGGTCGGATACGGCCCGACACGTACACGAGTGCGGTCTCCACCTGGATTTTTAATCAATTCGCTATAGGATTTGAATTTGTTGTCCTGCAGTTTCTTTTGCAGGGCTCGCGCATTGGCTGCATTAGAGAACGCGCCAAGTTGCACTACAAAACTATCTTCAGTGCTTTGCGCGGCAGCGACAAGTTTGGCCTCACGCTTGTGCGCGCCCTTTGCTGGCGCCCTGACCTCCGCCTTGGGTGTTTCATTCGCAGATGGAATGTTCTTGGAATCAGGGACGAGCGCGTTATCGGCGTTTGGAGGGTTGCCTTCTGGCAGCCCAGCTATATGGGGTCTGGCACCCGTTGGAGGCGTAACCGCCACTGACGGCGTGGGTGCAGGGACATCGGCCTTCGGTATGGGGGGGATGCTGATTGCGATATCCTGGTTCAGCGGCTTGGGCTCGCTATCGAGCACCATCGGTAGGAAGACCACGATAAGCAAGACAAGCGCGATCGCACCCACCAACCGGCGGCGAGCGCGCTTTTTGAGCTGCAGTTCTTCATCTCTGATTGCTGTTGCCATGAACTGGACGGGCAGATGAGTTGTGGGACAGTGCGGCACGCCTTACATCAAAGTGCGCACTACCGCTCCTACTGTGAAAAAAGAGCCGAACACCAAAATTTTATCATCTTGTCCGGCTGATCTAATGGCCGATTGATATGCAATATCCGGAGTATCGAACCGGCGGATCGGCGCGGTGACTCCGATTGAAATAAGGGCCTCTTCGACACGCGCGGAATCCGCACCGCGCGGGCCAGGCAAGCCAGCCACTAGCCATTCCTGTACCTGGCTTTTCAAATGCTGTGCCACACCGGCGATATCCTTGTCCTTCAGCATGGCGAACACCGCGATCAAACGCCCGCCGCCAGGCAATTCACCCAAACTCGCCGATAGACCGCGCGCGGCATGAGGATTGTGGGCCACGTCCAAGACGACGAGGGGCCTGCCCGGTATGACCTGAAAGCGGCCGGGCAAATCAACTTCCACCATAGCGCGTCGTATGGCGCCCATATCTACCGGGAGCCTGTGCTTCATCTGTTCAAGCGCAGCCAAGGCCGTCGCCGCATTCGCCAGCTGATACGTCCCACGCAGCGCGGGAGAAGGCAACGCTGAACGCTTCCCTTGCGTACTCCAGTATTGCCAGTCACCGCGACCGCGTTTGTAGCCGAAATCCCGTCCATTGAGAAATAGCGGCGCGCCGATGCTTTTGGCATGAGCCGTAACCGAGGCGGGGGGATTTTCGTCGCCGCAGACTACGGGCACAGCGGGGCGGAAAATGCCGGCTTTTTCGCGGCCAATGCTCTCTCTGTCGGGCCCCAGGTAATCCATGTGATCGAAGTCCACTGCAGTCACGACCGTGCAGTTGGCATCGAACACATTCACGGCATCCAGCCGCCCGCCCAATCCAACCTCGAGCACGGCGACATCAACTTGCTCACGAATGAAGATATCCATTGCCGCCAGCGTGCCGAATTCGAAATACGTAAGCGAGTCGGGGGCACGCGCGCTTTCCACGCGACTGAATGCGCCGGTCAAAGCATCATCCTCGGCTGGATGTCCCGCAACTCGCACGCGCTCGTTATAGCGCAGTAGATGCGGCGAGGTGTACAGGCCCACTCGATATCCGGCGCTCGATAAGATGGCCTCTATCATGGCGCAGACAGACCCCTTGCCGTTGGTTCCACCTACAGTGATGATCGGAAAATCTGCGTTCAACCCAAGTCGTTCGCGCACTGCCGACACGCGCTCCAGGCCCATTTCGATAGCGAAAGGATGGATGCGTTCTAGATAAGCAAGCCAATCGGGAAGCGACTGCGGCAATGTGAGAATGTCCGAATCCGGTTTGCGACAGTACTGCGATGATGCGCCGCTACGCGGCGGGTGCGCGCATCAGCAGGGTAATCAGACTGACTAGTTTGTCGCGCATCTGGCGCCGNTCGACAATCATGTCGATTGCGCCATGCTCGAGCAAAAACTCTGCTCTCTGGAAACCTTCGGGCAAGGTNTGACGAACCGTCTGCTCGATGACTCTGGGTCCCGCAAAGCCAATCAGTGCATTTGGTTCCGCTATGACGACGTCCCCAAGGAACGCGAAACTTGCAGATACACCGCCCATGGTGGGGTCGGTGAGTACCGAAATGAACGGCAAGCGCGCTCGTGCCAGTTGAGTCAGCGCTGCAGTCGTCTTGGACATCTGCATCAGCGACATGAGTCCTTCCTGCATGCGCGCTCCGCCACTGGCCGTGAAGCAGACAAAAGGCAGGTTCTGCTCACAACAGCTCTGCACTCCTCGCACAAATCTTTCGCCGACCACTGAGCCCATCGATCCACCCAAAAAGCGAAATTCGAACACGGCAAGGACAAGGGGTACGTTTTTNATGGCTCCCTGCATCACGATCAAGGCATCTTCTTCACCGGTGTCCGCTCTCGCGTGTTCCAGACGTTCGGTGTAGCGTTTGCTGTCGACGAACTTCAGGAAATCGATGGGCGTCACTTCCGCGCCGATCTCAAACTGGCCTTCAGGGTCGAGCGTCAAGTCGATGCGTTCGCGCGCGGTCAAGCGGTTGTGATGTCCGCACTTCGGGCAGACGTTAAGATTCTTATCGAGATCGGCACGATAAAGTACGGTCTCGCAAACTTCGCACTTGCTCCATAGTCCTTCGGGCACAGCTTTTTTGGCGGCGCCCGCAGTGCGCTTGATTTTCGGTGGCAGCAGCTTTTGCAGCCAACTCATCCGAGAGTCCTCCCGGATAAACCAATGCGTGATGGCCGATACGAAGGCGCCCGGTTTGGCAATACCGAAAATCCCATCGGCGCTGTGGGCTTCAAGCCTGGTCCATCGCCTGGCGTATGCCGCCCAACAAGGCCGACAGATTGCCGATCGCACGGTCGGGACCCGCAGNTTCNATTTCTTGAACCAGCCGGCTGCCTATAACGACGGCATCCGCGACCGATGCGATCATTTTTGCCGTCTGCGCATCTCGAATGCCNAAGCCGACTCCAATNGGCAATTTGATGTGCGACCGGATCTGCGGCAGTTTCGCGGCCACTTCCTGCAGGTCGATGTTCGCGGCTCCNGTGACCCCTTTGAGGGAGACGTAGTAAATATATCCACTTGCCATGTCCTTGACCTGCCGAATGCGACNATCCTGAGACGTCGGTGCTAATAAAAAGATCGAATCGATGCCGCGCTTCTTCAGGCACATCGACCAATTGCCGACTTTCCTCGGGAGGATAGTCGACNACCAGNACGCCGTCCACGCCAGCTTCGTGCGCGGCGNCNGCGAACGGNTCATATCCCATNGCCTCGATTGGATTTGCATACCCCATCAGGACGACCGGCGTAGTTTTATCCGCAGTGCGAAATTCACGCACAAATCCGAGCACATCCTTGAGACCCACGCCGTGCTTCAGCGCACGCTCGCTGGAGCGCTGAATGGTCGGCCCATCAGCCATCGGATCGGAAAAAGGAACCCCAAGCTCCAGAATGTCGGCACCGGACCCTACCAGCGCCCGCATGATCGGCACTGTCATCGCGGGCGTGGGATCTCCTGCGGTTACGAAGGGAATCAGCGCTTTCTTTTTCTGTGCTTGCAGCTTCCTGAACGTTTCCGGAATGCGGGACATTTTTTATCGTGCACCGATAGGGTGAGGTTCCAAACATGGCCAACAAGTCTGGAATTCACGCATCACCCAGCCCGTTGTCGCGTTCAGAATTGCATGCCCGCGCGTTCTGCAACCGTGTTCATGTCCTTATCGCCGCGGCCGGACAGATTCACCAGCAACACTTTATCCTTCGATAGCGAGGGCGCAAGCTTCATGGCATGGGCAACCGCGTGTGCCGACTCGAGTGCCGGCATAATACCCTCCATGCGCGTCAACGTATGAAACGCATCAAGGGCTTCTTCATCGGTNATGGACACGTACTCCGCCCTGCCAGAGTCCTTGAGCCAAGCGTGCTCCGGCCCGACGCCGGGATAATCAAGGCCTGCNGAGACNGAATGCGTCTCGATGATNTGGCCATTCGCGTCCTGGATCAGATAAGTGCGATTGCCGTGCANGACACCNGGAGTGCCCGCACACAAGGTTGCCGCGTGCTTGCCCGACGCAAGCCCCAGACCCCCGGCTTCCACGCCGATCAGCCGCACATTGTTGTCTTCGATGTAAGGATAAAAAGCGCCGATCGCATTGGAACCGCCACCGACGCAAGCCAGTATGGCATCTGGTTGGCGCCCGATCGCCTCGGGCATCTGCGTACGCAGTTCCCTGCCAACGACAGCATTGAAATCACGCACCATCATCGGATAAGGATGTGGACCCGCTACCGTACCAATGATGTAGAACGTGTTTTCTACATTGGTTACCCAGTCGCGCATGGCTTCGTTCAGGGCATCCTTTAGAGTTTTGGAGCCGCTCTCCACAGGTACGACCGTTGCGCCGAGCAATTTCATGCGGAATACATTCATCGACTGGCGCTTGATGTCTTCAGAACCCATGTAAACCACGCACTCCATGCCAAAGCGTGCGGCGACGGTAGCGGACGCCACGCCATGCTGGCCGGCACCGGTTTCCGCAATGATGCGCTTCTTGCCCATGCGCTTCGCGAGCAGTGCCTGACCGATGGTGTTGTTGATCTTGTGTGCACCGGTATGATTCAGGTCTTCGCGCTTCAGCCAGATTTGCGCGCCCTTGCAGTGCTCTGACAGACGCTTGGCGTGATATATGGGGCTCGGTCGCCCAACGTAGTGTTTGAGTTCGTATTCGAACTCCGCTATGAACGCGGAATCCTGTCGCATCAAATCGTACTGCTTGCGCAATTCGTCGAGCGCTTGCATCAGCGTCTCGGCAACGAATACGCCTCCGTAAGGTCCGAAGTGCCCTTTCGCGTCCGGAAGCTTATACGCCTTCAAAGCCTCATACATCTGCATCTCTGACTCCTCGGATGAAGGCGGCTATCTTGACCGCATCCTTTATGCCTTTTGCCGCTTCAACACCGCTGCTGACGTCCACCGCCCAGGGTCGAACGCGACGTATCGCATCGGCAACATTGTCATGCTGAAGACCGCCCGCCAAAATGATTGGCAGAGGAAGTTGATCCGGGATCAGTGTCCAATCGAAAGTAGACCCCGTACCGCCATGGCTGCCCTCCACGGAGGCGTCGAGCAGCAGCCCTTTGGCGCTCCGGTAACGGCGCGCGTATTGTAGCAAATCCAGACCAGGCTGAACCTTGGCGGCCTTGATATAGGGCAGTCCGAAACTCGCGCAGACTTCCGGAGCTTCGTCCCCATGAAATTGCAGGAGCCCCGGCCTGACGTCGGCAATCACGCTTTCAATTTCTCTTTTGTCAGCATTAACGAACAGCGCGACCGGTGTCACGAATGCGGGCAAAACATCCACCACTTCGCGTGCGACCTTGCGCGATACCAGGCGCGGGCTGCCTGCATAGAAGATGAGGCCAATGGCATGGGCTCCGCTGTGCGCCGCCAACAAAGCGTCCTGGACACGGGTGATGCCACAGATTTTTACCGCGGTCGCCATTCTGGGCCTCACGGACACACCATTGTGTCTTCGACAGCTCGCACATCAGGGCTGGGTGGTAACGCCCACACGG
>C688J18823_10002112_pt1 | contig 12414 bp, 7 predicted proteins | sample HopSoiMetagenom1_FD_18823 | JGI IMG/M metagenome (IMG submission 18823)
CACGTGCTCGGGGGGGCGGCGGTCACCGAGGAGATCAATCCCGGCTTCAAGTACTCGGTCGCCTCCTACGTCGTCTCGCTGCTGCGGCCCGAGATCATTCGCGACCTGGATCTGCCGAGGCACGGGCTCGAGATCCTGCCGCTCGACGGCACCTTCACGCCGATGCCGAGCGGCGATTACCTGTGGCGCGTCAACGATCACGCCAAGACACGCCGCGAGGTCGCGCGCCATTCGAAGGTCGATGCCGAGGCCTACGAGGAATACGGCAAGGCGATGATCGAGATGGGACGCTTCGTCAAGCCGATCCTGAACATGACGCCGCCCGATCCGACGTCGCTCGATCCGCGCGGGTTGATGGACCTGCTGTTCCTCGGCAAGCGCTTCCGCGCGCTGTCGGACCAGGACAAGTACAACCAGGTCCAGCTGATGACGATGAGCGCGGTGGATTTCCTGGACCAGTGGTTCGAGACCGACGTCCTCAAGGCGACGATGTCGGCCTCCGGGATCATCGGCACGTTCCTCGGCGTGCGGTCCCCCGGCACCGCCTACGTGCTGCTGCACCACTACATGGGTGAGATCGACGGCGCGTTTCGATCGTGGGGCCTCTCGCGCGGCGGCACCGGCGCGATCTCCGAGTCGATTGCGGCGGCGGCGCGTGAAGCCGGCGTCGAGATCCGCACCGAGACGGCCGTGTCGCGCATCCTGGTCAAGGACAATGCCGCGGTCGGCGTGGTCCTCGACAACGGCGACTACTACACCGCCAACGTCATTGCCTCGAGCCTGGACCCGAGACAGACCTTTACCCGCCTCGTTGGCGAAGAGCATCTGCCTGGCGATTTCGTCGAGGACGTGAATCGCTACAAGTATCGCGGGTCGTCCGGCAAGGTGAATCTCTCGCTCGACGCGCTGCCCAATTTCACCGCGATGCCCGGCGAGGGTCCGCACTTGCGCGGCGCGGTCTCGATTTCACCCAGTGTCGAGTACATGGAACGCGCCTATGACGAAGCCAAGTACGGGCGCTACTCGCGGCGGCCCTACATCGACATGGTGATCCCGAGCCTCACCGATCCGTCTGTGGCGCCGCCAGGCAAGCACGTCATGTCCTGCTTCGTCCAGTACGCGCCGTACCACCTGAAAGAGGAGGGCGGCTGGGACGCGCACCGCGAGGCGTTCGGCGACACGGTGATCAACACCATCGCGGAGTACGCGCCGAACATCAAGGACATCATCCTGCACCGCCAGGTGCTGACGCCGCTCGACATCGAGCGCGACTTCGGGCTCTCGGAAGGCAACATCTTCCAGGGCGAGCTGACGCTCGAGCAACTGTTCTTCCTGCGTCCGGCGCCCGGCTGGGCCCAGTACAAAACGCCGGTGCGTAACCTTTATATGTGCGGCTCGGCCACGCATCCGGGCGGCGGCATCATGGGCGCACCCGGACGCAACGCGGCGCTCCGGATCCTGAAAGAGACGGCGAAGAAGTGATGACGCACGACATCGTCATCATCGGCGCCGGACACAACGCGCTCGTCGCCGCGTTCTACCTGGCCAAGGCCGGACGCAAGCCGCTGGTGCTCGAGCGCAGGCCGATCGTCGGCGGCGCCGCCACCAGCGAAGAGTTCGCGCCGGGCTATCGCGCCGCGACGCTGGCCCACACGCTGGGGCCGCTGCGCCCCTCGATCGTGCGCGACCTGGAGCTGGTACGGCGGGGCGTCCGCTTCGTGACACCCGATCCCCGTCTGATTGCGCTCGCACCGGACGGGCGGGCGATGGTCTTCTCAACGGATGTCGCGCGCACCGCTGAGGCGATCCGTGCATTCTCGGCGAAGGACGCCGCGCGCTACCCCGAGTTCTGCCAGGTGATGACCCGCATCGGCGCGTTTCTCTCGGAGCTGATCGACATGACGCCGCCGTCGATCGATTCGCCGTCGGCCGGTGAACTCTGGGAGCTGCTGAAAACGGGTCGCCGCTTCCGGTCGCTCGGAAAAAAGGAATCGTTCGCGCTGCTCCGCTGGGGCCCGATGGCCGTTGCGGATCTCGTCGCCGAATGGTTCGAGAGCGATCTGCTCCAGGCGGCTATTGCGGGTCGCGGCATTCACGGCACCGCGATGGGCCCGTGGTCGGCCGGCACCGGCGCGGTGTTGCTGCTCGGAGCGGCACTCGACGCCGCGCCAGGCGGGAGCAGTATCTCTGCGGTCGGCGGACCCGGCGCCGTGACGCGCGCGATGGCCGACGCAGCGCGGGATGCCGGTGCCGAGATTCGCACGGGCGTGGAAATCACGCAGATTCTCGTCCGTGACGGTGTCGCGAAAGGTGTCATGCTCGCGGATGGCACCGAGATCGCGGCGAACACGGTAGTGTCCAGCGCCGATCCGCGCCGCACGTTGCTGCGCTTGATCGATCCCGTCGAGCTCGAACCAGGATTCCTGACGCGGATCCGCAACTACCGGATGAACGGGACCGTCGCCAAGATCAACGTCGCACTCCGCGGGCTGCCCGCGTTTCGCGGCGTGGACGGCGATGCCGCGGCGCAGCTTCGCGGCCGCGTTCACATCGGTCCGGGGATCGATTACCTCGAGCGCGCGTTCGACGCCTCGAAATACGGCGACGCCTCGCCGTCGCCCTACCTCGACATCGCGTTCCCCTCTATTGCGGATCCCACGATGGCGCCGGCGGGACGGCATGTAATGTCAGTGCACATGCAGTACGCGCCGTTCACGCGCCGGGGCGGACCGTGGGAGGGCCAGGAGGACGCGTTGGCGACGACCGCGCTGGCCACGATCGAAGCCTACGCCCCGGGCGTCACCAGCCTCGTTGAACACCGCCAGGTGTTCACGCCGCTCGCATTGCAGCAGGTGTTCGGGCTGACAGGCGGGCACATTCATCACGGTGAGCTGGCGCTGGATCAGCTCTTTACGATGCGTCCAACGCTCGGTTGGGCCGACTACCGGACGCCGATCCAAGGCCTCTATCTGTGCGGGTCGGGCACCCATCCTGGCAACGGGCTGACCGGCGCGTCGGGTCGCAACGCGGCGCGGGAAATCGTCGCCCGTTCCAAGCGCGCATAGAATGGTCGGCCTCATGCCGAGGCCGGCCGCTACCGCCGTCGTCCTGCTGGTCTGCGCGATCGCGACGCCGCGTGGCGCGCAGCGTACGCCTGCGCCGGGCCTCTACGATTTGACGCTTCCCGCGCGCGTCACAGACGTGGCGGCGGCCGCGGGCCTGCAGCGTGCGGATGCCGCAACCTTCCCGATCGACATCGTCCGCTTCGCGTTTGCATCACCGGATGGATCGAACGAGGGAGAGATGGCGGCGCGCGCGTCGCTGCGAGCCGCGCTCGAACAGGGAGGCACCGGAGACGCGATCCCGTTGCCGCTGTCTCCCGGCACCTGGCGCACTTACATCCTGCACACACAGGCCGCAGACGCGCGTCTCGCCGCCGTCATTTTCGGCCAGCGGCGTACGGCGCTGCTGTATCACGCGCTTCTTGGCCTCGACGCCGAGACGCTGCAATGGCTCGAGGCACACCCTGAGACGATCGAGCCGTTCCTGAAGTACGCGGGAGCCGCATCCGTCTATGCGCGCAGCATCCACATCAGCCGCGGCATCGTCGTGACGCCAGGCGAGAGCGCTGCGGATGTCTGGACCGTGCTCGTAGGCGCCGACCCCGCGCAGCCGGCGGCGTTCATCGGTAAGCTCCTGTCGGTGCGGGGCGGACGCGTGGCAGCGTTCTATGACGCGATCGCGCATGCAGATCCCGCGCACCAGGTTCATGCTCGGACGCCCCGGCGATCCCGCGCGCGTCGATCGCGCCTGGCGTGCGATGGAGGTCGTCGTCAAAGCGCCGGCTGCATGGTCGATCGAGGAACATCCGTTCCTGCGGCGGGACGTGGATTTTTCCGTCGTGCTGCGCTCCATCTCGGTAGACGAGACCGGGCGGCTGCGCCCCCCGGCCGCGAAAGCCCTGTGGGCGCGCGTCTTCCGTGAGGGCCCTGCGACCGAGGGCGACGTCGATGCGGAATGGCTGACACGTGCGATCCTCGATCTTCCGGCCGCCGCCGCGCGCCGCCGCCTTGACACGTTCGCATTCGCGCAGCGTGCATTCGGCGACGCCCGCGCGACCGACGCGCTCGAGTCCGTGCTGCAGCAGCATCCTCGCTTCGTTGCGCTGCTGTCCGTGCTGACGAGCAACGGCGTCACCGATCCGGGCGCGTGCGCAGCGGCGATTCAAGTGGCCGGAGCACTCGAGCGCGATCAGGACGCGATGATCGTGTTCCAATCGGCGCTCGCGATCCTCGATCGCGCGGCCGCGGCGGGTACGCTCGAGCCGGCAGCCGTGCGCGCGGCCATGGGGTCCCTGATGAACGCTGCCGCGGTGAAGCCGGCGCCCGCATCACTGCTCGCATGGATCGAAAAGGATCTGCCCCTGGTGCTCGCCCCCGCGCGTAGCGGAAGCGAGCGCGGGGATCTCGAACACATCGTGCTCGCCGCACTTGCTGGTCCCGTGTCGAAGCCATCGATCCCGGTGCGCTGGGAAGGCCAGGCCTACGTGGCCGACCTGTCACGAACCGAGCTGCGCCGCCTGACGCAAGTTCGGCAAGCGCAGGAGGAACCGCCGCTCGACGCCGCGCTGGCTGCGGCGCGCTCGCGCGGACTGGCGCCGATCGCCGACAGTCTCGCCGGCCTGGTCTATGCCGCGGCGATGGGCGAGTTCGAATCGAGGCAGGTGAACGGCGGGCCAGTATGGCGACGTCATCGCTTTGGTGGTGACGGTGCGGGCCAGGAACCCAACGCGGCCGCCTGGCGCGTCGCCACGGAAGTGTTCGGCTCGGGCGGATGGCACTTGAATGGCTCGCTCCTGTACTTGCACGTTGCCCTCGCCCACCTCTCGCTGCGTCGGCTCGATGATTCAGAAGTTCCCGCGGCGTCCCGCCTGAGCACCAACGATCGGCGAACACTGGCCATGAGCGTTGCGCTGATGAATCCACGGCTCGTCACAGACGATGAGCGGGATGCGATTACGGCCGCGATGACACGCGGACGCGAACGCATCGCCGCGGCGGCGACGAATCCGGCCGACGCCGNGTNGCTCGCATCGGCCGCNGGTGTTGGAGAGTGGCGCCTGAACTCGATCCGCTGGCTCGCAGCGAATCGATCGGACGTGCCGGGTGCGTTCACCATCCTCGAGATCTACCGCGCCGGCGGCGGCGAGCGGCTCGACACATGGGGCGCCGCTTCTGCGCCGATCGATGGCTGCCTGTGCCTGCGCATGCCGCAGGGTGCGTGGGACGATGCGACGGGGCGGCCCTCGGCGGGACAGCTGGGCACGCACTTCGCGGACGTGATGCTGCGGACGGCCGAGATCCTCGCCGCGAGAAAACTTCCCGCGCTCCTCGCGCGCGATGTCGCGGCATTCGCGACGCGCGACACGCTCGACCGCTCCAATCCGGCGTGGGCTGGAGACTGGCTGACACTCGCGTTCACCGCGCGCGATATTGCGAACGATCGNTTCGACGACTATATCGGCGCGTTGACCGCGGCCGGTCCNCTGCTGCCCGCGCCGCGAGGCAGCCAGTGAGGCGNCTGTCNGCCGGGCTCGCCNTGTTCGTCGCGNTTGCCGTGCTGTCGCTGCAGGCGCAGACACGNACGGCGACAATCGCCTCCCCCGCCGANGGNAGTTACGTCACNGGTCCNGTGCGCCTGGTGATGGCGTTCGATCCGCTGTCGGTCATCCCCGAAGTGCGCCTGGTGCGCTGGTTCGCCGACGGCCGCCAGGTGTGCACGGCGGACCTGCAGCCGTTCTCGTGCGACTGGGACGCCGGCACGGGCGTCGCCGAGCACGCGATTCGTGCGGTCGCGGTGCTCAAGGACGGCACGTCCATCGTCGCCAGCGCGCGGACGAAAGCGGTCGAGTACGCCGAGTCGGTCGACGTGGATGTGATCCAGTTGACCGCCGTTGTCACCGATGGAGACGGCCACTTTGTCAGCGGATTGAAAGCGCAGGACTTCCGGGTCAGCGACGATGACAAGCCGCAGCGCCTTTCGAGCTTCACGGCGGAAGAAACCGCGCTGGAGCTGGTCACNGCGATCGACGTCAGCTCCAGCATGACGGGCGCGCTGCCCGCGGTGAAGCGGCAGGCNGTGAATTTCCTGTCGCAGCTGCGTCCAGCCGACCAGGTGACGCTGCTCGGTTTCAACGACAACATCATCACGCTCGCGCGCAGGTCCACCGAGCAAGCCGTCCGTGAAAAAGCCATTGCCCGCCTCGCGCCATGGGGCGGAACGGCGCTCTACGATGTGATCATCCGCGCGCTCGACCTGCTCGGGCGCCAGCCGGGACGGCGTTCGCTCCTGGTCTTCTCCGACGGCGACGATCAGTCGAGCCACGCCACGATGCCGGCGGTGCTCTCGCGTGCGCAAGCGTCCGACGCGACCATCTACATGATTGGCCAGGGCCGGGCGTTGAAGGCCTCGACGCTGCAGCAGTTGATGCGGCAGCTGGCGCATGAGAGTGGCGGCCGCGCGTTCTTCTCGGACCAGGATCACAAGCTCGAGACCATCTTTCAGGAGATCCTCGACGACCTGCGGCATCAATATTTATTGTCCTACCCGGCGCCGGAGCATGCGCGTGACGGGGCGTCGCATCGGTTGAAGGTGGAGGTGCCGGGCAAGGGCTATACGGTCCGCGCCCGGCTCGCGTACCGGGTGGGGTCGCGCGTTCCGCAGTAAACTCACGGCCATGAAGGGGCTCGCCGCCTGCGCCGCCGTCCTGCTTCTCGCCGTCGGCGCCTCCGCGCAGGAGCAACAGCCGCCGCAGCAGCCCCCGCGTACGACGTTCAAGTCCACGGTCGATCTCGTGCCTGTCGACGTCAACGTCCTCGACAAGAGCGGCCGTCCCGTGTCGGACCTGACGTCGACGGACTTCTCGCTGACGGTCGACGGCCAACCGCGCCGCATTGCCTCCGCGCAATTCATTTCCGTCGAGCGCGCCATCGAGAGCGCCCCGCCGAAGAACTACGAATACACCAGCAACGCCGGGTCATCGGCCGGCCGCCTCGTGATGATCGTCATCGACGCCGGCAACATCGGTGCGGGCCGAGGCAAGCCGGCGATCGAAGCGGCGCAGCGCTTCATTGCGCGGCTCAATCCCGCCGATCGGGTCGCGCTCGTCACCGTTCCCGGCGCCGGGCCGCAGATCGACTTCACCTCGAACCACGCGATCGTGCTGACGCTCCTCAAGAATGTCGTCGGGCAGGCGACATCGCGGAGCAGCCCGCAGCGCGTCGGCCTGTCGGAAGCGCTCGCCTTCCAGCGCGCCGACCAGACGACCATTGCCGCGGTGATGGATCGCGAGTGCGGCATCGACACCATCGTCTCGCTCCGTGAGACCTGTTTCCAGCAGCTCGCCAGCGAAGCCGACATCCTGCTGGCCGAATCGCGCGAGCGGACGCGCAACTCGATCATCGCGCTGCGCTACCTGTTCGAACGGGTGGGCACGAGCGAAGTGCCGAAAACGATCGTCTTCCTGTCGGAAGGATTGTTGCTGGATCGCGAGAACAGCGACATCGCCTGGGTGCCGTCGTACTCGGCGGCCGCGCACATCATCCTCTACGTGCTGCAGCTCGATTACCCCGAGATGGAGGCGTCGGCGCGGTTCACCTCGCCGTCGCGCAGCGCGGACCGCGAGGTGCTGCGGCAGGGCCTGGATCAACTCGCGGGCATGGCCCGCGGCGACGTGTTCCGCGTCGTCGCTAACGCAGACTTCGCCTTTCAGCGCCTGGCGCTCGAGCTCTCGGGCTATTACCTTCTGAGCTTCGAGCCGCAGCCGGGTGACCGCGATGGGAAGCCGCACAAGATCAAAATCGATGTGCGCCGCAAGGATCTCGTGCTGCGCTCGCGGCGTGAGTTCAGCGTCGGCCCTCCGGCCTCCCGGTCGGCAGCAGAAACGGTGCTCGAGTCGCTGCGCGCCCCATTGCTCTCGTCTGATATTCCGCTGAAGCTCACGACCTACACGTTCCAGGATCCGGACACGAACAAGCTCAAGATCATCCTGGTCACGGACATCGATCGATCGCTGAACGAAGACGGCCAGCTCGCGCTGGGCTACATGCTGGTCGACGACAAGGGAAAGGTCGTCTCGAGCCAGCTCGAAAAAGCCGTCTCCACGCCAGTGGATCGGCGGACGCGGGTGCAGAAATATATCGGCGCTGCGGTCGCGAACCCGGGCACCTACACGCTGAAGCTCGCGGTTGTCGACGACGCGGGGAAGCGCGGCAGCATCGAGCGCACGTTCACGGCAAAGATCAATGGCTTCGGACAAATGCACGTGACCGATCTCCTGATCGCCGACAACAGCGTCCAGGGCGAGAGCGTCACGCCGGCGGTGGCGCAGATTTTTCGGGAGACGAGCTGCATGCCTACGTCGAACTGTTCTCGGATGCACCCGAGCAGCTGCGCGCCGCGACGGTCATGATGGAAGTCGCGCAGACGGAATCCGGCCGCGCGCTGGACAGCGTGCCGGCGCGATTCCAGGATGTGAGCGCGCCCAATCGGCGCGCCGCGGAAGCCGGCGTGCCGATCGGGCTGCTGCCGGCCGGCGATTACGTCGCGCGAGCGGTGATCAGCGAAGGCGGACGGAAGATCGGCCAGGTGGTGCGTCCGTTTCGCATTGCGCGCGCCGCCGCGTCTGTGACCGCACCGGGTGCGTCGGCCCCNATGAAGGCGGCCGCGCCNATTGCGTTCACATCGCGCATCGAATCGTTCGACAAGACGTCGGTCCTGTCGCCGCAGGTCGTCGGGTTTTTTCTGGACCGCATGAGCGCCGCCGCGGCGGCCAACGCCGCAAACGTTCGCCCCGCGATTGCCAGCGTTCGCGCCGGGCGCTTCGATGATGCGATGAAGGCGCTCGAGAGCACCGGCGACGATCAGCTTGCGGCCGTGTTCCTGAAAGGGCTGGTGCTGTTGCAGCGCGGCGATTTGAACGCCGCGGCGACCAGGTTCAGAGAGGCGCTGCGGATGGATTCCGAGTTCTACTCGGCGGCGTTTTACCTCGGCGCCTGCTACGCCGCGGGGGGCAAGGATCGTGACGCNGCGGGCGCGTGGCAGACCTCGCTGATCACGGAATCGAACGCGCCGTTCGTCTACACGCTGNTNGGCGACGCGCTGTTGCGTCTGCGCGACATGGATCAGGCGCTGGACNTCCTCACCGAAGCGCGCGCGTTGTGGCCGGCAGACGATGATGTGGCGCAACGATTGGGGACCGCGCTCGCGATGGCGAATAAGCCGGCCGAAGCGCTGAAGGTGCTGGAGCCATATCTTGCCGCCCACCCCTCCGATCACGAACGAACCTTCCTTGCGCTGCGCGCGCTGTACGAAGCGAAGGCGGCCGGACGGACGGTCAAGTCCGCGGACGAAGACAAAGCGCTGTTCCGGGCCTACGCCGACGCCTATGCCGCGGCGCGCGGCCCGCAACTCGCGCTCGTCGAACAGTGGCGCAAATACGTTGAAAAATAGCCGGTTGTAACCCGGCGCGCCTGCCGCGTGTCTAACAAGGCATGAAGAGGCTGCTGCGAGCGGGCGTGGCGACCATCGCCGTGTCTGGCGTGCTGCTGGCCGCCGGTCCTGGCTCGGCCGTCCCGGAGAAGCCGGACGACAAGACCATTCTGCACGTGCTCAATCGCATCGGGTACGGCCCGCGGCCAGGGGATATCGAGCGCGTCCGCGAGAAGGGACTTGCCGCCTATATCGACCAGCAGCTGCATCCCGAACGCATTGCCGACGCGGCGATGGCGCAGCGGCTCTCGACATTCGAGACGCTTGGCAAGTCGTCGCGGCAGCTCGCAGACGAGTACTACGTCCCCGTGCAGATGGCACGGCAGCAGGTGAAGCAAGAACGTGCGACGGACCCGTCGATGGCCGACGCGCGTNCGCGAACGCCGGAGCAGATCGAGCTGGCGCGCCAGCAACGCATCGTGCTCCTCGAGCTCTCGCAACAGAAGATCCTGCGCGCCGCCTANAGCGAGCGGCAGCTCGAGGAAGTGCTCGCCGATTTCTGGTTCAACCACTTCAACGTCTTCGCGAACAAGGGGGCGACGCAGCAGTACCTCACGGAGTACGAGCGTGACGTCATCCGCCCGCGCGTACTCGGCAAGTTTCGCGACTTGCTCGGCGCAACCGCGAAGAGCCCGGCGATGCTGTTCTACCTGGATAACTGGCAGAGCGTGGATCCGGATGCAATGCAGCGGCGGCGTCCGTTCATGGCGCCCGCACAGCAGCGGCCTCAGCGAGGGCTCAACGAGAATTACGGACGCGAGCTGATGGAACTGCACACGCTTGGCGTCGACGGCGGCTACACGCAGGCCGACGTGATCAACGTCGCGCGCGCATTCACCGGTTGGACGATCGAGCAGCCCCGCCAGGGCGGCGGCTTCCGGTTCGAGCCGCGGCTGCATGACGAACGAGAGAAGACGGTGCTCGGGCAGAAGATCAAGGGCGGCGGCGGGCAGTCTGACGGCGAGCGCGTGCTCGATATTCTCGCGAGACATCCGTCGACCGCGCGGTTTGTCGCCACCAAGCTGGCGCGCCGCTTCGTCTCCGACACACCACCGCCCGCATTGATCGATCGCGCGGCCGCGAAATTCCGCGAGACCGACGGCGACATCCGCGAAGTCGTNCGCGTGATCCTGACGTCACCGGAGTTCTTTGCGCCGGACGCGTACCGCGCCAAGGTGAAAACGCCGTTCGAGTTCGTGGTCTCGACGATTCGCGCGACGGGCAGCGACGTGCAGTCGGCGGAGGCCCTCGTGCAGGCCGTCCGCCAGCTCGGGATGCCGCTATATTTGTGTCAGCCGCCGACCGGCTATGCCGATCGCGCTGAGGCGTGGGTCAACACCGGCGCGCTGTTGAACCGGATGAATTTCGCGTTGCAGCTCGTCGGCGGCCGGATGCGCGGCGTGCAGTGGGACGAGGCCCCGATCGCGCCTGCGTTGATCGGCGAGTTGTCGGAATCGACGTCGGCCACCATTGCCAAGTCGACCGGCCCACGCCAGGTCAGCGCACTCACGCTCGGATCGCCCGAGTTCCAGAGGAGATAGCCATGTTCTCTCGACGCATCTTCATGAAGAACGGCGGGCTGGCGCTCCTCAGCCTTGGCTTCGCGCCGGCGTTTCTCGCGCGCACGGTCGAGGCCGCGTCCGGCACGCGGCGCAAGATCCTGATCGCGATCTTCCAGCGCGGCGCGGTCGATGGCCTCAANATGATCGTGCCATTCGGCGAATCCTCGTATTACGCCGCCCGCCCGAGCATCGCCGTCCCGCGCCCGGGTGGCGACGATGGCGCGATCGACCTGGATGGGTTCTTCGGCTTGCACCCGCGGCTCGCACCGCTGAAGCCGCTATGGGATGCACGGCAGCTGGCGATCGTCCATGCGACCGGATCGCCGGACGACACACGATCGCACTTCGATGCCGAGGACTACCTGCAGACCGCAACGCCCGGGATCAAGAGCACGCAGGACGGCTGGCTGAACCGCTGCCTGCACGCGCGCGAGCACGCCGAGGCGACGCCATTCCGTGCCGTCTCGTTGACCGGCCAGATGCCGCGCGCGCTCCAGGGCAGCGCGCCGGCAGTGGCGATGAGCCAGATCGCCCAGTTCGGCATTCGCGCCGGTCAGGCCAGCGAGACGGTGCAGGCGTCCTTCGAATCCGAGTACGCCGCTGCGGCCGATGCCGTGATGCACCAGACCGGGAGCCAGGCCTTCGACGCAGTCAAGATGCTGAAGTCGGCCGACCCCGCGAAATACGCGCCGGAAAACGGCGCTGAGTATCCGCGTTCGGGTTACGGCGAAGCGCTGCGGCAGATCGCGCAGCTCGTCAAGGCAGACGTCGGTCTCGAGATCGCGTTCGCCGAGGCCGGCGGCTGGGACACGCACGCGAACCAGGGATCGACGGCGGGGGCGCTGGGCGGACGCCTTGACGATTTCGCGCGCGGCATTGCCGCGCTCGCGCGCGATCTGGGCGATCGCATGGGCGACGTCGTCATCCTGACGATGAGCGAGTTCGGGCGCGCGGCGGCCGAGAACGGCTCGCGCGGCACCGATCACGGGCACGGCAACGCGATGATGGTGATCGGCGGCCAGGGCGTGCGCGGCGGCAAGGTCTACGGCCGCTGGCCGGGGCTGCAGCGCGAGCAGCTCCACGACGGCCGCGACCTTGCGGTCACCACCGACTTCCGTCACGTCTTCGCGGAGATCGTTCGCGGCCATCTGGGTGTCAGCGACACGCGCGCGATCTTCCCGAGTTTTACTCCGGCGCCAGTGGGCTTCATCGGGTAGTCTGGATCCGAGACACCCTCACTGATGCGCATTACGGACATTCCGACACCCGCCGTCCTCGTGGACGCCGGCCGGCTCGAACGCAA
>C688J18823_10002113_pt1 | contig 12413 bp, 7 predicted proteins | sample HopSoiMetagenom1_FD_18823 | JGI IMG/M metagenome (IMG submission 18823)
GGTGGGGGGACACTGGCGGCACGCCTCGCCGAGGAGGGGAGGCGGGTGGTGCTGCTCGAAGCGGGCGGGGACCCGCGGGAGCTCCGCGGCGGCGACGCGAACGATCCCTCGGGCAACCGGTTGCCCGAGGACTATGACGTGCCGGTCTTCCACGCCATCTCGACGGAAAACGCCGCGATGAAGTGGGACTTCTTCGTCCGCCACTACGCGAATCAGGCACAGCAGGAGCGCGACCCGAAGTACTGCCCGACGTGGGAGGGCAAGGACGTCGACGGCGTCCTCTATCCGCGGGCCGGAGCTCTCGGCGGCTGCACCGCCCACAACGCCCTGATCCTGATCTATCCGCACAACGAGGACTGGGACCGGATCGCCGAGCTCACTGGCGATCCCTCCTGGAGCGCCGACTCCATGCGCTCCTATTTCGAGAAGCTGGAGAGCTGCCATCACCGCTTCTTCCTCTATCGCTGGCTGAGCGGGCTCGGCCTCAACCTCACCCGGCACGGCTTCGACGGCTGGCTGCAGACCGAGAAGGCGATCCCCCTGTCCGCCCTGGAGGACCGGCCGCTCCTGGACGTGCTCCACGATTCGCTCAAGGCGGCCTTTCAAGCCTGCGCGGCGCCGATCGACCGCGACGCCTGGGAGCTCGTGAGCCAGGGCGATCCCAACGACTGGCGCCTGGTGCGGCGGAACGCGACCGGCATCTTCTATACACCGCTCACCACTCGCGGCCACCAGCGGACGGGCTCCCGCGAGCGCGTGCGCGACGTCGAGCGGAGGTATCCGGACCGGCTGAAGGTGGTGCTGAACGCGCTGGTGACGCGCGTGCTCTTCGACGACGACAACCGCGCCGTCGGGGTCGAGTACCTGCAGGGGGAGCGCCTCTACCGCGCGGCCGCCCGGCCGCATCCGGAATGCGGCGCGCCGCGCGAGGTCCGCGCCTCCCGCGAGGTCATCCTCTCCGGCGGAGCGTTCAACACGCCGCAGCTCCTCATGCTCTCCGGCATCGGGCCGCGGCAGGTCCTGGAGCGCCACGGCATCAAGGTGCGCGTCGACCTGCCGGTCGGCCGCAACCTGCAGGACCGTTACGAGGTCGGGGTGGTCAACCGGATGCGCTCCGACTGGAGCGTGCTCAAAGGCGCCAGGTTCGCCAAGGGAGATCCCCACTATAAAGAATGGGACTGCCGCCGGTCGGGCGTCTACACCACCAACGGCGCGATGCTCGCGGCCATCAAGCGCTCCTCGGCCGGGCAACCGCTGCCGGACCTCTTCTGTTTCGCGCTGCTGGGCCTGTTCCGGGGTTATTTCCCCACCTACTCGCGGCTCTTCGCGGAGCACCTCAACTACCTGACCTGGGCGGTGCTCAAGGCCCACACCCTCAACCGGGGTGGCGAGGTGACCCTGCGCTCCGCGAATCCGTGCGACGTGCCGGAGATCAACTTCCACTATTTCGAGGAAGGGACCGACGAGTATGGAGACGATCTGGACGCGGTCGTCGAAGGCATCAAGTTCGTGCGCACGATGACGGCGCGGCTCAAGGGCAAGGGCGGTCTGATCGAGGAGGAGGAGCTGCCGGGGGAGGGGGTCCAGTCGGACGACGCCCTGCGGGCCTTCGTGTGCGACCACGCCTGGGGGCACCACGCCTCCTGCACCTGCCCGATCGGTCCCCGGGGCCAGGGCGGCGTGTTGAGCAGTGATTTTCGCGTGTACGGCACCGAGGATCTGCGGGTGGTGGACGCTTCGGTCTTCCCGCTCATCCCGGGGTTCTTCATCGCCAGCGCCGTCTACATGATCGGCGAGAAAGCGGCCGACGTCATTCTGGCCGCCGCCAGGAATTGAGCTTTTCTGAAGGGAGCACGAGAGAGTCGCTTGTGACCATGCCAATTGGCAGCAGATGAGGAGAGTAGCCCTATGCGTAAAGCCGGATCTATATGGATCATTCTCCTACTGGCGATGCTGGGATCCGCAAGGGGACAGAAGATTCCAAGCCCGCTCCCCGAGAACGACCCGCATGCGAAGGCCGTGGCGGACGCGCAGTATCCGTCCGCCAGGGTCTGTGGCCAGTGTCACCCCAACCAGTACAAGCAGTGGAGCATCTCGTCCCACGCCTATGCCAACGTCTCTCCGATGTTCAACAAGTTCGAACAGCGGATCAACGACATCTCGCGCGGGACGGTCAACTACTTCTGCGTCCGCTGTCACGCCAGCGTCGGCACCGCCCTGGCCGAGCGGCGCGACATCGCCTGGTGGGACCGCAGCGGGGCCGCCAAGGAAGGGATCACCTGCATCACCTGCCACCGCGTCGGCGAAGGGTACGGCAAGACCAACGCCGCCCGGCGGATCACCCCGGGACCGATCCACGAGCCCGTGTTCGGCCCCTTCGACAGCCTGGGGGGCCTCGCGGCGATCACCGACGCGCGGAAGAACGGCATCCTGGTGACCATCGACGAGCCCGACAAGCCCGCCGAAGGTGACAAGAAATGGATCCGGATGCACCAGACCGCCATCCAGTCGGACCTGATCGTGAAGTCGGAGCTCTGCGTCGCCTGCCACCAGGTCGCGGTCCATCCCGGCATCAAGCTCGAAACCGTTTGGGAAGAGTACCGCGCCTCTCCCGCCGCCAAGGAGGGGATCACCTGCCAGAACTGCCACATGAGCAAATTCCCGGGGCAGAACGCGGGGTACGAAACCGGGTGGGCCGCGGAGGTCAACGGCAAGCATTTCAACGAGCAGCGGCCGCTGACCGACCATACCTTCGTCGGACCCGGCTATCCGATCAGCCATCCCGGCCTCTTCCCTCTGCGTATGGAAGAGTCCCCGTTCGCCCCCCAGCAGTGGCTGACGTTCGATTTTCGCGCCGGCTGGGGGAGCGACGACTTCGAAAACAAGATCGCCGCCGGTAGCGGCTCGGCCACCTTCCCAGCCGAATGGCAGAACCCCGCCGACCGCCGGAAGGCCTGGGTGATCGTTCAGGAGAATCTCGGCCGGTGGCGGGAGCGGGAGCAAATGCGCCTGAAGCTCATGGAGAACGCCTCGAAGCTCGACGGTCCGTTCTTCAAGGGGAGCCCCAAAGTCGGCAAGGACTTCAAGTTCGACTACAAGCTCACCAACCTCAACAAGGGGCATAACCTCCCCTCCGGCTCGCTGGGAGCCCAGCCCGAGCTCTGGCTCAACGTCGTCCTCGTCGATCCCGACGGCAAGAGAGTCTGGGAATCCGGCTACGTCGACAAGGACGGCGACCTCGCCGACCTCCAGTCCAAAGAGGTCGGCGATCAAAAGCTCCCGCACGACAACCAGCTCTTCAGCATGCAAAGCAAGTTCCTCACGACCAACCTGAAAGGAACGGATCGGGAGATGTATCTGCCGATCAATCTGGACTTCGACCAGGATCCTTTCATCCGGCCCGGCGGCGCCCCGACCTCGATTCTCAATCATCCCCCGAACGCGCGCCTGGAGAAGCGCAGCATTCCGCCTCTGGGCAGCCGCACCGCCCACTACAAAGTCCCGGGGGACTTGCTGAAAAAACCAGGCACGTACCGGCTCGCCGCGCGCCTGCGCGGCAGGACGGAGCCCATTTACTTCATGGAGTTCGTGTTCGCCACGACAGAGATGAAGCGGACCGAGAACGAATGGGTCACTGACACGCATGCCTACGCCGTCGCATTCGACGTCCACTGAGAAAGGGCGACCATGAACGGAAAAGCCTGGACTGCGAACCCTTTGCTCGTCGGCATGCTCTGCCTTGCCCTGGGCGCCCCATGCGCCCTCGCCGCCGAGGCCGCCGATGCCGCCGACGCCAAGAAGAGTGACGCCCCCTGCGTCCCGAAACCCCTCGACGTCAGCAATTCCCACAAGGAGCATGAGATGTCCCCCGGGGCAAAGCTCCTCCCCGAGCCGCCCGACCCGGCGTGGTTCAAGGCCGATCCGTGCTATCCGCAGGCCTACGACTCCGCGGCGGAGTTGGACATCTACGGCGGCAGGCGCAAGATCGACCGGCCCCAGCCGCCCGTCCAGTTGGGCCTTCGCCTCTACGACTATGGGGCGTACTCACCCCGCCCCACCTGGCTCGGCGAGAAGAATCCGATCATGCCGGCCTTCATTGTTGCCGGCGATTTTCGTATCGCCGCCGCGCAGTACGACAGAGGCGGCTCTCCCGTCAATGGCGAGACGTATCAGTCGGAGATCGCCGCCCGTCTCAACCTCGACATGGACCTCCAGATCACCCCCACCGAGCGCATTCATGCCTTCACGCGCCCGATCGACAAGAACGGCTCGTTTACGCGCTACCTCATCAGCGGCCAGGTCGAAGACAAGTTCGTCTCCAATTTCGACTTCAACCTCGACACTCTTTTCTTTGAAGGCGACCTCGGCGCCATGGCTCAAGGGTTGACCGGCAGGACCAACCACGTCGACCTGCCGATCGCAGTCGGGAGGACGCCCATCGTCACCCAGAACGGCGTCTGGATCGAGGATGCCATCGACGGCGCGGCCTTCAGCATCACCGCCAAGAACAGTCCCTCGCTCGATATCAGCAACATGGACTTCACCTTCTTCGCCGGGTTCAACAATGTGATGACAGCCGCCGATCCCGGCGACAAGAACAAGCTCTACGGCTTCGCGGGATTCGCCGACCTCCTGCGCGGCTATCTCGAGTACGGCTACGGCTACCTCGACGCCGACGTCAGCGGCCACAGCTATCACAACGTCACCGTCGCGTTCAGCAAGCGGTATGTGGGGCGGCTCGCCAACAGCGTCCGGCTGATCGGCAACTTCGGCCAGAAAGGCGTCAACGGGGTGAAGACCGCCGACGGCCTGCTGGTGCTGGTGGAGAATTCGCTCGTTCCGAGGCGGCACTTCGGATTCGACGTCTCGGCCTTCAACCCTTTGAACTTCGTTCCCTACTTCAACTTCTTCGCCGGCTTCAAAAGCCCTCAGTCGCTGGCGCGCGGGGCCGATTCCGGTGGCGTGCTGAGGAACACCGGCATCAACTTCGAGTCCGACGGCCTGACGGGCTACCCGACGCTCGACGCCACCGCGCACGACTCCTACGGTGGGGCGGTGGGAGTGGAGTACCTGTTCAACCTCGACCGTCAGATCGTCGTCGAAGTGGCGACGGTTCAGCGCAGGGGCAGCAACAACGTATTTGGGGCCCAAAACTCGATAGGAGCCCGCTATCAGCATCCGTTCACGAAAACCTGGATCTTACGCCTCGACGCCATGAAGGGCTGGCTGCAGGGCCAGAGGGACATCTACGGCGCGCGAGTGGAGCTCCGGCGCAAATTCTGATACCGCCCAGGGCCGATCGAAAGAAGGAGATTCCGATGTCCATTTTTCAGCTCCATGTCAACGGCAGGTTGCACACTGTCGACATCGACGGCAACATGCCTCTGCTCTGGGCCCTGCGCGACATCCTGGGACTCAAGGGCACCAAGTTCGGCTGCGGCGTCGCGCAATGTGGCGCGTGCACCGTCCACCTCGACGGGCGGGCCGTGCGTTCCTGCTCGGTCGACGTGGGCGTGGCCTGCCTCTCCAAGGTCACCACGATCGAAGGGCTGTCGCCCGACGGCAGCCACCCGTGTCAAAAGGCCTGGGTCGAGCTCGGCGTGCCACAGTGCGGTTTCTGCCAGCCCGGCCAGATCATGAGCGCCTCGGCGCTGCTGGCCGCGAACGGGAACCCGTCCGACGAGGACATCGACAATGCGATGCGCGGCAACATCTGCCGCTGCGGCACCTATCCACGGATCCGGGAGGCCATCCACAAGGCCGCGGGGAGCAAGTCATGAGCGGCGGCATCTATCGAGGCACCCGCAGGGATTTCCTCCGCCATCTCGGCGTGGGCACCGGCGCGCTGGTGTGGGGCTGCTACATCTCGCCCAAGGGGCTCTTCGCAACAGAGCATCTTCCGGAGATCATTCACAACGGCGTGCCGCTCGGAAAGAAGAACTATTTCGTCGCCATCGTTCCGGTCGAGGGGACGATCGTCATCACCACGCACCGCGCCGAGATGGGACAGGGCATCCGCTCGAGCCTTGCGGCCGTGCTGGCCGACGAGCTCGAAGCCGACTGGAGCCGAGTCCGGCTGCGCCAAGCGGATGCCGCGTCGGATAAGTACGGCATCGAGTTTCCCTACGAGGTGAAGGCGGCGCTGCCGTTCCCCTTCGCCGACGCTTACAAATCGAAGCCGCAGTACCTCGTCCCGGCCGAGGCTTCCCAGTTCACCGACAGCTCGCGGAGCATGACGGCATATTTCACGCCGATGCGGCTCTTCGGCGCTGGCATCCGGCACACGTTCGAGCAGGCTGCCGCGAAGGTATTCAACGTCGATCCCAGCCAATGCCAAGCGCGGCAGCACAAGGTTTACGCCGGCAGTCACTCCATTGACTACGGCGATCCGCTTCTGCTGTTCCACGCGAGCAAGCTGGGAGACCCCAAATACGAAGACGTCCAGGCCGCGCTCAAGAAACCGGGCGATTGGGTCTTCATCAACGCCGCGAAAAAGCCGATGCCGTTCGTCGACGCTGCCGACATGGTCAGGGGGAAGCCGATCTACGGCGCCGATCACGATCTGCCCGGCATGCTGACGGCGATGATCGAACGCTGTCCGGTGGCCAATGGGCGGATCAAGAGCTTTGATCCTGCTCCGGCGCTCGCCGTGCCGGGCGTTCGCAAAGTGCAGCGCGTTCTGCCCTCAAATGTGCAGCCGGGCGGGGTGGGCCAGGCGTTCGTCCCGCATGACGGCGTCGCCGTCATCGCCGACAACACCTGGGCGGCGCTCCAGGGCCGCAGGGCGCTCAAGCCGACGATCGAGTACGACTACCTCGACGACCTCGCTAAAGACAATGCCAAGTACGACTCGCAGGCATTTCGCCAGACGCTGAGGGAATCGACCGCGGCGAAGGGGATGCTCGTTCGCAAAACCAAGGCTGATCTCACTGACGAGGACTTTTCCGGCTCCGCCAGCATCTTCGAAGCCGAGTATTACGTTCCTCTCCTCGCGCAGGCACCGATGGAGCCGCCCGTGGCCACCGCGCTCTACAAAGACGGGAAGATGGAAGTGTGGTCGCCGACACAGAATCCCGACGTCGCCCAGCAGTGCGTCGGACGCGTCTTGCACAACCTCCCCTGGGACAAGGACCTCGACGCGACGTCGATCAAACTCACCCGGGAGACTGTGACGCTACACATGCCGTTACTGGGCGGCGGCTTCGGACGCAAGTCGAAGCCCGACTACATCGTCGAGGCGGCGTTCCTCGCTAAGCTGAATCCCGGCGTTCCGATCCGCGTGCAGTGGACCCGCGAGGACGACATCAAATTCAGTTACTACAACGCGGTCAGCAGTCAATATCTCAAGGCGGCCGTCGTGGGGAAGAAAACGACGGCCCTGCTGCATCGCAGCGCCTTCACGTCGTTCTTCGGCACCCTCTTTCCCGAGTCAAGGGCGAAAGAGCGCGCGGCGTTGTTCAACGGCGGCGTCTATCCCTACGGCTCGGCGATCGAGCGCGCGCAGGGTCTTGAGGACATGCCGTTCAAGGTGGACAAGCTGCTCATCGAAAATTGCCCGGCCAAGAACTACATCCGCATCGGCTGGATGCGCTCGGTGGCGAACATCTACCATGCCTTCGCCAGCGGCTCGTTCGCCTGCGAGCTCGCGGAAAAGGTGGGAGATGATTCAAAGGACTACCTCCTAGGTCTGATCGGCGAGGGAGGCATTCTCGCCCTGCCGGACGAAGCCGTCGCGGAGTTCTTCAACAATGGGCTTCCCGTAGACATCATCAATCTGCCGGTCGAAGGTGGGAAAGTCCTGCAGATGGTCCCCGGTTTTCCTGCCGACACGAGACACCTGCGCGCCGTGGTTCAGAAGGTGGCGGAGGTGGCAGACTGGGACAACAAGGTGAAGCAGTACAAGGGGACGCGCCGCGGCCTCGGCATCGCCGCGCACCGCAGCTTCCTTAGCTACGTCGCCACCGTCATCGACGTCTCGCTGAGCGATGCCAACGAGTTGACGATCCACGATGTCTACACAGTGGTCGACTGCGGCCTCGCGGTCAATCCCGACCGCGTCAGAGCGCAGATGGAAGGTGCCGTCAATTATGGCCTGAGCATTGCGCTCCTCGGCGAGATCACGGTCAAGAACGGGGCGGTCGTGCAGAACAACTTCGACGACTACCCGGTGCTGCGCATCCACCAGGCGCCGAAGAACATCTTCGTCACGATCCTGGAGGTCGACAAGCAAACCCCTCCGACGGGAATCGGCGAGGTCGGAGTCCCCACGGTGGCTCCCGCCCTGGCCAATGCGATCGTCGCCGCGGGCGGGCCTCGCATCCGCGAGATTCCGTTCCGGAAGACCCTCCAGGTCCTCTGAGCCGGTGTGAGATCTCAACGGAGGAATTATGGGCGATTCAGGATCTTCGATTCGTCCGGTGATTTTCGATCCCGACCGGCAGGATGAACGGGCCTACCCGCCAAAGCTGCGAGAGGAGGAGGAGGAGCTCGTGGTCAAACGCCGCCAGATCGCCGGAGATCCCGGTCCTGGCGGTTGGCTGGGCGTCGGGCTTTCCGGCGGCGGCATCCGCAGCGCCACGTTCGGTCTCGGCGTTTTTCAGAGATGGGCGAGCTCCGCCGGTCTCCTCCGCCGGATCGATTACCTGTCGACCGTTTCGGGCGGCGGCTATCTCGGCTCGTTCCTCGGCCGCCTCTGGGGCCGCAACTACCTGAAGGAGCCCGGCGACTTCGAGAAGGTCCTGCAGGGAGAGAAGAGCCCCCAGGTCCTGCGGTTCCTGCGGGAGAATGGACGTTACATGGCGCCGAACGGCGCCGGCGACAAGCTGCTCGTGGGGGCGATGGTGCTGCGCAACTGGTTCTCCGTGCAGGTCGTCCTCTCCGTCTTCCTGCTCGCCTTTTTCCTTCTCCTGCAGGTGGTCCGTATCGAGGCGGGCCGGCAGTGGCACTGGGTCGCGCAGGTCGTCCCCTGGCTCCATCCGTGGACCGTAGCCAGCCCTCTCTGGTGGAGCCCGTACGTGCTGATTCCGCCGGTGATCTTCTTCCTGTTCGCGTTCCCGCTCGGCTGGGCCTACTGGCTCATCGAGCCCGCGGGATGGGCGATCGCCAGGGCGAGCATGAAGTCCGGAGACTCGCGGAGCTCCCGCCGGCGTTGGGAGGCGTCGAAGGTCCCCCCCTGGGCGGGCGTCCTCGTGGCTCTCGTGATGGGAATCGTCCTGGTGACGTTCGACCTGGAGCTCGGCTCGACGGGCTTCGGCCTGAAGGGCCTCGGTTGGTTCCTCGTCGTGACCGCGGGAGCGACCATGCTCTGGTGGCTCGTCGTGTTGAGCATCCCTCTGCGCAAAGAGACCGTCTCCACGGAATCGGCCACGCAGTCCGACGACCGCACGCTGGCCGAGGAGATCGATCAGGCCCTCTACCGCCGCCTGGCTCTGCGCAACCGTCTGTCCGTGGGGCTCACCTGGGCGCTGACCGCGACCGGCGGCCTGCTCGTGCTGGCCCTGATCGACTCGCTCGGGCAGACCCTGTATGTCGTGCGCTCCGATGTCTGGGCCTATTTGGCGGTCCTCGCTGCACCGCTGCTGGCGTTCGTCAGCTCGGCCCAGCGCATCGCAACGTTCTTCGCGCCGGGGCCCAACAAGGAGGGGCGCCTCCATTTCTCTCTGCGCTGGATCGCCACCCTGGCCGCCATGATCCTCATGTTGTGCCTGTTGGTGGCGATCGACGCGGGCTCGCACGCCATCGCCTGGGGCTTCCAGACGCCGCCCTCCGCGCCCGCCAACCTGCGCCACTCCCCGAAAGAGCAGAAGGATCTCACGGTCGCCATCCACAGCTCGCAAGGTCCGGTGGTGCCGCTCGACCTCCACGTCGTCGCCGGCCGGGCGGAGCTCTCCCAACACACGCCGGACTCCCCTTCCGCCGCCGTCGCTCAGCCGCAACGCGACGTGAGGTCCGCCGTCGCCGCCCTCGGCATGGCGCTCCTGCTCTCCTGGCTGTTCGGACGGACGTGGCCTTTCGTGGACCGGTCCTCGCACCATTCGCTATACGCGTCGCGGCTGACCCGCGCCTATCTCGGCGCGTCCAACCAGGAGCGTTGGGGCGACGGCCCCAGCATCACCCAGGTCCTGCCCGGGGACGATCTCGACATGGCCCGCTATTGGCCCCCCCCGAGCGAAAAGGCGGTGCCGCTCCACCTCATCAACGTGACGATCAACGAGACGGTGGACGGCCGCTCCCAGGTCCAGCAGAAGGACCGCAAGGGGGTCGGGATGGCGCTCGGCCCCTGCGGTCTCAGCGTCGGCGTCAGGCACCACGCGGTCGTCGCCTTCGGCAAGGACAGGAATGCCGACCCTTATGGCAAGCCCTGTATCGTCTACCCCTCCCCGGACAAGGAGACTTCGGTGTTCCGCTATGAGAAAGTGAAAGGTGAGGGGGAACCCCGGTACGTTTTCGGCGGCCAGCCGCTCCCGTTGGGTGACTGGGTGGCGATCTCGGGCGCCGCGTTCTCGACCGGGACCGGGGCGCAGACGAGCCTCGGCATCAGCCTGCTCGCCGGGTTCGCCAACGTAAGGTTGGGGCGGTGGTGGGATTCCGGAGTCAGCCCAATGCCGCGGGACATCAGGAGCTTCAGGCTCGGAGCCTGGACCGAAAACCTGCTGTCCTACGCCTTTCCCGTCCAGATCTGCCTGCTCGACGAGTTCCTGGCCCGTTTCCCGGGCACCGCGCGGAAGCACTGGTATCTCTCCGACGGCGGCCATTTCGAGAACCTCGGCGGTTATGAGCTCATCCGCCGCCGTCTGCCGCTCATCGTCATCGTCGATGCGGAACAGGATACCGATTATGAATTCGGAGGTCTGGCGAACCTGATCCGCAAGGCACGGCTGGACTTTGGCGCGGAGATCGAGCTCTTGGGCGGCAGTGAGCTGGACGAGCTCCTGGAAAAGGGCTCCGAGCTCCGCAGGTGTATCGGCTCGATCGAAGAGCTGCGGCGGGGCCTGTGGGAAGGTGAGACTCTCAAGGCGGCGGACCGAGCAGGGCTCTCGCGAGCGCACGTGGCTCTCGCCCGCGTCAACTATCGCTCTCCGGGCTGGTGCTCGCGTCTGATCTATATCAAGCCGTCCCTGACGGGAGACGAGCCTGAAGACGTGCTGGAATACCATCGTAGCCACCCCGACTTTCCCCACGAGTCGACGGCCGATCAGTTCTTTGACGAGGCGCAATGGGAGAGCTATCGCAGGCTGGGGGACCACATCGCCGAGAAGCTCCTGCCGTTCCTCACGGAGAAAGCCGCCGATTGGTAGGAAACCGGGGTGAGGGCCCACCTCCCCGGGTGGGCTCAGACGACCTTGCGAGGTGGCGCGTGTCCGGTCACGCCGTGCTGCAATGAGGGTGTCGAAAGGAGGATGCCATGCTGAACGTCAAAGCTCTGGCCTGGGCCTTCGGACTCACGGCAACGTTCGCCTTCCTCGTCTATGTGGCGTACGGGCTGATGGTTCCCCCGGAGTATCACGGGATTTTCGGTGGCTGGCTGCTCGGATGGCGCCAGCTCACCCTGGGAGTCTTCCTGCTGGATCTGATCCAGGTGGTCGCCATCGCGGTCGCCGCGGCCCTGTTCCTGGGGACGGTGAACAACTACTTCCACCGCCGGTGGGAGATAGGGCATTCGCACTGAGCGGCTAGTCGGGAATGACGGCCGTCGCCTCGATCTCGATCCTGGCGCGGTCCTCGACGAGAGCGCTTACCACCACCGCCGCCATCGCCGGATAATGGCGGCCCATCACCTCGCGCCAGGCGCGGCCGATGTCGCGCCGGGCCGCGAGGTAGGCCGCTTTGTCGGTGATGTACCAGGTCATGCGCGTGACGTGCTCCGGGCCGGCGCCCGCCTCCCGGAGCACGGCGATCACGTTTCGTAAAGCGATCTCCGTCTGCTGCGCGAAGTCGTCCGTTTCGATCTTGCACGTTTCCGGATTCCAGCCGATCTGGCCGGCCACGAAGACCAGCCGGCCGCGGGCGGCGATGCCGTTGGCGTAGCCGCTCGGCGGCGCCCACCCCTCCGGCTGGAGAATATCGTGGAGGATACTGCTCACCGATTCATCTCCCGCAGGCGGAAGCGCTGGAGCTTGCCGGTGTTGGTGCGCGGCAGGGAGTCGACGAATTCGATCGCCCGCGGGTATTTATAAGGCGCGATCTCCGCCTTGACGAAATCCTGCAGCTTCTTGACCAGCTCGGGGCCGGGCTGGACCCCGGCGCGCAGCACCACGTAGGCCTTGACGATGTTCCCCCGGACCTCGTCCGGCGCCGCCACCACGCCGCACTCCGCCACGGCCGGGTGCTCGAGCAGAACCGCCTCGACCTCGGGGCCCGAGATGTTGTGCCCCGCGGAGATGATCATGTCGTCCGTGCGCGCCTGGTACCAG
>C688J18823_10002114_pt1 | contig 12412 bp, 18 predicted proteins | sample HopSoiMetagenom1_FD_18823 | JGI IMG/M metagenome (IMG submission 18823)
GACTACCTCACCAAGCCGTTCAGCCCGCGCGAGCTGCTGGCGCGCATCCGCGCGCTCCTGCGGCGTGCGCGGGCGCAGGCGAGCGTCGCCGACGCCATCGCCACCGTGCGCGCCTACCGCTTCGGCGGCTGGGAACTGAACATCGGCCTGCGCAAGCTGAAGAGCCCGCAGGGCGAGAACGTCGAGCTGACCAACGGCGAGTTCCGCATCCTGACCGCGTTCCTTGCCTCGCCGCAGCGCGTGCTATCGCGCGACCAGCTGCTCGATCTCTCGCGCGTGCACAGCGCCGAGGTGTACGACCGCTCCATCGACATCCAGATCCTGCGCCTGCGCCGCAAGATCGAGCCAGACCCGTCGCATCCGAAGTTCATCGTCACCGAGCGCGGCGCCGGTTATGTCTTCAACGCTGCCGTAGAGGTCGTCCGCTAGTCCGCCCGCCGGTTTCGTTTGAAACCGGCAGCCACCGTATGTAACGCCGCTCGCTGCACGCGCAATCGCGCGGTGACAGAGCGACATCACGATGGCGCCAGTATGAACTCGCATCCCGAGACGACCCTGCCGGAGGCCTTGAGCGTCGGAGCGCACCTGACGACGCCGCGCTGGGGTTTCGTGCATCACGGTCTCTACGCCGGCAACGGCCGCGTCATTCACTACGCCGGCTTCAAGGCCTGGCTGCACCGCGGACCGGTCGAGGAAATCTCGCTCGTCGAATTCGCCGACCGCCGCCCAGTGCAGGTCGAGAGCTCTCCGGCGCCGCGATTTGCCGGTGCGGCCGCGGTGGCGCGTGCCCGCACGCGCCTCGGCGAAGATTGCTACCGCTTCCTCTCCAACAACTGCGAGCACTTCGTCGCATGGTGCCTGACCGGCATCAGCCGCAGCGCGCAGGTCGAGGCGCTTTTCGGCGCGAACGCTTTCCAAACCGCCTGACAGGAATTCAACCATGTCTCCCATCGTAAGAAACATCATCCTTGCCGCGGGCTTCGCCGCAACGGTCCTCGGCGCCGCGCGCGGCGTTGCCGCCCTGCCGCATGCCCGGCACGGGGCCGGCATCGTGCCGCCTCACGGGTGGGAAGAAGTGATCTTCGACTCCCTTCAAGCGTGCGCACAATGAAGCCGTCGACATGACCAAGGGGGTACTGATGTATTCCGCTCGCGCACAAGCGATCAACCAATGGGTGGCGGCTGCGCTTATCGCCATCTTCGTCGCCGCGCTGAAAATCAACGTTGGCACGCCGCCAACCATCATCGTCGGCGTGTCGGCGCTCGTCGGCTTCTTTTGCTGGCGCTCGACGAATCTGCGGCGTGCCGCCGATCCGACCAAGCTGACCATGCTCTTCCTCCTGACGGTGGCCGCGCTCCACGTGCATATGGTCGAGGAGCACGGCTGCCTTTTCGGCCCGGCGATGAGCCGGCTGTTCGGCATCGCGTTCCCGGACGAGCGCTTCCTGCAGATCTTCGTCTTCGCGCTGCCGACGCTCTATTACCTTACGGCCATCGGCCTGCTGCTACGCGTACCGCTCGCCGCCTTCGTCGCCTGGTTCATCTTCATCGGCCCGGGAATCGCCGAGTTCACGCACTTCATCTTCCCGCTGATCCAGCCGGCGCTCGAGCCCGCCAATCCGGCGCCGATCGACGCCGTCATCAACGGCGTGGCGATCCACGGCATGGAGAACCACTACGTCGGAATCACCGGCCAGTACTACTTCCCGGGCATGTACACGGCGATCCTGCCGATGGTGCCGGGCATCTACAGCGTCTGGTGGCTGTTCAAAGCCGGCAAGGCGCACGGCTGATTGCCGCTGTCGGTTTCGTTTGAAACCGACGACCATCGTCTGTAACACCGCTTCGTACGGCCGCAATCGTGGCGTTACCGCGAGGCATGACGATGTCGCCATGCCTTCACTCACACCAACAGCAAGGAGAGCAGATGGACGTCATCTTCGTTACGGGTGCTGCCGTGCTGGTTCTCGCCTTCGCGGACGCCTGGCTGCGCCAGGACTCGTAGCCATTCCCTCAGTCGCGATGCCAAGTGCCCGATTCTCATCCAGTTCCTGTCACATGAATGATCGCAGCGACGTTTGCATTGGTGCCGCGAGAGATCATGACGACCGGCAGCCTCTCCGTTTCAGCCGTAACGAAGCGCGACTCGGCCGAAACTGCAATGCAGTACGTGCGGATCAGCATGTCGGCATGGCGAAGCTCAACAGCGGCAAGCGGCTCCAAGTGCAGAGCGCTGCGGGCATCGCCGTACTCGAGGCGCTGACCGACGCAACCTTGACGGTGGCGTCGTGAAGGCCATCATTAACGCAGCCCGCGAGGCCAGCCCGTACCTGCTGGTCGAGCTGATTCTTCCGGGCGGCACACTTATCGCGATACTCCTATGGCTCTATCGGCATCGCTCGCGCTGATCGGCGTGCTGTTGGCGGCGCCCGCCCTGGCGCAGGAAGCGCCCGACGCGCTCGTGAAGCGCGTAACCGAGGAAGTGACGCAGCATAAGGACGTCCGGAGCGCCGACTCGGCGAAGCTGCGCGCCGTGGTGGAGACCAAGCTGCTGCCGCACATCGACACGCGCCGCGTCACGCAGATGGCGGTCGGACAAAACTGGCGCCGCGCGACGCCCGAGCAGCAGGAGCGACTCGTGCGCGAGTTCACCACGCTGCTGGTGCGAACTTATTCGGGCGCGCTCGCCAGCTATCGCGACCAGGCGATCGAGGTCCTGCCGCTGCGCGCCGGCGCCGGCGACAACGAGGTCACCGTACGCTCGCGCATCCGGCAGCCGGGCGCCGAAACCATCCTGATCGAATACGATCTCGCGCAGACGGAATCGGGCTGGAAGATCTACGACCTGCGCGTCGCCGGTGTCAGTCTAGTGGCGACCTACCGCACCACATTCACAGAGGAAGTCCGCAACCGCGGCATCGACGGCCTGATCGGCACGCTCTCGGCGAAGAACAGGGCCTAACGCAATCGCACGGCTAGTATGAGCGGTGGCCAAGTCGGACAAGCAGTGGCTGCGTCGCCACGTCACTGATTCCTACGTACGCAAGGCGCGCGAGCAAGGCTATCGCTCGCGAGCGGCGTACAAGCTCCTCGAACTCGATCAACGCGAGCGGCTCTTTCGGCCTGGCGCAATCGTCGTCGATCTCGGCGCGGCGCCGGGAAGCTGGTCGCAAGTCGCTGCCGCTCGCGTGCAGCCGGATGGCAAGGTGATTGCTGTTGATCTCCTCGACATTGCCCCCATCTCAGGCGTTACGGTGCTGAAAGGCGATTTCCGACAAGCACGGCTCTCCGAGGCGCTCGCCGGCGCAAGCGCCGATGTCGTTCTTTCCGATCTGGCGCCGAACCTGTCGGGCATAGCGAACGTCGACCAGGCGCGCTTGGCCGAGTTGACGCACGCGGCGCTCGATTTCTGCCAAAAAGCCCTCAAAAAGGGCGGCCTATTCGTGCTGAAAGCCTTTCACGGCGAGGCGTTCTCGGAGGTCCTGCAGCGTATGAAACATGAGTTTGGCAATGTGAAAGTCGTAAAGCCTGCCGCTTCGCGCGGCGAATCGCGGGAAACCTATCTGGTTGCTAGAGGTTTTCAATCGGACTTTCCCGCCAAACGAGCGTAATATCGTTCATCCGCAGTCGCCGCCGAAAACAGGAGTAAGTCTTTGAACAACATGCTTAAGAACCTGGTCATCTGGCTCGTCATCGGGCTGGTTCTGATGACCGTGTTCAACCAGTTCAACAACCGCCAGACCGTCCAGGCGCCGATGGAGTATTCGCAGTTCCTGGAGGAGGTGAAGTCGGGCCGCATCTCCAAGGTGACGATCGAAGGGCGCCAACTCAAGGCGCAGACGGTCGACGGCAAGCGGGTGACGAGCTATTCCCCCGGCGACATCTGGCTGGTGTCGGACCTGCTCAAGTACGGCGTGAAGGTCGAGGCCAAGCCGGAAGAGGAGCCGTCGCTCCTCATGAACATCTTCGTCTCCTGGTTCCCGATGCTGCTTCTCATCGGCGTGTGGATCTTCTTCATGCGCCAGATGCAGGGCGGCGGCCGCGGCGGCGCCTTCAGCTTCGGCAAGTCGCGCGCCCGGATGCTGGATGAGTCCACCAACACGGTGACCTTTGCCGACGTCGCGGGTTGCGAGGAGGCAAAAGAGGAAGTGGCCGAGCTGGTCGATTTTCTGCGCGACCCGTCAAAGTTCCAGAAGCTCGGCGGCCGGATTCCGCGCGGCGTGCTGATGGTCGGCTCGCCCGGTACCGGCAAGACGCTCCTCGCACGCGCGATTGCGGGCGAAGCGAAAGTGCCGTTCTTCTCGATCTCGGGCTCCGACTTCGTCGAGATGTTCGTCGGCGTGGGTGCGGCGCGCGTGCGCGACATGTTCGAGCAGGCGAAGAAACATGCGCCGTGCATCGTCTTCATCGACGAGATCGACGCGGTCGGCCGCCAGCGTGGCGCCGGCCTCGGCGGCGGCAACGACGAGCGCGAGCAGACGCTGAACCAGCTGCTGGTCGAGATGGACGGGTTCGAAGCGACGATGGGCGTGATCGTCATCGCGGCGACCAACCGCCCGGACGTGCTCGACCCGGCGCTCTTGCGCCCGGGTCGCTTCGACCGGCAGGTGGTGGTGCCGCTGCCGGATATCCGCGGCCGCGAGGAAATTCTGAAGGTGCATATGCGCAAGGTGCCGCTCGCGCCTGATGTGAAGCCGGACATCATCGCGCGCGGCACGCCGGGCTTCTCGGGCGCCGATCTCGCCAACCTGGTGAACGAAGCGGCGCTCTTTGCCGCGCGGCAGAACAAGCGCCTGGTGGACATGGACGACTTCGAGCGCGCCAAGGACAAGATCATCATGGGCGCCGAGCGCCGCTCGATGGTCATGCCGGAGGAAGAGCGGCGCAATACCGCCTACCACGAGTCGGGCCACGCGGTCGTCGCCAAGCTCCTGCCGAAGACCGATCCGGTCCACAAAGTGACGATCATCCCGCGCGGGCGCGCCCTTGGCGTGACGATGCAGCTGCCGACCGAGGACCGCTACAGCCAGGATCGCGATCGGCTGATGAACATGATCGGGGTGCTGTTCGGCGGCCGCATCGCCGAAGAGCTGTTCATGCACCAGATGACCACGGGCGCGGCGAACGACTTCGAGCGCGCGACCGAGATCGCGCGCCGCATGGTCACGCAATGGGGCATGTCGGATGAGCTCGGCACCATGGTCTACGGCGAGAACGAGGGCGAGATTTTCCTCGGCCGCTCGATCCAGACGCACAAGAACGTATCCGAGGCGACGATGCAGAAAGTCGACGCCGAGATCCGCCGCATCGTCGACACGCAGTACCGCATGGCGAGGAAGCTGCTCGAGGACAACCGCGACAAGGTCGAGGCGATGACCAAGGCGCTCCTAGAGTTTGAGACGATCGACGCCGACCAGATCAACGACATCATGGCCGGCAAGCCGCCGCGTCCGCCGAAGCCCTCCGCCTCGCAGACGACCAAGCCGCCGGCCGGCGATGCCGGCACCGAGGGCGCGACGGCGCCTGCCGCGTCCGCATAGCGACGGTACCAGCGCTCTTCTAGAATCTGCCGCAGTGCTTCGCTGCGGCAGATTTTCATTCCGGCTCGACCAGCCGCTCATCATGGGCGTGGTCAACGTCACGCCCGATTCCTTCTCCGATGGCGGCAAATTCTTCGACGCCCGCTCGGCCATCGCGCAGGCGCGCAAGCTGGCCGAGGAGGGCGCGCACATCATCGACATCGGCGGCGAGTCGACGCGTCCGGGTGCCGCGCCGGTGTCCGAGGAGGAAGAGTGCGCGCGCGTCCTGCCGGTGCTGCAAGCGCTCGGCGATCTCTGCGTCTCCGTGGATACGCGCCGCCCCGCGGTCATGAAAGCGGCGCTCGCGGCCGGTGCGTCCATGATCAATGACGTCCAAGCGCTTGGTACGCCGGACGCCTTCGACGCGGTGCGTGACAGCGCCTGCGCCGTCTGTCTCATGCACATGAAAGGCCAGCCGGCGACCATGCAATACGAGCCGCACTACGATGACGTGGTGGCGGAGGTCAGGGAGTTCCTGTGCGGCCGCGTCGCTGCCGCCGAGGCGGCCGGCATTGCGCGCGAGCGGCTGGTGATCGATCCGGGCTTCGGCTTTGGCAAGAACGCAGGCCACAACCTGACGCTGCTCAAGCGCCTGCCCGAGCTCGCGAGCCTCGAGGTGCCATTGCTGGCTGGACTTTCGCGTAAGTCGACCATTGGCCGGCTCACTGGCCGGCCGGTCGACGAGCGGCTGGCGGGAAGCCTGGCCATGGCGCTCCTCGCCCTGCAGGGCGGCGCGACTATACTCAGAGTGCACGAGGTGAAGGAAACCCGTGATTTGATTGCGGTCTGGGAGGCAGTAAGAAACGCATGAGTCGCAAATACTTCGGCACTGACGGCGTACGCGGCACGGTGGGCGAGAGCCCGATGACGCCGGACTTCGTGCTGCGCCTGGGCTATGCCGCCGGCAGGGTGCTCTCCGGCCAGGGCAAGGATCCGGCGGTGGTCATCGGCAAGGACACGCGCATCTCGGGCTACATGATCGAGTCGGCGCTGGAAGCGGGCTTCACGGCCGCCGGCGTCGATGTGCACATGTGCGGCCCGGTGCCGACGCCCGCGGTCGCGTATCTCACGCGCGCGCTGCGGCTCTCGGCCGGCGTGGTGATCAGCGCCTCGCACAATCCCTACGCCGACAACGGCATCAAGTTCTTCTCGGCCGACGGCTTCAAGCTGCCCGACCAGACAGAAGCGGCGATCGAAGCGGCGATGGAAAAGGCGATGGGCTGCAACGCCTCGGCGCAGCTCGGCAAGGTGCGCCGGCGCGAGGACGCGGGCGGCCGCTACATCGAGTTCTGCAAGTCGACCTTCCCGAACGAGCTCGATCTCAAGGGAGTGAAGCTGGTGGTCGACTGTGCGCACGGCGCTGCCTACAACATCGCGCCGCATGTCTTCCATGAGCTCGGCGCCGACGTGGTTTCGATCGGCGTCAAGCCCGACGGCTTCAACATCAACGAGGGCGTCGGCGCCACCAAGCCCGCGGCGCTGGAGCGCGCCGTGCTCGACCACCGGGCCGCGCTCGGCGTCGCGCTCGACGGCGACGGCGACCGCGTCGTGATGGTCGATGCCGAAGGCAGGTCCTACGACGGCGACCAGCTGCTGTTCGCCATCGCCCGGCACCGGGCAAAAGGCGGGGCGGCGAAGAAGGCGCTGAAGGGCGTGGCCGGCACGCTCATGACCAACCTCGCCTTCGAGAAGGCAATGGCGCGCCTCGGCGTCGACTTCGGCCGCGCGCGGGTGGGCGACCGCTACGTGCTCGAGCTGATGCGCGAGAGGGGCTGGGAGCTTGGCGGCGAGAATTCCGGCCACATCATCTGCCTCGACAAGCACACTACCGGCGACGGCATCGTCTCGGCGCTGCAGGTGCTGGACGCCATGCGGGAGTCGGGCAGGACGCTGCACGAGCTTACCGAGGATCTCGTGATGTATCCACAGGTGCTGCTCAACGTCGCCGTCCCCAAGGGTTTTGACTGGAAGAAACATGCGGCCATAAAGAGCGCGCAAGACGAAGCCGAGCGCGCGCTGAACGGCCGCGGCCGCGTGCTGCTGCGGCCCTCGGGCACCGAGCCCGTGCTTCGCGTGATGGTCGAAGGCGAGCCGCGCGACGCCATCGAGTCGGCGGCCAACAGCATCGCCGCTGCGGTGAAATCGGCGGCGCAGGCCTAGGCAAAGTCCCTTACGCCATGGCCGGTCGGCGCGTGCGCACGGCGTCCACGCTCCAGGCACCGGCGCCGGCGGCGGCGAAGAACAGGAATACGAAACAGTAGAGCACCGCGAGCTCGCCGCGGTTCAGCATTGGCACCAGCACGAAGCCCTGGCTGGCGTGGCCGATGAAATAGGCGAAGGCCATCTCGCCGCAGAGGACGAACGCCGCCGGGCGCGTGAAGAGCCCGATCAGCAGCAGTACCCCGCCGACCAGCTCGATGATGCCGGCGGCGCCCATCAGCGAGAACACCTGCAGTTTGTCGAACATGGCGACGTGCGGCATCCCCAAGAGCTTCGACGTCCCGTGAGTGAGGAAGAGGTAGGCTGTGACGATGCGCAGCAGCGCCTGCGCGCGCGGGGCCCAGGTTGCGTAGAAAGCGTGGTTCAGCGCCATGCGGAATCTCCTTGGGTTGCGTTATGCGCGTGCTTTGATGTGCGCGACGAAGCCTGCCATGAACTTGCGTAGGTTGTCCTGAATCGCCGAGTCGGTGATCGCACCGCTCGCGTCGAAAACATTTCCCGCGCGCGAGACCAGCAACCGCCCCGACCAGAGGTCGGCGCCGAGCGTGCGGAACACCGGAAGCCACGCGTTCTGGGACAGGACGGTGCCGAAGCCGCCGGGCGACGCACCGGCAATGGCGACCGGCTTGTCGCGGAATACGCGCGGTACGTCGCTGGCAGGCCGGGTGAGCCAGTCGATCGCGTTCTTCGCGACGCCGGGGATGCTGTTGTTGTACTCCGGCGTCACGAGCAGCAGGCCGGCGGCGGCGGCGATGGCATCCTTCAGGCGCGCCACCGGCGCCGGGATGCCGTGCTCTGTCTCCTCGTCGCCGTTATAAAGCGGGATGGCGGCGATCGACTCGATGCGCAGCTGCGCGCCTTCGGGCATCGACGCCGCTGCCGCCCGCAGCAGCGCCGAGTTGAACGAGCCGCGGCGCGTGCTGCCCGAGAGACCGATAATCGCCAGCATGAGCGGCGGACATTCTGTACCGTTCCCGATGAAAGGCAAGCGCCGCGCCGATGGATGAGAGCCGCGACCATCGTGCGGATTCCATAGAGGAGCGCGGCTTCGTCTGGCTGCTGCTCATGGTGTCGGCGGCGTTCGCGGCCATCGTCTGGCCGTTCTTCGGCGCGATCCTTTGGGGGACGGTGTTCGCGATCCTCTTCGCGCCGCTCTTCCGGCGCCTGAAGCGCGGGCTGCGAAATAGCGGAACGCTGGCGGCCACGGCGACGCTCGCGATCGTCGTGGCGATCGTCATCGTGCCGCTTATCTTCCTTGCCGCCTCGCTCGCCAATGAAGCCTCGGGCGTTTATGAGCGAATTCGCTCTGGCGAGGTGAGCTTCGGCCGGTATTTCCGCCAGATGCTCGATGCGCTGCCGTCGTGGGCGCGCAGCGCGCTAGAGCGAGTCGGGTTGGACGATGTGGGCTCGGTACAGACCCGCTTGTCGGCGAGCGCCGCGCAGGCGAGCCAGTTCCTCGCGCGACAGGCGATCAATATCGGCCAGAACGCCCTCGAGTTCCTGGTCAGCCTGGTGGTGATGCTCTATCTGCTTTTCTTCCTGCTGCGCGATGGCGAAGGGCTTTATGCCCGCCTGCGTGCCGGCGTGCCGCTGCGCGCCGACCGGCAGCGTGCGCTCTTTTCCAAGTTCGCCGTCGTCGTGCGCGCCACGGTGAAGGGCAACGTGGTCATCGCGATCCTGCAGGGCGCATTGGGCGGGTTCATCTTCTGGGTGCTTGGCGTGCACGCGCCGCTCTTGTGGGCGGTGGTGATGGCTTTCCTTTCACTCCTCCCGGCCGTGGGCACGGCGCTCGTGTGGTTGCCGGTGGCGCTCTATTTCCTCGCCACCGGCGCCTGGTGGAGCGGCGTGGTACTGATGCTGTACGGCATCTTTGTCATCGGGCTGGTCGATAACGTGGTGCGCCCGATACTCGTCGGCAAGGACACGAAGATGCCGGATTATGTGGTGCTGATTTCCACGCTCGGCGGCCTCGCGGTCTTCGGCCCGAACGGCTTCGTCATCGGACCGCTGATCGCGGCGCTGTTCATCGCCTCCTGGGACCTCTTCGCCGCATCCCGGAGCTAAGGGAGGCGCGCTATAGGCGACGCGCCGCGCTGCGAAGCAGGGGGTAGAGCACCGCCACGCGCGTCCCCCAGCGCAGCAGCGCCCGCACGTCGAAGAGAAAGACGCCCGCCGCGGCGATTGCCGCTGCCACCGGATGCGAGCGCAAGGAAGTCGCGAAGCGGTCCGCAGTGTGCAACTTGCCGTGGAGTGGGGCGAGGGTCGCCGCGAGATGCGCGCGCTCGAGGGCTGAGCGCGCCACCAGCTTCACGCGCTGCTCTCGCAAGGCGAGCATTTTTTTGGCGATCATGGCTTGAGCGACTGGTAGTCGCGCTCGAGCTCGCGCAGGGTGTCGTGGAACACATGGGGCTTGGCTTGCAGCACGCGCCGCGTGCGCAAGGCCGCAGCCGCTGCCAGCCCGAAGAACACGAGCGCGATCACGGTCGCGGCGACCACGCGCTGCTCTTCACCGAGACCGACGATCACGGCGAAGGCGGCGAACACCGCACCGACAATCGCCAGGAAAAGCACGGCGACCGCGCCCAACACCGCGAGGAAGAGCCGCGTCAGCTCCTCCTGCAGCTCGGTGCCGAAGAGCTCGAGGCGCGTGCGTGCGAGCGCCAGCGTGTTGGCGGCGAGCGCCTGCGCCGACTCGAGCAGGGTCACGCCTACTTGCGGCTGAGCAGCATGCCGAGCAGCACGCCGATGCCCGCGGCGATCCCGACCGCAGCCCACGGATGGCGTCGCACCTGCTCCTCGAGCTCGATGCCGGCCTCCTTCAGGCTTTCACGCGCCACGCGCAGCGATTCCTCGGCGCGCTCGCGCAGCTTCTCGATCTCGGCGCCAGGCGCCCCGGCCGTCGCCCTGAGAAGCTCCTCCGCATGCGTCATGACGGCGCGCAAATCCTGCGCCAGCTTGTCTGTCGCTCTTTCCATGGCAATTCCCCCGATAGTTGCGAGACCCTACTGCCTCGAAAGGGTACACCAACCCAGAGGAGCCGCCTATGGAACCGCATGGCCTGCAACGCACGTTGAAAACGCCCGACGATCAGGGCGGCCTTCGCCGCGCGCTCGGCTTCATGTCGATCATGACGATGCTGATGACCATCCCGCAGGTCTGGACCATCTGGGTACATCACCAGGCGGCCGGCGTATCCGTACTCTCTTGGGGCGCCTACCTCGCGTCCGCGCTGCTATGGCTGTGGCACGGCATCGAACGGCGCGATCCGAACATCTACCTGCCATGCATCGGGTGGATCGGCCTCGACGCTGCCGTGCTGGCCGGGACGCTCCTGTATGCCTGATCGCCTTTAATGGCGCACGAGCGGCCGCGTCACCGTCTCCGGCTGCAGCGTGACGTGGTCGATGCCGAAAAGCTGGTGCAGCCGCGACTGCAGCTCGGCCCGGGTGCGTTCCCACTGACCCAGGCTGCGCACCACAATGTGCGCGGAAAGCGCGGTGCGGCTTCCGGAAAGCGTCCACACATGCAAGTCGTGCACCGAGAGCACGCCGTCGACGCGCGCCATTTCGCTGCCGATCGCCTCGACCGACATGCCGGCGGGGACGCCTTCCATCAGGGCGTGCACGCTTTCGCGCAGCAGCCGCACGCTGGAGAGGGCAATGAGCGCGCAGATGAGCAGCGAGGCGAGCGGGTCGATGCGCGTCCAGCCGGTCGCGGCGATCAGCGTGCCGGCGGCGAGGGCGGCGATGGAGCCGAGCACGTCGCCGATCACGTGCAGGCGCGCCGCGCGCGTGTTCATGTCGTGCTGGTGCGGCGCGAGGCGGCGCATCACCCAGAGATTGATCGCCAGCCCGGCCGCGGCAATGAGCGCCGCGGCGCCGCCAGCGACTGACGCCGGCTCGCGCAGGCGGACGATCGCCTCGTAGGCGAGCGCGACGATGATCACCAGCATCGCTGCGGCATTGACCAGCGCCGCCACCACTTCGGCTCGGCCGAGGCCATAGGAATGACGCTGCGATGGCGGCCGGCGCGCCATCCACGCGGCGAGCGCGCCGAGGCCGAGCGCTGCGCCATCGGTCAGCATGTGCCCGGCGTCCGAGAGCAGCGCCAGCGATCCGGTCCACCAGCCGCCGACGCCTTCCACCAGCGCATAGGCGACCGTGACGAGGGCCGCTACGCCGAGCGTGGCTCCGGCGCGCGGTGCGTGCACATGCCCGTGATGCTCGTGGTCCTCTCGGTGTTCGTGCCGATGGTGATGCTTAGCCACGCAGGTACTCTAATGCGCGCAAGCCCGCCTCGGGGTCATCGCCGCGCCAAGCGACGACTTGATCGGGCCGGATGAGCGCGAAGGGCGCGCCATAGAGCGAGCGCAGCGCGCCGCTCGGCAGCTTCACCAGCTGCAGGTCTTCCTGACGCGCTCGTTCAGCTTCGAGCGCCGTTTCGCCAAAGCAGACCAGCGTCCAGTCGAGGCCGAAGAGATCGAAGAGCGAGCGTCCGTCGTCCAGCCACGCGTGCGGCGGCCGGCCGCCCGGGCAGGCGCTCGGCGAGTAGGTGTTGGCCGCTTCCGGCGGCGGCGCGCTGCCGTCGCCGATGATCGCCGGCGAGCCGTCGTA
>C688J18823_10002115_pt1 | contig 12412 bp, 9 predicted proteins | sample HopSoiMetagenom1_FD_18823 | JGI IMG/M metagenome (IMG submission 18823)
CGGGCGGACCGTAACCGGCCGCAGCACCGCGGGGCAAAGCATTGTTGCTGCGGTCCAGCGCAAGAAAATCTATTGCAAGGCCAGCGCCTATCAGTGACAAACTGGACCGCGATGACCTACATCCTTCCACCGCTCAATGCGCTCCGCGCGTTCGAAGCCGCCGCGCGGCATCTCAGCTTCAAGCTCGCCGCGCATGAGCTGCATGTGACGCCTGCCGCCGTGGGGCAGCAGGTGAAGGCGCTGGAAGCCCGCCTCGGCGTTCGCCTGTTTGAGCGGCTGCACAAGCAGCTCGTCCTCACGGAGGCTGGCCAGGCCTATCTGCCCGAGATTTCCGGCGGCTTTCGTCGCATCGCCAATGCGACCGAAAAATTGAAGCCGGTGGGCGCGGTGCTGTTGCAGCTCGGCGTGCACGGCAGCTTCGACCTGCGCCGCCTGGAACTGGCGGAGTTTCGCGCAACCCATGCCGAAATCGGCTTGCGGGTGCTGCAGCCCGCCGGCCTGCACGAGTTGATCGAGGGCAAGGTCGACGTGCTGATCGCCCGCGGTCTCGGCCACCATCCGGGCTACCGCTGCGACCGCGTGACGGAGGGATCCGGGCTCGGCGACTGGCTGATTGCGCCAGCCGGCACCGCGGATTGTCCCGAGATATCGAGCTTTCGCGATTGGCTGCGCGGCCTGCCGGCGGAGAACGCGCTGGCGCTGCATCGCCGCCGTCTGGTCGGCATCGTCAGAAGTTGAGGTGATCGTGAAACAGAAGAAATTCGGCAACGACGGCCCGGATGTATCGGTGATCGGGCAGGGCACCTGGTATCTCGACCGCGGCGACCGCAAGGCCGCCATCGCTGCGTTGCGCCGGGGCATCGAAACCGGCATGACGCATATCGACACCGCCGAGATGTATGGCGAGGCCGAACCGGTGATCGCGGACGCCATCGCCGGCCTGCCGCGCGAAAAACTCTTCCTCGTTTCAAAGGTGCTGCCGAGCAACGCCTCGCGGCGCGGCACCATCACCGCCTGCGAGCGTTCGCTGAAGCGGCTGAAGACCGATCATCTCGATTGCTATCTGCTGCACTGGCGCGGCTCCTATCCGTTCGAGGAGACGGTGGCGGCGTTCGACGAACTGGTGGCTGCCGGAAAGATCCGTTCGTGGGGCGTCAGCAATTTCGATAGCGACGATCTCGACGAACTGCTCGATGTCGCGGGCGAGGGCAAGATCGCGTGTAACCAGGTGCTCTATCATCTGCAGGAGCGCGCGATCGAGCACGCGGTGATCCCGTGGTGCGAGCGGCACGGTGTTGCCGTCGTCGCCTATTCGCCGTTCGGCCATAATGATTTTCCGTCCGCGCGCAGCAAGGGCGGCGAAGCGCTGCAGGCGATCGCGGAGGCGCACAAGGCAACGCCGCGTCAGGTCGCGCTGGCGTTTCTCACGCGCGCGCCATCGGTGCTCGCGATTCCAAAGGCGTCGAGCGCGGAGCACGCCGCGGACAACGCCGCTGCTGGAAAGTTGTCGCTCAGCAATGCCGAGGTCGCCGCACTCGACAAGGCCTTTCCGCGCGGGCCCAAGCCGCGCGGTCTGCCGATGCTCTAGGGAACACCGTCCTTAACAAACTGTTGCAATTGTCCCCTCAGCGCATATCCGCATCCTGTTTTCAGACCTAGTCGCATCGGGCGAATTGGTGTTTTTTACAACCTCGCCCGATTCGAAATTGACTGCCTTCGAGATTACCGTGACACCGCCTCCCGCCGCAGCCGCAAGGCTGGACAGCGCTCCAATACCTTTGCCCGAGAAGAAGTCCGCCGTTCGCAAGGCGCCCGCGCGCGCTGATCGGCCGTTCAAAGGCATCGCGCTTGTGCTGGCCTCGACGATCTTTCTCGGCACCTCCGACGTGACGGCGAAATATCTCTCCGCAACGCTGCCCTCGATCGAGATCGCCTGGATCCGCTTCCTGGTGTTCGCGGTGATCATGACGCCGGCGATGATGTCCGCTTCTCCGCTCTATGCGCTGCAGACCAACCGGCTCGGGTTGCATCTGATGCGCGGTGCGGCGTTATTGGGTTCGTCGCTGTTCTTCATCTCGGGCTTGCGCTTCCTGCCGATTGCGGAAGCTTCCGCCACCGGTTTCGTCGCACCGCTGTTCGTCACCGCGCTGTCGATCATCTTTCTCGGCGAGAAGGTCGGCCTGCGCCGCTGGATCGCGACTGGCGTTGGTCTTGTCGGCGTGCTCATCATCCTGCGCCCGGGCACTGGCGCGTTTCACCCCGCGGCGTTCTTTCCGCTGGTCTCGGCGCTGGCCTGGGCCTGCACGCTGATCATGACGCGGATGATGAGCGGCACCGAGCGCGCCATCACCACCATGACCTATTCGTCGATCGCGGGGCTCTTCATTCTCTCCGCGCTGGTGCCGTTCGTCTGGGTGACGCCGACCTGGCACGACATCGCCTTCGGCATCCTGATCGGTGTCGCCTCAACTGCGGGGCAGTGGATCGTGGTGCTGGCGTTCCGCTATGCCGACGCTTCCGTGCTGGCGCCGTTTTCCTACACGCAGTTGCTGTGGGTCAGCGTGCTCGGCTTCTTCATTTTCGGCGAAGTCCCGGATGCCTACACCATCACTGGCGCCGCCTTCATCGTCGCCTCAGGGCTCTACACCGCCCATCGCGAGCGTGTCAGGCGCTCGCAGCTATTGGCCGTTGCGGGCGAGTCGTCGCCGAACGCCTGATCCTGCCCAGCCAGGCGGTCACGTTTACATTCGCCAAAACCGTGGCGCGGGTGCCACAGCGGCGTCGCAAAACGCCCGGTTGTGGTGCCGATCTGGGGGATAGAACCCCGCATCCGTAATTCTACGGCGGAACCCATGCTAACAAAGTTCCGATGGCGCCACAGTGCGCCGGGGGAATGGGGTTCGGGCGTTTGCATTTTCAGTCGCTACCGTTGGCGCAAGGCCGACGCCGCCGCGATGCGGCTGTGCGGGCCGTTGCCATGTCGGCATTTTTCGTTGGCCTGAGCCTGTCGGCGGCACCCGCGAACGCGGCTTGCGCGCCCGATCCGGCGTCGAGCGGCCAGACCGTCACCTGCAGCGGCAACTCCCCGGCCGGTTTCCAGGCTGGCGGTGGCGCGAACAACCTCACCGTCAACGTGCTGCCCGGCGCGACCGCCAGCGATGGCGGCATTGGTACCGCCATCAGCGTCAACGACTTCAACACGGTCACCAATAGCGGCACAATCGCCGTCCCGCCGGGGGCACCGAGCTTTGGCATCTTCGCCGGCGTCAACAACACGATCGTCAACGCCGCCTCCGGCGTCATTACCCTCGGCAGCGACGGCGTGGCAATCTTCGCCGCCGGCAACAGCACGGTGACCAATTCAGGCGCCATCACGGTCGGCCACGCGTCGGGCCTGTCTGGCGCCATCGTCGGCATCAACGACGACAACACCGTCAGCAACCTGGCCGGCGCCACCATTACCGCCGGATTGAACACCGACGGCATCCTGCTGCAGGGCAATCGCGCCATCGTCAACAACGCCGGCACGATCAGCGTAACTGGTTCCGGCGCGGCCATCGACGTATTCGGCAACGATGCCCTGGTCACGAGCATCGGGCTGCTCAACATCGGCAGCTCCAGCGCCGGAATCGCGGCGCAGGGCGACCGCGCCCTGATCACGCATTTCGGAACCATCAATGGCGCAGCCGGAAGCGTCGGTATCGCCTACGATGGCTTGTCCGGCACGATCAATCAGAGTGGCCGCCTCCTGCTCGGCAACAATGCCGTCGGCATTCTGGTGTTCGGTGATTCCAACACCATCACCAACAGCGGCACCATCACCGTTGGAAACGGTGGCACCGGCCTCGACGTCACCGGTTTCGGCGCCGGCAATTCCATTATCAACATCGGAACGATCAACGTCGGTGCGGGCGGAGAGGGCATACATCTCGGCGGGGCCGGCACCGTTTTCAACTCGGGCACGATCAACGCCGCGACCAGCTTCGCGGCGATCGAACTCTGCGGCTGCGGCAACAGCGTGCTGACGCTCGGCCCGGGCAGCGTCATCAATGGCCTCGTGATCGGCAACGGCACNGACACGCTCCAGCTCGGCGGCACCGGCAAGGACAGCTTCAACCTCAGCCTGATCGGCACTGGCCTTCAATATGATGGCTTCTCGACCTTCAACAAGGTCGACAGCTCGAACTGGACGGTTATCGGCACCGGCGCGCAGGACTGGAACGTTCTTGGCGGCACGCTCTCGGTGAACGGCATCGTCAACGGCCTCGTGACGGTCAATGCCGGCGGCACGCTCGGCGGTACCGGCACGATCGACAACGTCTTCGTCAATGGCGGTGTGCTGGCGCCGGGTAATTCGATCGGCACCCTCAACGTGGCGGGCAGCCTGACATTCACGGCAGCATCGAGCTACATGGTCGAGATCTCGGGCACGAGCAGCGATCTGACGCGAGTCGCGGGCGCAGTGACCCTCGGCGGCGCCACGGTCGTGGTCGTTCCGAGCGGAACGGTGACCAAGCAGTATACGATCCTGACTGCGACCGGCGGCGTGCCCGACACGTTCAACCCGGTAGTGTCGGGCGTTTCGCCGAACCTGCACCCGACGCTGAGCTACGACACCAACAACGTCTATCTGAACTTCGCGCTGAACTACGGCGGTGGCCTCAACGTCAACCAGCAGAACGTCGCCAATGCGCTGACCAATTTCTTCAATACCACCGGCGGCATTCCGGTCGGCTTCGCCTCGCTCTCGCCGGCCGGCCTGACGCAGGTTTCGGGCGAACTGGCGACCGGATCGCAGCAGGCGACCTTCGACGCCATGAACCTGTTCCTCTCGCTGATCTCGGATCCCTTCGTGGCAGGCCGCAACGGCGGCTTTGGTGGCGATGCCGGTACGATTCCGTTCGCCGAAGAGAGTGCGCTCGGCTATGCCGCGAAGAAGCGGGGCGCCACGCGCGACGCCTTTGCCAAATTCCCGACCAAGGCTGATATCGCGCACAACAACCTGTTCGATCAGCGCTGGAGCGTTTGGGGCTCCGCCTATGGCGGCGGCAGCAACACCTCAGGCAACGCCGCGCTGGGATCGAACGACGCGACCGCGCGCGCGTTCGGTTTTGCTGTGGGCGCCGACTATCGTCTCTCGCGCGACACGCTGGCCGGTTTCGCGCTCGCTGGCGGCGGCACCAATTTCAGTGTCAGCGGTTTCGGCTCTGGCCGCTCGGACCTGTTCCAGGCCGGCGCCTTCGTGCGTCACAATATGGGCGCAGCCTATGTCACGGCCGCCGCGGCCTATGGCTGGCAGGACGTGACCACCGAGCGCACCGTCACGGCGGCGGGCTTCGAGCGCCTGCGCGCCCAGTTCAACGCCAATGCCTATTCCGGCCGCGTCGAGGGCGGCTACCGCTACGTGACATCATGGATGGGCATCACGCCCTATGCCGCCGGACAATTTACCACCTACAGCCTGCCAGCCTATGCCGAGCAGGTGCTGGCGGGCGCCGGCACGTTTGCGCTGAACTATGCGGCCAGGGACGTCACGGCCTCGCGTACCGAACTTGGCGTGCGCACCGACAAGTCGTTTGCGATCTCGAACGGCATCCTGACCCTGCGCGGCCGTGCCGCCTGGGCGCATGATTTCAACACCAACCGCAACGTCACCGCCTTGTTCCAGACGCTGCCGGGCGCGGCCTTCGTCGTCAACGGCGCGGCGCAGGCGCATGACTCCGCACTGGTCACGGCTGCTGCCGAGATGAAATGGCTGAGCGGCTGGTCGGCGGCTGCGATCTTCGAAGGGCAGTTCTCCAACGTCACCAATTCCTATGCCGGAAAGGGCGTTGTACGCTATGCGTGGTAAACCTCCGTGCTAAGGTGATGAAAAATCACCGGGAGGAATTTTCGTGCGCGCTGCCATTTTCAGGAACGGCGAGATCGTCGTCGATCAGTTGCCGGAGCCCAAGCCCGGCCCGGGCATGGTGCTGGTCAAGTCGCTGGCCTGCGGCATCTGCGGCTCCGACCTGCACGCGCGCAAGCATGCGCACCGCATGGTGGAACTGGCAAAGCATTTTCCCGGCCGCAAGCCGATGGACCTTTCCCGCGACGTCGTGTTCGGCCATGAATTCTGCTGCGAGGTGCTCGACTATGGTCCGGACACGACGGGCAAGTACAAGCCTGGCACCAAAGTCTGTTCGCTGCCGGCGCTGCTGACTGCGGAAGGCCCGCAGGGCATCGGCTACTCCAACGACAATATCGGCGCTTACGCCGAACGCATGCTGCTCAGCGAAGCCTTGCTGCTCGAAGTCCCGAACGGCCTCGCGGCCGAGCACGCCGCGCTGACCGAGCCGCTCGCGGTCGGCGTGCATGCGGTCGCAAAAGCCAATATCAAAGGCGGCGAGGTGCCGCTGGTGATCGGCTGCGGGCCGGTTGGTCTCGCGGTCATCGCGGCGCTGAAGATCAGGGGATTGCATCCGATCGTCGCCGCCGATTATTCGCCGGCCCGCCGCGCGCTCGCCGAAAGGCTCGGCGCCGACATCGTCGTCGATCCCACGCGCACGCAGCCTTACGCGACCTGGGCCGAGCATGCCCAGATGTCGGCAGAAGAAAAAGCCGCGCGTCCACCGCTGCAGGCCTTGCTGCCGGCGCTAAAGCCTGCGCTGATCTTCGAATGCGTCGGCGTTCCTGGCCTGATCCAGCAGGTGTTCGAGGGCGCGCCGCGTGACGCGCGCATCGTCGTGGTCGGCGTCTGCATGGAAACCGACCGCGCCGAGCCGATGCTCGGCATTTTGAAGGAGCTCAACGTCCAATACGTGCTGGGCTACACGCCGGAAGAATTCGCCTATTCGCTCCGCCTGATCGCGGAAGGGCAGGTCGATGCGGCGTCCATGGTGACCGCCAGCGTCGGCATCGACGGCGTCGCCAAGGCGTTCGCCGATCTCGCCAATCCCGAGGCGCACACCAAGATCATCGTCGAGCCGTGGCGGTGATTATTGTTGGGATGCGTAGGGTAGGCAAAGGAGCGAGAGCGCCGTGCCCACCATCCATCGGCATTCGCAAGTTATGGTACGTTGCAACTCATGGAAGAACACCCACTTCTGCGCGCGGTAGCGAACTGGCCGGGTCGAGGCTCGACGCAGCTTGCTTTTGAGGCACTTGGTTTCTCGATTCATCGGGCGCGGCAGAACAGGATCATCCAATTCTGCGGAGACCAGCAGTCGGATTTACTCAATCGATACTGGGACGAGGTCGCCATCGAGACGATGCAGTCGCTTGGGCAAGGAGACCCGGACGAAAGGGCGTTTGCTATTCGGCCAGCATATCGCTCCGCCTTTCTGGACGAACTCTTTGCCGCGAGAGATTTTGTCGAGCTGCCATTTCGGTATCCGCCGCTCGTCAAATGCGTGTTCGAATATATAAAGAAGATCTACCTTGATCGGGAGTTTCGAGAGAGCGAGGCAGCGTTCTTCAGGAACTTACAGAATTTGGAGAGCGAACGCTTGGGCATCCAGACAACAGGATGGTCCGGCAGGAAGCGCGACGTCGTTCCATTTGTGGAGCAGTTCTGCGCAGCGCTGGCTTTCGAACGTCATCGCAATCGTTGGCGTAAGAAGGTAGAGGGCGGTCTGATCTTCGAGGTAGGTGTTTTCCTTGGAGGTAATCCGTACTGCGTGGGCTGGCCTCCATTGATTTTTCGAATCTTTCACAAGGATGATCGAAAGTTTGCGCTTCACACCGAAGGTGCGCCTGTACTCAATCGGCTTGTGCCTGGAGTCGAAGACTACGCGCGATGCGGCCGGGCCAGCGACTACGTTCTCGGGATCAGGGCTCTCATCGAGCTATTTGACGTTATTGCTCGTTCGTTCGACCATTCTTCAGCGACGCAGGTGTCGTAGGGTGGGCAAAGGCGCGGGAGCGCCGTGCCCACCATCCATCCGCATTCTCGTCTCGATGGTGGCACGCTTCCGCCTTCGCTCGTTGAGCTACGGCGGACGCGGTCGCTTTGCCCACCCTACGGCATCTCACTGCGTCGCCCGGTGTCTCGGATACTCCAACTGCATTGCGACGAAGTCGGTGGTGCGCGCGTCGTAGCGGGTCGTGATGGCACGCAGCGTGTCGTCGAGCGCTTGCGCGGGTTTTGCGTCGTCGATCTCCGGTAGCCGCCGCTCCGAAGGCCAGCTTGTGGCGACCTCATCAGGCAATATGCGAATGCCGTTGCGGCTTTGCTGGGTGCCCGCCGTGCTCGCAAACGTCACCGCCTGCGAGCGATAGGTGCGTGACCACGCATCAGCCACCAGCGCCAGCGATACTTCGTCGACGCCTTCCTTGAGTTCGATGCCGAGCCGCTCGTGCGCCCAGAACGCGGCCGTGTTGCGGATTGCCGTCAGCGCAAACGGCCGCGTGAACTTGAAGGCATCGCTCTCATGCCGCGCGTCCCAGTCTGCGAGGCCGATGTCCCGGCCGACCGCGCGGGCCTTGTCCCGTCCGGCGATGGCCTCGATCAGCGTCAGCGACATCGGCATCGACGCCGAGATGCCGGTCGTGGTCGCCACGCCGTCATCGACCACCAGCCGCCGGTCTTCGATGTAGCGCATCGTGGGATGCTTCTCGCGCAATTCCTTGACCGAATACCAGTGCGTGGTCGCCCGCTTGCCGTGCAGCAGCCCGGCGTCGCCGACCACCTTGGCGCCCGCGCAGATGCCGACGATGATCGCACCTTTGCTCGACTGGTCCCTGATCCATCGCAGCGCCGTGGGATCGTCGTCGCGTGTCATGGCGGGAACGATGACGTAGTCGGCGCCGTCGGGATGCCGCGCGTCGAACCCGGCGATGGTTGCCTGCGGTTCCACCTTCAGCACCGGAAACAGCGTCATGGGGCCCGGCGCCGTCGCCAGCGTCACGACATCGGCGACATCGGCCCGCGTGAGAATGCCGTAGGGCATCAGGTAATCGGTGGTTTCGGTGGCGTCGTTGATGCCGATGATGGCGATCAGCGGACGCCGCCGCTTCGGCGGCTTCAGCGCCGCGATCGTCGCATCGCGCTCGTCTTGCGCAATCGCCGGGGGAGCGGTGACGGAAGGCGCCGCCGGCAGCGAAAAAATCCAGGCTCCGGCAATCACGGCGAAAAGCACGATTGCGCCGAGCGCGCTCCACAAGATACGTCGCGAATTCATGATTGGTTGCTCGCGCCTCATTTCAATCGGTTGCAGTTCTACTGCCGCGAGGGCTCATTCGAAATGACGTAAATCCGGCGAAAACGGTCATGCGTCGAGCGTAGCGGCGAGTTCCATCGCGCTGCGCTCGTTCGACATCAACGGCGACCGCTGCAGTGGGATCCTCCCGGTTTTCGGGAATGTCCCTCCGGCGCGGCGACGATTGTCTCATGTCGTGCGACGCCGCAGCTTTGTGGGCATGCATCACGGCCTCTTGGAAAAGGAGAGCTTCATGCCATCGGACAGACGTATGTTTTTGAGCGCCGGCCTGGGCGTGACTGCCGCGCTCGCTTCGGGCGCCAGTGGACTGGCGGCATCGGCCCAGGCGGTCTCACTCGAAAGTCCATCTCTTCCGGGCAATGTCAGCCTTGCTGCAGACTTTCGCTCGGCTGCCGCCAATGATTTCGGAGGGCTTATTTACCGGCAGCCACGCGGCGTATTGAAGCCTGCGTCGAGTGGCGACATCGCAAGTCTGATGCGCTGGGCCAGGCGCCAGGGCGTCAAGCTGGCGGCGCGCGGGCAGGGCCATTCGACCTATGGCCGCGCCCTGGTAGAGGATGGCGTCGTGGTCGACATGCGCGCGATGAACGCGATCCGCGATATCAAGCAGGATCGGGTCGTGGTCGACGCCGGAGTGACGTGGCGCGATCTGTTTGAAGCGACACTGGCCGAGGGCCTCACACCCCCGGTGCTGACCAATTATCTCGGCCTCTCGGTCGGCGGCACGATCGCGGTCGGCGGCATTGGAGCGGCGTCATCCCGTCATGGCATGCAGACCGACAACGTCGTCGCGCTTGACGTGGTGACGGGTGAGGGTGAGGAGGCGAGCTGTTCGGCGACCGAAAACCCGGATCTCTTTGACGCTGTCCGCGCTGGCCTCGGCCAATGCGGCATCGTCACGCAAGCGACGTTGCGCCTGGTGCGCGCGCCCGAGCGCATCAGGCGCTTTCAGCTCTTCTATCCCGATTTGTCGTCGCTCGCGGCGGACCAGCGGCGCGTGCTGACGGAAGGGCGTTTCGACCAGTTGCAGGGCGCAGTCCTACCCGATGGAAGCGGTGGTTGGCGGTACCAGCTCGATGGGGCGGTATTTCATGGGACCGGTTCGGCTCCCGACGACAAGGTCGTGCTGGCCGGATTGTCGGATGAGCGCGGCGCCGCCGTGATCGCCGACCTGACCTATCGCGAGGATGCCTTGGCGTTCGGAAAGTTCGAAACGCTGCTGCGGTCCAAAGGCCAGTGGTCCCATCCGCAGCCCTGGTTGCTGACGTTCCTGCGCGGCGGCAATGCCGAACGGGTTGCCGGCGACATCGTGGCCGGCCTGAAGGGCGATGCGGTCGGTCCGTTCGGACGCGTCACCTTCTATCCCTTGTTGACGAAGGCATTTCGGACCCCGCTGGTTCGACTGCCCGCGGAAGACATCGTCTTTGTCTTCAATCTCATTCGTATCCCGGCGTCGAACGATGCGGCGACAGCGGAGCGGATGCTCGTGGAAAATCGCATGCTGTATGACCGCATTCGCGAAGCCGGCGGCGTTCAGTATCCGGTCGGCGCCTTTGCCATGTCGCCCGGCGATTGGGAGGTTCATTTCGGATCAGGCTGGCCGCAGCTTCGCGCAGCCAAGCGGCGCTACGATCCCGAACGTCTGCTTGCGCCGGGCTATAATTTATTCTGACGCGCGGGTGGGTTTGCTGAGCGCTAAAGCAGATCGGTCTTCAGGCTGCCCGCCAGGAAATCCACGAAGCGCCGGACGCGTTCCAGCGGCGCCCGTGTCGGCGGCCACACGAGCTGGATCGGCATGCCCTCGGTTTCAAATTCCGGAAGTACGATTGTGAGCACACCCTGCGCGACGAGATCGCCGACCTGCCATAGCGGCAACCGCGCAAGGCCCGCGCCTTCGCGCACGGCCGCGCGGATCGAAGCGGCGCTGTTCGAACGGAAGCGGCCATGCACCCTGACCGACTGGTGCCGGCCGTCGATGCGAAGAGGCCACTTGTCGACGACCTCGGCGCCGGCCCGCAAGATACAGGCGTGCTGCGCGAGATCGCTGGGATGCTGCGGCTGCCGATGTTCGGCGAAATAGGATGGCGCGCCGACGATGACGACGCGCAACGCATGCAATCGGCGCGCGATCAGGGATTCGTCGGCGGAGTCGCCGATGCGGACGGCGATATCGAGGCCCTCCGCAGCGAGATCGACCTGTTCGTCCGAGGCCCGGAGTTCGAGGTCCACACCGGGATAGAGCTTCAGAAAACGGCCGACGATCGGCGCTACATAGGACGACGCAAACAGGACGGGCGCACCGACTTTCAACGACCCCGAGATTTCGCCGCGCAGATCGGCGGCCTCGGCCCGCGCCGCGATGATCTCTGCAACCGCCGGCTTGATGCGCTCATAGAATACCCGTCCGGCTTCGGTCGGTTCCGATCGCCGCGTGGTGCGTTTCACGAGTTCTACGCCAAGCGCGCGTTCCAGCGCGATCAGCGATCGGTTGAGCGACTGCAGCGGGCGCCGAAGATGACGCGAGGCCGCCGCNTGGCTGCCCTTCTCGATAACAGCCAGAAAGGCTTCGAGATCGTCCAACCGTTCCAATTCGATATGTCGCTTCTGATATACCGCCCCCTCGGAAAGGTGGGGCGGACATNCGTCAATTGCAATGACGATGTGGAGGCAATCCCGTAGGGTGGGNAAAGGAGCGTTAGCGACGTGNCCACCCATCTATCACCGCTCNCGCTTCGAGATGGTGGGCACGCTTCCGCCTTCCCTCGTTGAGCTACGGCGAGACAAGTCGCTTTGGCCACCCCACGGACCTGCGCTCGCAATGACGATGGGAAGGCAATGCCTGCGAACAATTGGCACGACGGGCAAATCACTTCGGATTTTCAGAAATAGTGTCAAGCCCGGGAATCGAAAATATTCCGCTTTGGTTCTCACGCAAATCAGTCGCATAACTCCGCCTGTCTCACGGCGGATGAGGGGCGCTCGCGATCGTCAAGAACGCGCGGTGAGATGCGGTGGACGCTGACGGTGCGTTAGACGTACGCGCCGGAAGCGTACGGCGAAGTCGTGTGGTTCGGGCGCCGCGGTGCTGGCGCTAAGCGTGCGTGAAGGCGCGCAGGCGACGGAGGCAAGAAAGCCGTTCTCCGGGAAGAGCACGAAGTAAGCCGTAAAGCCATTGCGCAGGGAAGGCCGGAATGCTCCAGCTGCCCTGTATG
>C688J18823_10002116_pt1 | contig 12408 bp, 9 predicted proteins | sample HopSoiMetagenom1_FD_18823 | JGI IMG/M metagenome (IMG submission 18823)
TCTCAATATCGAACCCCTCAAGAGCTGCCACCTTGCGGGGGATGGTTGGTGAGTAGCCGTATCCGGTGGAGATTGAGATCTGAAAGAATCTGGGCTCCAATGCCTATCTCCCGCTGAGTTTTCCGTTGGGTTTCGGAAGCAGTCTGCGGCGTACGTTCGTGATGGAACGAAATTGCCGTCTTATCGCCAACGCGCTCGGTCGAAAATCCTTTTGACGATTGATGAAGGTAGATGAGTGCTCCGCGGCCTTCGCCGGCAATCATCGCCAGGGAACCATCGAGAGTTTCACGACAGTCGCACCCCTTTGAGCCGAAAACGTCACCAATCAAACAATGTGCGTGCATTCTCACCAGCACCGGCTCGCTGGTTTCAATATTCCCGCGCACCATTGCTAAATGCGAGTCGCCGCCATCGATTTCGCTTTCATAGGCGATGACGCGAAACTCACCGAACTTCGTATTCACCAGAGCTTCGCCAACGCGATGCACATATCGCTCATGTTGCATACGGTAACGAATGAGTTCCGCAACCGTCAGCATCTTCATCCCGTGCGTATTGCAGAATTCGATCAGGTCGGGCACGCGCGCCATAGTGCCATCTTCGCGCATGATTTCGCAGATAATACCGGCCGGGACCATTCCAGCCATGCGCGCCAGGTCCACGGACGCTTCGGTTTGTCCGGCACGCACCAGCACTCCGCCTTTCCGGGCGCGTAAAGGGAAAACGTGGCCGGGTCGCGCCAGGTCGGAAGGCCGAGTCGCCGGATCAATCGCTACGCGAATTGTGCGCGCGCGGTCGAAAGCCGAAATCCCAGTGGTCACCCCGTCGCGGGCATCGATAGCCTCGCAAAAGGCGGTACCATAATTCGACGTATTCTCGGCGCTCATGGGTCCAAGGCGCAGGTGTTCGAGTCGCTCCTCCGTGAGGGTGAGGCAGACCAGGCCNCGGCCAAACTTGGCCATGAAGTTGATGGCTTCNGGCGTAACCTTTTCCGCCGCCAGCATGAGATCGCCTTCGTTTTCGCGGTCTTCGTCGTCCACAATCACGATCATCCGTCCCGCGCGAATTTCTTCGATTGCGGCAGGGACATCGGTGAATGGGGAATTCTGGGCCATGGTCAAATTGTAGCAAGAATGGTGCAATTCCTATCCGCTACTTCTGTAGCTTACGCTCCAGTTCGATTTTCACGGCCGGCCATTCCTTATCCAAAATGCTGAAGTAAACCGAGTCGCGCTGCCGTCCGTTCCATGTGATCATGTGTTTGCGTAACGTTCCTTCTTCCTTTGCTCCTAGCCGGAGAATCGCCTGCCGCGACCGCTGGTTCATGGAATCGGTTTTAAGCTCGACCCGCAGGCACTTCCAGGTTTCAAAGGCGTGGCGCAGCATCAGGTACTTGGCTTCGGTGTTGATGACAGTCCTCTGCCATGGAGGAGCGATCCACGTCGATCCAATCTCGACTTTGCGGTTGGATAAGTCCATGTTCATGTAGCGTGTGGTGCCGACGATGCCGTTCGAACTACGATCAAAGGTGGCAAATGGAATCGATAACCCGCACTTTTGCTCGTCCTGGACTTGACGGTTAAAAGCCTCGAAATCCTGCAAGGATTGCAGCCGGTAGGGAATCCAGCGAAAGATATCGTCCAGATGATCTTTCACGATCTCCCAAAGCAGCGGCGCGTGTTCGGGGCGAAGAGGGTCCAGTCGCACGTGCGCGCCCTCAAGCGAAAACGGCGCAATCAAAGAATGTGTGTTCAAGCAGCAACTCCCCGGCGATTCATACGTCTATATACTTTGAAAGACTATCTTTGCATCCCGTGGATGGTTTCGTCATCTGATCGGGAGGAGCACCGGGCAGTTTGCGCCACGACGGACTATGACAAATTAAGAGCAAAGACCCTCTAATATCTGCCCCTCATGAAATCGCATTGTTTCCCATTTCGCCAGGTTCCTCACACCAGCAAGCTATTCCTGGACTATTTGGATTTTTCTCCTTCGGTGCAGCCGTTCTATTCGCGATCGCCGCGTTTTCTTGAATGGGCAAAAGAAGAGAGTGGGCGCATTCAGTATCCGGCTGAGCGCAGAAGCCAGATCTCAGCAATTCTCGAACGGCAGAACCGAAATTGGGGAGCGTCAGCAACCGCGCTCGAAAACATAGACCGGCTGCGGTCAGGCGCGTGCGCGATTGTCACTGGTCAGCAAGTTGGACTTTTTGGTGGACCGGTCTTTTCAATTTACAAGGCGTTGACTGCGGTGAAGCTGGCTCAAGAGGCCCGGAAGCTGGGAATCGACGCCGTTCCGGTCTTTTGGCTTGCCACCGAGGACCATGACTTCGAAGAAGTTAACCAGGTCCAACTGCCGGGCGTAGACGGCAAAATGGAGACTTTGGTCAGTGGCGCGCAAAGCAGACCTGATGCGCCGGTCGGAACCATCAGCTTCGGTCTGGAGATCGAGCCGAGTGTGACGCGCGCCACCGAGCTGCTGGGCGATTCCGATGTGGCGAATCTGATCAGGGAATGTTACCGCGCGGGTAACAATTTTGGATCGGCATTTGCAAAACTCTTTACAAGCCTTTTCGCTGATTACGGGGTGATTCTGCTCGATGGGTCTGATCCTGATCTCGATCGCGTTGCCGCCCCACTTTATTCTGCAGCACTCGAACGCGCTCCCGAGATCACTCAGGCTTTACTCGAACGAGACGCGAAGCTACAAGCCGCTGGGTATCACCAGCAAGTCAAGGTCACGAATTCATCCACGCTTTTATTTGCCATGCGCGATGGCACGCGAGTTCCGATTCACCAGACAGCAACTGGAGAATTTCTGGTTGGCCAAGAAAAAGTCTCGCGTCAGCAGTTGCTTGAAAGCTGTACAAGATCTCCGCAGTCATTCAGCCCCAATGTGCTGCTGCGCCCGGTTGTTCAAGACTACTTGTTACCGACGTTAACGTACGTAGGCGGGGCGGCCGAAGTGGCTTACTTTGCGCAAGCTGCGGCCGCGTACGAGAAGCTGGCGGACAGAAATACTCCGGTAGTTCCCCGCTTTTCTGCAAGTCTGATCGAGCCAAAAATTAAAGCTTTACTTGATAAATACAGTTTGACGATTCCAGAGATATTCGAAGGTCCTGAAGTGCTGCGAGAAACCATCGGCGCCCGCAAACTTCCACCGAATCTTCAGAATTCCTTCGAGAAGGCCACTGGGGCGGTTGAGAATTCCATGAAAGCGGTTCGCGAGTCCCTTGCTGAACTCGACAAGACACTGATTGAGTCGGCGGAGAATGCCGAATCGAAAATGCTCTACCAGATCAACAATCTTCGCGCCCGGGCGGCGCGTGCCGAGTTGCGGCACAGCGAAGTTATCCTGCGCCATGCCGAGGTGATCAGCAATTCTCTCTATCCAGGAAAAGAGCTTCAGGAGCGCAGCTTCGCGGGAATTTATTTTCTGGCGAAGCATGGCAAGCAATTAATGGGCGGGCTGTTGGATGCGATGCATCCGGATTGCCTCGATCACCAGATCATTGACTTGTAGCTTTGAGTAGTCCAGGCCAGTTCGGTCGCGGATGCCGAGCGTCCACATCCGAGGAAATCAAGGCTACTCTTGTAATGCCGGCTGCTGCTGTGTCATGCAGTGGATCGCTCCGAATCCCCAGATCAAGTCTCCGCAATAGATCCCCACAACTTCGCGACCAGGAAAAATGTCGGCCAGAATGTCGAGCGCAACCCTGTCATTAGGATCATTGAATACTGGAACCAGCACGGTACGATTTGCAATGTAGAAATTGGCATAGCTGGCAGGCAAGCGGCGGCCTTCAAAGTAAACCGGCGCGGGCATGGGTAGATCAATGGTGGCCAGTGGTTTGCCACCTTCGACGGTCGCATCACGCAGCCGCCGCACATTGTCGCGCAGGGCGTCATAGTTCTCGCTTGAGGGATCGGCGTCAACGCAGGTTACAACTGTGTCGGCCGAAACGAAGCGAGTGATGTCATCTACGTGGCCGTGAGTGTCGTCACCAACAATGCCCGAGCCGAGCCAGATGATGTTCGACGCGCCCAGGTACTCGGCAAAAATTCTTTCGTAGTCCCGCTTCTTCATTCCTGGATTACGCTGCTGCACCCGGCTCAGCAGGCATTCTTCAGTGGTGAGGAGCGTGCCTTGACCATTGACGTCGATTGATCCACCTTCGAGCACGACTCTTTTCTTTCCAAGGACTGGTTGAATTTCATCTGCGCCTGCAGCCTTCGCCATCAGAGTGCCGATTTTATCGTCGCGCTTCCAGTTGGGATATTTCGCCCAGGCGTTGAACTGCCACTTGATAGCAGACAACGCTGACGCCTCGCGGACAGGAGTGTCCGCGCCACATGCCCTTACTAACGCACATCCAGAATCGCGCGTCCATACTCGGTCGGTAGGCCAGCGATGAAAGCGGACATTGTCATTCAGGGCATTTGCACGCTTCAAAGTCTTGCGGGCTGATTTTTCCGCCAAAGCGTCTTTGACAATCAATTCGACACGCTCATCGCGGCTGAGATAGCGAATAATTTCGGCGAAGACCCATGGAATAGGCTCAAACTTTCCCGGCCAATCGAGTTTGTAATGAGGCCAGGCGAGCCAGGTTGCGGCATGAGGCTCCCACTCGGCGGGCATGCGATATCGAATTGAGCGGTTTTCAGCGGATGAGCGTGCCATGCAAGCTTACTCAGTCAATATAGCAATGCGCGCAATTCGAGCGCCGAGTCACTTAAGTCCAAGCGCCCCAAACTTCGAAATTTGCCCTTGCCAGCATAACTTTCCTGAGATAACTTGCATCGTACTTTGAATAGCAGTTCCTATTTTGTTTGTTGGATGGAGGTGCCCAGTGCGAATTCTGTTTACGTTGATATTTCTTTGTAGCTTCGCTTCGGCACAAGAGAGCGCCCAGCCTGAGATAACGCCACAGACGCCACCGAAAAATACTTCTACCCCAACTCTCACTCAGGGACCGCACCGGAGCGCCCGTGAACTTATCATTCCATCGGGTACCCGCATTCCGATTGCTCTGAAAAATACGATTTCGACCAAAGCGAATCACGAAGGCGATCCGATTTACGCGCAGTCAACCTTCCCGGTTGCCATTAACGATCGCATTATCGTTCCCGCGGGAACCTACGTACAGGGAAAGATCATTTCCATCAAACCTGCGGGACACATTAAAGGTCGAGCGGCGGTGCTCATTCACTTTACTAGCCTCATTTATCCCAGCGGCTACACCGTCATCCTGCCCGGATCGATTGAGAATGCGCCGGGAGTGGATAACGCGAAAGTCAAAGACGAAGAGGGCACAATCGAGGGTGACAGCAACAAAGGTAAGACAGCCGCGACGATAGCCGGACCAGCGGCCGACGGCGCACTAACCGGCGCTGTGATTCGCGGTGGGGAAGGCGCATTGATCGGAGCAGGAATTGGCGGAGCTATCGGAACTGCGATCGCCGCCTTCAGCCATGGCAATGAAGTGAAGATGATGCCAGGCACAACGCTGGAAGTCGTCTTACAGCGCGACGTTGCAGTAGATGGTTCCCGTATCTCCAGACGTCTGGCAGAGCAATACTAGAGTCGTTTGCTTGCGCCGAGCGGCGTTCCTAAGGCCCTAAACCTTGGCAGCAGTTGAGTATGAGACGGGATAGATCTGGGTATCGATGTCTTTGCGCAGGTCTGCCCAAATATTTTCTGGCATGCTGACGAACACTTTCACCATCACAGGATCGAACTGACGGCCTGACCACTGCACAATCTCATCCCTTGCCACCGAATGCGGCAACCGCGCCCGGTAGGGGCGGTCGGAGGTCATGGCGTCCAAAGTATCGGCGATCGAAAAGATACGCGCTCCCAGCGGAATTTCCTCACCTTTCAGGCCACGAGGGTAGCCAGTTCCATCGAACTTCTCCTGGTGGGCGTAAACGATTTCGGCGGCTTCCGCCAGAAATGGAATTCGGCGCACAATCTGGTATCCGCGATAGCAGTGCTCGCGCATAATCGCAGTCTCTTCCGGATCAAGTTTTCCCGGCTTTTTGAGAATCTGGTCCGGAATAGCCATCTTGCCGATATCGTGCAAAAAGGCGCCACGCGCGATGATTCGAATCTGGTCAGAGCTGAGGCCCATCGCGCGGGCAATCGCAATCGTATAGGCCGTTACGCGCTTCGAGTGGCCTTCGGTCTCCGCGTCTTTCAAATCGAGCGCGTTGCCCAGCGCCTCAAGCGTAATGTCATAAGACTTTTCGAGGGTCGACACCGCTTGCCGTAGTTGCTCGGTCCGCGCCGTAACCAGAGCTTCCAGATTTGTCTGGTATTCGCGGTTCTCCATCTTCAAGCGGCGATTTTCCATAGCTCGCCGGACGGTTGCCAGCAGTTGGTCCCGCTCGAAGGGCTTAAGCAGATAATCGTAGGCGCCGTTCCGTATGGCGCCCAGGGCAACTGAAACATCCGTGACCGCGGTGACCATGATCACCGGCATATCCGGAAATCGTTCTTTGGCAGCCTCAAGCAAAGCGATGCCATCCATGCCAGGCATCATTAGATCGGAAAGCATCAACTCAAATTGTTCCCCGGAATTGAGCAAACTCAACGCTTCTTTGCCGGACTCCGTTGGAGTGCAAACGTAGTTTGCGGAAGCGAGCATGGCGGCTACAAGATCGCGGATCGGTTCTTCGTCGTCGACTATGAGGATTCGCTCTGCTGGCATAAAGGGAGCTCTTGGCTGCTAAGTGTATTGCAGATTGTACCCTTAGGCGTGAGGTATCCAAAGTAACCAAGGGTCACCCGAAATCCGAATAGTTACTATCTTGCCCATGCTAAAACTGAGACGGCTAACTACGGTCAAACTACATGAGCACTATCGCGTGGCGGGCCTGGGAGATTCTCGGGGGACTGGCCGCACCCAAATTCGTGACTCGCGAGACCGCTGTATTGCTGATCCTCGCCGCCAGTCTGCTGGTGTTTCGCACCTTGCGCGAGCGTTGTTTGATGGTCTGGATCGTCGGGTGGCTGGCGTATTTCTGGTCGCACCACGCGCTAGTTTCCGCTTCCGGCCAGGGAAATCCCTTTGCAACTCCCGTAGGGCACGCTGAATTTGTTTTAGCCCTGGCCCTGTTTACCGCGGGCGCCTTTATCTACGCGGGAGCTAGTGAGTTTCTTGTCCCTTTGCTCGGCGTAAGCCTTGGCATCATCGCATTTGCACTTCTGCAAGGGATCTATTGGTCAAGCTCGGTTACGCTTCGCTTTGCCCTTGAACTGTCGTACCGGCTTCTCGCCTTGGCAGCCGTTTCCCAAGTCCTGCGTTTTCAGCGGGCGCGAAGAGAAATTGGGACATGGTTCCTTGCCCTTGGTCTATTGCTCTTGCACTTGGACTGGCCGCCTCTGACTGCTCATTTCCCGCCGGATGCTGGCGTGATATTCGACATGCTGCTTGGCTTGGGCATGCTCCTCGTGGTGTTCGACGAGTCGCGCATTCATACCCGCCGCCTGGCCACCTTGAATGCCCTGACCACCAGCATTGCTCGCGCCGGCGAGCAAGGCCCCATGGCCGTCACAGCTTTGCAGAAGCTAAAGGAATTGATGGATGCCGACGCAGCCTGGTTCCGCCTTGTCGATGGCCGCCGCTTGACCATATTCCAGCATATCGGCCTGTCGCCGGAATTCTTGCGCAATCGAAGCTCGATCCCGGCAGGCGATCCTTTGGAGCCCATCCCGGATGAAAATCAACCAGTGGTTCTTACCGCCAAAAAATTAGATTCGCCCTCGGGTGCAGTTCTCAAACATGAGAGGCTGAAGCAGGTTGTGATCACCGCCGTTCCGGGCAAGAAAGCGGTAGTTGGCAACTTGATTTTGGGCAGCCGGAAGTCAAGATCCTACGCGCCGGATGAAGTTGATTTCCTGGCGACCTGTGGTCAGCAGCTTGGCTTAGCGCTCGAAAATCTTCATCTCGTGGAAGAAATACTGCGCTCTCATCGGCAGTGGAGCAACACCTTTGAATCTATTCAGGACCTGGTGTTGTTACACGATGCCGACTTCCACATTGTTAAGGCAAATCCGGCGCTGCTCGAAAAGCTGCAAAAGTCGCAGTCTGAAGTGGTGGGCCAGGTTTGCGAAGCGGTCCTGCCAAAAGGGACGCTGCAATGGACGAAATGTCCTTATTGCCGCAGCCAGGAAGACGGATTCTTCGAGGGCCCGGACCCGTTCGGCGGATTCTCGGTGGCTTCTACTTCCACCTATCAGGACCAGGGTACGAAACAAAAGGGTACGATTCACGTTGTTCGGGACATCACCGAGCGGCGCGCCGCCGAGCAAAAGTATCGCTCGTTGTTTGAACAGGTGCAGGAGGGCGCGTTCGTGGCGAATCCTACGGGAACCTTGCTCGACTGCAATGACGCTTTTGTTCGCATGCTGGGCTATTCCTCGCGGGAAGAACTGCTGGGGCGCAACGTCGACGCCGAGTTCTATGCTTCACCCGAGCAGCGCAGCAACTTTCGTCGCGAAGTTGAGGCGCATAATTTCGTGCGCAATTTTGAAATCAGCCTGCGACGGAAAGATGGTTCGCTGCTAAGCGCGCTCGAGAGCAGCTTCGCTACCCGCGATCAAGCAGGAAAAATCGATTGCTACCAGGGCTTCCTGCTCGATGTCACCGAGAAAAAGCACGCAGAAGACGAGATTCGTCGCCGTAACCGTGAGTTGAACGCGCTGAACGCCATGGCGGTGATCGCGACCCAAAGCTTCGATCTGGACGAAATTCTCAATCTCACCCTGCGCCAGGTGATCTCGGTCTTGGGAGCGGAATCCGGGTCGGTGTATCTGGCGGAGTCGCAAAATAGTTTCAGACGGCGCGCTAATTGGGGCCAGCGCCTTACTGACCGCAAGCGTCTAGCGGAAGCTAATTTTCCCAACGGCCTTGGTGATCTGGTCATGCGCTCGCGCGCTGAAGTTCTGACCGCAGAGTATTTGCCGCATCTGCCGCAGGCTGTCACTGATTTTGTGCAGGCTGCAAATTCCGGTTCGACCATCTGGGTGGTGCTCTGGGGGAAGGATGCTCCACTCGGTTTAATGGGAATCAGCCGCGGCGAGGGATCGCTGTACACCGCTGAGGATGAGAATCTTCTCGTGGCAATTGGCCGTCAATTGTCGACCACGGTCGAGAAGGTGCGCCTCTACGAAGAAACCTGCAAGGCTTATGAAGACCTTCGTCACGCGCAGGAACAACTGCTGCAGAGCGAGAAGATGTCGGCAATCGGGCAGCTCATCGCCGGCGTTGCCCATGAACTAAACAATCCATTGACCGCGATTCTGGGTTACGCGCAGTTGCTGGAGACCGAAACTCTTGAAGCGCGCGCAAAAGAATACGCCGGCAAGATTTTCAAGCAGGCTCAGCGGACCCACCGCGTGGTGCAGAACCTGCTTTCATTCGCTCGCCAGCGCAAGCCGGAAAAGCATCAGTTTGATGTGGTCAAGGTGCTTGAGGAGTCTTTGCTCCTACGCGACTACGACATGAAAGTCGGCAGCATTAAGTTGGAGCGCGAGATCGGACCTGCTATTCCGGCAGTCAGCGGAGATCCCCACCAGCTCGAGCAAGTCTTCCTGAATATCGTTAACAACGCGGTAGATGCAATGATTGAAGATGGCAAACCGGACACGGAGCGCCGGCTCAAAGTGGTGATTACGGCGCAGGACAATCTGGTGACGATTGTGTTTCAGGACTCGGGGCCCGGGCTCAAAGAGCCACATCGCATTTTCGAACCGTTTTACACCACCAAAAGTATAGGCAAGGGAACTGGGCTTGGCCTGAGCATCTGTTACGGACTGGTCAAAGAGCATGGCGGAGAAATTTCCGCCCGCAACGCTGACGGAGGTGGGGCGATCATTGAGGTCAAGTTGCCTTCAGCGGGTCACGCCGCCGTGGTTGCTCAGCCTGCGGCGCGAATCCAGAAACACGAAGCCGCGCTTCAGGGAAGAATTCTGGTGGTCGAAGATGAAGAGTCAGTCCTCGAATTCGAGCGCGATGTTCTCCAAGGCGCCGGAGCAAAAGTCGTCACCGCTTCCACTTTCGATAGTATGAAGGCGGTTCTGGCGAGTGACTCATTCGATGCCGTCATCATGAACGGCAACCTGCCCGGAGCGGGCGATGTTCAGGAACTATGCCAATGGATTTCACAGAAGTATCCATCCCTTTCGCACCACTTCTTATTAACTTTTGCCAGCCTGGCAAAGCCTGAGATTAAGCATCATCTTGAGGACAAAAATGTTCCGTTTTTGGTGAAGCCTTTCGAAGTCAGCGACCTAATTGCCAACACCCGAAAACTGTTGACAAAGAGACAAGCCGCTGCCGCCCGGTAGCTCGGAACGTCGCCAAAACTCCACTCTGTTTCAAGCCCCGACTTCACAATGCATGTTATGTTCATCTGCGAGTGATCCTGATTATCATGGGCGTTGTTGGTGCAGGCAAAACTACGGTCGGCAGCTTGCTTGCGCGGAGATTGGGGTGGCAGTTCGCCGATGCCGACGACTTTCATCCCGCCGCAAACGTCGAGAAGATCCGCAACGGTATTCCGCTTGACGACTCCGACCGTGCCCCCTGGCTGGCAGCCCTGCGGGATGCCATCCTGCGCTGGAATGTCGAGAGACGGAACGCTGTACTCGCCTGCTCGGCGCTGAAGCGTAAATATCGCGACGAACTGCGCGTCGATGGTGTTCGCTTTGTGTATTTGAAAGGCGATTACGAACTCATCCATGGACGATTACGGGGCCGCCGCGGGCACTTTGCTTCGGACTCAATACTTAGAAGTCAGTTTGAGGACCTGGAAAAACCAGAAGACGCCATCACGGTTGAAGTTGATAAGACACCCGACGCCATCGTCTCTGAAATTATTGACAAGCTAAAATCATCGCCGGTCGCGTATTCTGATCGCGCACAAAAATGACCGCCGTCGCCCCCGTCTCCGAACTGGAATCCAGCACCATACGAAAACTCTTCCTACGCCTGCTGCCATTTCTGTTTTTGCTGTACATAGTCGCTTACCTTGACCGTATTAACGTAGGCTTTGCGGCTTTGCAAATGCGCGGGCAACTGCACCTGACCGACCGCATGTATGGACGCGCTGCGGGAATGTTTTTCGCCGGATATTTCTTCTTTCAACTTCCCAGCAATTTGGTGCTCGAACGTTTCGGCGTGCGCAAATGGATTTCAGGGCTGATGGTGGTGTGGGGCGTGGTTTCATGCTGCACCATCTTCGTTCGCGGGCCACTGAGTTTTTATGTGCTGCGCTTTCTGCTTGGCGCGGCCGAAGCCGGCTTCTTCCCGGGAATGATTCTGTACATGAAGCGCTGGTTCCCGGCGACTTCTCGCGCACGTGCAGTGGCATGGTTCATGACTGCAAATCCTCTGGCGGGAGTTGTAGGAAGCCCAATCTCAGGGGCATTGCTGAATCTGCACGGACTTGGACTACAAGGTTGGCAATGGTTGTTCGTGATGGAAGCCGTTCCCGCCGTGGCACTTGGTATAGCTGTGTATTGGATATTGCCGGAGAATCCGCAAGGCGCCAAGTGGCTGACCGAGCCGGAACGAAATCACCTGAAAACCATGCTCGACCTGGAAGATTCGGTGAGTCACAGCCTGAACAAGCGCGACCTACTAACAGTAATCTTCAGTCCCAGCGTGTGGATGCTGTCCATCATTTATTTTGCGCTCCCGGCTTGCATGTATGGAGTCACCCTGTGGCTCCCGATCGCCATTCGCAGCTTGTCGGGGCTAAGTTACTTCGCGACCGGCGTGGTGGCAACGATACCCTTCATAGCAACAGCGATTGCTATGGTGCTGGTCGGAATGCGCTCTGACAAAGCAAACGAGCGTCGCTGGCACATAGCGATTCCGGCATTGGTGGGTGCTGTCGCCTTAGCTGCTGCTTCACATTCCCGCCTTCCCGTGTTAGTGATCGGCGGAATGACTTTGGGGATGATGGGCGCCGAGTCGATGACCGGCCCCTTCTGGGCCATGGCCACCGTCCAGTTCGGAGCCAATGCCGCAGCCGCGATTGCCGTGATTAACTCCATAGCGAACCTCGGCGGCTATTTCGGTCCGGATATTATTGGCTTTCTGCGCTCCGGTAATGGGCAGTTTCGCGGATTGCTCGCGATTGGCGCCACCTTGGCGATCAGCGCTGCTTTGAGCTTGGTAGCTGGATCAAGGCCACAAAAACCTGCGAATACAAACACCGCGAGTGGATGATCCTAGCGAAACTCTGCGACCGCGTTCGCAATGGCTTCTTGCTGCGAAGTACCGAGGTCGGCTGGTGACTTACATAAAGCGGACTTTCACATCCGCCTTTTTCGCCAAGTGAGTGCTGTCAATGAATCTGACTTTACCCGTCATCAGCGTCAATACGATCGATGACGTCC
>C688J18823_10002117_pt1 | contig 12408 bp, 12 predicted proteins | sample HopSoiMetagenom1_FD_18823 | JGI IMG/M metagenome (IMG submission 18823)
CCGCGACCAGCGAACGTGGGCTAAGTGCCACGGCGGTTACGAGAGCTGACGTTTTCAGGAACTCGCGGCGACTAACGATGTTCGATCGCTTCATGGGGCGAAGCACAAAATTACAGCAAACTTCACATTGACTGCAGTTATTCTTCTCATATAATGGGCCACCGTGTCACATAGTAAGACGAAGGGACCGCCGGAATCTCCCTACCAGATCCAGGTAGTCGATCGTGCGTTGGCGTTATTGGAGGTTCTGTCGCACGACGGTCCTGACCTCAGTCTTGGCCAGCTTTCCGACATGCTTAAGCTGCACAAGAGCACGGCGCATCGGCTGATCATGGTGCTCGAACGCCACCGGCTCATTGAGAAGAATTCGAACACGGGCAAGTACCGTCTCGGACTCAAATTGTTCGAGCTGGGCACGAAGGCCATCGGTCAACTGGATCTGCGGGAGCGGGCACATCCGTTTCTCGAGCGCGCGGTTCTCGATACCGGCGAAACCGTTCACCTTTGCGTCTATGACGATGGTGAAGTCGTTTATCTCGACAAGGTTGAACCGGCACGGAGTGTAAGGCTGGCATCAAGTGTTGGCCGTCGCAATCCTGCGTATTGCACTGCAGTGGGAAAAGCCATTATGGCCTTTCTACCTGAGACCCAGGTTGAAGTCGCGGCGCAGAAGCATGGCTTCCGCCAACTCACGCGTAAGACCATCCGCAACATCCTGGAACTCAGGGCAGAGCTGATCAAAGTTCGAAAGCTGGGCTACGCTCTCGATAGTGAAGAGAACGAAGAAGGCGTGTGCTGCGTCGGTGCGCCGGTGTGGGGATTCGGCCAACATCCCATTGCGGCGATCAGTGTTTCCGGCCCTACATTCCGGATGACAGCAGAGAAGATCGTCATCGTTGCGCAATCGGTAGTCGCCATCGCGAATGCGCTCTCACGAGAGTTGGGCATGCGAACTTCTCCGGCTTGCGTGGGCGAGCACGGCAACCGGGAAGTCCAAGCGCAAGTGGCCGGGGTTTGACGCAGGTGAGACCCGGCTCAGATTTCAAGTCCTAGAGCCACTTGAAAGTCGAGTGCTGTGTTGCGTACTGAACTGCGGTGGCGGCTTCCGTCCATCTAACTGGATAATGGAGACCTCTAGTATGGCGTTGCACGTGCTGAAATCGCGCGCCTTGCAGCTCGATCAACTAATACGGCTATTTCTTAAACGATTGGGAGTTAAGAACAAATGAGTACTCTATCCCTGGTACTGAACGAACCTGTCACTCGTGAAGGTAATGTATTTCGTAAGACAAATGCTCACAAAGGACGCAAGGTTTTTGTGACTCCGGCAAATAGCACAATGAAGCATTTGTGCTACGCGCGCACGATTCTTGACAAGAGCACGCCCAAGGTGCGGTTCGAGAATGGTAAGCAGGAAACCGCCCTCATCTGTCTCTCTGGAGAACTAGACGTAAACGTAGGTGCGGAGCGTTTCAATTTGGGTGAGCGCGACTCCGTATACATTCCTCGCGATTCGTCCATTCAGCTTGAAACTCGCAGCTCTGCTGACGTGGCTGAATTCTCCGCAGATGTGGACAACAAATATCCCTTACAGATCGTCCGTTACGCCGATGTTAAGCAGGATAAGTCTCTGCACTTCACTGCAGGTGGGGCTGCGACTACTCGAGACCTGAACATCCTGATTGGAAAGAATGTCGAGGCAGGACGCGTGCTCGCCGGCCTCACTGTTTCGGAGCCGGGGAACTGGACAAGTTGGCCCCCTCACGAGCATGGGGCGATGCTAGAAGAGATGTATGTGTACACCCACATGCCTCCCCCAGGCTTTGGCGTGCAGTTCGTTTACACCGATACGAAAGAGCCCGAGTTGGCCACCATTGTCCGCGATGGCGACGCGGTCTTGATGCCGCGTGGCTACCATCCCAATGTCGCCGCGCCCGGGCATCGCATCGGGTTTCTGTGGGCCATGGCGGCTCATCGGGAAAAGGAGGATCGGCAGTTTGGCGTGGTGAACGTGCAGCCGGAGTTCAGCCAGTCGGGATCAGGCCTGGAAGCGAGCAGAAAATAAGATTGATCCTCGACGAGTTCAAGCTCGAGGGGAAAACAGCGCTGGTAACTGGCGCCTCCGCCGGTCTTGGGGCAGCGATGGCAGTCGCGCTTGCGGAAGCCGGAGCTGATGTCGTATGCCACGGCAATTCGCGCTCTCCACAGGAAACTTGCGACAAGGTGGAGAGGCTTGGGCGACGAGCCGCGGCGATACAGGACGACTTGGCGCGCCCCAGAGGTGCAGAGCGATTGTTCGAGGAGGCTCAGCGCTTTGCCGCGGTGGACATTGTCATCAACAATGCGGGAACGATTCGTCGCGCCAAGGCGGTTGATTACAGCGATGCGGATTGGGCGACGGTGCTGCAGGTGAATCTCAACTCGCTCTGGAAGCTTTGCCAAGCCGCTGGCCGTTCATTTGTGCGGAGGCGATCGAATGGCAAGATCATCAACATCGCCTCGTTGCTCGCGTTCCAAGGTGGAATCACCGTTCCTGCATACGCCGCGTCAAAAGGAGCCGTAGCGCAGTTGACCAAGGCCTTGGCCAATGAGTGGGCGTCTCAAGGAATTAACGTCAACGCCATTGCTCCCGGTTACATGCGCACCGAGAACACCGCGGCTCTGCAACGAGACGAAGTTCGCAATCGGCAAATCCTCGAGCGAATTCCAGCAGCGCGTTGGGGAGAGCCAAACGATATTTGCGGCGCAGCCGTGTTCTTGGCTTCAAAAGCGAGCGATTATGTTCACGGCCATGTGCTTGTAGTAGATGGTGGCTGGATGGGCCGTTAGGGAAAAGGAAACGCCACTTGGACAAGACCTCATCGCGTGTTGACCAACCGTCGTGCGCTCCTACCGCCGCTGGTATCGCGGCTGCGGCTCAAGCCAGTGCTGGCGGGAATTTCCGTTGGACCATCTGCGCTCTGCTCTTCTTTGCGACGACCATCAACTACATGGATCGCCAGGTCCTTGGGCTCCTCGCTCCTGATCTGCAAAAGATCTTCCGATGGAATGAGATCCAATACGGATACATCGTAACCACATTCCAGACTACGTATGCCATCGGACTACTGCTCATGGGCGGATTTATGGACCGAATAGGAACGCGAATTGGCTATGCCATGTCAATTGCCATCTGGAGTCTGGCGGCAATGGGACATGCGCTTGCCAATTCCGTCATGGGATTCGCGTTCGCTCGTGGCTTGCTGGGGCTCGGAGAATCCGGAAACTTCCCGGCGCGATAAAGACTGTCACCGAGTGGTTTCCCAAAAAGGAGCGAGCGCTGGCAACCGGTATCTTCAATTCCGGCACGAATGTTGGCGCCATTATCGCTCCACTCACCGTTCCTTGGGTGGCCACCCATCTTGGGTGGCGGTGGGCCTTTCTCTTTACGGGATTCTTCAGCGCAACTTGGCTTCTGGTGTGGCTCTTGCTCTACCGCCGACCAGAACAACATCCGCGCCTTTCAACCGCCGAGCTTCAGTACATTCAAAGTGATCCCGCGGAGCCAATCACGCGGATTCCGTGGATCAGGTTGCTACCCCATCGTCAGACCTGGGCCTTTGTATTGGGCAAATTCATGACTGACCCAATCTGGTGGTTTTATCTGTTCTGGCTCGCCAAGTTCTTCGCCTCGGCTCATGGGCTGACTCTCACGAAGATTGGTCCACCCTTGGTAGTCATCTACCTGGCCGCTGATGTCGGTAGCATCTCCGGAGGCTGGCTATCCTCAAGCCTGATAAAGCGAGGCTGGAATGTAAATCGTGCTCGCAAGACTGCAATGCTGATTTGCGCGCTATGCGTGGTCCCGGTCGTCTTTATTCCGCATGTGAGCCATCTGTGGCCCCAAGTGGCGCTGTTCAGTTTGGCAACGGCTGCGCATCAAGGCTGGTCTTGCAACATGTTTACCACTGCTTCGGATATGTTCCCCCGACGCGCCGTAGGATCCGTCGTCGGCATTGGCGGATTCGGAGGTGCGGTAGGCGGTATGTGCATTGCAAGCTTTACCGGGTTCCACTTGCAGCACACCCACAGCTATGCATTTCTCTTCGTTATCGCGGGATCGGCGTACCTTGCTGCTTTACTCATTATTCAAATGCTTGTGCCCAGACTGGAACCAGCGCACTTACGAACGGCGGCTGAATAGATGACCAGAGAAGAAGTTCGCGCAAGGGTGTTGGGGGTAGGAATCGTGCCAATTGTTCGCGCAGCCTCTGCGAGGAAGGCGATGGCCGCCGCGGAGGCCGTTGCGGCCGGCGGCATTTCCATTGTTGAAGTCACCATGACAGTTCCCGGCGCGCTCGATGCAATTACTCAGCTGGTAAAAAATTTGGGGGAGATGTCTTGGTTGGAGCGGGAACCGTGCTGGATGCGCAGACAGCGCGACAGTGCTTCGACGCGGGCGCACAGTTTCTGGTGTGTCCGGGCTTGGATCTTGGAACGATCAAAGCTGCGAACGATGCGGACAAAGTGATCATGGCAGGTGCGCTTACCCCCACCGAGATAATCGCTGCCTGGAAAGGTGGCGCTGATTTCATCAAGATTTTTCCAGCGAGTGCAGTGGGAGGTCCCAGCTACTTGAAGGCGCTTCGCGGGCCTCTTCCGCAGATTCCGCTGGTGCCTACCGGAGGCGTGAATCTCAACACCGCGGCCGAGTTTATCCGCGCGGGCGCGGCTGCTCTGGGCATCGGGGGCGAGCTGGTTTCAGCGACCGCCCTCAACAGCGGCGACACCGCGCAGATCACCGAACTTGCTAGGAAATATCTCGCGATCGTCCAGGAGACCCGTTACGCCGAGACCAAGCCGGCGGTGGCAGCAGTTTAAGCGTCCTCGTGGCACACGGCTCGGTTGTGTTCCGTAATGTGCAACACAAGCGAGGGCGCGGCTGTGCTACACAAATTGATCTAACCCTCTCACGGAAATGAAAAGAAAACTCTCGTTGTGGATATGCGCGTTAGCATCCGCATTGCTCGCCCAGTGCCTCTGGGCCGAGCCGCATTTGAAATCGATCAAGCTGGCAATCACTAACCCCACAGATCAAGACCGTCCGGCGGAGAACATCGTCCTTTCCGTGCCGGAGCTTCATAAGATCGCTCCTGACTTCTACGCCGGATCGCAGATCGTGACCGCCACTGACGCAAGCACAGTTGCCGACGATGCCGCAGTGCTGCATACCAGCGAGCTGCCTTCCCAGATTGATGACCTCGACGGCGACTTCAAGCCTGACGAGCTTGCCTTCCAGATCGACCTAAAGCCGCATCAGACTCGCATCGTGACGATTACCTGGGGTCCACCGGATCGCATCTATCGTCTGCGCGGCGATTACGAGCCACAAACGAATGCGCTCTTCACGAAGAAGATCGATGGCCTGGGGTGGGAGTCGAAGCGCGATTCGTTCCGGCTCTACTTTGACAAGCGCAACGCCATTGATCTTTACGGTAAGCCGCGTCCCAGCCTGCAACTCCAGCGCTATGCCACGCCGGGCTACATCTATCACAACTACTCGCCCGATGGCCGGGATATCTATCTGGTTGCGGATGCGCTTGGGATCGGCGCTCCGGCGGCATGGGTAACTGGCACGGCGCAGCATGTTTCGGACGTAGACGACCGCAGTTGGCGCATCGTGTCCAGCGGCCCGGTGCGCGCTATTGCTGAGCTGACATATCGGGGTTGGAAGATCGCAGAAAAGAGTGTGAACCTGCGTGTACGTGTCGTGCAGTGGGCAGGTGAACGTGGATTCATACAGACAGCTACTTCTGCTGATGCCGGCGATCTCGTTTTCGCCACAGGGCTCACCCAGCAGCAAGGAATTCCCGAGCTGCGCTCAGAAGCAAACGAGGACCCAGCATGGATGGCAATGTGGGGCGAGCAGGCTGTCGAAGGCGGAAACAAAGCCACCTCGCCGATCCTTCGCGGTACCAATCTGGGACTTGCGATCATCATGGCTCCGGGCAGCGCTGCCTCTGCCAATCGGGATGCGAAGGACTATCTCTTCACCTTTCCGCTAAAGAATGGTTCTGCCAGTTGGTATTCGCTGGCGGCGTGGGATCAGGAAGGAAGTAATGATCCGATCCCCGTGGTTGGTGCTCGGGAACCCCGAGAGTACGTTGCGCGCGTCGCCGGAGTGGATAACATCACAAATCAGGACCAACTGCTCGCAGCGGTGAAGGACATGGCGGCGCGCTTCAAGACGCCCGCGACCGTGAAGATCGTCTCGGCGACGGCCGAAGTGCAGTCTGCGCCTCCAGACACGCTGCATCCGAACGGCTCACGGACTTATAGCCAGGCGATTGATCTGCTGCAAAAGGAGATCGATCGTACTGCGAGCAAATGGGAATCTCTCATCGCCGCCGCAGAACCGGCATCACTCAGCGCTCGCACCGGCTCTGGGTTCTTCACCGATGGCAACAATCAGACGGGAGAATGGCAAACCCAGAAAGGCTTTTTTTGGACCGGAGGATTTTGGGCGGGTGAGCTATGGAAGATGTACGCGCGCACTCACGACGAGAGATACCGTCGCTGGGCTGAGTTGTGGACCTCCCGGATCATCGGCAAAGAATCCGAGCAGAACCACGATACCGGGTTTCTCTACTTCTATTCGTCCGTTGCCGGTTTCCAACTGACACATGATCCGAAGTTTCGGGAGAGCGGCATTCGTGGCGCCGATCATCTGCTTCAGATGTACAACCCGATTACGCAATTAATCCCGGCGTGGGGGCAAAACGGAGACGACACCATCATCGACACGATGATGAACCTCCAGCTTCTCTTCTGGGCAAGCCGCGAAACCGGTGATCCCCAGTACCGCGATGTCGCGTTGAAACATGCTTTGCGTTCGGCCGAGTGGATGGTGCGCAGCGATGGATCGGTGATTCAGTCGGTTCACTACAATCCCGGCGATAACCGGCAGGAGTTCCATCTCCACGGCGGAAACGCTAGCGATCAGCCGCTGCTGTTTCCGAACAACGCCCGTCCTGGCGAGCGCGTCTTCTACCACACACATCAAGGATATTCATGGGAGACAAGCTGGTCTCGCGGCACTGCGTGGGCGCTTTACGGGTTTGCGGCAGCGTATCGCGAGACTCGCGAGCCCCGACTGCTCACGACTGCCCAGAAGATCGCGGACTACATTCTTGCCGAGTTGCCCGAGGATGGCGTGCCTTGGTATGACTTTTTCGATGAGGGCGCGATGTATCGCAACCGCGATACGTCTGCCGCGGCGATCACAGCCGGTGGTTTGCTGCAGCTCGCCACGCTTACGCAGGATGCGCAGAAATCGCAGCTCTATCGCAGTCAGGCCGAGCGCATCACACATTCCTTGATCGACCGCTACTTGAGCCCTGCCTATGCGCGAGACAGCTCGCCCCCGGGCATCTTGCGGCATGGAAGCGGCACACGCCCGGCGGACGGCATGCTGATCTACGGGCAGTACTATCTGCTGGAAACGCTCATGGCTCTCGACTCGCGGGCAACGCCATCCACCAGCGTGAAAGGCGTGCAATGATTTCGTTCGCGCTTCTTCTCCTGCTGGCCGCAGCACCGGCTCAGGAAGCGAAACTCCCGAGAGTCTTCCTGCTCAATGCGAAAGCTCTTCAGCAGCAACGCCAGTCGGCGCGCTCTCATCCTGATCAGCCGGGCAAAGTCCTGCAAGTGGTACGTGACGATGCAGAGAAGGCAATCACTGCCGGACCATTTTCGGTGATGCAGAAGAACGCAGTGCCCCCAAGCGGCGACAAGCATGACTACATGAGCCTGGCGCCATACTTCTGGCCCAATCCGGACACACCCAATCACCTGCCCTACATTCGTCGCGATGGGGAACGCAATCCGGAGATCAAGCAGATTGCCGACCACGACAACTTCAGCAAAATGTGCAGTGCCGCTAGCGCGCTCGCCGTCGGCTACTACGTATCCGGCAAAGAGGCCTATGCGGAGCGAGCTACATTGCTACTGCGTACGTGGTTCCTTGATCCAACCACGCGCATGAATCCCAATCTGGAATTTGCCCAGGGCATACGGGGCGTGAACTCAGGCCGGGGAATCGGCATCATTGAGACGCATGGACTTACCGAAGTGGTCGATGCCGCCGGTCTGCTGGAGGGCTCAAAGAGCTGGACCGCTGCCGATCAGCGAGGATTGCTACAGTGGTTCAGCAGCTATCTCGAGTGGCTGCAGACCAGCCAGCATGGAAAAGACGAATCCAACGCTAAGAATAACCATGGCAGCTTTTACGACGTTCAGGTGATCGACTACGCGCTCTTTGTAGGCCGTCCCGATCTCGCACACGAGGTCGCAAGCAAAGCTGCGCAGAAGCGGATCGCATTCCAAATTGAACCTGATGGAAGACAGCCCTTGGAGTTGGCGCGAACGAAGGCGTTGAGCTATAGCAGCTTCAACCTGCGAGCGTTGTCGGAGTTGTCGACGCTCGGCGCACAAGTCGGCGTGGATCTCTGGCATTTCCAAACCAGCGAAGGCCGCAGCATCCGTAAAGCGATTGATTTCCTTCTGCCATATGCGCTAGGGGAAAAGCAGTGGCCGTATCAGCAGATCGAACCGTTTCGTCCTGAGGAGTTCGCATACCCGCTGCTTGAGGCTGCGTCCGTTTACAACGACCCAAAATACGAAAGCGTCGCGAAGAAGCTCGCCAGTGGCAGTCGCAATGTAGCTCTAGTTGTGCTCGAAGCCGGCGCGACGATTCATTGAGAATGTCCCGTAGCACCCTGAATCGTAGAGACGCAGCATGCTGCGTCTCTACTGCTTGGGACATTCACAACCTACACGTACGCGCGTTCCGCCTGGCGGATAGCCCGGTAGCGGTGGAAGGCCTTGTGCTCGTCTTCAAGCCTCAACAACGTGCGAAAGGTGCAGCCACGAAGTGTATGCGCAAGCATTTTTCTTCCTTGCTTCAGCACGAACTTCGGATTACGAATCAGAGCCACCGGGAAGTGGGCCATTTTCATCCAGCGCTCTGCGCGCCAGCGCAGGAATTCGATCTCTTCTGCTTCCAGCTTTTCTGACCGGACCACAGCAGTCGTGCCGTCGTACTCCTCGACTCGATCGTTGATGATCAGATTACGTTGGCGGAAATCTTCCGTCATCGGTGTCCCAGGATAGGGCGTGGGATGCTGGATATATGGCCAATCGATATAGCGGCGCGCGAAGCGCAGGTTAGCTTCGACCGATTCGCGAGTGTCATTCGGATTGCCGACGATCAGCCCGCCTACAACGTACATCTTATTGCGATGGATGTACTCGATGGCCTGCAGTGTTGCGTTCCCGGTCTTTTGGCCTTTGGCTCGCAACGCATTCTTCGAACTTGCGCGCAAGAACTGGAGATCATCTTCGAGAACATTCTCAATTCCCAGAAACACATAGCGAAATCCCGCCCTTCGCATCAGCGGAGCCAGCGTTTCGCCTTGGTTCGCAATCGCTGATGTCATGCCCTGGATGATGTACTCGATATTGTTCAACCCCGCCCCGATAATTGCCTTGCACAGTTCTTCGAAGCGATGAACATTCAGCGTAATGTTGTCATCGACCAGGAAGATCGTCTCTGCGCCATGCTCCCGGGCATCGCGAATGTCGGCGAGCACCCGATCGAACGAATAGGTGTGAAAGTTGCGCCCACGCATCTGAATGATGGAACAGAAGCTGCAATCAAAGGTGCAGCCGCGAGAGGTCTCGATGACATCTACCTGGCGGCCAAGCATGGTGTAGCCATGGAGAACCCGAGCGTTGCGGTTTGGCAAGCGGATCTCATTGCCATCCAAACTATGCACCGGGCGCGGCGGATTCTCGCACCATGTGTCTCCACTGCGATACGACAAACCTGCAATGTTGCTGCATTCCTGGCCAGCTTCCATTGCGCGCACTAATTCACGAAAGGTGACTTCGCCTTCTCCGCGCACGATGAAGTCTATTGCCGAGCCCGGGTTCGTGTAGGCCTCAGGCGCGAGGCTCGGGTCGTAGCCGCCAACCACAATCTGAATCTCCGGCTTAAGCGCCCGCACAAGCGCTGCGATCTTCAAGGCAGTCTTGCGCTGAAAAGTCATGACCGACATTCCGAGAATCTGGGGATCGACTTCGGAAATCAGCCTCTCCAGCGTTGCGCGAACATTTTGCTGGACAAGAATCAGGTCAGCGACCGCGACCCGGTGGTGAGCATCGAGATTGCCGGCCAGCGACGTAAGCGCCCCATTAGGCATACGGATCGCCACAGTCGGCATGTGCTCGAACGAATCCGGCATCGAGAGCAGAAGGATGTTCATGGCGGTTCCGCGAAGCGAAGCTAGGTGCGTGCTCTTCGCTGGAAGAAAGATACTCCAGTATCGGCAGCCACGTATCCCGGCCATATCGAGTAGCTACACTCCGTCCCGCGGCTTCTCCTTGCGTACGAAGATGTTGTCCTGCTTTGGCTCTTCCTCGCACTCGATCGCCAACGTCGTCACCGGATGATCGGGCGCTTGCTGTGGCAAGTTGTACATGTGGAGCTGGTAAGGATCCTGCTTGAAATCAACTTTCTGGTTGTTGGCATACAGGCGTACCGACTTGGCCTTTGTCATCAAACCGCACATGTTGACGTCGCCACCTGGCCAATAGTGGACATGCATGAATAATGTGTTGCCAATTCGCGTGTAGCTGGCATAGCGGAGCGGCGCGGTTCGCAAAGGTCGGATTTGTAGATGGTGTTTCCGTTCTTGCTCATCCACGAGCCGACCTCCTGCAGTATGCGAACCGACTCTTCGGGAATGGATCCATCCGCGCGCGGTCCAATATTCAGCAGGTAGTTTCCACCATCACGTGCGCAGGTGATCAAGTTGCGAATGACGGTTTTGGCACTTTTCCAATTGTCATCGGCACGCTGATAGCCCCAGCTGTCGTTGAGGGTCATGCATGACTCCCATGCGCGTCCGCCCTTCTCCGCAGTAATGTGTTGTTCTGGCGTGGAGAAGTCGCCCTGAAGCTTGTTGCGGTTATTGACGATGATCTCAGGCTGAAGCTGGAAGACCATCTCATTCATCTTCACCGATTCCCAACCCGCGGCATCCAGCGGCCACGAGACGTCGTACCAGAGAACGTCGATCTTTCCATAGTTGGTCAGCAGCTCGCGGATGAGTCCATGCGTGTACTCCACAAAGCGGCGGCGCGCAGCTTCGTCCGTGGCACAGCGAGCGCCATCAGGATGATGCCAGTCCATCAACGAGTAGTAAAAGCCGACGCGCAGACCCTCGGCACGGGCGGCGTCTACATATTCGCGCACGAGATCGCGGCCCGGACCCTGCTTGGCCGCGTTGTAATTGGTCAGCTTCGTGTCCCACAAGCAGAAGCCTTCGTGATGCTTTGTCGTCATCACCATGTACTTCTGTCCGGCAGCCTTGGCGAGGCGTGCGAAATCCCGCGGCGCATTCGGCTTCGGTTTGAATTGCCTGGTCAGCGCCATGTACTCATCAATCGGGATCGCCTCGTTTTCCATCGCCCACTCGTGACGCGCACGGGCGCTATACAGGCCCCAATGGATGAACATGCCGAACTTTGCCGCGTGCCACCACTGCATGCGTTGCTCACGGTTGGCCGCGATTGCCGGCGGCTCTCCAACTTGCTCTTGCGGATCAAGCAAATGGGTGGAGGTCTGGCCTTCGGGCGGTTGCTGTGCAGCAGGTTGGGTTGCGGTCTGTGCCCTCAGCGTGGCGGCTGTAAGCAGTGAAGCGCCTGCACCTTTGAGCCAATCACGTCGATTGATGCCCTTCTCGTTCATGTTCATCTGTTCTCCATAGTGTTCTCGATGGTGTTCTATTCGGTAAGACGTCGTCCTCTGACGCGCCCCGCGGAGTGACGACGGGCTGATGGCCTCCGCCGGCGTCATTTCTCAAGCTTGAAGATTCTCTCCATCAGCAACCACTTTTCTCCGGGTTTTGCCTGAGGGAGCGACTGCTGAAATGTCCACATCAGCCTTTCCCATTCCTGGACCTTGGAATTGCTGCGGTCGGCCGCAGCTTTTGCCTCGAAGGAGAACGTGTCATTCACCTCCATGATCATGAATAGCCTTGTGCCCAGAAGATAGATTTCGAGGTCCTCGATCCCGGATTGCTTAATGCTCTGCGTGATCTCCGGCCATATTTTCTCGTGGTATTTCTTGTACTCGGCAATCAGCTTCGGGTCATCTTTAAGATCGAGCGCGAGACAGTAGCGGCGGTTCATGTGCGTTGCGCCTCAGTTGCGAGCGCAGCCTGCGGAGCAGCGGCTCGTGGCTTGTAGCCCGCCAGCGCGAAGTAGAGGATGTATATATAACAAATCAACGGCACGATGAACGCCGTCTGGATGTTGGTGGCATCGGAAATCCGACCCATAATCGCAGGGAAGAGCGCGCCGCCG